>LNFM01001018.1_pt1 | contig 107433 bp, 99 predicted proteins | sample 596031 | NCBI WGS metagenome assembly LNFM01 (sample SAMN04254537, study PRJNA301005) | activated carbon metagenome | isolation source: dual media filters at the Ann Arbor, Michigan drinking water treatment plant | place: USA: Ann Arbor
GTTGGCGCCTTGCTGGCTTGCCAGCTGCACAAATTCCTCGCGTTGGGACACGGTGCTTCTCTCCGTCCAGACCATGGCGTGCTTCCGTTGGCTTCAGCCCCGAAAGCGTTACCCATGTCCCGGCACAGGTGTTACCCATGTCCCCGGTCTGAACACACACTGAAAAAATGATGTCCCCCTGAGCACGTGGGCCATGCAAAGCGGAATACGCTCCCGACCCAGAGTTGCCCCGGTCTCGGCTGAGAGCGCAACCAACATCGATGAGAACGAGGGGTTTGTCATGCCGTTGAACATGGACCGCCACCATGCGGTCGGGCGCCGCCTGGCCTTCTGACGTCGCCATCATGGCCGCCGTCCTTCCAGTCCCCGGCCTGCTGCCGGGTGCCGCCGCGGCGCACAGCCGCTTCGTGCAACGCATCCGCCGGCGTTACGCCGACGACCTGCACCTGCTGCCCCCGGGCGTGCCCGATGTCGATGGCATCGGCGCGCTGGTCGCCACGCTGCAGCGCGGCGGGCGCGACCTGCCCAGTGCGCTGCGTGTCGCGCGCCAGCTGGTGCTGGAACGGCTGGCCGTGCTGGACGTGGAGCAGGCCGCGCCGCTGGAGGTGGTCACCGGCTGCATGACGCACCTGGCCGAGGCCACGCTCGAGATCGCGCTCGCGCAGGCGCAGGCCGAGGCCGATGCGCGCCACGGCGCGCCGCTCGACGCCACCGGGCGCCGCGTGGAGCTCTGGATCGTGGGCATGGGCAAGCTCGGCGCGCGCGAGCTCAACGTGTCGTCCGACATCGACCTGATCTATGTCTATGAAGACGACGGCCAGACCACCGGTGCCGCCGACGGCACACGCGCCACCAGCTTCCATGAATATTTCAGCTTCGTCGCCAAGCGCCTGTACGCACTGATCGGCGACACCACCGACGACGGCTTCGTGTTCCGCGTCGACCTGGCGCTGCGCCCCAACGGCAACTCCGGCCCGCCGGTGGTGAGCCTGGCCATGCTGGAAGAGTACCTGCAGGTGCAGGGCCGCGAGTGGGAGCGTTTTGCCTGGCTGAAGAGCCGCGTGGTGGCGCCGCGCGCCGCGGTGGACAGCGGCCGCGCGCTGGCGCTGCGTGCGCTGATCACGCCCTTCGTGTACCGCCGCTACCTGGACTACGGCGTGTTCGAGGGCCTGCGGCAGCTGCACCGCAAGATCCGCGAAGAAGCCCAGCGCCGTGCCGCCGGCCGACCCGAGCGCGCCAACGACGTGAAGCTGTCGCGCGGCGGCATCCGCGAGATCGAATTCATCGTGCAGCTGATGCTGGTGGTGCGTGGCGGGCAGTTTCCCGAGATCCGCACACGCAGCACGCTGCGCGGGCTGCAGCGGCTGGTGTCGCGCGGGCTCATGACGGCCGAGATGGCGGCCAAGCTCGACGCCGCCTACACCTTCCTGCGCCAAGTGGAGCACCGCATCCAGTACCTCGACGACCAGCAGACGCACCTCCTGCCCAGCAACGACGACGACCTGCGCTGGATAGCCCAGAGCCTGGGCCTGGCCTGCAAGGCCGACGCCTGCGAGCTGCTGGAGCGCCTGTGCGAGGTGCGCGAACTGGTGGCCGCGGAGTTCGACACCCTGCTCAGCGAGGGCGAGCCCACGAACGGCAGCCCGGGTGTTGCCAAGAACGGCTGCCGCACCTGCGGCCCCGGCCCGCAGCCGGTGGACAGCGAGTCGCTGCTCGAGCGCCTGCCGGCCGCACTGGGCGACCGGCTGCGCAGCTGGGCGCAGCAGCCGCGCGTGCAGGCGCTGCGTGACGAGAGCCGCACCCGCCTGGGCCGCCTGATGCAGCGCACCGGGCAGGCGGTGGACGAAGGCAGCTGCACCGAAGCCGCGGCGCTGCGCTTCGTCGACTGGGTCGAGCCGCTGCTGCGCCGCGAGAACTACCTGGCGCTGCTGGTCGAGCGGCCCGAGGTGCACCGCCGCCTGCTGCGCCTGCTGGGCATGGCGCGCTGGCCCATGCAGTACCTGATGCGCCACCCCGGCGTCATCGACGAACTCGCCGACGAGCGGCTGCTGCACCAGCGCTTCGACGCCGCGGCCTTCACGACCGAACTCGACGAGCGCGTGGCCGCCTGGCAGCGCAGCGGCGAAGACGACGAGGAGCGGCTGCTCGACACGCTGCGCCACGCGCACCACGCCGAGGTCTTCCGCACGCTGGTGCGCGACGTCGAGGGCCGCCTCACGGTGGAGCAGGTGGCCGACGACCTGAGCGCGCTGGCCGACACCACGCTCGCGCTCGCCGTGCGCTGGGCCTGGGCGCGCCTGAAGCAGCGCCACCGGCCCGAGCCCGCCCTGGCCATCGTGGCCTACGGCAAGCTGGGCGGCAAGGAGCTCGGCTACGGCAGCGACCTCGACGTCGTCTTTCTCTTCGACGACAGCACCGAGGCCAGCGACGACGACCGCCAGCGCGCCCCCGAGATCTACGGCGCCTTCGTGCGCAAGCTCATCGCCTGGCTCACGCTGCGCACCGCGGCCGGCGAGCTGTTCGACATCGACACGGCGCTGCGGCCCAACGGCAACTCCGGGTTGCTCGTCACGTCGGTCGACGCCTTCGACCGCTACCAGGTCGGCCGCGGCAGCAACACCGCCTGGACCTGGGAGCACCAGGCGCTGACCCGCGCGCGCTTCGCGGCTGGCGCGCACGGCCTCGCGGCGCGCTTCGAGGCCACGCGCCGTGCGGTGCTGACCGCGGAGCGCGACCACGCGGCACTGCGCGACGAGATCCGCGGCATGCGCGAGAAGGTGCGCCAGGCGCGCCCGGTGCCCGCGGGCCTGTTCGACGTCAAGCACAGCGCCGGCGGCATGATGGACGTGGAGTTCGCGGTGCAGTTCCTGGTGCTCGCGCACGGCGCGGCGCACCCGCCGCTGCTCGACAACGCCGGCAACATCGCGCTGCTGCAGCGCGCCGAAACGCAAGGCCTGCTGCCCGCCGGCGTGGGCCAGGCGGCCGCCGACGCCTACCGCGAGCTGCGCCGCGCCCAGCACCAGGCGCGCCTGGACGAAAAGCCGACCCAGTTTGCGCCCGAGCAGCTGGCCCTGCCGCGCCAGGCCGTGCTGGCGCTGTGGCAGGCGGTGTTCGGTTGACCGACGCGCGCGGCAGCGGCTCGCGCGCCTGGCTCGGCCTCACCGCGCTGCTGATCGGCGGCGCGGTGCTGGCGTTGGCGGTGCCGGCGGTCTGGATCGACTGGCAGCCCGAACGGGCGCTGCAGCAGCCCTGGCGCGCCTGGAGCGCCGCCTGGGTGCACTGGAGCGACCTGCACCTGGGCACCAACCTGCTGGCCGCGGCCGTGGTGGGCGCCTTCGGCTGGGCCGCACCGGTGCCGCGCGCGCAGGCCTGGGCCTGGGCCGCGGCCTGGCCGCTCACGCACCTGGGGCTGTGGCTGAAGCCCGAACTGGCGCACTACGGCGGGCTGTCGGGCGTGCTGCACGGCGGCGTGGCCATCGTCTGCCTGTGGCTGCTGGTCCATGCGCGCGGCGCGCGCCGCGCGATCGGCGCGGCCATCATGCTGGGCCTCGTCGTCAAGCTGGCCAGCGAGTCGCCCTGGGGCCCGGCCCTGCAGCGCAGCGCCGAGTGGGACATTGCGGTGGCGCCGCTGGCCCATGCCACCGGCGCGGTGGCGGGCCTGCTGTGCGGCGCGCTGGCGCTGGCCTTCCAGAGAACAACAACACCCCCATGAGCAGCGAACGCAAGAACCACCTCGACAGCACCGCGGTGCTGACCGTCCTGGCCTGCTGCATCGTCTGGGGGCTGGCGCAGGTGGCCGCCAAGCTGACGCTGACCGAGGTGCCGCCGCTGCTGCAGTCGGGCCTGCGCTCGGCGGGTGCGGCGCTGCTGCTGCTGCTGTGGGCGCGCTGGCGCGGCCTGACGATCTTCAGCACCGACGGCACCGGCCGCGCCGGCGTGCTGGCCGGCGTGCTGTTTGCGGTGGAGTTCGGCTGCATCTTCGTCGGGCTGCAGTTCACCACCGCGTCGCGCATGTCGGTGTTCCTGTACCTGGCGCCGTTCATCGTTGCGCTCGGCATGCCGCTGATCGCCCGCCACGAGCGCCTGGCGCCGCTGCAGGTGGTCGGGCTGGTGATCGCCTTCGGCGGCGTGGTGTGGGCTTTTGCCGAGGGCTTCGTGAAACCCGCGGCGGGCCCGCTGCAATGGGTGGGCGACGCGCTCGGCCTGGCCGGCGCGGTGCTGTGGGGCGTCACCACGCTGCTGGTGCGCGGCACGCGGCTGGCCAGCGCGCTGCCCGAGAAGACGCTGCTGTACCAGCTGGTGGTGTCGGGCCTGGCGCTGACCGCGGCCTCGGCGCTCACGGGCGAAGCCTGGCCCGTGGCGCTGAGCCTGAAGGTCGCGCTGCTGATGGGATTCCAGGTCGTGGTGGTGACCTTTGCCAGCTACTTGGCGTGGTTCTGGCTGGTGCGCCACTACCCGGCCACGCGGGTGGCGGCCTTCACGTTGCTGACGCCTTTGTTCGGCCTGCTGGCCGGCGTGCTGCTGCTGGGCGACCCGCTGACGCTGCGGCTGGCGGTGGCGCTGGCCGCCGTGTGCACGGGCATCGCCATCGTCAACCTGGCGACACGTCCGGCGCTGCCCCGGGCCTAGACTGCGGCCCCATCACAACCCGGCCCAGGAGACTTTCATGATCACGCTGTACGGCATGACGCTGTCCAACTACTACAACAAGGTCAAGATCGTGCTGCTGGAGAAGGGCGTGCCCTTCACCGAAGAGAACATCCGCACCGGCTCCACCGACGACGCCGTGCTCGACGCCACGCCGCTGGGCAAGGTGCCGTTCATCCGCGTCGACGGCCAGGCGCTGTGCGAAAGCCAGGTCATCGTCGACTACCTCGAGGCCGCCTACCCGCAGCCGGCGCTGGTGCCGGCCGACCCGCTGGCCGCCGCCAAGGTGCGCGAGCTCTGCACCTTCCTGGAGCTGTACGTGGAACTGGTGGGCCGCGAGCTCTACGGCCAGGCCTACTTCGGTGGCACCACCAGCGAGTCGACCCAGGCGCGCGTGAAGAAGCAGTTGACGAAGAACCTGCAGGCGCTGAAGCGGCTGGCGCGCTTTGCGCCCTACGCCGCCGGCGAGACCTTCACGCTGGCCGACGCCTCCGCCTTTGCCACGCTGCCCACGGTGGCCATGGCCACCAAGGCCGTGTTCGGCGAAGACCTGATCAGCGCCGCCGGCATCGACTGGAAGGCACACGGCAAGCTGTTGGCCACGCGGCCTTCGGTGCAGCGGGTCACCGCGGACCGCAAGCGGGATGCCGAGGCGGCTGCGGCCGCGGCTGCCGCCGCCAAGGCCTGAGCTCGCGTCTGTCGAGCCCCGGCGCTGCCGGGGCGGGCCGGCCGCTCAGGCCGCCGAGGTTGTCGCCGACGGCGACGCGCCTGCACCGCGCGCAGCCACGGCCGCCGTCATTTCCTTGCGGAAGCGGTTGAGCTCCTGGACGCTGGCGAAGCTGCGCTCCATCAGCAGGCTCAGGTTGTGCAGGATGCGGTCGACGACCTTGCCTTCCCACACCGCGTCGAACTGGATCTGCTTGTCCAGCCACTGCTCCAGCCACTCGGGGTCGGGCAGGCGGCTCTGGATGGTGTCGCGCGGAAACAGGCCGGCGTTGACGTGCAGGTTGGTCGGGTGCAGCGCCTGCGCGGTGCGGCGCGCACTGGCCATCAGCACACCGATCTTGGCGAAGGCCGCACGCGCCTCGTCACCGAACTTGCCCATCGCGCGCTTCATGTAACGCAGGTAGGCGCCACCATGACGGGCTTCGTCGCGCGCCAGCGTCTCGTAGATGGCCTTGATGACCGGCTCGGTGTGCCATTCGGCGGCTCGCCGGTACCAGTGGTTGAGGCGGATCTCGCCGCAGAAATGCAACATCAGCGTCTCGAGCGCGGGCGCGGGGTCGAATTCGAAGCGGACCTCGTGCAGCTCTTCTTCGGTCGGCACCAGGTCGGGCCTGAAGCGGCGCAGGTATTCCATCAACACGAGCGAGTGTTTCTGCTCCTCGAAGAACCACACGCTCATGAAGGCGCTGAAGTCGCTGTCTTCGCGGTTGTCGCGCAGGAACATCTCGGTGGCCGGCAATGCCGCCCACTCGGTGATGGCGTTCATCTTGATCGTCTGCGCCTGCTCTTCGCTCAACTGGGCGGCTTCGAAGCTCGCCCAGGGGATGTCGGTGTCCATGTTCCAACGGACCGCTTCGAGCTGCTTGAAAAGTTCAGGGTAGAGCATGGCTGTGACCGAGAGCAGAAGCTCGATTCTAGAGACCGCGGGCAATGCCCCTTCGGGGTCAGGTCCGCGTGCGCAGGCCGCGCACCGCGGCCGGGATGTCGTTCAGCGACGCGATCGGCTCCACCCCGGGCACCGGCCGCCGGTGCAGCACCGGCGCGCTGCCGCCAGCCCACAGCGCGACGCCCGGCGGCAGCTTGCTGCGCAGCTCGGCCAGGCCGTCGACGATCTGGTTCGGGCTCATGCAGCCGGTGAAGCTGAGCGCCACGATGTCGCTGCGCAGCGCGGTGGCCGCCAGCACCATGTCCCACACCGGGGTCTGCACGCCCAGCGACACGCAGCGGCAGCCCTCCAGCGCCAGCATGGCCTCGGCCATCAGCAGGCCCAGGCCGTGCGGTTCGCCGGGGAAGGTGCTGAGCAGCACGCGCGGGCGCGCGGGCTCCACGGGATCCGGCACGCTGGCGATGGCCGCGCGCAGCACGATCTGCACCGTCTCGGTGTACATGTGCTCTTCGAAGATCTCCATCTGGCCGCGCAGCCAGGCGTCGCCCACCGCGGCGTTCAGCGGCGCCACGACCTCGGTCACGAAGCGGGCCACGCCCACGCGCGACAGCAGCCGCGTGAGCTCGATGCGCAGCCGGCCGGCGTCGTGCGAGCGGATCAGCTCGATGTGGTCGCGCAGGTCGTCGTTGGCCAGCAGCACGTCGGCCTGGCGCTGCGGCTGGTCGACGGTCTGGTCGGCCAGTTCCTGCAGCTGCTCGTGCGACAGCGGCACGATGCGGCCCGGCCGGTGCCCGGCGTCGAGCAGGCGCTTGACGATGCGCAGCTTTTCGACCTCGCTCAGCGTGTAGGCGCGCTCACCGATGGCGTCGCGCCCCGGGGTGGGGAAGCCGTACCGGCGCTCCCACACGCGCAGCGTGTCCTTGCTCAGGCCGGTGTCCCGCTCGACGGCGGCGATGGACAGCGTGATGGCGGTTTGCCGGTTGCGGTCGTTCATGGCGAGGTTCGCTCAAGGACAATCTGTCCCGCCGGCGTGACATCACTGTGGAATGACATGAAGTCTTGTCCTGGACAAATAAGCAACGGATTGGGCAGACTGCGGTAATGTAGAAGCTTGCACCGGCTTTGAACAGGACAACCGATCCCTCCCAGGGTCCACAAACCCATGACTCTGAAGCGGTCTTGCAACCGGCGCGACGGCCCGAGCGTATACCATTCGGTCGCAATATGACTGATCAGTTCATGAATTCACCTCTGCAGTTTCAGCCGCACCTCACCCTGCCACGCCTGTTTTTTTGCGAAACGGCAGCAGGGGCGATGGAACTTTGCCGAATCGTGTCCCTCTCAAGGGTCGGTTCGGCCGCTTTTCTGGGCTGAACGATGACGGTTTCCCTGTTGTGCGGACGGTCGGTCACACCGGCTGCAATCCCCGAGCGGTTCTCCTCCTCCTCCCTCCCTCCCTCGTTCGTTCGGGGGCGCCGCACGACAGACTTTCCAGCCGGGGGCACCGCGACGCGCGGTGTCCCCCCTTCCGGGCCACGGCCTGGCCGCCAGGTGCGCGCATGAAGCGCGTGGCGGTGATCGGCTCGGGCATCTCGGGCCTGTCGGTGGCGCATGCGCTGGCCGGCGAAGCGCAGGTCACGCTGTTCGAGGCCGGCAGCCACTTCGGTGGCCACACGCACACGGTCGACGTGACGCTGGAGGGCTCCACCCACGGCGTCGATACCGGCTTCCTGGTGTTCAACGAGCGCACCTACCCGCAGCTGATCCGCTTGTTCGCGGAACTGGGCGTGGAGACGGCGCCATCGGAGATGTCGTTTTCGGTCCAGGTGCCGCAGGCGGGGCTGGAGTGGAGCGGCAACAACCTCGACACCGTCTTCGCGCAGCGCAGCAACCTGCTGCGCCCGCGCTTCCTGGCGATGCTGGCCGACATCCTGCGCTTCAACAAGCTGGCCACCGCGCTGGCGGTGCGCGGCGCCGACGCCGAGCTGGCCGAGCCGATCGGCGACTTCCTGGCCCGCCACCGCTTCGGTGCGCCGTTCCGCGACTGGTATTTCCTGCCGATGATCGGCTGCATCTGGTCCTGCCCCACCGACCAGATGCTGCGCTTCCCCATCGCCACGATGATCCGGTTCTGTCACAACCACGGCCTGATCCAGGTCGCCAACCGGCCGCAGTGGCACACCGTGCGCGGCGGCGCCAAGCACTACGTGCATCGACTCTTGCACCGCCTGGCCGATGCGCGGCTGCGCACGCCGGTGACCGGTATCAAGCGGCTGCCGACCGGCGGCGCGCTGGTGGCCACCGCGCTGGGCAGCGAGCGCTTCGATGAGGTCGTGCTGGCCAGCCACAGCGACCAGAGCCTGGCGCTGCTGAAGGCCGGCGACAGCGCCAGCCCCGATGAACACCGCGTGCTGGGTGCCATCCGCTACCACCCCAACCGCGCGCTGCTGCACACCGACACCGCCGTGCTGCCGCAGCGCCGCAAGGCCTGGGCGGCGTGGAACTACGCGCGCGCCGCCGAGCTGGGCCGGGAGCAGGCGGCCGTGTGCCTGCACTACCTGATCAACCGGCTGCAGCCGCTGCCCTGGGAGACGCCGGTCATCGTGTCGCTGAACCCCGACCCGGCCCGCATGCCCGACCCGCGCCAGGTCATCGGCGACTACGCCTACAGCCACCCGGTGTTCGACGAGGCCGCGGTGGCCGCGCAACAGCAGCTGCCGACGATCCAGGGCCAGCGCAACGTGTGGTTCTGCGGCGCCTGGACACGCTACGGCTTCCACGAAGACGGCCTGATGTCCGGCCTGGCCGTGGTGGACAGCCTGCGCGCGCACTGGGCCCGGCAAGCCACGGAGCGCGCGGCCGCATGACAGCGCCCGGCGGCGAGCCCCCGGAAGCGGCAGCCGCGCAGGCGCTGCTGGGCACCGGCGTCGTGCGCCACAAGCGCCTGAAGCCGGCGGTGCACGCCTTCGCCTACCCGACCTACTTCCTGATGCTGCCGATGCGCGCGCTGCGGGCACAGGCCTGCGCCGCCCTGCGCCGCAACCGCTTCGGCCTGCTGAGCTTTCACGACCGCGACCACGGCGACGGCCGCGCCGACGCGCTGGCCTGGCTGGACGAGCTGCTGCAGGCCGAAGGCGTGCACGGCGCCACCGGCGAGGTCTGGCTGCACACCTACCCCCGTGTGCTGGGGTATGCGTTCAAGCCGGTGAGTTTCTGGCACTGCCAGCGCGCCGACGGCAGCCTGGCGGCCATCGTGGCCGAGGTCAACAACACCTTCGGCGAACGCCACTGCTACCTGCTCACCGGCCCGCAACTCGCCTACGGCCGCGAGCTGGTGGCGCAGAAGGTGTTTCACGTCTCGCCGTTCTGCGCGGTGCAGGGCCGCTACCGCTTCCGCTTCATGCACACGGCCGGCCGCACCGTGGCCCGCCTCGACCACGACGACGACACCGGCCCGCTGCTGGAGACCAGTGTCAGCGGCCATCTGCAGCCGCTCACCGCGCGCAGCGTGCGCAGTGCCTTCTTCGGCCTGCCGATGATGACCGTGGGCGTGATCCTGCGGATTCACTGGCAGGCCATCCAGTTGTGGCTCAAGCGCGTACCGTTCTTCAGCAAACCCGCACCGCCCCGAGCTTTCATCTCGCGATGAAGGCTTGCCAGACCATGCACCCCTCTTCCGCCGATGCCCGCGCCATGACGACGACGTCCACCGCCTCCTCCGCCCCGTTTTCACTGCCCGCCGCCGCCCCGGCCGCCGCGCGTGCCGTGTTCAGGCTGCTCGCGGGCCTGAGCGTGGGCACGCTGGACCTGCAGTTCCCCGACGGCTCGCAAGCCCGCTTCGGCAACGGCGCCGAGCCGCGCGCCGCGATGCGGCTGAACGACTGGAGCGTGTGCTCGGCGGCGCTGAAGAGCGGCGACATCGGCTTCGCCGAAAGCTGGATCGACGGCAGCTGGACCAGCCCCGACCTGGTGGCGCTGCTGCAACTCTTCATCGCCAACCGCGAAGCCGTCGAGAAGATGGTCTACGGCACCTGGTGGGGCCGCCTGGCCTACCGCGTCAAGCACCTGCTGAACCGCAACTCGCGCCAGGGCAGCAAGAAGAACATCCACGCCCACTACGACCTGGGCAACGCGTTCTACAAGCAGTGGCTCGACGAGAGCATGAACTACTCGAGCGCGCTGTTCGAGGGCGACGTGAACCGGCCCATGCCCGAGGCGCAGGCCGCCAAGGTGCGACGTGCGCTGCGCGAATGTGCGGTGCAGCCGGGGCAGCGGCTGCTGGAGATCGGCTGCGGCTGGGGCGCGCTGGCCGAGACCGCGGCGGTGGAATTCGACGCGCGGGTCACCGGCGTCACGCTGTCCACCGAGCAGCTGGCCTGGGCGCAGGCGCGGCTGCAGCGCGCCGGCGTGGCCGGCCAGGCCGAGCTGCGGCTGCAGGACTACCGCGACATCGCCGACGAGGCCTTCGACGCCATCGCGTCGATCGAGATGTTCGAGGCCGTGGGCCGCGAGTACTGGGACAGCTTCTTCGCCACCGTGCACGGCAAGCTCAAGCCCGGCGGCCTGGCCTGCATCCAGACCATCACGATCCGCGACGACCTGTTCGAGCGCTACGTCAAGAGCACCGACTTCATCCAGCAGTACATCTTTCCGGGCGGCCTGCTGCCCAGCAGCACGGCCTTCAAGGCGCAGGCGCGCAAAGCCGGCCTGGAGGTTGTCAACGAACTCGCGTTCGGCACCGATTACGCCGAGACGCTGCGCCGCTGGCGCGTGCAGTTCCTGAGCCGTGACGGCCAGGTGCGGCAACTGGGCTTCGACACCCGCTTCATGCGCATTTGGGAGTTCTACCTGGCGTATTGCGAGGCGGCCTTTGCCACCGGCAACACCAACGTCGTGCAGTTCACCTTGCGAAAGGCCGCCTGACATGCTGAACCGCCGCCACCTCCTGCTGGCCTGTGCCGCCGCGGCCGCCACCACCGCGCACGCGCAGGCACCGGCTGTCGCCGCGCCGGCGGAACTGTCGGCCGACCTGCCCGGCGCCCGCCTGCTCGGTCGCGGCACGCTGCGCTTCCTGGGCCTGCGCATCTACGACGCACGGCTGTGGGCCGGCCCGACCGCCCCGGCGGCCGACTGGGCGGCCGCGCCGCTGGCGCTGGAGCTGCAATACGCGCGCGCGCTCGACGGCGCCAAGATCGCCGAACGCTCGCTGAGCGAGATGCGCCGCCAGGGCGAGCTGGCCGCCGACGCCGCCCAACGCTGGTTGGGCGCCATGACGCAGATCTTCCCCGACGTGAAGGAAGGCGACCGCATCACCGGCGTGAACCTGCCGGGCGTCGGCGCGCGCTTCTTCGTCAACGGCCAACTGAAGGGCGACGTGCGCGACGCCGACTTCGCGCGCCTGTTTTTCGGCATCTGGCTGTCGCCCAAGACGTCGGAGCCCACGCTGCGCGACGCGCTGCTCGGCAGCGTGAAGTGAATCCCCCCCGTAGCGCCTCCGGCGCTCCCCCCCAGGGGGGCGACCCCAGCGGCCGGGCGGAGCCCGTCCGCGGCGTCTGCTTGACGCGCCGGACTCAGGCGTCGCGGGTGTCCAGCGCCACAGGGCCACTCCATTGACTGCCAAGGCGGCGGCGACTGGCTGGCGCGGGGGGTGGGCGCAAGGCCTGGCCTACGGCGGGCTGGGCCTGCCGCTGGCCTTCGTGGCGCTGCCGCTGTACGTGGTGCTGCCCAACCACTACGCGGCCGAGTTCGGCATTCCGCTGGCCACGCTGGGCGCGCTGCTGCTGGGCGCACGGCTGCTGGACGCCGTGGCCGACCCCTTCATCGGCCGCTGGGTCGACGGCTGGTTCACGCGCCGCGCCACGCTGGTGCTGGCCGCCGCGGTGGCGGCCGCGGTGGTGCTGGCGCTGGGTTTTCGCGGCCTCTTCTTCCCCATGGTGCAGGGCCCGCGGGCGCTGCTGGTGTGGTGCGCCGTGCTGCTGGCCATCACCTACCTGAGCTACAGCGTACTGAGCGTGCTGCACCAGGCCTGGGGCGCGCGGCTGGGCGGCGACGAAGGCCAGCGCGCGCGCATCGTGTCGTGGCGCGAGGGCCTGGCGCTGCTGGGCGTGCTGGTGGCCAGCGTGCTGCCCTCGGTGGCCGGGCTGTCGGTGACCAGCGTCGTGTTCGCCGTGGCGCTGGCCGGCGGCGTGGCGCTGCTGTGGCGCGCGCCGCAGCCGCGCATCGGCACGGTGCCCGACGCGCCACCCAGCCTGATGGCGCCGCTGGCCACGCCCGCGTTCCGCCGCCTGCTGGTGATCTATCTCGTCAACGGCGTGGCCAGCGCGGTGCCGGCCACGCTGGTGCTGTTCTTCATCCGCGACCGGCTGCAGGCGCAGGCCTACGAGCCGCTGTTCCTGGCCAGCTACTTTGCCGCCGGCGCACTCAGCATGCCGCTGTGGGTGAAGCTGGTGGCGCGCCTGGGGCTGGCGCGGGCCTGGCTGCTGGGCATGGGGCTGGCCGTCGTCACCTTCGCCTGGGCCGCGCTGCTGGGCGCCGGCGACGTGGCCGCTTATGTGGCCGTGTGCGTGGCCAGCGGCATTGCGCTGGGGGCCGACCTCACGCTGCCCGGCGCGCTGCTGGCCGGCGTGATCCAGCGCGCGGGCCACGGCCAGCGGCTGGAGGGCGCGTACTTCGGCTGGTGGAACTTCTGCACCAAGCTCAACCTGGCGCTGGCCGCGGGCATTGCGCTGCCGCTGCTGGGCCTGTTCGGCTACGCGCCGGGCAGCCGCAGCCCCGAGGCGCTGGACGCCCTGACGCTGGCCTACTGCCTGCTGCCCTGCGCGCTGAAGCTGATTGCCACCGCCCTGCTCTGGACCCTGTGGATCCGCAAGAAAGAATGACCATGAAACGCCGCCTCACCCTGCTCGCCGCCCTGGCCGCCACCGCCGTGGTGGTGGGATGCGCCTCCCCGAAACCCGCCGACTACGCGGCCGAGAAGCCGCTGCTCGACCTCAAGACCTACTTCAACGGCGAGCTCGTCGCGCACGGCATCTTCACCGACCGTTCGGGCAAGGTGGCGCGGCGCTTCACGGTGCAGATGACCGGCACCTGGCAGGGCCGGAACGGCACGCTCGACGAGCGCTTCACCTACAGCGACGGCAAGACCGAACGTCGCGTGTGGCGCCTGCAGGACGAGGGCAACGGCCGCTGGACCGGCCGCGCCGACGACGTGGTCGGCGTGGCCGAGGGCCAGGCCTCGGGCAACGCGCTGAACTGGCGCTACACGCTGGCGCTGCCGGTGGACGGCACCGTCTACGAGGTGCAGTTCGACGACTGGATGTACCTGATGGACGAGCGCGTGATGCTGAACAAGGCCGTGATGAGCAAGTTCGGCATCCGCCTGGGCGAAGTCACCCTGTCCTTCTACAAGAAATAAACCGATCGCCCCCGATGCCCTTGAATCCCCGAATCGACAGCTGGACCGGCCGCACCGTGTGGCTGGTGGGCGCGTCCACCGGCATCGGCCGCGCCACCGCGGCACGACTGCACGGCCTGGGCGCGCGCGTCATCGTCTCGGCGCGCAGCCGCGATGCGCTCGACACCTTCGTCGCGCAGCACCCGGGTAGCGAGGCCATCGCGCTGGACGCCACCGACCGCGTGGCCCTGCACGACGCGGCGGCGCACATCGTCAAGGTGCACGGCCGCATCGACCTAGCGATGTACTGCGCCGGCACCTACGCCGCGATGCGCGCCACCGCCTTCGACCTGGACGTGGCGCTGCGCCATGTGCGCGTCAACTACGACGGCGCGCTCTTCATGCTGGACGCCGTGCTGCCGCACCTGCTGAAGCAGGCCGACGGCACCGACGCGCGCGGCGCCGGGCACATCAGCCTGGTGTCCAGCGTGGCGGGCTTCCGCGGTCTGCCGCAGTCGCTGGCCTACGGGCCGACCAAGGCCGCGCTGATCAACCTGGCCGAGACCTTGTACCTGGACCTGCAGCCGCGCGGCGTGGGCGTGTCGATCATCAACCCGGGCTTCGTGGAAACACCCCTGACGGCGCAGAACGCCTTCAAGATGCCGGCGCTGCTGACGCCCGACGAAGCGGCGCAGGAAATCCTGCGCGGCTGGCAGCAGGGCACCTTCGACATTCACTTCCCGAAGCGCTTCACGCTGTGGCTGAAGGCCCTGCGCCACCTGCCCTACGGCCTGTACTTCGGCGCGGTGCGCCGCTCCACGGGGCTGTGATGGAACAGGCGGTGGACCGCATCGTCGCGCGCTTCGAGAGCCTGCGCGAGCAGGAGCTGCCGCTGCTGGCCGAGATCTACACGCCCGACGCGCGCTTCAAGGACCCGTTCAACGAAGTCCGGGGCGTGGCCGCGATCCAGGGCATCTTCAGGCACATGTTCGTGTCGCTCGACGGGCCGCACTTCGTGATCCGCGAGCGCATCGTGCAGGGCCCGCAGTGCTTCCTGGTCTGGGACTTCGTCTTCCGCATGAAGCGCTTCACCACCGACGAGCAGGTGATCCGCGGCGGCTCGCACCTGGTGCTGGCCGAGGACGGCCGCATCGCCGTGCACCGCGACTACTGGGACGCGGCCGAGGAGCTGTACGAGAAGCTGCCTGTGCTGGGTGCGCTGATGCGCTGGTTGAAAAGGCGCGCCAACCGCTGAGGCTCAGGCGCGCCGGGTCTTCAGCGCTGGCCTTCGGTCAACGAAAACGCCTGGAACAGGCCCGACTTGTCGACGAAATAGGTCTCGGTGTACTTGACCGTGCCGCCCGCCATCCGTGCCGGCGCCGGGAACGGCGACGCGCGCTTGACCATCGCGATGACCCAGGGCGCCACCTCGTCGGCCGCCGGCTTGCGCACGACGTGCACGTTGACCACGTTGCCGGTGGCGTCCAGCTCGGTCTCGACCATCATCACGCCGTACAGCAGCGGCGGCAGCTTGCCGCGGTACACGCGCATCGGGAAACACGAGTACAGATGGCGCGCGGCGTCGATGCGGAACTCCTGCTCGACCTCGTTCTTCGACGCCTGCGGCTCCTTGCAGGTCGGCGTGGGCACCATGCTGAACTGGGCCAGGGCGCCTTGTGCGGCCAGCACGCCGGTGATCAGCAGCAGGGCCCGAACGGCGCGGTGAAGGGGGACGGACGGTGTTTTCACGGTGTTCTTCCTCGGCAGGTGCGGCTGGGCGGACTTGGCAAGACGCACGCCACCGCTGCCGACGAGGTTAACCGACCGGGGCCGCGCCGCCATCGGTTCAAGGGGGGTCGGCGCGGCAAGAACTAACGGAGCCAGCCCTTGCGCCGAAAGTAGATGAAAGGGGCTGCAACAGAAGCCGCCATCAGGCCCAGCGCGAAGGGGTAACCGGCGGCCCAATCGAGCTCGGGCATGAACTTGAAGTTCATGCCGTAGATGCTGGCGATCAGCGTGGGCGGCAGCAGCGCCACGCTGGCCACCGAGAAGATCTTGATGATCTTGTTCTGGTTTCAGGAAGTTGATCTTGTCGAACAGGAACGCGGTGTGGCTGTCGAGGCTGTCGATGTCGCGCAGGATCTGCCGCGCCTCCTCGAACTGCTCGGCATTCAGCATGCGGCTGCGCATCATGAAGCTGAGCGCGCGGCGCGTGTCCATCACGTTGCGGCGGATGCGGCCGTTCAGGTCTTCCTCGCGCGCGATGGCCGTGAGCGCGGCGCCGGCGGCCTGGTCGTTGACGTCCTGCGTCAGCACGCGGGCGCTGACCTTCTCCAGGCTGTCGTAGATCCCCTCCAAGGCATCTGCCGAGTACTCGGCGTCGGCGTCGTACAGCTTCAGCAGCACGTCCTTGGCGTCCTCGATCAGCGCCGGGATGCGCCGCGCGCGCAGGCGCAGCAGGCGGAACACCGGCAGGTCCTCGCGGTGGATCGAGAACAGCACCTTGGCATGCAGGATGAAGGCCACGCGCACGTTGCGCGCCGGCTGCGGTTCGGCGCCGGTGCTGGCCTCGATCAGGAAGTCGGAGCGGATGTGCAGCTCGCCGTTGTCCTCTTCGTAGAAGCGCGCCGACTCTTCCAGGTCGTCGTCGACCGCGTCCTTGGGGATGCTCAGGCCGAAGCGCGTCTCGACCCAGCGCGTCTCGTCCTCGCTCGGGTCCTCCAGGTCGACCCACACCGGGTCGAGGTGGGCCAGGGCTTCCAGGCTGTCGATCTCTTCCTGGAACAGCCGGCCGTTGGCCAGCGTGAAGACGTTGAGCATGCGGACTCTCCGGGGCGCGGGGCGCGCGCGGCGGCGCGCGGGCGGCAGGGGTGCGGCGGGGGTTTCGACCGTGTCATCCCAGCGCCTGCACAGGCCCGGAACGCACGGTCACCGAGGGTGGCTCTGGTCCACGGTGTCTCTCCTCAAGAGCGATGGCAAATTATGCCCCCTCGGGCGCGGCCCGGGCCGGCCCCGGGCTGGCTCCGGGTTGACGTTTCCCGGCCTCAGACGCCGGCGAGCGCCGGTGCCGGCGCCAGCACCTGCGTCTGCTGCGCCGGCTGCTCGCACAGCGGCAGCCACAGCGTGACCGAGGTGCCCGCGCCGGGCTGGCTGGCGATGTCGATGCGGCCGCCCTGCAGCTCCACGATCTCCTTGACCAGGCTCATGCCGAGGCCGGTGCCGGGGATGTTGCCCGAGGGGTCGGCCCTGAAGAAGCGCTCGAACACACGCGCCAGCTGCTCCGGCGTCATGCCGATGCCGCTGTCGCTGACCTGCACGCCCGCGGCCGCCACGCCGCCCACCTGCCCCAGCCGCGTCTGCACGAGGATCTCGCCGCCGCCGGGCGAGTACTTCACGGCGTTGCTCAGCACGTTGGTCAGCGCCTGCGAGGTCTTGCCGCGATCCACCAGCACCTCCAGGCCGCCGTGGTCCAGCGCGATGCGGATGCGCTCGCGGCCGCCGGCCAGGTTCAGCCGCTGCGCCGTCTCGCTGACCAGCGCACCCAGGCCCAGCGGTTCGCGCTGCAGGTCCTTGCCCTGGCGCGCCTCGATGCGCGCCAGGTCCAGCAGCTCGTTGACCATGTTGATCAGCAGCGAGGCCTGGCGGTGCACGGTCTCCAGCACGTCGCGGCGGGCGGCCTCGCCCACCGGGCGGTGCAGCAGCAGCTCGGTGAAGCCGAAGATGCTGACCATCGGCGTGCGCAGCTCGTGCGCCGCGGTGGACAGGAACTCGCTCTTCATGCGGTCGATCTCCGACTCGGCCGTCATGTCGCGCAGGTAGAACAGCGTCGAGCCGTCGGCGCCGCGGCGCGAGCTGAGCTCGATCACGGCGGGCCTGGGTGCCACCAGGTGCAGCTTGAAGCGCGCGGCCTCCTCGGCCGCGGCCTCGGCGGGAATGTGCAGGCAGCGGCCGCGCTGCGCGGGCTCGGTGCGCTCGTCCAGCAGCGCCTGCACGCCGGGCAGGTCCAGCCCCGCCAGCTGGCCACGCTGCAGCCCGAGCATGCGCAGCAGCGCGGCGTTGGTGTGCTGCAGCTGCCCGGCGGGCCCGAAGGCCAGCACGCCGTTGTGGCTGAGCTCCAGGATCGAGTCCAGCAGCTCCGAACGCATCTTCAGCCGCTGCGCCATGCGCTCGGTGTCGGCGGCCGAGATCTGCGTCGTGCGCGCCAGCATCAGCATCTCGCCGGTGGCGTCGTGACGGGCGAGGTCGTTGAACCCCAGGCCCAGCGCGCGCAACTCTTCGGTGGTGCCGAGCACCGGCGTCACCAGCAGCAGCAGGCTGTCGTCGTCCAGCACCTCGGCGTTGCCGCGCAGCGTCAGCGGCGGGCCGTCGGTGCGCGCCTTCAGCGTGCACAGGTCGCCGCCGTGGCGGCGCCAGTCGTCCAGCGTCTCGGCGTCGCGCGGGCGGCGCACCTGGAAGGCACCGTCCAGCGCCATGCCGCGGCGCAACGCGGGCATGGCCTTGTGCAGCGACGCGCCGATGCCGCGGATGCGCAGCGACTCGTCCAGCCACAGGTGGAAGGGGAAGGCCCGCGCAAAACGCGCGGCGTCCAGCGACGGGGCGGCGGCGACGGGCTGCATGCGGGTCAGGCCGACACGGGGTCGAGGTGGCGGATCGAGAACACGTCGTCGCGGCTGCCCTGGGTGCGGCACTGCACCTGGCGCACCGACACCTGCTGGCCGAAACGGCGCGCCAGCCCGTGCACCAGGCCCACGACCATCGGCGCCAGGCCCTGGCGCTCGGATTCGTAGTGCAGGGCAAACTCGCCCGGCGCCACGTCAAGCACATGGAAGCGCGGCAGACGCATCTGCGGGAACACGGTCTCCACGCGGCCGTGCATGTCGTTGAGGTTGCCCAGGAACTCGCGCAGCGTCTCGCCGCCGGCCTGCATCAGTTCGCCGAAGCCTTCGTCGGCGGTGTAGAGGATCCAGTACTCGCCGAAGGCCTGCAGCACCTGCTCGGGCGTCATCGCCAGCGCCTCGCTGACGGCGCCCACGAGCCCGTAAGTCACGTCGTCGTGGTACGGGCACAACGACACGAAGCCCTCATCGCCGACGCCGGCGCGCTGGCAGACCTGCTGCCACACGGCCTCGCCCTTGAGGGAGACCACCAACTGCTCGATCGCGCGGTTGACCATGCCGTACATGCCCGGGTCCTTCTGAGTGAGTGGGGTACTGGGGATCAGTCGTCGAGCGGCGCCGCTGCCAGCACCGGCCGCACCAGCGTGGCCAGCGGCAGCCACAGCGTCACGGTGGTGCCCTGGCCGGGCTGGCTCGCGATGTCGATGCGGCCGCCCTGCAGCTCCACGATCTCCTTCACGAGGCTCATGCCGAGGCCGGTGCCGGGGATGTTGCCGGAGGGGTCGGCGCGGTAGAAACGTTCGAACACGCGGGCGAGCTGCTCGGGCAACATGCCGATGCCGCCGTCCACCACCGTCAGGCCCACGGCCTCCTGCTGCTGCAGCCAGCCGAGCTGCGTGCTGACGTGCACGGTGCCGCCCTCGGGCGAGTATTTCAGCGCGTTGCTCAGCACGTTGGTCAGCGCGCGGTGTGTCTTCTCGGGGTCGACCCACAGGATGCGGTCGCCGTCGGACACGTCCAGCACGATCTCGTGGCGTGCCGAGTTGCCCACCAGCGGGCCCACGGCCTGCGTGATCAGGCTGTCGATGCGGCAGGCCTCGCGCTTCAGGTCCTTGCCCTGGCGGGCCTCGATGCGCGCCAGGTCCAGCAGCTCGTTGACCATGTTGATCAGCAGCGAGGCCTGGCGGTGGATGGTCTCCAGCATGTCGCGGCGGCGCGCCTCGGGCACCGGTTTCCGCAGCAGCAGCTCGGTGAAGCCGAAGACACTGACCATCGGCGTGCGCAGCTCGTGCGCGGCGGTGGTGAGGAACTCGCTCTTCATGCGGTCGACCTCGGTCTCGCGCGTCACGTCGCGGAAGAACAGGATCGACTCCGACTGCCCCTCCACCCGGCTGCGCACCACGCGCGCCAGCACGCGCCGCTCGGGCCGTGCCAGCAGCAGCGTGTGCGCGCTGTCGGTGCCGCCGGGCTCGCCCAGCAGCGCCTGCACGGGCTCGTAGGCCTGGCCGGCTTCGCACAGCGTGGCGAAGCGCTCGTCGAAGTCCTGCAGCGTCATGCCCGCGGCGGTGGTGCCCCAGCCCGTCATGGCCTGGAAGGCGCGGTTGCTGTAGGCCAGCGCGCCGGCAACGTCGAAGACCACGAAGCCGTCGGGACTGAGGTCGAACACGGTGTTCAGGCGGGCGCTGCGCTCGGCGATCGCCATGCGGGCGCGCTCGCGCTCGGTCACGTCGGTGATCACGCCCACGTAGTGCGGCACGCTGCCGTCGGCCGCGGCCACCGGCGAGATCGCCAGCTCGTTGAAGAACAGCGTGCCGTCCTTGCGGTAGTTGCGCACCACCACCTGCGTGCTGCGGCCCTCGTGCACGGCCTGGCGCAGCTCGTCGAGCTCGGGCTGCGCCCGGTCGCCCTGCTGCAGGAAGCCGCAGTTGCGGCCGATGGCCTCGCCCATGTCGTAGCCGGTGATGCGGTAGAAGGCCGGGTTGGCATAGAACACGGGCTGGCCGGGCAGCGTCATGTCGCTGATGACCACGCCGTTGGTGGTGCACTCCAGCGCGCGGCTGTAGAGGTTGAGCATGGCCAGGCTCATGCGCTGCTCGGTGACGTCGCGCACCACGGCGGCAAAACGCGCGCCCTCCTCGGTCTCGATGCGCGACAGCGACACCTCGGCCGGGAACTCGGTGCCGTCGTGGCGGCGCGCGGTGATCTCGAAACGCGCCACGTGCGTGCGCGTGGCACGCATGAACAGGCCCTGCTGCGTGGTGCGGAACTCGGCCTCCTCGCGCGTGATGCCGGGCAGGAAGTCCTGCAGCGGCAGGCCGCGCATCTCTTCGGCCGGCAGGCCGAAGACGCTGGCCACGCCGGGGTTGACGATGCCGATGCAGCAGTCGCCGTCCAGACCCAGGATGACGTCGGGCACGGCATTGATGATCGACAGCGTGCGCGCCTGCTCGGTGGACAGCACCTCCAGCTGGCTGGCCAGCATCGCCGACGCGTCGTTGAGCGCGGTGCCCAGCTCCTGCAGCTCGGTGCTGCCGGTGGGCACCGCGGTGCGCGAGCCGGCATGGATCGCCAGCTCGCCGGCAAAACGCACCTGGCGCTGCAGCGGCGCCAGCGCGCGCACCATGAAGAGGTAGGCCACGGCCAGCAGGGCCAGCGCGGCCAGGCCGACGGCAGCCAGGGTGTCGTGGCGCAGCGCCGCGACATGGGCGCGGTGCTGGGCCTGCGCCAGCGCGATGCCCACGCTGCCGAGGCCGCCCGCCGGGCCGGCAGGCGCCCAGGCCAGCGCCAGGCCTTCGGCGTCAGGCGCGGTCTGGCGCGCGGCGGCCGAAGCCGGCGTGTGCGACACGGTGCCCGCGATGCCGGCGGTCGAGGGCTGCTGACGGGCCCAGGCTGCCGCATCGGCGACCGGGGCGGCGCGCACGCGCCCGTCCAGCGTCTGGTGCAGCGCCAGCAGCGGCGCGCCATGGGCGTCCAGCACCACGAGCCGCGCCACGCCCGGCAGGCTGGCCAGGGCCCGCAGCGCGGGTTCGGCCAGCGCGGCGTTGCCGGTCTGCAACGCGGGCAGCGCACTGGCCGCCGCGGACCGCGCGAGCGAGCGCGCCATGTCGTCGCTGGCAGCCCGCGCTGCCGCGTCGAAGCGGGTGGCCGAGACGCTGTCGAGCACCGCCATCGCGACGGCGGCCACCGCCAGCATCAGCACCAGCATCTGGTGGCGCAGGCTGCGCGGCAGCACGGCGCGGGACAGCGCCCGGAAACGGTCGGTCAGCATCATGCGCAGCTCCAGCGGGTGACTTCAAGGGTGCCCGCCGACCGTTGTGACGGCCAAGGGCGTCTCGTGCAGCGCGGCTCAGGCCGCTTCGAGCAGGCGTTCGATGGTCTCGATCAGCTGCAGCGGGCTGAAGGGCTTGACGAGGTACTCGTCGGCGCCCACCTGCTGGCCGGCCTCGCGGTCGCGCGCCTGGCCGCGAGCGGTCAGCAGCACCACCTTGACGTGGCGCGTGGCGGGGTCGCTCTTCAGGTGCTGGCAGACCTGCAGGCCGTCCAGCTCGCCGGGCATCATCACGTCCAGCAGCACGATGTCGGGCTTGGTGGCGCGGGCGAGGTTGAGACCGAAGCCGCCGTCGGAGGCCTCGTGGATCTCGTAGTCCTCGAACTCCAGCGTCATGCGGATGAGCTTGCGGATGTCGGCCTGGTCTTCGACGATCAAGACACGTTTCATGCGGGTCTCCGGTGGGTGTAAGGGGGGTGGGAACGGGCGTGCGGCGGTCAGGTGCCGCTGGCGGCCCTGGCGCCGCTCGCCGCGGCGCCGGTCGCTGCGGCCTGGCGCTGGCGCGAGCGCGTCATCAGCGCCGCCAGGTCCTTGGCGTACTGCTGGGCCTGCGCGATGTCGAGCTGCGGCTGTTCGTTGCGGTGCGGCGCGCCGGTGGGCAGCTCGATCAGGAAGTTGCGCATGCCGTCTTCCTCTTCTTCGCGCAGCTGGCCGCCGTGCAGCGACACGATGTGCTGGCACAGGCGGAAGCCGATCTGGTCCTGCATCGGCGTCTGCGAGGCCTGGACCTTGGTGCTGCGTGGCATCTCCACCGCGCCGGGCCGCGCCTGGCGCGAGGCGAACACGCCGCAGTCGCGGAACACGACCATCGCGCGCGGGCCCATCTGCCGGTGCTCGATGTCGAGCATGCCGTCGCGGCGCGTGCTGCGCACCGCGGCGTCCAGGCATTCGTGGAAGACACGGCCCAGCCACTGTTCGCTGCCGTACAGCGTGGCCAGGCCGCTGGCCTCGGTCTGCGCGCGAAAACGCACCTTCACGCCGCGCTGCAGCGCCAGCGGCTCGACCTCGCCCCAGGCCTTCTGCAGCAGCGGCCAGAGTTCGATGCGGTCGTTGGCCAGCAGCGCCTCGCTGTCCCACAGCGTGGCCAGCTCGACGAGACGGTCGACCACGCTCAGCAGCTGCTGCAGCCCGTCGTGCAGTGCCGCCTGCTCGGCGCTGGCATCGCCCCGCGATTCATTCAGCGCCAGCGCAGCCCGAGTCTGGCGCAGCGGGTCGCGCACCTCGGTGCGGATGGCCTGCATCAGGTTGTCGAAGCCGGCGCCCTGGTCCTGGCCGGGATCGGGCGCCACCAGCACGAAGGCGTCGTCGTTGGCCAGACCGGGGATGACGCGGCACTTCAGCTCGCTGGGCGGCTGGCCGTCGCTGCCGATCATGCCCACCGCGGCCACCGCGCGCGGCACGCGCCCGGCGATGGAGGCGGCCACGGCGCGCGTCAGGTCGGGGTCGAACAGGCGCCGGCCGGTGGCCAGCCCGGTGCGGGCACTGGCGTCGGCGTTGGCATAGCGGACCATGCCGTCCCGGGTGACCCACAGCAGGCCGGGTTTGAGGTTCTCGAGCAGTTCAGCCAGGGAAGCATGCATGGGTGTGATCTCCTTGATGCGTAATGTGCACTTTTATCATTTTTAGCACAAGCCAACTGTTCACGAATCGGCACATCAATGTCAGCCGGGCGCCGGTGGGGCCACGCCCCTGCAGCCCCGTGGCCGGAGCCGGCCGCCGCTTCAAGCCTGGGCGAGGGTCGGCGAAAAGCCGCGCGCGGGCACGACGATGTGGAACGTGGCGCCGCCGCCGGGCTTGTTCTCGGCGCGGATCGTGCCGCCGTGGGCCTGCAGGATCTTGCGGCTGATGGCCAGCCCGAGGCCGGTGCCGCCCGAGCCGTCCTTGGTCTTGCTGGACTGCACGAAGGCCTCGAAGATCTGCTCCAGCTCGGCCGGCGGGATGCCCGGCCCGCGGTCGTGCACCGAGACGCGGATGTGCTGGTCCTCGTCGACGTCGCCCACCACCTGCAGCGGCAGGCCCGGCGGCGAGAAGCGGATCGCGTTGGCCATCACGTTGCGCACCACCTGCTGGAAGCGCAACGGGTCGACCTTGGCCTCCAGCGGCGCCGGGCTCAGCTGCAGGTCGAGCCGGATCTGCTTGGCGCCCAGCAGCGGCGCCAGCTCGTCGGCCACGTCGCGCACCAGCGAGCGGATGTCGATGCGCTCGAGGTGGAAGGTGCCCACCGTGCTTTCGATCTTGGCCACGTCGAGCAGGTCGTTGACGAGCGCCAGCATGCGCTGGCCGGCGGCGTGGATGTCGCCGAACATCGAGCCCAGGCGCCGCGCTTCGCCGCTGCGCGCCTGGCCGAGCTCGGAGAAGCCGATGATCGACTGCAGCGGCGTGCGCAGTTCGTGGCTGATGTTGCCGATGAACTCGGTCTTGGCGCGCGAGGTCTCCTCGGCCGCGTCGCGCGCCTCGCGCGTGGCGCGTTCGGCCTCGCGGAATTCGGTCACGTCCGTGAAGGCCACCAGGATGCCCGTGACCTGGCCGTCCGGCCCGGGCACGGCGGCCTTGGTGATGGCCAGGTCGCGCGTGGAGCCGTCGTGGTGCGTGACACGCGCCTCGTAGCGGGTGCGCCCGCCGCGCGCCAGCAGCTCGGCGTCGTGGCGGTCGTGTTCCAGCGCCTCGGCCGGCGTGCGGAAGCTGCGCGCCGGCCGGCCCACCACCTCGTGGCGCTGGCGGCCGCTGAATTCCTGCCAGGCCTGGTTGACCGAGGTGTAGCAGCCCTGGGTGTCGAGGATCGCCAGCGGCACCGGCAGCACGTCGAGCAGCAGCTCGGTCAGCGCCAGCTGCGCCCGCAGCCGGCCCTGCGCGGTGCGCTGCGCGGTCACGTCGACCGCACTGCCGGCGAAGCCGACGATCCTGCCGTGGGCGCGCAGCGGCGCCACGGCGACGTCGAAGTGGCGCTCGCTGGCGTCGGTGCCCATCATCAGCTCGGCCGTGCGCAGGCCGTCGGCGGCGCCGTCGGCAAAGAGCTGCTGCGCCGCCGCCGCCGACGCCGGGCGCACCAGCGACGGCAGGGCCTGCCCCAGCGCCAGGGCCTCGGTGTGGCCGCTGGCCGCCTGCCAGCGCGCGTTGACGAAGGTCAGCCGGCCTTCGGCGTCGGTGCGGAACAGCAGCTCCTGCACGCTCTTGACGATGACGCTGAGCTCGCGCTCGCGCGAGGCCACCTCGGCCTGCGCCTCGTCGCGCTGGCGGCGTGCCGTCTCGCGCGAGCGCAGGCTGCGCGCGGCCAGCTGGCTGAGCAGCACGATGACCAGCGCCAGCAGCGCCGCCGCCAGCGCCACGGCACCCAGGTTGCGCTTCCACTCGGCCAGCGCCAGCTCGACCGGCGTCTCGACGATCACCACCAGCGGCCGCGTGCGCGAGGCACGGAAGGCCAGGATCTGCTCACCGGGCCGCGAGCCGGTGCCGACGAAGCTGCCGTGCTCGATGCGCGGCAGGTACTCGGTGAACACCGGCAGCGTCTGCACGCTGCCACCGGGCAAGGCACCAGGGCCCGCGGTGGCCGCCAGCACCTGGCCGGAGAAGCTGGCCAGCACGGCCGAGCTGCCGCGCTCGCCCAGCATCTGTTGCTGGTGGTTGGCCACCGCGTCGGGATTGATCAGCCCGACCAGCAGCAGCGCACGGTTGCTCTGCGTGCGGACGTGCCGCACCAGTGGCACGAAGCCCACGCCCGGCGGCGCCGCGGCCGCCGCGGCACCGAGGGTCAGCGCACCGAGGCCGCGGCCGCGCACGAAGGAGCCCAGCGCCTCGGCCCCGGCCTGGGGCAGCGGCCCGAGCCGGGCAAGGTCGAGCACGCGGTCCTGGTTGCCGGGGTCGGTGCTGGCCAGCACCAGGCCCTGCCCGTCGATCACGGCCACCTCGCGCAGCACCGGCAGGCCGGCCAGGCTCTGCGCCAGCACCCAGCCCAGCTGCGTGTCGGCGCGCAATTCGCTCTTGGCCACCAGTTCGGCCAGCGCGGCCAGCGCCAGCGCAGCGGTGTCGACGCTGCGGGTGGCGTGGTCTTCGAGCACGCGCGCCATCAGCGCGGTGGCCACGCGCTCGTCACGCAGGTGCTCCCGCCGCTCGTAGCCCATCAGCCCCAGTGCCAGCAGCAACACCAGGACGGCCAGCGCCAGGCCCGCCAGCGCGACGCTGCGGGCGCCCAGCGCGCCGGTGCCGCGCAGCCGCGGCCGCGGCCGGCCGGTCGACGCCGGCGGGCCGGCCTGGCGGCCGCCGGCGTCGGGGCGGGCGGGGGCCACGGGCAGATTCACCGCACCACGATCTCGCCCAGCCCGTGGCGGCGCGCGGCGCCGTCCAGCCTGCCGTCCTTCTGGATGCGCTGCACGAACTGGTCGAGCAGCGCCAGCCAGCTGTCGTCACCCGGCTTCACCGCGTAGGCGTAGGGCAGCACGTGGAAGCGCCCGGGCGGCGCGATCAGCGTCGCCCAGTCGGCGTTGTCGAGCAGGCGGCGGCTGTAGGGGTAGTCGGTCATGAACACGTCCACGCGGCCGGCCTCCAGCTCGCGCTCGCGCGTGGCCGGCGGGCGGATGCTGACCATCTGCGCCTTCTTCAGCTCGGCCGCCATCACCGGCTCCATGAAGGTACCGGCCTGCACCGCCACCATCACGCCGGGCTGGTCGATGTCGGCCCAGCTGCGCACCGCGCGGTTGCTCTTGGTGGTGACGCCGTAGATGCCGCTCTGCAGGTAGGGCCGTGTGAACTTCAGGTGCTCCATGCGCTGCGGCAGCATGCCCACCGCGAACATGGCCACGTCGCAGCGGTCGGCCTTCAGGTCGTCGACCAGCGTCGCGAAGGACGAGTCGACGTGCTGCACCTTCACGCCCAGGTCCTTGCCCAGCTCGGCCGAGAGGTCGATGTCGATGCCGGTGAGCTGCTGCGTGCGCGGGCTGCGGAAGGTCACGCCGTAGTAGTCGGGCCAGATGCACACGCGCACCTGCGCGGCGGCCTGCACACGCTGCTGCACCGGGCCGGCCTGGGCCGGCGCCGCCAGCCCGATCGCCGCGATGGTGGCCAGGATGGCGGCGGCCAGGCCGGCAGCGAGGCCGCGCGTGGCTGCGGGTCGGGGTGCGGGGGTGGGGGTGGGTGGCAGGTTCATGGCATCGGCACGCCGAGCACGAGGTCGGCGAAGCTGGGGTTGAGGCGGTTGATGTGGTTGCGCAGCGCGACCATGCGCGGCGCGTGGGCGATGAAGGCATCCACCAGGCGCGGGTCAAAGGCGCGGCCGCGCTCGGCGCGCAACATCGCCAGCGCCTCGGTGTCGCTGAAGGCGGCGCGGTAGCAGCGGTCCATGGTCAGCGCGTCGAAGAAGTCGACGATGGCGACGATGCGGCCCGACAGCGGGATCGCTTCGCCGGCCAGGCTGGACGGGTAGCCGCGGCCGTCCCAGCGCTCGTGGTGCGACAGCGCGGTCTCGGCCGCCAGCTGGAACAGCGGGATGCGCGACGCGCCCAGGATGTTGGCGCCCATGGCCGGGTGCTGGTTCATCACCGCACGCTCCTCGGCGTCGAAGGCACCGGGCTTCTTCAACACGTTGTCGGGGATGCCGATCTTGCCCACGTCGTGCATCGGTGCGGCCTTGCGCAGCATGGCCGCGTCGTCGGCGGCCATGCCGACCACCAGCGCCAGCTGCTCCGCCAGGAAGCCCATGCGCACGATGTGCGCGCCGGTGTCGTCGTCACGGTATTCGGCCGCCAGCGCCAGGCGGAACAGTGCCTCGTGGTGGGCGCGTGCCACCTCTTCCAGCGCCTCGTTGCGCTCGCGGTACATGCGGCCCAGGTCCACCACCACACGCTCCATCTGCGCCACCGCCGCAGCATCGGTGAAGGCCGTCAGCGGCTGCGCCGGCTGGTCAGGGGCGGGCGGGACGGACGGGAGCGGGGCTGGCTGCGTCATCATTTCGAAATTATCATTTATTTCATTTCTGTTCGATCGCCGCAGCTCCCGCAATTTCGGCAGAATTCCTCGATGCCGATGCCCTGCTTCCCAAGCCTGCCGTGACCGACACCTGCACCACGCGCGAGGTGGCCCAGATGCTGGGCATGGCGGTCCGCTCCGTCCAGATGATGGTCGACCGCGGCGATCTCGAAGCCTGGAAAACCCCGGGCGGTCACCGCCGTATCTCACGCGCCTCGGTGGACCGCTGGCGCGCCACCCGCGGCGCGGCACCCCGCGAGACCGCGGCCGCCGAGGCGCCGCCCGCAGCCCGCGGCGGGTCCACCGGCACGCCGACCGGGGCGGCCGCGCAGGCCCCGTCGTCGGGCGCCGACAGCACCCCGCACCCCGCCGCCGCGGCGCCGCGTGTGCTGCTGATCGAGGACTCGGTGCACTACCAGAACCTGGTGTCGCTGCTGCTGCGCCAGCACTTCCCGCAGGTGGCGCTGCACATCGCCGACGACGGCATCGCCGGCCTGGCGCTGGCCGGCCAGCTGCGCCCGCAGGTGCTGGTGGTGGACATCCTGCTGCCTGGCATCGACGGCGCCACGCTGATCACGAGCCTGCGCTCGCATCCGCAGTTCTCGGCCACGCGGTTGATCGTCGTGACCTCGCTCGACGACGCGCAGCGCGAGCCCTACGCCTTTGCGCTGGCCGGCGTGCCGGTGGTGCACAAGCCGCGCCTGGTGCTGGACCTGCCGCCGCTGCTGCGCCAGTGCCTGGCCGACGTCGACGCCGCCGCCGGCTCGGGCCTGCAGCCGCCGCCATGACCCGGCCGCGCCTGCTGCTGGTGGAGGACGACGAGTCGATCCGCCGCTTCATCGGCATGGCGCTCGAGGACCTGGCGCTGGACATCGTCGAGGCGCCGCGGCTGGCCAGCGCGATCGAGGCGCTGCGCGGCCCGCCCTTCGCGCTGGTGCTGTGCGACCTGATGCTGCCCGACGGCCACGGCCTGGACCTGCTGCGTGCGCTGGCCGGGCCCGACTCGCCGAGCCCGCAGGCGCGGCGCGTGGCCTTCAGCGCCGGCGTGACGGCGGCCATGCGCACGCAGCTCGAACAGGCCGGCGTGCACGAGGTGCTGAGCAAACCCGCGTCGCTGGCGGCGCTGGAGGCCTGCGTGGCCCGAGCGCTGGCGGTGCCGACCGCCGCCGCGCCAGCCGATCCCGCGCCAGCGGCCGGGGCCGACGCTGCAGCCTATGCCGTGCAGCGTTTTTTCGGCGGCGACCAGGCGCTGTACGACAGCTTCCTGGCGCAGTGCAGGCCGCAGTTTGCGCACGATGCAGCGGCCGGCGAGCGGGCCGCCGGCTTGCAGGACCTGCCCGCGCTGCGCCGGCTGGCGCACAGCGTGAAGAGCGTGCTGCTGAGCCTGGGTTTCGAGGCCGACAGCCTGCTCGCCGCCCGCGTGGAAACCGCGGCGGCCGAGCAGCGCGCCGCAGCCGCCTGGGACCTGTGGCCGGCGCTGCGCCGGCAGCTGCTGGCGCGGTCCGCCGCGGCGGCCGACACCGGGGCGCCCGTGCCACCGGGCTGAGCGGCGCCAGCGCCCCGCCGCGCGCACAACCCCTGCAGCCACCATGCCGCCCACTGCGCCGCACCCCCACACGCCTCCCCCGCGCCGCCGCCGCCGCGTGTCTGCCTGGCTGTGGCTGCCGCTGCTGATGCTGCTGGCGCTGGCCGCGGCGGCCGCGGCGCTGCTGGCCGCGGCGTTGCAGCCGGCGCCGCTGGTGCAGGCGGCCAACGAGGTGGAGGTGGACGACGTGGCCCGCGCGCTGTCGCTGCTGCGCACGCACGACCCGCGGCAGGCCCGGCCGGGCGTGGTCAGCGCGGCCCTGGTGCGCGAGCGCGACGTGGAGGTCATGCTCGGCCACGCGGCGCAGCGCTGGTTCCAGGCCGCCAGCCGCGTCAGCCTGGAGCGCGGCCGCGCCCGGGTGCAGGTCAGCAGCCCCGCCCCCGCCAACCCCTTCGGGCGCTGGCTGAACATCGACCTGCAGCTGCAGCAGACCGGCGGCTGGCCGGTGATCGAGCGGCTGCAGGTGGGCTGCGTGCCGGTGCCGGCCTGGCTGGCCGAGCGGCTGGGCCCGCCGCTGGCGCAGCGGCTGGGGCTGGGCAAGGAGCTGCAGCTGGCCCTGGAGGTGGTGCACCGCGTGCGCTTCGAGCCGCGGCAGATGGTGGTCACCTACGCCTGGCAGGGCGACAGCGCGGGCCGCCTGTTCGACGGCCTGCTCTCGGCCGACGACCTGCAGCGCCTGCGCCCCTACGCCGAGCAGTTGGCCGGGCTGACGCGCGAGGCGGCACGCGCGCGCGGCAGCATCGACCTGCCGCTGACCGAGCTGATCGGCCCGCTTTTCACGCTGGCGCAGTCGCGCAGCGCCGGCGCGGCCGACACGGTGGCGGCGGCCGAGAACCGGGCCGCGCTGCTGGTGCTGACGCTGCATGCACACGGCCGCCACGTGGGCTCGCTGTCGCAGGCCGCGCGCAGCTGGCCGCGCGCGCGGCCGATGCGGCTGCTGCTGGGCGGGCGTGAGGACTTTCCGCTGCACTTCCTGGTCTCGGCGCTGCTGGCCAGCGAAGGCACGACACCGCTGTCCAAGGCCATCGGGCTGTACAAGGAGGTGGCCGATTCGCGCCACGGCAGCGGCTTCAGCTTCAACGACATGGCCGCCAACCGCACCGGCACCCGGTTCGGCCACCAGGCCGTGTCCGAACCGCGGGCGTTGCAGCAGCGCCTGGCCGCCGGCGTGACCGACGCCGACCTGCTGCCGCGTGTGGACGACCTGCCCGAGTTCATGGCCGAGGCCGAGTTCGTGCGCCGCTTCGGCGGCGTCGGCGCACCGCCCTACCTGGCGCTGCTCGCGGACATCGACCGCCGCATCGCGGCGATGCCGCTGTGGCGGTGAAGTGAACCGGACTACGGCGCTGCGTCGACCGCCGGCGCCGGCCCGGGCGCACGCCCGCCCGGCCCCGCGCCGGCGGTCATGTCGAAGCGGAACATCCTGCACTCGATGGCGCCGTTGAACAGCGGCACGCGGCGCGACTCCTTCAGCCGCATCAGCGTGGGCAGCTTCATCTCGGGGCTCAGCAGCCAGGCGGTCCAGCCGGCGTAGTGGCGCTTCCAGTGGCTGGCGAGCTGACCAAAAAACTCGTCCGGCGTGCCGCCGCCTTCGAAGGCCTCGCGCGGGGCGCGGATCTGCGGGCGCGGCTCGGCACGGAATTCGGGACGCGGGTCGACCTGGCGCACCCGGCCCGAGCCCGAGCCCTTGGCGTCGATGCGCTCGCCGTACGGCGGGTTCATCAGGATCGTGCCGGCGGGCGCCGGCGGCAGGCGCTGCAGCGCGTCGGCGGTCTTGAACTCGATGGCCGCGCGCACGCCGGCGCGCTCGGCGTTGCGGGTGGCGAAGTCGGTCATGCGAAAGCTCACGTCGCCGGCAAACAGCGGCACCGCGCTGGCGTGCACACGCGCCTTGGCCGCGCGCTGCATCTCGCGCCAGTCGGCGGCGAAGGGCCGGAACGGCAGCATGCGCTCGAAGGCAAAGCGCCGCAGGCTGCCGGGCGCAATGCCGCAGGCAATCTGCGCCGCCTCGATGACGATGGTGCCGGCGCCGCAGCAGGGGTCGAGCAGCGGTCCGTCCTCGGCGCGGCCTTGCCAGCCGGTGGCGGCCAGCATGGCGGCGGCCAGCGTCTCCTTCAGCGGCGCCTCGCCGGTGTCCTCGCGCCAGCCGCGCTTGAAGAGCGCGTCGCCCGAGGTGTCGATGTACAGCGTGGCGTGCTCGGGGCCCACGAACAGCGAGATCGGCAGGTCGGGCCAGCGCGTGTCGACACTCGGGCGCGCGCCGGTGGCGTCGCGCAGCGTGTCGCACACCGCGTCCTTGATGCGCAGCGCGCTGAAGTTCAGGCTCTGCAGCGGCGAGCGTTGCGCGGTCACGTCCACGCGCAGCGTCTGCTCTGGCGTGATCCAGCGCATCCAGTCGACGTGGCGCGCCATCTCGTAGAGGTCGTGTTCGTCGCGGTAGGGGCCGTCGATCAGCGGCCACAGCACGCGCGTGGCGAGGCGGCTCTCGAGGTTCAGCGCCATCGCCATGCGCTCGTCGCCCTCCACCCACACGCCGCCGCGCGTGGCTTCGGCGGCCACGCCGGTGATGCGCTGCACCTCGTCGGCCAGCAGCGCCTCGACGCCGCCAGCGCACGGCAAAAACAAGGCAGTCATGGCAAGCCCCCGGCACACGCGTCGCGCCCAAGCGGCCGCCGCGGAACCGGCTCTGCCGGGCCGCTGGGGGCGCCCCCCTGGGGGGGAGCGCCGAAGGCGCTACGGGGGGCGGCCATCAAATGGCTTTTCTCAGGCCCGCAGGCGCGATCTTCAGCGCCTCGCGGTACTTGGCCACGGTGCGCCGCGCGACCTGGATGCCCTGCTCCTCGAGCATGTGGCTGAGCTGGTTGTCGGACAAGGGCTTGGCCTGGTCTTCCGCGTTCACGAACTGCTGGATCAGCGCGCGCACCGCGGTGCTGCTGGCGTTGCCGCCGGCATCGGTGTTGAGGGACGAGCCGAAGAAGTACTTCAACTCGAAGGTCCCCTGCGGCGTGGCCATGTACTTGGCCGTGGTGACGCGGCTGATGGTGCTTTCGTGCAGGCCGAGCTCGTCCGCGATCTCGCGCAGCACCAGCGGCTTCATCGCGATCGCGCCGTGCGTGAAGAAGCCCTTCTGGCGCTCGACGATGGCCTTGCTGACGCGCAGGATGGTGTCGAAGCGCTGCTGGATGTTCTTCACGAACCAGCGCGCCTCCTGCAGCCGCCCGCTCATGGCCGGGTTGGCGTTGGCGCCGCGGCCGCGCGCGGCCTGCGCGTAGAGGTCGTTGATGCGCAGCTTGGGCATCACGTCGGGATTGAGCGTGACACTGATGCCGCGGCCGGTCTTGCGCACGATGACGTCGGGCACGACGATGTTGCCTTCGGCCGGTGAAAACGGCCGCCCGGGTTTGGGTTCGCAACGGCGGATGAGTTCCTGCGCCAGTCGCACCGTGTCCTCGTCGGCGCCGGTCAGCGCGGTCAGGCGCTTCATGTCGCGCTTGGCCAGCAGCTCCAGGTACTGCTCGCAGATGCGCAGCGCCACCTGGCGCGCCGGGCAGCGGGGCATGGCCTTGAGCTGGATCGCCAAGCACTCGCCCAGCGAACTGGCGCCCACGCCCGGCGGGTCCAGGCTCTGCAGCCAGCGCAGGCCGCACTGCAGGCGATCGGCCAGGCCCTCCAGGCCCTCGGCGTCGGTGATGCCGAGCATCTCGGCCAGCCGTTCGGCGATGTCGGCCAGCGTGTCGGCGAGGTAGCCGTCGCCGTCGAGCGACTCGATCAGCACGTCGATCGCCGCGTGGTCTTCCTCGCTCAGCCGCATGCCCACGAGCTGCGCGCGCAGGTGGTCCTGCAGGCTGCCGGCGCTGCTGCGGCGCTCCTGCGGGTCCCGGTCGTCGCCCTCGCCGGTGGGGGCGGCGCTGGAAGGGGTCTCGCGGATGCCGTCGAAGTCGTCCGACTCGGTGCCGTTTTCCCAGTCGTCACGCTCGGTGGTGCCGAATTCCTCGGCACGCAACTCGGGTGCGGCCTCGCCGGCGTCGGCGGCCTCGGGCGCCTCGGCGGCGGTGTCGGCCACGCGGTCGGCGGACTGCCGTTCGATCGGGGTCTCGAAGGGCGTGGCCGGGCCCTCGTCCTCCATCTCCAGGAACGGGTTCATGTCGAGCATCTGCCCGACTTCCTGGTGCAGCTCCAGCGTCGACAGCTGCAGCAGGCGGATGGATTGCTGCAGCTGCGGCGTGAGCGCCAGGTGCTGCGACAGGCGGACTTGGAGTGACGGCTTCATCGGGCGGTCACATCTTGAAGTGTTCGCCGAGGTACACCTTGCGTACCCGGGCGTCGGCCACGATCTCTTGCGGCGTGCCTTCGGCCAGCACGCTGCCTTCGCTGATGATGTAGGCGCGGTCGCAGATGCCCAGCGTCTCGCGCACGTTGTGGTCGGTGATCACCGATGATGCGCTGGATCTCGATCACGGCGATCGGGTCGACGCCGGCGAAGGGCTCGTCGAGCAGGATGAAACGCGGCTGCGTGGCCAGCGCACGCGCGATCTCCACGCGCCGCCGTTCGCCGCCCGACAGCGCCGGCGCCGGCGAGTCGCGCAGCTTCTCGATCGACAGGTCGTGCAGAAGCTTGTCCAGCAGTTCCTCCAGCTGCGCCGGCTTGTAGGGCCGGCCGTCGGCGCCGATCTGCAGCTCCAGCACGGCGCGGATGTTCTCCTGCACCGTGAGCTTGCGGAAGATGGATGCCTCCTGCGGCAGGTAGCTCAGGCCCAGGCGCGAGCGGCGGTGGATGGGCAGGTGCTGCACCGGCTTGCCGTCGATGCGGATCTGGCCCTCGTCGGCGCGCACCAGGCCCACCACCATGTAGAAGGTGGTGGTCTTGCCGGCGCCGTTGGGGCCGAGCAGGCCCACCACCTCGCCGGCGCCCACGGCCAGGTGCACGTCCTTCACCACCACGCGCGGGCCGTAGCTCTTGCGCAGGTGCTCGGCCTCCAGGCGGCTGCCGGACACGGCAGCGGCCGCCGGTGGCGTCGGCGCGGCCTGCATCAGCGACGACCGCCCAGCGACGGGCTGGATTGCAGCGGCGACGTGGCCGGCGCCGAGGCGGGCGTCTCGGCCCGCGGGCTCAACACGGCACGCACGCGGCCGCTGGGATTGGCGGCGGTGGCGGCACCGCCTTCGACCCGCACGACCTCCGAGGTGTTGTCCCACAGGATGCGCGCGCCGGTGATCTCGTCGGCCACCGCACCGCCGCGCAGCCGGCGCACCGCGCCGTTGCCGATGAAGCGCAGCGTGTCGGCGCGGCCGTCGAACTCGATGCGGTCGGCGGAGCCCTCGACGCTCTCGTCGACGCCGTCACGGCGCTGGCGCCAGGTGGCGGGCTTGTCGGCCGAGCCCAGCGCGCTGGCGGTGCGGTAGCCGTCGGGCAGCGTGCGCATCTCCACGCGCTCGGCACGCAGGATCATCGTGCCCTGCGAGATGACCACGTTGCCGCTGTACACCAGCACCTGCTTCTGCAGGTCGAGCACACCTTCGCGGTCGGCTTCCACCACCATCGGCTTGTTGCGGTCGGCCTTTTCGGCCTGGCTGGGCAGCGCGATGACCCAGATGCCGGCGGCCAGGGCCAGACAGGTCGACAGGGAGCGGAAGGAACGGGGCATCAAACGGCACGAAAGTTGCAGTGCAGTATAGCCACACGCCCTGCCCCCGCTGTGGGCCGCCGTTGACAGATTGATCACGAAGCCGGGGCGTGGCGCGGGTCCGCCGGGCTGTCGTGGCACCGGGCGGGGCGCCCGGTCGGCTGGCGCAGGAGGCGCTGCAACCGCCCCCCCATTCTGCCTGCCCGCGCACGCCGGCAGGCCATGGCGCGGTCTACGATGCAGCTGAAGACCGGCGCCTGACCTGCCAGGACGCGGCCCAGCGGCCACCCCTTCACCTTCTCACCCGACACCCGCCCATGCACCCCAGCGACCGCCTGCCCCCCACCGACCCCGCCGGGTGGACCGCCGCGCAGCGCGCCTGCGCCGACGAGATCGTCGCCGGCCCGCGTGGCGCACTGATCTCGCCCTTCGTGCCGCTGCTGCGCAGCCCGGAACTGTGCACACACGCGCAGCGCATGGGCGAATACCTGCGCTACCGCAGCGCCATCGGCCTGCGCCTGTCGGAGCTGGCAATCCTCGTCACGGCCCGCCACTGGGACCAGCAGGTGGAATGGTCGATCCACGCCCCCATCGCGGTGCGCGAGGGCATTGCGCAGGACATCGTCGAGGCCATCGCCCAGGGGCACACGCCACGCTTCACGCAGGCCGACGAACGGCTCGTCTACGAGGTCTCGCGCCAGTCGCTGCAGGAGCGCCGCGTGGACGACGCCACCTGGGCCGCGGCCTGCGCGCAACTGGGCGAACAGGGGGTGGTGGACCTGACCGGCATCGTCGGCTACTACACGATGCTGTCGATCGTGATGAACGGCGCACAGACACCGCCGCCGCCGAACTGTCCGCAGCGGCTGCCGGCGCGCGCCTGAACGGCCCCGCGCGGCGGCCGCCCGCTCAGGCCTTGTTGCGCGAGAGCTGGATCAGGAAATCGGCCACCGCCACGGCCCGCTCGTGGCTGCCCGCCAGCGAGGCCGAGGTGTAGAAGCGGCCGTTGATGCCCAGCGCCGGCACGCCGTCGATCTTGTAGGCATCGGCCAGCTGCTTGGCGCGGTTGGCCTTGGTGCTGACGCTGAAGGACTTCATCGACGCGGCCAGCTTGGTGCCGTCCACGCCGTTCGCGCCGGCGAAGGCCACGATGTCGGATTCGGTCGCCAGGCGGCGGTTCTGCTGGTGGATGGCGTTGAAGACCTTGCGATGCATCTGCTCCAGCTGGCCCATCTCTTCCAGCGCGTAGAAGAGCTTCTGGTGCATCTGGTGCGGCGCCATGAAACCGACCGGCACCTGGCGGAAGGTCACGTCGGCGGGCAGCTTCTTGACCCAGGCCTCGAGCGTGGGCTCGAAGGCGTAGCAATGCGGGCAGCCGTACCAGAAGAACTCGACGACCTCGATCTTCTTGTCCGGCGTGGGCAGCGACACCGGCGCCGGCGTGGACAGCTTGACGTAGTGCGTTCCTTCCTTCGGGGCCCCCTGCGCCTGCGCGAGGCCGGTCACGGCCAGGCCAAGGCCGGCACCGGCCAGTTGTCGGGAGAAATCGCGCCGTTGCATGGAAATCCTTTCAGGGAGAAGAAGAGTGTCGGTGAGCGGGGGTGGAGTCGACCCTGACGGGGGAGTTCCCTGCCAGCGATCAGGTCTTTTCGACGCGCACGATCTGCGCCTCCACGCCCTGCTCCTGCAGGCGGGCCTGCAGCGCATCGGCTTCGCCGCGGGTCGGGAACGGGCCCAGGCGCACGCGGTAGACGGTGCGGCCGGCCTGCTCGCGCTCGGTGATCCTGGCGGTCTGGCCCATCATCGCGAGCTTGGCCCTTTGCTGGTCGGCTTCTTCGTTGCGCGTGAAGGCGCCCGCCTGCACGAAGTAGACAAACGGCTCAGCCACCGCGGCGGTGGACCGCGGCGGTGTACTGGCCGGCGCAGACGCCGGCGGCGTGGCGGCGCCGGACAGGATCGCAGCCGGGTCCTTGGGCGCCGGCTTGGCCACCACCGGGGGCGGCAGCGGCACCGAAGCCACCGGCGGTGCGCCATCCGGCGCGGGCGCGGCAACGCCGCCCGGGGCGGGCGCCGGGGCCGCACCGGGTGCCGGCGCGGCAGCCGCGCTGGCGGCCCGCGCCGCGGTCTTGCCGCCCAGCGCGGCGTTCGGGTCCCAGTTGCGGTTGCGTTCGAGTTCGGCGGTGTCCTGCTCGGCCGTGCGCTGCGGCACCTTGTTGACGAAGGGCACCGGCACCTTGGTGATGTACAGCGCCACGCCCAGCGCCAGCGCCAGGCCCACCAGCAGGCCCACCACCAGGCCCATGGCAAAGCCGCCGCGCTGCAGGCCCCTGCGCCCGGTCTTCCGCTCGGTCTTCATGTGTTCACCTCGGCGGCCGCGGCCGCGACAGCGGGAATGTCCCGGTTCATCGATGCCGGCGCCGACACGCCCAGCACCGCCAGCGCGTTGCGCAGCACCTGCGCCGTGGCGGCCAGCAGCGCCATGCGGGCGCGGGCCAGCGCGGCGTCGTCCACCAGGAAGCGCTCGCTGGCGTAGTAGGTGTGAAACGCGGCGGCCAGGTCGCGCAGGTAGAAGGCCACGTCGTGCGGCGCCAGGTCGGCCGCGGCGCGCGTGAGCATCTCGGGGTAGTCGGCCAGCTTCAGCATCAGCGCGGCTTCGCTGGGGGCGGTCAGCAGCGACAGGTCGGCGCCAGACCAATCGCGGTCACCGGTGTAGGCAGCCAGCACCGAGCAGATGCGCGCATGCGCGTACTGCACGTAGAAGACCGGGTTCTCGTCGTTGGCCTTCAGCGCCAGGTCGACGTCGAAGGTGAACTCGGTGTCGGCCTTGCGGCTGATGAGGAAGAAGCGCACCGCGTCGCGGCTGGTCCAGTCGATCAGGTCGCGCACCGAGACGGAGGTGCCGGCGCGCTTGGACATCTTCACTTCCTGGCCGCCCTTCATCACGGCGATCATCTTGTAGAGCACGTAGTCGGGGTAGCCGGCCGGGATGCCCACGCCCGCGGCCTGCAGCCCGGCGCGCACACGCGCCACGGTGCCGTGGTGGTCGGTGCCCTGCACGTTGATGACCTGGGTGTAGCCGCGCTCGAACTTGGCGATGTGATAGGCCACGTCGGGCACGAAGTAGGTGTAGCTGCCGTCCTGCTTGCGCATGACGCGGTCCTTGTCGTCGCCGTACTCGGTGGTGCGCAGCCAGAGCGCGCCGCCTTCCTCGAACGTCTTGCCCGAGGCGATCAACCGCTTCACGGTGTCGTCCACACGGCCGCTGCTGTAGAGACTGCTCTCCAGGTAGTAGTGGTCGAAGTGAACGCCGAAGGCCTGCAGGTCCAGGTCCTGCTCGTGGCGCAGGAAGGCCACCGCGAACTGCGTGATGCCGGCGAGGTCGCTCACGTCGCCGCTGGCCGTGAAGCTGCGGTCGTCGGCTTGCACCGTCTTGCCAGCCAGGAAGTCGGCCGCGATGTCGGCGATGTACTCGCCGTTGTAGGCCTGCTCGGGCCAGCCGGCGTCGCCGGGCTTGAAGCCCTGCAGCCGCTTCTGCACCGAGAGGCCGAGGTTGTTGATCTGCACCCCGGCGTCGTTGTAGTAGAACTCGCGCAGCACCTCGTGGCCCTGGCTTTGCAGCAGGTTGCAGATGCTGTCGCCGAGCGCCGCATTGCGGCCGTGGCCCACGTGCAGCGGCCCGGTGGGGTTGGCCGAGACGAACTCCACCATCACCTGCTGGCCGCTCGGGCCCTGCAGGCCAAAGCGGCTTTCGGCAGCCAGCACCTCGGCCACCACCGCCTGCTTGGCGGCCGGCGCCAGCCGCAGGTTGATAAAGCCCGGGCCGGCGATCTCCAGCGCCTGCACCCAGCGCTGCACCGCGGGCTGCGCCTGCAGCGCCTGCACCAGCTGGCCGGCCAGTTCACGCGGGTTCTTCTTCAGCGGCCGCGCCAGCTGCATGGCGCTGGTGATGGCCAGGTCGCCGTGGCTGGCCTGCTTGGGGGATTCGAAGGTCGCCGTCGGCGCCGCCACCCCGGCCTCTTGGGCCAGCTGCGTCAGGGCCACCTGCAGCGCCTGCCGCAACTCGTGCTTCGCTTGGATCATCGATCGATTCTACTTTTGCCCGGGGACCGGCCGCCTCGCGCGGGCACGTCGGGCGGCGGCGCAAAATGGGCCCGCATCGAGTGCCTGTTCGCGGCATCGCGGCCCGCCGCGCCGCGCGACCATCGAGGGGCCCACCCTGCCCGTCATGCATCCCACCCCTACCGCCACCCCGGCGCCGGCGCTTGCCGGCGTGGCTCCGCCGTCGCGCATCGGCAAGTACATCGTCAAGTCGAAGATCGGCGAGGGCGCCACGAGCGAGGTCTACCTCGCGCACGACCCCTTCAAGGGGCAGGACGTGGCGATCAAGCGCGTGCGGATGGCCGTGCTGGGCGACGCGCGCGAGTCGCACTTCCAGCAGCGCTTCTTTGCCGCCGAGGCCGCGCTGGTGGGCCGCCTGCAGCACCCGAACGTGGTGCAGATCCTGGACGCCGTGGCCGATGCCGAGGCGCCGTACCTGGTGATGGAGCACGTCGACGGCGTCACGCTGCGCCGCTTCTGCCGCGCCGACAAACTGTTGCCGCTGGCACAGATCATCGAAATTGGTTTCAAGTGCGCGATGGCGCTGGGCTACTGCTTCCGCCAGGGCCTGATCCACCGCGACGTCAAACCGGCCAACCTGCTGGTAACGCTGGACGGCGAGCGCATCCAGGACGTCAAGGTCACCGACTTCGGCAGCGTCTTCAACCTGGGCGCCGACCACACGCAGGTCTACCGCGTGGGCAGCCTGGCCTACATGTCGCCCGAGCAGCTGGACGGCGACGTGCTCGACTGCCGCGCCGACATCTATTCGCTGGGCGCCGTGCTGTACCACCTGATCGCCGGGCGTCCGCCGTTCGATGCGGTGCAGCAGCCGGCCATCATGCACCAGATCTACCACGGCATTGCCCCGCCGCTGGCCAGCCTGCGCGACGGCGTGCCGCCGGAGCTGCAGGCGCTGATCGAGCGCTGCCTGGCCAAGGACCGCGCGCTGCGCCCGGCCAGCTGGGAGGAGTTTTCGCAGGCGCTGTCGCAACTGGCCGCGGCCAGCCCGCAGCTGCGCGGCCCGCTGCAGGAGGTGATGGACTCCGAGCGCTTCACGCTGCTGCGCGGGCTGGAGTTCTTCAGCGATTTCGGCGACGTCGAGCTCTGGGAGGTGGTGCACCGCGCGGCCTGGCACCGCCACACCTACGGGCAGGCGCTGTATCGCAAGGGTGAAGAGGGCAACAGCTTCCACATCGTCGCGCAGGGCCAGGTGGAGGTCTATCGCGACGGCCGCGCCGTGGCGTCGCTGGGCGCCGGCAGCTCGGTGGGCGAGATGGCCTACCTGGCACCCAACCCGGCGCTGCGCGTGCACTCGGTGGACATCCTGGTGAGCCAGCCGGCCACCACCGTGTCGTTCACGCCCGAGAGCCTGGAGCGGCTCTCGCTGTCCACGCGCCACCTGTTCGACAAGGCCTTCATCCGGGTGCTCGTCAGGCGGCTGCACGCGGCCCAGGAATCGGCAGCGCAGGCGCGGCGCGTGGGCTGAGTGGGGACGATCGACTCCGGAAGGAGTCGACCGCTGCACGAAGGCCCGAGCGCGATGTCACGCGCGAGGGCTGAGCCGGCCACCGACAACCCCGTGTGCCCCCCAGCCCTAAGGCCTGGGCGGGCGGTCATCGGCAGGCGTGGCCGGTGCGTTGACGGCTGGCGGTTCGTCGACGGCTCTGTTGCAATGGGCGCCGGCACCCGTGCCACCCTGCCCAACCCCTTCAACGAGGAGACCTGACCATGAAGAAGACCCTGATCACCATCGCCGTGGCCGCGATGAGCCTGTTCACCAGCGCCGCCTTCGCCGCCAGCGCCTGCGAAACCAAGGCCGTGGACAAGAACGGCAAGCCGCTGGCCGGCGCCGCCAAGACCAGCTTCATGAAGAAGTGCGAGGCCGGCGCCGGCGGTGCCACTGCCAGCCCGGCCTGCGAGAAGAGCGCCGCCGACAAGAAGCTGGCCGGCGCCGCCAAGACCAGCCACATCAAGAAGTGCATGGCCGACGGCGGCCCCAAGGGCTGAGCCGGGACGTGCAAGCCCGGAAGGCTTGCACGCCAAGGCGAAGGCCCGAGCGCGATTTCATGCGCGAGGGCTGAGCCGCCCAGCCGCAGAAAGGGGCGCCCGCGGCGCCCCTTCTTCATCACCGCGCCGCTCAGCGCAGGCCGCTGCCGGCGCCGGCCCAGTAGCCGGGGTCGCCGTAGCTGTGCTTGATGAAGTCGATCCACAGCCGCACGCGCAGCGGCAGGTGCTTGCGCTGCGGGAACACCGCGAAGATGCCGTTGGGCGGCGCTGCAAACTCCTCCAGCACCACCTGCAGGCGGCCGGCGGCCACGTCCTGCTCCACCTCCCAGGTGCTGCGCCAGGCGATGCCCAGGCCGCGCAGGCACCATTCGTGCAGCACCTGGCCGTCGCTGCAGTCGAGCCGGCCGCTGGGGCGCAGGTGCGTCACCTCGCCGTCGGCCATGAAGGCCCAGCCGCGCGTCTGGCTGGCGTCGCTGCTGAGCGTGAGGCACTGGTGGCGCATCAGCTCGGCCGGCGTGAGGGGCACGCCGGCGCGCTGCAGGTAGGCCGGCGTGGCCACGCACAGGCGCCGGTTGTCGGCCAGGCGCACGCTGACGAGGCTGCTGTCGGGCAGGTCGCCCACGCGCACCGCGCAGTCGAAACCCTCGTTGACGATGTCCACCACGCGGTCGCTCAGGTTGAGCGACAGGCTCACGTCGGGGTGCTGCGCGGTGAAGGCCGGCACCAGCGGCGCCACGTGGCGGCGGCCGAAGCCCGCCGGCGCGGTGATGCGCAGGTGGCCGCTGGCCTTCACACCGCCCTCGCTGACGCTGGCCTCGGCGTTGGCCAGGTCGGCCAGCAGGCGCTGGCAGTCCTCGAGGAACGCGCTGCCTTCGTGGGTGAGCGTGATGCGGCGCGTGGTGCGCACCAGCAGCTTCACGCCCAGGCGCTCTTCCAGCGCGTCGATGCGCCGGCCGATCACTGCCGGGGCCACGCCCTCGGCGTGCGCGGCCGCGGTCAGGCTGCCCTTGGTGGACACGGCGGCAAAGGATTCGATCTGCTTCAGTCGGTCCATGGTCGCGGATTATGCCTACTGAACGCACAAATCCATCGCATATCCCGTACTTAATGCCGCCGGGCACATCGAATAGATTCTCGACATGAAAATCAAGGCCGTCCTCTTCGACGCCTACGGCACGCTGTTCGACGTGCACAGCGTGGCGCTGCTCGCCGAGCAACTGTTCCCCGGCCAGGGCGAGAAGCTCAGCGTGATCTGGCGCGACAAGCAGATCGAGTACACGCGCCTGGTGTCGATGAGCGGCAGCGGCAGCGAGCCCGGCGGGCCCGGGCCGGCACCGCACTACCGGCCGTTCTGGGACCTCACGCGCGCCGGGCTGCGCTATGCCGCGCTGCGGCTGGCGCTGGACCTGCAGCCGGCGCAGGAAGAGCGGCTGATGAACCAGTACCGCCACCTGAGCGCCTTTGCCGAGAACCACGAGGTGCTGGCCGAGCTGAAGAGGCGCCGCGTCGTCACCGGCATCCTGAGCAACGGCGACCCCGAGATGCTGGGCGTGGCCGTCAAGAGCGCCGGCTTTGCCGAGCTGCTGACACACGTGATCAGCGTGCACCCGGCGCGCCGCTACAAGACCGACCCCGCCGCCTACGCGCTGGGCCCGGCCGCGCTGGGCCTGCCGGCGCGCGAGATCCTCTTCGTCAGCAGCAACGCCTGGGACGCCGTGGGCGCCACCTGGCACGGTTTCACGACGCTGTGGGTCAACCGCAGCGGCGCGCCGCCCGAGCAGCTGGGCACCGATCCCACCTTCACCGGGCGCAGCCTGCGGGACGTGCTGGCGCACTTCCCGGCTGCGGCCTGACCTCACTTCCCCCCGTTCCCCGACCTCTCACGGAGCCGCCCATGCGCACCGCCATCCACAGCCTGCAGGTCGACACCGCCCTGCGCACCTTCATCGACACCGAAGTCCTGCCCGGCACCGGCCTTGAGCCGGCCGCCTTCTGGGCCGGCTTCGACGCCATCGTGCGCGATCTCGCGCCGCGCAACGCCACGCTGCTGGCCGAGCGCGACCGCCTGCAAAGCGAGCTGGACGCCTGGCACCGCAGCCACCCCGGCCCCATCACCGACATGCCGGCCTACCGCGCCTTCCTGGAGCGCATCGGCTACCTGCAGATGGCACCCTCGCGCGTGCAGGCCACGACGCAGAACGTCGACGCCGAGCTGGCGCTGCAGGCCGGCCCGCAGCTGGTGGTGCCGATCCTCAACGCGCGCTATGCGCTGAACGCGGCCAATGCGCGCTGGGGCAGCCTGTACGACGCGCTGTACGGCACCGATGCCGTGGCCGAGGACAGCGGCGCCACGCGCGCGGGCGGCTACAACCCGGTGCGCGGCGCGAAGGTCATCGCGTTTGCGCGGCGCTTCCTGGACGAAGCCGTGCCGCTGGCCAACGCCAAGGACGGCGGCAGCCACGCCGACAGCACCAACTACCGCATCGAGACCGGCCCCGCAGGCGGCCGCCTGCTGGTGACGCTGAAGAGCGGCCAGATCGTCGGCCTGGCCGACCCGGCCGCGCTGGTGGGCTTCCAGGGTGATGCCGCGGCGCCGCACAGCGTGCTGCTCAAGCACCACGGCCTGCACATCGACATCCGCATCGACCGCACCACGCCCATCGGCAAGAGCGACGCCGCCGGCGTGGCCGACGTGGTGCTGGAGGCGGCGCTGTCGACCATCCTCGACCTCGAGGATTCGGTGGCCGCGGTGGACGCCGAGGACAAGATCCTCGGCTACCGCAACTGGCTCGGCATCCTCAAGGGCACGCTGACCGAAGAAGTCAGCAAGGGCGGCAAGACCTTCACGCGCGGCCTCAACGCCGACCGCCGCTACCTCGCGCCCGACGCCCGCAGCGAGGTGGTGCTGCACGGCCGCAGCCTCATGTTCCTGCGCAACGTGGGCCACCTGATGACGAACCCGGCGGTGCTGTGGGGCGACGGGAAGGAGATCCCCGAGGGCATCCTCGACGCCGTCGTCACCACCACCATCGCGCTGCACGACCTGCGGCGCCACGGCAGCCTGGCTGACGACAGCGCCATCGTCAACAGCCGCGCCGGCAGCGTCTACATCGTCAAGCCCAAGATGCACGGCCCCACCGAGGTGGCCTTCGCGGCCGAGCTCTTCAGCCGCGTGGAGCAGCTGCTGGGCCTGCCCGACAGCACGGTGAAGCTGGGCATCATGGACGAGGAGCGCCGCACCAGCGTCAACCTGAAGGCCTGCATCGCCGCCGCGGCCAGCCGCGTGGCCTTCATCAACACCGGCTTCCTGGACCGCACCGGCGACGAGATGCACACCGCCATGCTCGCCGGCCCGATGCGCCGCAAGGGCGACATGAAGAGCAGCGAGTGGATCGCCGCCTACGAGCGCAGCAACGTGCTCGTGGGCCTGGCCTGCGGGCTGCGCGGCAGGGCGCAGATCGGCAAGGGCATGTGGGCCATGCCCGACCTGATGGCCGCGATGCTGGAGCAGAAGATCGTCCACCCCAGGGCCGGCGCCAACACCGCCTGGGTGCCGAGCCCGACCGCCGCCACGCTGCACGCGCTGCACTACCACCAGGTGGACGTGGCCGCGGTGCAGCAGGGCCTGGAGCAGCAGGACATCGACGGCCAGCGCGAGGCGCTGCTGACCGGCCTGCTGACCGTGCCGGTGGTGAAGGAGGCCTCGTGGAGCGCGGCCGAGCGCCAGCAGGAGCTGGACAACAACGTGCAGGGCATCCTGGGCTACGTGGTGCGCTGGATCGACCAGGGCGTGGGTTGCAGCAAGGTGCCCGACATCCACAACGTGGGCCTGATGGAAGACCGCGCCACGCTGCGCATCAGCAGCCAGCACATCGCCAACTGGCTGCACCATGGCGTGATCAGCGCCGAGCAGGTGCACGAGAGCTTCCGCCGCATGGCCGCGGTGGTGGACCGGCAGAACGCCGGCGACCCGCTGTACCGGCCGATGGCCGGCACCTGGGAAGCAGGACGCGACACGAGCATGGCCTACCAGGCCGCGCTGGACCTGGTGTTCAAGGGCAAGGAGCAGCCCAGCGGCTACACCGAGCCGCTGCTGCACGCCTGGCGGCTGAAGGTGAAGGCGCGCGCCGCGGCGCATTGAGCCCCTGGCGGCGGCCGGGTCCGGTGGGCCCGGCCGCAGGCGCTGCTCAACTCGGCGTCGGGGTGCCGGCCATGCGGTCGTACTTGAGGAAGTACTGGCGCGCCAGGGCCACCAGCTGGTTCTCGGTCGGGTGGTCCTGCACGTCGTAGGCCACGATGTGCGCCGCCACGGCGGCGCGGTGCTTTTTGGCGTAATGCTCGAAGGCCGCCAGGCCGGTGCGCGGGCCCACCGCCAGCACCTCCGGAATGCCGGCCAGCGCATCGCACACCTGGCCGAAGAACTCGTGTTCGGTGCGCACGCTGCTGCCGTGCTGCGCGGTGTGGTGCGTGTGCGCCTTGACCTTGCTGGCCTGCACGTGCTCGGCGTCGAACTGCAGGATCTGCGCGCTCTGGTGGTCGATCCAGACGACGGCGTGGAAGAGGGTCATGGGTGGGGCTTTCTCAAGGTGGGAAGGGGTGTCAGGCGGCTTCGCGCTGCGTTTCGCAGGCCACGCAGCGCAGGGCCTCGGGTTCGACGAGCAGGCGGTCGAAAGGGATCTCGGCGCCGCAGTCGCCACAGGTGCCGTACCCGCCGGCCTCGCCGGCACGCAGCCGCAGCAGCGCCTGGCTGACGGCGCCGAGCTCCTGCGTCTCGCGGTCGGACAGCGCCAGGTCGAGCTCGCGCTCGCCGTCGCGCTGCGGCGCGTCGTCGCCGTCCTGCGCCAGCACCTCGTGTGCGTGCTCGGCGCGGCTGAGGCCGCCGTGGTGCTCGGCCAGGCGGCGGTCCAGCTGGCGCTGGCGCTGCTGCAGGGTCGACTCGAGCCAGGCGCGCTGGCCGGTGGTGAGGTGTCTCATCGCGGGTTCTCCTGTGGGCGAATGCATCGTGCGCCCACGCGCCCGGCAGCACCTTGAGGCGTGTCAAGCCCGGCCCAGCCAGGGGCGCTGCCTACAATCCGTGCACCTCCGGATGCCCGCCATGAACACGCCTGCCCTGCCCTCCTCCTGCGACGTGCTCGTCATCGGCGCCGGCCCCGCCGGCAGCGCCTGCGCACAGAAGCTCGCCGCCGCCGGCCTGCAGGTGCTGCTGGCCGACCAGCACGACTTCCCGCGCGACAAGGTCTGCGGCGACGGCCTCATCCCCGACAGCCACGCCGCGCTGAAGCGACTGGGCGTGTACGACGAGGTGGCCGCGCTGGCGCAGCCGGTGCAGCACGTGCGCTGCGTGGGGCCGCGCGGCGGCCTGGTGGACGTGCCGGGCTCGCTGAGCGTGCTGCCGCGCAAGGTGCTCGACCACGTGCTGGTGCGCGCTGCGCAGCGCGCGGGCGCGCAACTGGTGACGCCCTGGCGCTTCGAGGCGCCGCTGCTCGACGGCAGCGGGGCCGACGCGCGCGTCGTCGGCGCGCGCTTCAAGGTTGCCGGCCAGCCGCATGAAGTGACCGCGCGCTGGGTCGTGCTGGCCACCGGCGCAGTGCCTCAGGCGCTGACCGCTGCCGGCCTGTGCGACCGCCACACGCCCAGCGGCATTGCACTGCGCGGTTATGTCAGGAACGACGCGATGGTGGGCACCATCCGGCAGCTGCAGATCGTCTGGCACCCGCGGCTGAGCGGCGGCTACGGCTGGATCTTCCCGGCGCCGGGCGGCGTGTTCAACATCGGCGCCGGCCTCACCGGCAGTCACGTGCAAAGCGGCAATGGCAAGGGCCGCATGCAGGACGTCAACCTGCGCGGCATGTTCGACGCCTTCTGCGAGATCTACGCGCCCGCCGGCGAGCTGATGCGCAGCGGCACGCTGCTGGGCGACATCAAGGGCGCGCCGCTGCGCTGCTCGATGCTGGGCTCGCGCTGGTCGCGCCCCGGGATGCTGGCCACCGGCGAGGCCATCGGCAGCACCTACGCCTTCACCGGCGAGGGCATCGGCAAGGCCATGGAGACCGGCCTGCTGGCCGCCGCCGCGCTGGTGCAGGGCCGCCATGCCGACGGCGCGGCCGCCGAATCTGCGCTGCGCCGGGGCTACGAAACCGAACTCGCCGCGCTGAAGCCGCGCTTCGACATGTACGAGGTCGGCAGCCACGTCAACCACCGGCCCTGGCTGGTGGATCTGGTGGTGTGGCGCGCACGCAAGAGCCCGCGCATCCTGAACCGCATGGCCGGCATGCTGGAAGAGACCCAGAACCCGGGCCGGCTGTTCAGCTGGCGCGGCATCGGCAAGCTGATGTTCGAATGACGAACCCCCTGAAGGCGACACCCATGACGATCCCCGGAACCCGATCCCTGCGCACCTGCGCCGCCCTGTTCAGCCTGGCCGCACTGGCCACGGGCTGCGGAGGCGGCAGCGACAGCGGCCCGCCGCTGCCCGAGACCGTGGCCTGCAGGGCTTCGCCGCCGCCGCCCCCGCCGGCTCCCAGCTTGCAGGACCCGCAGGTCACGCTGGTGTTCAAGAACGGCCTGGGCGTCGATGGCACGGTGGTGCTGACGCTCAACCGCGCCCAGGCACCGCAGACGGTGGCCAACTTTCTGCAGTACGTGAACAGCGGTTTCTACAACTGCACCATCCTCCACCGCCATGTGCCCAGCTTCGTGCTGCAGGGCGGCGGCTATGCAGCGCCGGTGCAGGTGGGCGGCACGCTGCCCACGCTCAAGCCCACCGGCACACCCATCGTGCTGGAAGACAACAACGGCCTGTCCAACACGCGCCTGACCATCGCCATGGCGCGCACCGACGTGGCCAATTCGGCCACGTCGCAGTTCTTCATCAACCTCGCCAACAACACGGGCCTGGACGGCACCTCCACCCGACTGGGCTATGCGGTCTTCGGCAGCGTCACCGCGGGTGAGTCGGTCATCAACAGCATGACCATCGCGCCGTGCAGCTCCTGGTCGGCCTTCCTCGGCAGCGGCGAGTGCGTGCCCAACCCCAACGTGGTGCTGATGTCGGCGGCGCAGACACGCTGAAGACCGCCCCATGTGCCAGCTGCTCGGCATGAACGCCAACGTCCCCACCGACGTGATGTTCAGCTTTGCCGGCCTGGCCACCCGCGCGCACGAGCACAAGGACGGCTTTGGCATCGCGTTCTTCGAAGACCGCGGCCTGCGCCACTTCATCGACCACCACGGCGCACGCACCAGCCCCGTGGCCGACCTGGTGAAGCGCTACCCGATCAAGAGCGACAACGTCATCGCGCACATCCGCAAGGCGACGCAGGGCCTGGTGGCCCTGGAGAACACGCACCCCTTCGTGCGCGAGCTCTGGGGCCGCTACTGGGTCTTTGCGCACAACGGCGACCTGAAGGAGTTCGCGCCGCGCCTGCACGGCGCCTTCCGCCCGGTGGGCGACACCGACAGCGAACGGGCCTTCTGCTGGCTGATGCAGGAGCTGGCCAAGGCCCATGCCGACGTGCCCACGGTGCAAGAGCTCAGCTGCACGCTGCGCGAGCTGCTGCCGCAGCCGGCCCGCCACGGCAGCTTCAACCTGCTGCTGAGCAACGGGCAGGCGCTGTGGGCCCACTGCTCCACCCAGCTGCACGTGCTGGAGCGCGCCCACCCCTTCGGTGCCGCGACGCTGGCCGACGAGGACCTCAGCGTCGACTTCGCCAGCCACACCACGCCGCAGGACCGCGTGGCCATCGTCGCCACCGCGCCGCTGACCCAAGGCGAAGCCTGGCAGGCGATGGCGCCGGGCGAGCTGCGTGTGCTGGTGGACGGGCGCACGGTGGCCGCCGGGCCGTGCAGCGTCTGAGCTTGGTGCGGGGCGGAAGCGCGCGCAGGTAGCATCCGCTTACCGTTCAGCAGCTCCCACCCGGCCCCCATGCCCGCGATCCCCGTCCCGCGTTTCGACCAGTTCTACCGCTACCCCGAACTCACCCGCCTGCTGCAGGACTACGCCGCCGCCGCGCCGCGCCTGGTGAGCCTGCGCAGCATCGGCCAGAGCCATGAAGGCCGCGAGATCTGGCTGCTGGCCATCACCAACCAGGCCACCGGCGACGACACCGACAAGCCCGCGTTCTGGGTCGACGGCAACATCCACGCCGCCGAGCTGACGGCCTGCACCGCCTGCCTGTACTGGCTGCACCAGCTGGTCACCGGCTTCGAGGCCGGCGACGCTCAGGCCCAGCAGCTGCTGAACACACGCGTGGTCTACCTGGTGCCGCGCCTCAACCCCGACGGCGCCGAGCTGGCACTGGCCGACAAGCCGCGCCACATCCGCTCGTCCACGCGCCCCTACCCCTTCGACGAAGCGCCGGTCGACGGCCTGACGCTGGAAGACGTGGACGGCGACGGCCGCATGCTGAGCATGCGCATCCCTGACCCGCACGGCCCCTACAAGAAGCACCCGACCGAGCCGCGGCTGATGGTGGCGCGCGAGCCCGGCGAATTCGGCGGCCAGTACTACCGCGTCATCCCCGAAGGCACGCTGAAGAACTTCGACGGTTTCAAGATCACCGCCAACCCCAACCTCGAGGGCCTGGACCTCAACCGCAACTTCCCGGCCTTCTGGCGGCAGGAGTTCGAGCAGCCGGGCGCCGGCCCCTACCCCACCAGCGAGCCCGAGGTGCGCGCGATGGTGGCCTTCATCACGCAGCACCCCAACATCGGCGCGGCGGTCAGCTTCCACACGCACAGCGGCGTCATCCTGCGGCCCATGGGCCTGCAGAGCGACGACGACATGACGCCCGAAGACCTGTGGATGTACAAGCGGCTGTCGGACCACGGCGAGCGGCTCACCGGCTACCCGGCCATCAGCATCTGGCACGACTTCAAGTACCACCCGAAGGACGTCATCACCGGCACGCAGGACTGGATCTACGAGCACCTGGGCGCGCTGTTCTGGACGGTGGAGATCTGGGCGCCCAACAAGGAAGCCGGCATCACCGACTACAAGTGGATCGAGTGGTACCGCGACCACCCCGTCGAAGACGACCTGAAGCTGCTGAAATGGAGCGACGAGCAGTGCGGCGGGCAGGCCCATGTCGACTGGTACCCCTTCCGCCACCCGCAGCTGGGCCTGGTGGAGTTCGGCGGCTGGGACCGCATGAACTACTGGCGCAACCCGCCGCCGGCGCTGCGCGAGCGCGAGGCGGCGCGCTTCCCGCCCTGGCTGATGCAGATCGGCCTGAGCCTGCCGCGGCTCGAGGTGCTGCGCGCCGAGGTGCGTGCGCTGGGCGACGACACCTGGCGCATCCGCTTCGCGGTGGCCAACAGCGGCTACCTGCCGTCCTACGTGACGCGGCGCGCGCTGGAGCGCAAGACCGCGCGCGGCACGGTCTTCAGCATCCACCTGCCGGCCGGCGTGAGCCTGGTCACCGGCAAGGAGCGCACGATCGGCGCGCACCTGGAGGGCCACGCGCCCAAGGCCTCGCTGCAGGCCTTTCTGCCCGACCGAGAGATCACCGGTGACCGCGCCGTCGCCGAATGGGTGGTGCGCGGCGCCCGCGGCACCGCGCTCGCGCTGACGGCCGTGGCCGACCGCGCCGGCACGGTGCGCACCGAAGTCACGCTGGACTGAACACCCGTGGCCGGCCCTGCCAAACCAGGCCGGCCCGACGGCCGCGAGGACGACTTCTCGTCGCTGTTTCAGTTCCTGCCGATCGGGGCGTACCGCACGGCGCCCGACGGCCGCCACCTGCACGTCAACCCCGAGCTGGTGCGGCTGAACGGATTCAACAGCGAGGCCGAACACCTCGCGAGCGTCAAGACCTCGGGCCACGACTGGTACGTCGACCCCGAGCGGCGCCGGCTGTTCCTGGAGATCCTCTTCCGCGACGGCCAGGTGCGTGGCTTCGAATCCGAGGTGCGGCGCCGCGTCAGCGGCGAGCGCATCTGGGTCAGCGAAAACGCCCACATCGTGCACGATGCCCAGGGCCGCTTCCTCTACTACGAGGGCACGGTCGAGGAGATCACCGAGCGCGTGCGCGAGCGCGAGGCGCTGCGGCAGAGTGAGTCACGGCTGCAGCAGCTGGTGTCGCTGATCCCCGGCGTGGTGTACCGCGCGGCCTTCCCGCCCGACGGACCGCGGCGCTACACCTTTATCAGCTCGGGCGTGAAGGAGCTTTACGGCATCGAGCCCGACGAGGTGCTGCGCCACGGCAACGCCCTGAAGCAGCGGCGCCACCCGGACGACGCCGCCCGCATCGACGCCGCAAGCGAGGCGGCTGTGGCCGCGGCCGGGCCGCTGAACGCCGAAACCCGGATCCGCCTGGACGACGGACGCGAAAAGTGGGTGCAGGTGCTCAGCGCCCCGGCCCCCCCGGAAGACGGCACGCAGGTGCGCGTGGGCCTGATTCTGGACATCACCGCCCGCAAGCAGGCCGAGCTGGCGCTGCTGGAAAACAGCCAGCTCTGGAAACGCGCGCTGGAGAGCAGCGGCGACGGTGTCTGGGACTGGCATGTGCAGGACGGCATCGAGATCCTGAGCCCGAAGTGCCGCGCGCTGTACGGCTACGACAAGTCCGAGCTGCCCGACCTGCCCGAGGCGATGGACGCGCTCACGCACCCCGACGACCACGCGCGCATGCGGGCCGACCGCGAGGCGCACTTTGCCGGCCGCACGCCGAGCTACGTCAACGAGCACCGCGTGCGCTGCAAGGACGGGCAGTGGAAGTGGATCCTGTCGCGCGGCATCGTCATCGGCCGCGACGCCACGAGCGCGCCGCTGCGCATGATCGGCACGCACACCGACATCACCGCCGACAAGCAGGCCGAGGCGCTGCGCGTGGAGCGCGACCGCGCCGCCGCGGCCGACCTCGCGAAGTCGCAGTTCCTGTCGCGCGTGAGCCATGAGTTGCGAACGCCGCTCAACGCCATCCTCGGCTTTGCGCAGCTGCTGGAGCTGGAGCCCGGCGATGGCGACAAACAACGCGGCTGGACGCGCCACGTGCTGGCCAGCGGCCGTCACCTGCTGGCGCTGATGGACGACATCCTCGACCTCAGCAGCGTGCAGACCGGCCACCTGCCGATGGTGCTGGAGGCGGTACCGCTGCACGCCGCGCTGACCGGCGCCTGGGCCATGCTGGCCGCCACGGCGCAGTCGCAGCAGGTGGCGTTGATCGACGCGCTGCCCGGCAGCAGCGCCCTCGCCGTGATGGCCGACGCGCGGCGCCTGAAGCAGGTGCTGAGCAACCTGCTGTCCAACGCCGTCAAGTACAACCGGCCCGGCGGCTGGGTGCGCGTGACGGCGCAGCGCCAGGGCGAGCACGTGGCGATAGCCATCAGCGACAGCGGCCCCGGCCTGACCGAGGCGCAGCAGGCCCGCCTGTTCCGCCCCTTCGACCGCCTGGGCGCGGAGCGCGGTCCGGTGGCCGGCACCGGGCTCGGCCTGTCGCTGACGCGGCAACTCGCCGAAGCCATGGGCGGCAGCATCGAGGTCATGAGCCGGTCGGGCGAAGGCGCCACGTTCACGGTGCGGCTGCCCGCCGCCTGAAGCGGCACGGGCCCGGCCGCCGGGCCTTCAGCGCTGCTCGAAGCGGAACACCGCCACGCTGGCCATCAGGTTGGGCCAGCGCCGCACCACCTGGCCGGCCTGCAGGCCGAAGCGGTCGGTCACCTGCAGCCCGCACTTGCCGGCCAGCACCTCGAAGTCGGCAAAGGTGCCAACGCGGATGTTCGGCGTGTCGTACCACTGGTAGGGCAGCGTGCGCGTCACCGGCATGCGGCCCGTCATCACGTGCAGCCGGTTGGGCCAGTGCGCGAAGTTGGGGAAGGCCACGATGCCGATGCGGCCCACGCGCGCGGTTTCCTTCAGCATGCGCTCGGTGTTGCGCAGGTGCTGCAGCGTGTCGATCTGCAGCACCACGTCGAAGCTGCGGTCATCGAACAGCGCCAGGCCTTCTTCCAGGTTGAGCTGGATGACGTTGACGCCGCGCTGCACACACGCATGCACGTTGGCGTCGGCGATCTCGATGCCATAGCCGCTGCAGCCCTTGTGCTGGTGCAGCCAGGCCAGCATCTCGCCGTTGCCGCAGCCGAGGTCGAGCACGCGGCTGCCGGCGGGCACCAGGTCGGCGATCAATTCGAGGTCTTTTCTCTCGCTCATCCAACGGCTCCCGACGCAGCCGCCACGCGGTCGAAATACGCGCGCATCACCGCGTGGTAGCGCGGGTCTTCCAGCAGGAAGGCGTCGTGGCCGTGCGGCGCGTCGATCTCGGCGTAGCTGACGGCGATGCGGTTGTCCACCAGCGCCTTCACCAGCTCGCGGCTGCGCGCCGGCGAGAAACGCCAGTCGGTGGTGAAGCTGACCACCAGGAACTGCTGCTGCCGCGCCGCCTCGAAAGCGCGCGCCAGGTTGCCGCCGTGGGCCAGCGCGGGGTCGAAGTAGTCGAGCGCGCGCGTGATCAGCAGGTAGGTGTTGGCGTCGAAGTACTCGCTGAACTTGTCGCCCTGGTAGCGCAGGTAGCTCTCGATCTGGAACTCGATGTCCTGCGTGCTGTAGCCGAGGGCGCCGTTCTTCAGCGTGCGGCCGAACTTGGCCTCCATCGCGTCGTCGCTGAGGTAGGTGATGTGGCCGATCATGCGCGCCACGCGCAGGCCGCGCTTGGGCACCGTGCCGTGCGCCTGGTAGTGGCCGCCGTGGAAGTCGGGGTCGGTGACGATGGCGCGGCGCGCGACCTCGTTGAAGGCGATGTTCTGCGCGCTCAGGTTGGGCGCGGTGGCTACCGCAATGCAGTGGCGCACACACTGCGGGTGGCGCAGCGTCCAGGCCAGCGCCTGCATGCCGCCCAGGCTGCCGCCCAGCACGGCGGCCAGCTGCTTGATGCCCAGCCGCTGCACCAGCCGCGCCTGCGCGTCGACCCAGTCTTCCACCGTCATCACCGGGAAGTCGGCGCCGTAGACGCGGCCGGTGGCCGGGTTGACGTGCGTGGGCCCGGTGGAGCCGAAACACGAGCCCGGGTTGTTGACGCCGATGACGAAGAAGCGCTCGGTGTCCAGCGGCTTGCCCGGGCCCACGAGGTTGTCCCACCAGCCGGTGCTGCCGTCGGCATGCGTGCCGGCCACGTGGTGGCTGGCGTTGAGTGCGTGGCACACCAGCACGGCATTGCTCTTGTCGGCGTTGAGCGTGCCGTAGGTCTCAAACGCCAGCGTGTAGTCGGCCAGCACGGCGCCGCTCTTCAGCGGCAGCGGCTCGCTGAAGTGCATCTGCTGCGGCGTGACCAGACCGATGGAGCCCATGAATGACAAAACCCGGCGCCGCTCAAAGCGGGCACCGGGCTCGGTGTCCCTCTTTAGCTGCATTTGTTGAAGCGCCCGCAAGTCGGAACAAATCGGCGCTGTGAATGGGGAAGTATAGCCACCACCTAAGATGCGCCGTCCCCCGACGGAGCCTCCATGCGCCTCTCCTTTGCCTTGCTGCTGACCCTGGGCTGCGCCCAGGTCACCCACGCTGCCACAGCCCCACAGCCCGCCCCTGCGCTGGCAGCCGCGGCGACAGAACCGGCGGCCAGCCCCGACGCCGCCCCGCCGGCAGCGCAGCCGGCCGGCGCGCGGTCCCAGCCCTTGTGGGAAGCCGGCTTCTTTGCGCTGGGCGGCTCGCAGCAGGCCTACCCCGGCTCGCGCCAGCAGGTCGGCTCAGGTCTGGTGCTGCCGTTTTTCATCTACCGCGGCCAGGTGCTGCGCGCCGAGCAGGGCGGCGTCGGCCTGCGCGCGCTGCGCACGGCGCGCATGGAGTTCGACGTCGGCCTGGCCGGCTCGTTCGGCTCGTCGGCGTCGCAGGACGATGCACGGCGCGGCATGCGCGACATCGGCACGCTGATCGAGATCGGCCCGCGCGTGAAGTGGGAGCTGGGCGCTGCACCCTGGGGCGGGCAGCTGAGCGCGGCGCTGCCGCTGCGCGGCGTGTTCGACGTGAGCAACGGCTTCGGTTTCCGCGGCGTCTCGCTGGACCCGGTGCTGTCCTGGGGCAACCGCACGGCCAGTGGCTGGGCCTACGGGGTCAACGCCAGCCTGCTGATGGGCAACCGGCGGCTCACCGACACCTTCTACGGCGTGGCGCCGGCGGATGCCACGGCCACGCGGCCGGTGTACGAGGCGCGCGCCGGGCTCATCGCCACGCGGCTGTCCGTCAACCTGAGCCGGCAGCTGGGCGACGACTGGCGCGTGTTCGGCTATGCGCGCGTCGACAGCGTCAAGGGCGCGGCCAACCGCAACAGCCCGCTGGTGGACAGGCCCACCGGCGCGTCGGCCGGCATCGGCCTGTCGTGGACCTGGCTGCGCTCGGAGCAGGCGGCCCCGCCCTGAGCCGCGGCAGCGCACCGCAACGCCGGATCTGGCCCATGATCACCGGGTAACTCGTCACCTGGGCAGCCCCGGGCCGCGGCTAGCATGCCCAGGGTCATCGCCACGAGAGACTCTGCATGCACGAATGGCTGCACCGGTTGGACCAGCACTTCCCGGTGCGCTACACCGCTTGGCTGGCGAGTGCGGTGGGCACGCTGCTGTTCACCTTCACCTTCGTCGCCTTCGACGTGGCGGGCGGCGCCGCGCTGCTGTGCCTGTTTCTCACCGGGCTGGGCCTGCGCGACTCGCGCCAGCGCCGCCACTCGGTGCTGCGCAACTACCCGGTCATCGGGCATCTGCGCTTCCTGCTCGAGTTCATCCGCCCCGAGCTGCGCCAGTACTTCATCGAGAGCGACCACGAGGCCGCGCCCTTCTCGCGCCAGCAGCGCAGCCTGGTCTACCAGCGCGCCAAGGGCGAAGCCGACAAGCGGCCCTTCGGCACGCAGCTCGACGTGCAGGCCATCGGCTACGAGTGGATCAACCACTCGATGCAGCCCACCACACTGGCCAGCCATGACTTCCGCATCGCCATCGGCGACGGCGGCACCGGCTGCACGCAGCCCTACAGCGCCAGCGTCTTCAACATCTCGGCGATGAGCTTCGGCGCACTCAGCGCCAACGCCGTGCTGGCGCTCAACGGCGGTGCGAAGCGCGGCAACTTCGCGCACGACACTGGCGAAGGCAGCATCAGTGAACACCACCGCGTGCACGGCGGCGACCTGATCTGGGAGATCGGCTCCGGCTACTTCGGCTGCCGCGACGACGACGGCCGCTTCAGCGAAGCGCGCTTCACCGCCAACGCGACCGACCCGCAGGTCAAGATGATCGAGCTCAAGCTCAGCCAGGGCGCCAAGCCCGGGCACGGCGGCGTGCTGCCGGGGCCGAAGGTGACGATCGAGATCGCCACCGCGCGCGGCGTGCCGGTGGGCGTGGACTGCGTCAGCCCGGCCAGCCACAGCGCCTTCTCCACGCCGGTGGAGATGATGCATTTCATCGCCCGGCTGCGGGTTCTCTCGGGCGGCAAGCCCACGGGCTTCAAGCTGTGCATCGGCCACCCCTGGGAGTGGTTTGCGATCTGCAAGGCGATGCTGGAGACCGGCATCCTGCCCGACTTCATCGTCGTCGACGGCGCCGAGGGCGGCACCGGCGCGGCGCCGCTGGAGTTCACCGACCACGTCGGCGCGCCGCTGCAGGAAGGCCTGCTGCTGGTGCACAACACACTGACGGGGCTGAACCTGCGAGGCCGCATCCGCATCGGCTGCGCCGGCAAGGTGGTGAGTGCCTTCGACATCGCCCGCGCCATGGCGCTGGGCGCCGACTGGTGCAACGCGGCGCGCGGTTTCATGTTCGCGCTGGGCTGCATCCAGGCCCAGGCCTGCCACACGGGCAGCTGCCCCACCGGCGTGACCACGCAGGACCCCAAGCGCCAGCAGGCGCTGGTGGTGCCGACCAAGACGGAACGCGTGTGGCGCTTTCACCAGAACACGCTGCACGCGCTGAAGGAGCTGGTGCAGGCCGCGGGGCTGGATCACCCGGCGCAGATCACTGCCGCGCACATCGTGCGGCGCATGGCCGACAACGACGTGCGGCTGCTGGCCAACCAGCTGGCCTTCGTGAAGCCGGGTGCGCTGCTGGCGGCGATCGTTGGTCACGCCGACTGGCCGCATGCGGTGTTCAGGCTGTACTGGCCGCTGGCGCAGGCGCACAGCTTCCGTGCCGCGCCCGAGGCCGCGGCGCAGCCCGATCAGGCCGGTGGCGCGGTGTCGATGAAGCTGGAGCGGGCCGAGAGCTTGTCGTAGAGCTTGTGCAGGTTGGGGTGGTCGCTGCGCCAGTCGATGTGCGCAAAGCGGAAGTCCAGGTACCCGAGGGCACAGCCCACGGCCACGTCGGCCAGCGTGAAGTGGTTGCCGCTGCACCAGGGCTTGTCGCCCAGGCCCTGGCTCATCGACTTGACCGAGGCCGTCACGCGGCTCATCTGGCGGTCGATCCAGGCCTGTGAACGCTGCGCCGCGGTGCGGCCGCCCCAGGTGGCCTCCAGGCGCGCCAGGATGCTGGCGTCGAGCAGGCCGTCGGCCAGCGCCTCCCAGGTGCGCACCTCGATGCGCTCGCGGCCGCTGGGCGGGATCAGCTTGCCCACCGGCGACAGGGTGTCGAGGTATTCGACGATCACGCGCGAGTCGAACACCGCCTCGCCGCCCTCCATCACCAGGCACGGCACCTTGCCGAGCGGGTTGCTCTTGAGGATGTCGTCCTTGCCCCAGACGTCTTCCACCTCGAGCTGGAAATCGAGCTTCTTCTCGGCCATCACGATGCGCACCTTGCGCACGTAGGGGCTGGTCAATGATCCAAGCAGTTTCATCTTTTGCGAGCGTGGCTCTCTCATCCCGGGGTCCGATCGATTCTAGCGAGCGGCCCTCCGCGCCAGCGGCGGGCCTGTGGGGATCAGTGTCGCGTGAAATCCACGTGCGAGGGGCGGCCCGGCAGGTTGAGCGTGGCCACCGCCGGCGCCATGCGCGACAGCACGGCGCCGCTGCGCACCACCAGCAGCCGCTGCGCGCGCAGGCGGATCGCTTCCTCGGGCGAGGCGGCCTGCAGCAGCAGGAAGTCGGCCCTGCAGCCGGGCTCGAGGCCGTAACCCTGCAGCCCCAGGATGCGCGCGCTGTTGACGGTGACGGCGTCGAAACACAGCCGCTGCCCCTGCACCGAGGTCATCTGCGCCACGTGCAGGCCCATCGACGCAACCTCCAGCATGTCGGCAGAGCCGAAGGAGTACCAGGGGTCCATCACACAATCGTGGCCGAAGCCCACGTTGACGCCGGCCGCCATCAGCTCGGGCACGCGCGTCATGCCGCGGCGCTTGGGGTAGGTGTCGTGGCGGCCCTGCAGCGTGATGTTGATGAGCGGGTTGGCCACCGCATGCACGCCGGCCTCCTTGATCAGCGGGATGAGCTTGCTGACGTAGTAGTTGTCCATCGAATGCATCGACGTCAAATGCGAGCCGGTGACGCGGCCCTGCAGACCCAGGCGCTGTGTGTGGAAGGCCAGCGTCTCGATGTGGCGCGACAGCGGGTCGTCGCTTTCGTCGCAATGCATGTCGACCGGCAGGCCGCGCGCAGCGGCCAGTTCGCAGAGGACCTTCACGCTCTCGGCACCCTGTTCGGCCGTGCGTTCGAAGTGCGGGATGCCGCCGATCACGTCGACGCCCAGGTCGAGCGCGCGCTGCAGGTTGGCCAGCGCACCCGGAGCGCGCAGCAGGCCGTCCTGCGGAAAGGCCACCAGCTGCAGATCGAGGTAGGGCGCCACGCGCCGCTTCACGTCGAGCAGCGCACGCACGGCCAGCAGCCGCTCGTCGCACACGTCCACGTGCGAGCGGATCGCCAGCAGGCCGCGCGCCACCGCCCAGTCGCAGTACTGCAGCGCGCGCTCGGCGATGGCCTCCTCGGTCAGCAGCGGCTTGAGCTCGCCCCACAGCGCGATGCCCTCCAGCAGCGTGCCGCTGGCGTTGACACGCGGCAGGCCGTGGCTCAGCGTGGCGTCCATGTGGAAGTGCGCGTCGACGAAGGGCGGGCTGAGCAGCGCACCGGCCGCATCGATGACGTCCGCGCCGGGCGGTGCCGGCAACGCAGGTCCCACGGCAGCGATGAGGCCGTGCTGGGCAAGCAGGTCGATGCCGGTGCGGCCGTCGGGCAGCGTGGCATGGCGGATCAGCAGGTCGGCGGGCATGGCGGCGGTGGCAGTGATGAGAACGGGAGCACGCAGCATAAGTCGGCCCGCCCGACACCGTCCTGCCAGCGCCGGAACTTGCGCCCGGCCCGGACCGTCCGAGGCCCGCTGTCGATGCTGCATTGCGGCATCGGACCCGCGCCGTTCACCCCAGGTCGCCCAGCCGCACAAACACTTGCATTGCGTCACACCGAGCGCCTGAAAGAGCTGCGGTCAATCGCTTGTCAGGGGCTCGCAACGGGAGCACACTGGGCCTCACGCTGGTGCTTCGGCTCCGAAGAAACCGGCCCCCGCTACACCCCTCCTCTTCCGCCCAATCCCCCTTCCCCGTCCCTTCCCGATCCCGAGCTTTCCCCCGTGGCTGGCATGTCCGCCTGCCAGCCGTTCTGCACCTCGCAACCCCTCGCAAAGGAGGTTCTGATGAACTTGACGATCAGCGGCCATCACCTCGAAGTCACCCCCGCCTTGAGAGAGTACGTTCTCACCAAGCTGGACCGTGTGACACGGCACTTTGATCAGGTGGTGGATGTCACCGTCTTGTTGACCGTGGAAAAGCTGAAGGAGAAGGAGCGAAGGCAGAAGGCCGAGGTCACCTTGCACGTCAAGGGCCGCGACATCTTCGTCGAACAATCCAGCGAAGACCTCTACGCCGCGATCGACCAGCTGATGGACAAGCTCGACCGCCAGGTCGTGCGCCACAAGGACCGGCTGCAGGACCATCACCACACCTCGCCCAAGCGGCAGGTCGCCAGCACGACCTGAGCCAGGCACTGCGTTTGCCGTGTCACGGCCCCCGAGGGGGCCGTTTTGCATCGTGGGAGCGAGCGGCCGCCCGGTGTTGCTGCAGCGCCGCAACAAACCCCATAAGCACCTGTTCCAGGGCCCAGACCCGGCCACCGCCCCAGGGGCTGGTTGCTATGATGGCCTGTTGAAGTAACTGCTTTGTCCAACGCGGCCACGCCGCGCCATGACGAAGAGGAATGGTCCGATGAACCGACTCGCCGCCATCCTGCCGGCCAGCAATGTGCTGGTGAACGTGGACGCGACCAGCAAGAAGCGTGTCTTCGAGCAGGCCGGGCTGCTGTTTGAAAACCAGCACGCCATTGCCCGCGGCATCGTCACGGACAACCTGTTTGCCCGCGAACGCCTGGGCTCCACCGGTCTGGGCCATGCCGTGGCCATCCCGCACGGCCGCATCAAGGGGCTGAAAAACCCGCTGGCCGCCGTGGTGCGGGTGCTGCAGCCGATTCCGTTCGACGCGCCCGACGACGAATCGGTCGCGCTGCTGATCTTCCTGCTGGTGCCCGAGGCGGCCACGCAGCGGCATCTGGAGATCCTGTCCGAGATCGCCGAGATGCTCTCCGACCGCGAACTGCGCGAGCGCCTGAAGACCGAGCCCGACGCCGCCGGCGTGCACAAGCTGATCTCCGACTGGGAACCGCTCAAGTCCGTCGCGTAATGGCCTCCCTCCGTAGCGCCTGCTGCGCTCCCCCCCAGGGGGGCGCCCCCGAGGGCCCGGCGAAGCCGGTTCCCTGGCGGCCGCTTGAAGGGGCGGCCTCCTCGGCCGCGGATTCATCGTTCTGCGGCTGAGTTGAAACCAACTTCCATCAGCGCCGAGGCGCTTTTTGAAGCGCACAGGGAAGCCCTGCGCTGGGAATGGATCGCGGGCCACGCGCACCCCGAGCGCCGCTTCGACGACGCGGCCGTGCGCGACGCCCGCAGTGCCGCCGACCTGGTGGGCTATCTGAACTACATCCACCCGTACCGCGTGCAGATCGTCGGGCGGCGCGAGGTGGCCTACCTCAGCAACCCATCGGCCGAAGTGATCGAGCGCCGCATCTCGCGCATCGTGACGCTGGAGCCGCCGGTGATCATCGTGGCCGACGGCCAGCTGCCGCCCGAGCGGCTGGTGGCGATGTGCGACCGCGCCGAGATCCCGCTGTTCGTCACGCACGAGTCCGCAGGCCACGTCATCGACCTCGTGCGCGGCTACCTGGGCCAGCACTTCGCCGACCGCACCACGCGCCACGGCGTGTTCATGGACATCCTGGGCCTGGGGGTGCTGCTGACCGGCGAATCGGGCCTGGGCAAGAGCGAGCTCGGGCTGGAGCTCGTGTCGCGCGGCCACGGCCTGGTGGCCGACGACGCGGTGGACATCTACCGCATCAGCCAGACCGCGCTGGAAGGTCGCTGCCCGGAGCTGCTGCAGAACCTGCTGGAAGTGCGCGGCATCGGCCTGCTCGACATCAAGGCCATCTTCGGCGAGACCGCGGTGCGCAGGAAGATGCGCCTGAAGCTCATCGTGCACCTGGTGCGCAAGGAGACGATGGAGCGCGAGTTCGAGCGCCTGCCGTACGAGCCGCTGCACGAGGACATCCTCGGCCTGCCGGTGCGCAAGGTGGTGATCGCGGTGGACGCCGGGCGCAACCTGGCGGTGCTGGTGGAGGCCGCGGTGCGCAACACCGTGCTGCAGCTGCGCGGCATCGACACCTACCAGGAATTCATCAAGCGCCACCAGCGCGCGATGGAACGCAACACCCCCGACGAGTGAGGCCCGGCGGCCGCGCCGCTTGCGCGGCGGGCTACTTCTGGCGGTGTTCGCAGTGCGGCTTGGTGCAGCGCGCGTACAGCGCCAGCGAATGCTCCTGCAGCTCGAAGCCCCGAGCCACGGTCACCTCGCGCTGGCGCTGCTCGATCTGCGGGTCGTAGAACTCTTCCACGCGGCCGCAGTCCAGGCACACGAGGTGGTCGTGGTGCTGGCCCTCGTTGAGCTCGAACACGGCCTTGCCGCTCTCGAAGTTGCTGCGGCTCAGGATGCCCGCCTGCTCGAACTGCATCAGCACGCGGTAGACAGTGGCCAGACCGATGTCGGCGCCTTCGCCCAGCAAGGCCTTGAACACGTCCTCGGCCGTCATGTGACGGCGCTCGGTGCTCTGGAAGACCTCGAGGATCTTGATGCGCGGCAGCGTGGCCTTCAGGCCGCTGCTCTTGAGTTCATCGGCGTGCTTCAATCGCCTCTCCTGCCGCTGTAGCGGGGCCCTGCGCCCGGATGGGCTGCCCCGCTAGAATCCGGCGATCATAGCCAGCGGCGCTTGGCCCTGCGGCCGGTGTCGCCGAGCCCGGGTTCCCGCCCGGTGCCCACCTGCCCTTCACCGCCTGCTGCCGCCCATGCCCCGATTCCTGTTCGCCTTCTGCGCCCTTGCGGCCGGCACGCTGCTCACCGGCTGCGAATCGCTGCAGCGCACCGACAGCTTCCTCGGCTTCATCACGCCCTACCGCATCGACATCGTGCAGGGCAATGCCATCACGCGCGAGCAGGCCGCTGCGGTGCGCCCAGGCCAGACGCGGCTGCAGGTGCGCGACATCCTCGGCACGCCGCTGCTCACCGACCCGTTCCACGCCGACCGCTGGGACTACATCTTCACGCTGCGCCGCCCCAACACCGACGTGCAGCGCCGCAGCGTGGTGGTGCGCTTCGAGGGCGACGTGGTGAAGTCGATCGAGGCGCCCGAACTGCCGTCCGAGCGCGAGTTTGTCGCCTCCATCAGCCGCTTCAAGGACCCGCGCGCGCCCAAGCTCGAACTCACCGAAGACGAACGCAAGGCGCTGCCGCCGCCGGCGCGACGCGAGGCCCCGCCCGCCGAGCCCGTGGGCCCGGTACGCGACTACCCACCGCTCGAGAAGACCTGACCGCGCCCGGGCCCGCCATGCTGAACATCGCCATCGCCGGGGCTTCGGGCCGCATGGGCCGCATGCTGATCGAGGCCGTGCTGGCCGATCCGGGGGCCCGCCTGAGCGGCGCGCTCGACGTGCCCGGCAGTGCCGCACTCGGCCAGGACGCTGCGGTCGCACTGGGCCGCAGCAGCGGCGTGGCCATCACCGCCGACCTGGCCGTAGGCCTGGCCGGTGCCGACGTGCTGATCGACTTCACCCGTCCCGAAGGCACGCTGGCGCACCTGGCGGCCTGCCGGGCGCTGGGCGTGCGCGCGGTCATCGGCACCACTGGTTTCACGCCGGCGCAGAAGGCCGAACTGGCGGCCCACGGCCAGCACCTGGCGCTGGTCTTCGCGCCCAACATGAGCGTGGGCGTCAACGTGATGCTGCGGCTGCTGGAAACCGCCGCCGGCCTGCTGGGCGATGACTACGACATCGAGGTCATCGAGTCCCACCACCGCCACAAGGTGGACGCGCCCAGCGGCACCGCGCTGGCGCTGGGCGAGGCGGTGGCACGGGGGCGCGGCATCGATCTGGCCGGGCACGGCGTGTACACGCGCCACGGCCACACCGGCGAACGCCGGCGCGGCGACATCGGATTCGCCACCGTGCGCGGTGGCGACATCGTCGGCGAGCACACCGTGATGTTCGCCGGCACCGGCGAGCGCATCGAGATCACGCACAAGAGCAGCAGCCGCGCCAACTACGCCGAAGGCAGCCTGCGCGCCGCGCACTTCCTGGCCGGCCGCGCGCCGGGCCTCTACGGCATGGCCGACGTGCTGGGCCTGGCGTCCTGAAGCACCGCCGAGGCTGATCGCGATGCTCGGCCTGCAAGCGTTCTGGGGCGAGACCGATGCCATCGGCCGCGCGGTGGCGCTGCTGATGATGGCGATGTCGGTGGCGGCCTGGGTGCTGATCTTCTGGAAAGGCTGGGTGCTGCGGCGCGCCACCACCGACATCGCCCGCGGCGTGCCCGCCTTCTGGGACGCCGCCAGCCTGGACGAGGGCCGCGGCCGCCTGGCGGCGCTCGACCGGGAGCAGGTGCTGCTGCCGCTGCTGGACGCCGCCACCGCCACCCCGCTGCAGCACACACTGGAAGCCAGTGGCCGCGCCGACAGCCAGCTCACGCGCCGCCTGCGCGACGCGCTGCACCGCGGCCTGGCACACCTGCAGTTCGGCCAGGTGCTGCTGGCCAGCGTCGGCAGCACGGCGCCCTTCGTCGGGCTCTTCGGCACCGTCTGGGGCATCTACCACGCGCTGGCCGGCATGGCGCTGGCCGGCGGCGTCAGCATCGACAAGGTCAGCGGCCCGATCGGCGAGGCACTGATCATGACCGCCGCCGGCATTGCCGTGGCCGTGCCGGCCGTCGTGGCCTACAACGTGTTCGGCCAGTGGATTGCGGCCTGCGAGGCCGAGCTCGAAGGTTTTGCGCACGACCTGCGCGAAATCATGGGGCCCCCGACCTCGCTGCGCTCGGTACCCCCCGAGGGGGCCGTCCCCCAGCGGCCCGGCAGAGCCGGTTCCGCGGGGGGAAGCTTGGTCGATATTGCGGAGCGTTGAGATGGCGTTTGGGCGGCTGCAACGCAGCGCGGGATCGCGCCCGATCAGCGACATCAACATGACGCCGCTGATCGACGTGATGCTGGTGCTGCTGGTGATCTTCATCATCACCGCGCCACTGCTCAGCAGCAGCCTGCGGCTCGACCTGCCGCGCAGCGAGGCCGCCGCCACCAGCAGCGCGCCGGCGGTGCTGGCGCTGGCCATCGACGCCGAGGGCCGGCTGTTCCTGGGCGAGCTGCCGCTGGCGCCGGAACGCGCGCGCCAGCTCGTCACCGAGCGGGCGCGCGACGCGGCGCGGCGCGACCCCGCCACCGAGGTGCAGCTGCGCGCAGACAGCCGCGTGCCCTACGGTCGCGTGGCAGAGCTCATCGGCTGGGTGCAGGAGGCGGGGCTGTCGCGCATCGGCCTCGTCACCGAGGCGCCGGCCCGCTGAGACGCCGACGCGCACACGCGCAGCGACGAACCTGCGGCGGCCGCGGGGCCGGTCCCTACAATTGCGCGATGAACGAAAAATACGTCGCCGCCGAGGTCGAATCCGCCGCCCAGGCGCACTGGGACGCCACGCAGGCGAACTTCGTCACCGAGGACGCCTCGCGCCCCAAGTTCTACGCCTGCAGCATGCTGCCCTACCCCAGCGGCAAGCTGCACATGGGCCACGTGCGCAACTACACCATCAACGACATGATGGCGCGCCAGCTGCGCATGAAGGGCATGAACGTGCTGATGCCGATGGGCTGGGACGCCTTCGGCCTGCCGGCCGAAAACGCCGCCATCGACAACAACGTGCCGCCCGAGAAGTGGACACGCGCGAACATCGCCGACATGAAGAGCCAGATGCGCCCGCTGGGCCTGGCCTTCGACTGGAGCCGCGAGCTCGCCACCTGCGACCCCAGCTACTACAAGTGGAACCAGTGGTTCTTCCTGAAGATGCTGGAAAAGGGCATCGCCTACAAGAAGACGCAGATCGTCAACTGGGACCCCATCGACCAGACCGTGCTGGCCAACGAGCAGGTGGTGGACGGCCGCGGCTGGCGCAGCGGCGCCCTCGTCGAAAAGCGCGAGATCCCGGGCTACTACCTGGCCATCACGCAGTACGCCGATGAACTGCTGGCCGGTGTGAACGACAGCACCGCGCCGCACTACCTGGAAGGCTGGCCCGAGCGCGTGCGCCTGATGCAGGAGCACTGGATCGGCAAGAGCGAAGGCGTGCGATTCGCCTTCCGCCACGACATCTGCGAGGACGGCGTGCCGATCCAGGGCGGACTGATGCACGTGTTCACCACGCGCGCCGACACCATCATGGGCGTCACCTTCTGCGCCGTGGCGCCGGAGCATCCGCTGGCCACGCACGCCGCAGCAACGCGCCCGAAGCTGGCGGCCTTCATCGAGCAGTGCAAGAAGGGCGGCACGACCGAAGCCGAACTGGCGCTGCGCGAGAAGGAAGGCATGCCCACGGGCCTGACCGTGAAGCACCCGCTGACCGGCGACGACGTGCCGCTGTGGGTGGGCAACTACGTGCTGATGGGCTACGGCGACGGCGCCGTGATGGGCGTGCCAGCCCACGACGAACGCGACTTCGCGTTTGCCAAGAAGTACGGCATCCCGATCCTGCAGGTGGTGCACGTCGACGGCGAGCCGCACTTCAGCTACGAGCACTGGCAGGACTGGTACGGCGACAAGACCCGCGGCATCACCATCAACAGCGGCAACTACAGCGGCCTGCCGTTCAAGACGGCGGTGGACGCCATCGCGCAGGCGCTGCGCGACGAAGGCCTGGGCGACAAGAAGACCACCTGGCGCCTGCGCGACTGGGGCATCAGCCGCCAGCGCTACTGGGGCACGCCGATCCCCATCATCCATTGCGACAGCTGTGGCTCGGTGCCGGTGCCCGAGAAGGACCTGCCGGTCATCCTGCCGCCCGACCTGGTGCCCGACGGCGGCGGCAACCCGCTGAACAAGTGCGCGTCGTTCCTGAACGTCGGCTGCCCGCAGTGCGGCAAGCCCGCGCGGCGCGAGACCGACACGATGGACACCTTCGTCGACAGCGCCTGGTACTACATGCGCTACTGCTGCCCCGGCAGCGACGACAGCATGGTCGACGCGCGCAACGACTACTGGATGCCGATGGACCAGTACATTGGCGGCATCGAACACGCGGTGCTGCACCTGCTGTATGCGCGCTTCTGGACCAAGGCCATGCGCGACCTGGGCCTGGTGACGTTCAGCGAGCCCTTCACCAAGCTCTTCACGCAGGGCATGCTGCTCAACGAGAGCTTCTACCGCGAAGAGGCCGACGGCAAGAAGCGCTGGTTCTACCCGAGCGAAGTGGAAGTCACGTACGACGACAAGGGCCACCCCACCGGCGCCACCGCGCGCGCCGACGGGCTGCCGGTGACGCTGGGCGGCATCGAGAAGATGTCCAAGAGCAAGAACAACGTCGTCGAGCCCAAGGACATCATCGCGAAGTTCGGGGCCGACACCGCGCGTGTGTTCACGATGTTCGCCGGCCCGCCCGACCAGAGCGCGGCCTGGTCCGACTCCGGCGCCGAGGGCTCGTACCGCTTCCTGCGGCGCCTGTGGGCCACCGGCGTGCGCGTGCAGCCGCGGCTGGGTGCGGCTGCCGCGTCGTTCGACGGCGCCTCGGCGGCCGCAGCCACGCTGCGCCGCGAGATGCACCTGCTGCTGCGCCAGGTGAGCCACGACTACGACCGGCTGCAATACAACACCGTGATCTCCGGCGCGATGAAGATGCTGAACGCGCTGGACGACGCCAGGCTCGCCGACACGCCCGCCGACGCTGCCGCGCTGGCCGAATCGGTCAGCCTGCTGCTGCGCACGCTGTACCCGGCCGCGCCGCACATCACGCACGCGCTGTGGCAGGACCTGGGCTTCGAAGCAAAACACGGCGAGATCATCAAGGCCCCCTGGCCCGTGGTGGACGAAGCCGCACTCGTGCAGGACGAGATCGAGCTCGTGCTGCAGGTCGGCGGCAAGCTGCGCGGCGCGATCCGCGTCAGCGCCAGCGCCGACCGCGCCGCCATCGAGGCCGCGGCGCTGGCCTCGCCCGAGTTCGCGAAGTTCAGCGACGGCAAGGCGGCGAAGAAGGTGGTCGTGGTGCCGGGGCGGCTGGTCAATGTCGTCGTCTAGGCGCACGCTGCTGGCCACGCTGGCCGGAGCCGGCGCGGCGCTGGCGCTGCCCGGCTGCGGCTTCCAGTTGCGCCAGCCGGCGCGCGTGAGCTTTGCCAGCATCGCGCTGGTGGGCTTTGCACCGCGCTCGCCGCTCGCCGAAGAATTGCGGCGGCAACTGCTGCAGCAGGTGACGGTGCTGGACACGCCGGACAAGGCGCAGGTGGTGCTGCAGGCGCTGGAAGACGGACGCGAGAAGAGCATCGTCGCGTCGACCTCGGCGGCGCAGGTGCGCGAGGTGCAGCTGCGTGTGAGGTTCGACTTCCGCGTGCGCACCCCGGGCGGCCGTGAGCTGATCCCGCGCGCCGAGCTGCGGGTCTCGCGCGACATGAGCTACAGCGAGACCGTGACGCTGGCCAAGGAGTACGAAGAAGCCGAGCTCTACCGCGAGATGCAGTCCGACGTGGTGGGCCAGGCGCTGCGCCGGTTGGCCTCGGTGCAGGTCTAGCCGCATGCAGCTGCGTGCCGACCAGCTGGACACCGCGCTGCAACGCGGCCTGCGCCCGCTCTACACGATCCACGGCGACGAACCGCTGCTGGCGCAGGAGGCGGGCGACGCGATCCGCGCCGCGGCGCGTGCCGCCGGCTACACCGAGCGCCAGGTCTTCACGGTCAGCGGCGCGCACTTCGACTGGAGCGGCGTGCTCGGCGCGGCGCAGGCGATGAGCCTGTTTGCAGAGCGGCAGCTGATCGAGATCCGCATTCCCAGCGGCAAGCCGGGCAAGGAAGGCAGCGAGGCGCTGCAGCGCTACTGCAGCCGCCTGCCCGAGGACGTGCTGACGTTGGTGACCTGCCCCAAGCTCGACTTCCAGCAGCTCAAGGCCGCGTGGTTCACCGCGCTGGATGCCGCCGGCGTGACGCTGCGCGTGGAGACACTCGCCCGCCACGCGCTGCCGGCCTGGCTGGCGCAGCGCCTGGCGCGCCAGCACCAGCGTGTGGCCGCGGGCGAGGAAGGGCAGCGCACGCTGGCCTTCTTTGCCGACCGCGTGGAAGGCAACCTGCTCGCCGCCCACCAGGAGCTGCAGAAGCTGGCGCTGCTGCACCCGGCCGGCGAGCTGCGCTTCGAGCAGGTGGAGTCGGCGGTGCTGAACGTGGCGCGCTACGACGTGGCCAAGCTGGCCGAAGCGATCTGGACCGGCCAGACCGCGCGCGCGCTGCGCATGCTCGACGGCCTGCAGGCCGAAGGCGAGGCCCCCGTGCTGGTGCACTGGACGCTGGCCGAGGACGTGCGCGCGCTGGCCCGCGCGCACGCCGCGCTGGAGGCCGGCAAGCCGCTGCCGATGGCGCTGAAGGACGCCCGTGTGTGGGGCGTGAAGGAGAAGCTCTTCGAACGTGTGCTGCCGCTGATGGCCGACCACCAGATCGCGCACCTGCTGGACGCCGCCAGCACCGTGGACGGCATCGCCAAGGGCCTGAAACACCCCGACTGGCCGCACGAACCGTGGCAGGCGCTGCGGCGCTGGGTGCTGGCGATGCTGCAGGTCAGCGCGGCGCAGGGCGGCCGCCAGAAGCTGCGGCTGGCGCTGCAGCCCTGACAGCCGGCGGCCCGCTGCGGCAGCGGGCGCCGGTTCACTTCTCGACGAAGGCGCGCTCGATCACGTAGTCGCCCTGCTCGCCCTGGCGCGGGCTGACCTGGAAGCCGCGCGCGTCCAGCAGCGCGCTGCATTCGGCCAGCATCGCGGCATTGCCGCAGATCATCGCGCGGTCCTGCGCCGGGTCCAGCGGCGGCAGGCCGATGTCGCTGCACAGCTGGCCGCTGCGCAGCAGGTCGGTCAGGCGGCCCTGGTGGCGAAAGGGCTCGCGCGTGACGGTGGGGTAGTAGATCAACTTGCCCTTGACGTACTCGCCCAGCAACTCATGCTCGGGCAGCTCGTGCTCGATGAAGTGCGCATAGGCCAGCTCGCTGACCTGGCGCACGCCGTGCACCATGACCACCTTCTCGAAGCGCTCGTAGGTCTCGGGGTCCTGCAGGATGCTCATGAAGGGCGCCAGGCCGGTGCCGGTGGACAGCAGGTACAGGTGCTTGCCCGGGCGCAGGTCGTCCAGCACCAGGCTGCCCACCGGCTTGCTGCCGACGATCACCTCGTCGCCCACCCGCAGGTGCTGCAGCCGCGAGGTCAGCGGCCCGTCGGGCACCTTGATGCTCAGGAACTCCAGGTGCTCGGCGTGGTTGGGGCTGGCCACGCTGTAGGCGCGCAGCAGCGGTTTGCCGTCGACCGGCAGGCCGATCATGATGAAGTGGCCGTTGCGGAAGCGCAGCGCCGGGTCGCGCGTGGTCCTGAACGAAAAGAGCGTGTCGTTCCAGTGGTGCACGGAGAGCACACGTTCGGTGGCGGGCATGGTCGGTGGAGGTGGCGGTGTTGGAAGAAGACGCGCGGCGGTCAGCCCAGCTCGCGCAGGTAGGCCCACGGGTAGAGGCCGCGGCCGTGTCCGTCGGAGAAGACGAGGTTCAAGCCGCGGTCGCCCACGGGGGCGATGGTGGCCAGCGCCACCGCCGGGTCCACGTCCGGCGTCGGCACACCCGAGGCCGCGCGCGTGCGCCCTTGCTGCACGCAGGCGGCGCAGCGGCAGGCGGCCCGCAGGCGTGCATGCGGCAGGCGGGCGACGTGGCCGTCGTCCCACGCGATCTCGAGCACGCGCGAGGCCCGATGGTCGGTGATGGCCCGCGGTGCAGCCTGCTGCACGCCGTTCACACCACCTCCTTCACACCCTGCGGCCCGACCTCGGTGCCGAAGCCCTCGAGCCCGCCGTCGTCGAGTTCGTGGCCCATCGCGGCCAGGCTTTCCTCGCGGATCAGGTTGCGCAGCTTGTGCAGGATCTGCCCGAAGGCCTCGCTGGACATCATGTCGGCGGTGCGCGGGCGCGGCAGCGCAATCGGCACCTCGGCCTTGATGCGGCCCGGGCGCGCCGTCATCACGTAGACGCGGTCGGACAGGAAGATGGCTTCTTCGATGTCGTGCGTGATGAACAGCACCGACAGCCTGAAGCGCTGCCAGATGTTGGTGAGGATCTGCTGCATGACCACGCGCGTCTGCGCGTCCAGCGCGCCGAAGGGCTCGTCCATCAGCATCACCTGCGGGCTGGTGGCCAGCGCGCGCACGATGCCCACACGCTGCTTCATGCCGCCGGAGAGCTGGTCGGGGTAGTGGTTCTCGAAGTTCAGCAGCCCCGCCAGCCCCAGCAGCGTGCGCGCCGTGGTCTCGCGCCGGGCGGGCGGCACGCCCTGCATCTTCAAGCCGAACTCGACGTTCTTGCGCACCGACATCCACGGGAACAGCGAGTACTGCTGGAACACCACGCCGCGGTCCGAGCCCGGGGCGGTGATGACCTTTCCGTCCAGCAGCGCCTGGCCCGCGGTGGGCGGCGTGAAGCCGGCCACCACGCTGAGCAGCGTGGACTTGCCGCAGCCCGAGGGCCCGATCAGCGAGACGAACTCGCCGGGAGCGACGTGGATGCTGACGTCGTCGACGGCCTGCACACGCTGCTGCGTCGGGCCGAAGGCCATGGACAGCTGGCGCAACTCGATGTGGCCCACCGGCTTGGCATCCGTGCTCATGAGCGGCTCCCCAGCTTGGAGAACTCCAGCCAGGGCATCGCGGCCTTGCCCGCGGCGCGGATGGCCCAGCTGCAGCCCAGCCCGAGCACGCCGATGGTGATCATGCCCAGCACGATGTCGGCGTACATGATCAGCGAGTAGGCCTCCCAGGTGAAGTAGCCGATGCCGAACTGGCCCGAGATCATCTCGGCCGCGATCAGCGACACCCAGGCCACGCCCATGCCCACCGCCAGGCCGGTGAAGATCTGCGGCAGCGCGCCGGGCAGCACCACGTGCCACATCAGCTGCGGCTCGCGTGCACCCAGGCACTGGCCGGCGCGCAGCAGCACGGTGTCCACCGCCTGCACGCCGCTGACGGTGTTGAGCACGATCGGGAAAAACGCGCCAATGAAGGTGATGAAGACGATGCTCACCTCGTTGTCGGGCCACAGCATGATGCTGATGGGCACCCAGGCGATGGCCGGAATCGGGCGCAGCGCCTCCAGCGCCGGAAACAGGAACTGCCGCGTCAGCCGGTAGCGGCCGATCAGCAGGCCCAGCGCCACGCCCAGCACCGTGGCCAGCACGAAGCCGATGGCAATGCGCCGCAGGCTCATGCCCACGTTGGTGATGAACTTGGGCGTGCCCAGCGCCTCGCCCAGCCGGTGCGCCACCTCCAGCGGCGTGGGCAGGTTGGTGAAGCGGATGTAGAAGTCCCAGCGGTAGGTGGTGGCCAGGTGCCAGAACAGCACCAGGCCCACCAGCGAGGCGCAACCCAGCAGCGCGGGCAGCATGTGCTCGCGCACACGGCCCGCCAGGCGCGCCCCGGGCGTGGGCACGCGCACCGGCGCCGGCGCCGGCGCCGGCCTGGCGGGTGGCAACGGCGGCGCGCTCACCAGCGTCACCGGGGTGGCGGCTTCGGCCGGCGGCGGGTCGGCCGCCGGCAGTGCCGCAGCGCGCAGGGGGATGCTGGACATGGCGCAGGCCCTCGCGTGGCGGTCAGAAAGGCGAGGCCGCCAGCGGCAGCACCTCGGCGTAAGCCATCAACTTGCCGCCGATGCTGGCGGCGTGCGCCTCGGCGTCCTTCTTCAGCAGAAACGGCACCACCACGGGCTTCTTGGGATCGCTGGCGTTGACGGCGTAGAAGGCCTTGTCGGCAAACACCTTGATGCCCAGCGCCTTGTCGTACACGTAGGCCACGCGCAGCTTCTTGCCTGCCGCCTGCGCCTTGTGCACGGCCGCCAGCGTGCACACCGCCGAGGCGTGCGGCTCGATGGCCGCGCCGTCCAGCCACACTTCGCCGGCCTCGCGCGGGCGCGTCACCGGCACCTTGCAGAGCTTGTCGGTGCCGCTGATGTCGTAGTTGGCGAGTGTCTGCTTCTGCGCGTCGTAGTCGAGCTTGGCGTGCGCGAAGGCCTGGCGCACGAAGCGCTCGTCGACCCAGGCGTTGATGTCCAGCGGCTTGACGCGGTTCAGGCGCGTCAGCACCTCGTGGCCGAGCTTGATGGTGTCCAGCCAGCGCGGCTTGATGCTCGGGTCCAGCGTGTGGATGCCACCCGGGCCCAGGTACAGGTAGGCCACCTCCTTCTCGACCTTGGTCCACTCCTCGATCTTGGCCGCCGCCGCCGTGGGGTTGCCGCGCACCCAGGCGTTGGCCTCCATCAGCGCCTTCACGTAGGCCACCACCACCTCGGGGTGCTCGGTAGCGAAGTCCTTGCGGACCACCACGCCGTGGAAGGTGGGCACCTTGGTCTCGGCGCCGTCGAAGATCTTGCGCGCGAAGCCGCGGTAGGGCAGCAGGTCGGCAAAGGGCACGAAGTTGGCGTGCCCGTCGATCTTCTTTTCCTGCAGGTTGGTGGTGCCCACCTCGGGGCTCTGGCTGGACAGGTTCCAGAAGTTCTCGCCCCAGCCGCGGCTCTGCATGGCCTGCAGCAGCATGCCGTGCGCGGCCGAGCCGAAGGGCACCGAGACGTTCTTGCCCTTCAGGTCGGCCAGCTCGTAGTACGGCGAGTCCTTGTGCACCACGAGGCCGTTGCCCGAGCCGAAGGCGTTGTAGGCAATGATGGCCACGAGCACCGTCTCGTTGCCGGGCTGGCTCTGGCCGGTGGCGCCGTTCACCAGCAGCGGGTAGTCGCCCATCATGCCGATGTGCAGCTTCTTGGCCATCATGCCGTTGGTGATGGGCGGGCCCGAGGTGAAGTTCTGCCAGTCGAGCTTGAAGCTGACGTCCTTGTACTTGCCGGTGCGCGGCAGGTGCTTCTCGATCAGCTTCAGCTCCTTCAGCACCACGCCGCCAGTGACGGTGTTGGTGGTGGTGTTCTGGGTGCCGATGCCGATGACCAGCTCCTGGGCGGCGTGGGCGGGCAGCGGCGCGACGAGCAAGGCCGCAGTGATCGCCGCGGCGAAGGCCGCGGCAAGCGCAGGAACGATGAGTCGGTTCATGGGCAGATCTCCGTGCAAGGGGTGGCAGGCGGTGGTGTCTGTCTCCAGCAGCAGGGCAGTGGCCACCTCGGGGTGGTCGCTCCGGCGCCGGGGTGCGCGCCGCTGTCCTGTTTGACCGTCGTGTTCATGACGTCGGGTTCGTGGCCGGCGGCGCGGTCAGGCCGCCGTCTGCAGCTGGGTCTGCAGATCCATCTGCAAGTGCTCGTGCTTGGGGCGCACGTCGGCCCAGCGTTCCGCGTCGGGCAGCGGCTCGCGGGTGGTGCTGATCACCGGCCACTGCGCAGCCAGCTGCGCGTTGAGCGCGGTGTAGTGCTGCTGGTCGGCCGGCAGGTCGTCCTCGGCCGCGATGGCGCTGACGGGGCATTCGGGCACGCACACGGCGCAGTCGATGCACGCCTGTGGGTCGATGACCAGGAAGTTGGGTCCCTCGTGGAAGCAGTCCACCGGGCACACGGCCACGCAGTCGGTGTACTTGCAGCGGATGCAGGATTCGGTGACGACGAAGGTCATGGTGCCTCCGCCGCGCGCAGCTTCTGTGCCAGGCCGATGGCGGTGAGCGCCAGGCGTGCGAGCTTTCGCACGTCGGGGTCGGGGTCGGCCAGCGAGGCCTCCAGCGGCGTGATGGCGCGCGTGTCGCCGATCTCGCCCAGCGCGATCGTGGCTTCCTTGCGCAGGTTGCTGATGGGGTGCGTCAGCGACGCCACCAGCGCCGGCAGCCCGGCCTCGGCCTTCAGCAGCCCCAGGCTGCGCGCGGCCTTGATGCGCACCTGCCAGTAGTCGTCCTGCATCGCGTGCACCAGGTCGGGCGTGGCCAGCGCCAGGCGCAGCTTGCCGAGCGTGCCGGCGGCTTCGTCGCGCACGGTCCACTGGCTGTCGGCCAGCGCGCGGGTCAGCGCCGGCAGCACGCTGACGCTGCTGGCGTAGCCGAGGGCACCCACCGCGATGCGGCGCACCTCGCCGTCGGGGTCGTTGGCGGCCACCTCGGCCAGCTCGCCGAGGGCGGCTTCGTCCTTCAGGTAGCCGAGCACGCCCACGGCCTCGCGGCGCACTCCCGCATCGGCGTCGCGCAGTGCCGCCAGGGCGGGCGCAAAGGCCTGCGGCGAGCGCAACGCACGCACGGCGCGGAAGGCCAGCGCGCGGGCCAGCGGCGGCGTGTCGTCGCCCAGCAGCGCCAGCAGTGGTGCGGCGCTCTGGGGCTGCTTCAGCTCGGCCAGCACCTCGCCGGCCACCTTGACGACGCCGGCGTCCGGGTCCAGCAGCAGCGCCGTCAGGGCCTGCACGACCTCGGGTTCCTCGAAGCCCTCCAGCGCACGCACGGCCTCGGTGCGCACGCCGGCGTCGGGGTCGGCCAGGCAGGGCAGCAGCAGCGGCACGGTGTCGTCCTCGTCGCTGTAGGGCAGGTCGATCACGGCCAGCCGGCGCACGGTGGCGTCGGGGTCGGCCAGGCGGGTGCTCATGCTCAGGGCGCTCATGGCGGGCCTTCAGCGCAGCAGGTAGGGGATGTCCACCGTCACTGCGCCGGTGGGGCAGTCCTGCTCGCAGGGCAGGCAGTACCAGCACTCGTCGAACTTCATGAAGGCCTTGCCCTTCACGAGGTCGATGGCCAGCACGTCCAGCGGGCACACGTCCACGCAGACGGTGCAGCCCTTCTCTGCGATGCACTTGCTCTCGTCCACGCGGACGGGCACTTGGGTCAGGGTCGCGGCAAAGGTCATGGCGGGCTCCGAGGGGTGGGAATCAGGCGGCTTCTGCCGTGCGGGCGACGCGCAGGCGCTGGTAGGCGGTGCGCTCCTCGTCGTCCACCGGCACGATGTAGGGCTCGATGGCCTTCTTGCGCATCGCCATCGCGCCGTCGGCGCCCTTGCTCAGCAGCGAGTGGCAGAACCAGTTGGCGTCGTCGCGCTCGGGGTGGTCCACATAGTGGTGGTACAGGCCCCAGCGGCTTTCGGTGCGGAACATCGAGGCGCGCGCGGCCATCTCGGCGCAGTCGAGGATGCTCATCGCCTCCATCGCGCGCATCAGCTCGTGCGGGTTGCCGGCGCACATCGATCGCGCGTCCTCGCGCACCTCGTCGAAGCGGCGCAGGCCGATCTCGTACTTGCGCGTGATCTTGGGCGGCTGCAGGTAGTCGTTGACCAGGCGGCGCGTCTTGTATTCGATCTGGTAGGGCGTCAGGCCCTTGTCACGCGCCAGCGGCGCGGCGATGCGCGCGGCCTCGGCATGCTGCGCGTCGGCCTCGTGCTGGCTCTGGCCCACCTGGGCGCAGTAGCTCGCAGCGTTTTCGCCGCACAGCTTGCCGTACACGAAGGCGCCCAGCATGTAGTTGTGCGGCACGCTGGCGCAGTCGCCCGCGGCGTACAGGCCCGGCACCGAGGTCTCGCCGCGGGCGTTGATGTGGATGCCCGAGGCGCTGTGGCCGCTGCAGAAGCCGATCTCGGAGATGTGCATCTCGATCGGGCGCAGGCGGTAGTCGTTGCCGCGCTTCTCGTGGAAGCGGCCGCGGCTCGGGCGCTCGTTGCTGTGCAGGATGGTCTCGATCTCCTGGATCGTCTCCTCCGCCAGGTGATCGAGCTTCAGGAACACCGGCCCGTTGCCGCTGACGAGTTCGTTGTGGAACTCCTGCATCATCTGGCCGCTCCAGTAGTCGCACTCGATGAAGCGCTCGCCCTGGGCGTTGGCCGTGTAGCCGCCCAGCGGACCGGTGACGTAGGCACAGGCCGGGCCGTTGTAGTCCTTGATCAGCGGGTTGATCTGGAAACACTCCAGGTTGGCCAGGTCGGCACCCGCGTGGTACGCCATGGCGTGGCCGTCGCCGCAGTTGGTGGGGTTTTCGTAGGTGCCCATCAGGTAGCCCGAGGCCGGCAGCCCCAGCCGCCCGGCGGCACCGGTGCAGATGACGGCGGCCTTGGTGCGGATGACCACCAACTCCGCGGTGCGGCAGTCGAAGCCCATCACCGCGGCCACCTCGCCGGCCGGGCCGGTGAGCACACGCGTGACGACCACGCGGTTGGTGATCTCCACCCGCGCGCGCTTGAGCTGCCGGTAGAGGATGCGCTTCATGTGGTGCCCCTCGGGCATCGGCAGCACGTAGGCGCCCAGGTGGTGCACCTTGCGCACGCTGTAGTCGCCGGTCTCGTCCTTCTCGAACTTGACGCCCCAGCGGTCGAGTTCCTGGATCATCTCGAAGCTGCCCGCGGCGTAGGCCATCACGGCCTCCTGATCGACGATGCCGTCGTTGGCGACGGTGATCTCCTTGACGTACTGCTCGGGCGTGGCGTGGCCGGGGATGACGGCGTTGTTCAGCCCGTCCATGCCCATGCTGATGGCGCCGCTGCGCTTGACGTGGGCCTTGTCGATGAGCAGCACGCGCAGCTTCGGGTTGCGCTCCTTGGCCTTGACCGCGGCCATCGGGCCCCCGGTGCCGCCGCCGATGACGACGAGGTCGAATTCCATGTCGATGCAGTTCATCTGTTGAATCTCCTGGGCGGCTCTCGGCCGCGGGCCAAAGGTCTCGAAAGTGGGGCGTCAGCTGCGATCAATGCGCAAGCGGTACTGGAAAGCGTCGCCGCGGTAGTAGAGGTACTCGAAGTCCACCGGCACCTCGTCGGCGTAGGTCAGCCGCTCGATGCGCAGCAGCGGCGAGGCCTCATCGATGCGCAGGTGGCGCGCCAGGCTCTCGTCGGCGGAAATGGCGTCGATCTGCACGTCGGCGTGCGTGAGGTGCAGGCCGTAGTCGTTCTCCAGGATCACGAAGATGTCGCGCGCCGGCAGGTCTTCCAGCGCCAGCCGTTCGCCCAGCGCGAGCGGGAAGTAGCTCTGGTCCACCGAGATGGGCTCGCGGTTCAGGTAGCGCAGGCGCTGGATCTCGTACACCGCAGCACCCGGCGCCACGCGCAGACGCTGCGCCACCGCGGCGCTGGCGGCCACGGGCCGCGCGCTGATGACCTGCGAGAAGGTCTCGTAGCCCGACGGGCCCATCGCCTCGCCGAAGCCCTGCAGCCGCGACAGGTTCTGGAAGGCCTTGGGCTTGGCCACGAAGCTGCCCTTGCCCGCCACCTTGAAGATCAGGCCTTCCTTCTGCAGGTCACCCAGGGCCTGGCGGATGGTGATGCGGCTGACCGAGAAGGCCTCCATCATCTGCGCCTCGGATGGCATCTGCGAGTGCGGCGCGTAGGTGCCGTCGAGCACGCGGCGGCGGATGATCTCGCGGATCTGCGTGTGCATCGGCACCGACGACAGCGGCGTCACCGTGGCTTCCCTGCGGCTCGGCGGGCTCGGTCGGATGGCCTTGCGGACTGCGTTCATCGACATGCACCATCTTGTTATGACAGGTCATGTCTAGCAGGTCGCGTGCCAGCGTCTGCAGCACGGCAGCGCGCGGGCGTCATCGCGCCCCGCACATGCGCGGTTCCGCAGGGAAACAGGGCCGTTGGCGGCCGGGGATGCGGTGTGGGCGCGGCGCGTGGGTGCGCGCGCCGGTGCACCGTCAGTAAGCGCGCTGGCGATCCACCAGGTGCCGCAATGCACCGCCGTCGCGCAGCGCACGCAGGTTGGCCACCGCCACGGCGGCGGCGCTCCGCGCGTCGGTGGCGGCTGCGGCGTGCGGCAGCACCGTCACGCGCGGGTGCTGCCAGTACGGGTGTACAGCGGGCAGCGGCTCGGTGTGGAAGACGTCCAGCACCGCGTGGCCCACGTGGCCGCCGTCCAGCGCGACCAGCAGGTCGGCGTCGACCACGTGCGCGCCGCGCGCCAGGTTCACCACGCCTGCGTGCGGCGGCAGCGCGGCGAAGAAACGGGCATCCAGCAGGCCGCGGGTCTCGGGCGTCAGCGGCAGCAGGTTGACGACGATCTGCGCCTGCGCCAGCAGCGGCGCCAGCGGCGTGCCGTCGCGCCGCCAGCCGCTCACGCGGTAACCCTGCTGCGCGATGCGCCCGGCCGCGGTGCGGCCCATCTGGCCCTGGCCCAGCACCAGCACGTTCACCTCGTCGGCGCGCTGCTGCGGGTGCTGCAGCCAGACGCCTTCGCGCTGCCGACGTGCGTAGTCGTAGAAGCCGCGGTGCAGCGACAGCACGGCCCACAGCGCGGTCTCGGCCATCGCGGCGTTCATGGCCGGGTCGACCATGCGGGCGATGGGCACGCCGGCGGGCAGCGTGGTGTCGGCCAGCAGGCGGTCGACCCCCGCCCACAGGCTCTGGATCAGGCGCAGGTTCGGCAGGCCCTGCAGGCTGCCGGGCGGCGGGTTGGCCACCACGGCGGCCTGCACCGCCGCCGGGTCGCGGCGCGCGGCGGCCCCGTCCAGCCAGCGGGCCTCGGGCATCGCGGCGCCCAGCGCCTGCAGCCACTCGGCGTGTTCGGCGGCGTCCAGGTCGCCACACAGCAGCACGTTCATGCGGACGCCTCCTGCAGCAGGCGCTGCAGCGCCGCAGCCACCGTGGCCGCGCGCACGGCGCTGCGGTCGCCGGGCAACTGCAGCCGCTCGGCCTGCACGCCGCGCGCCGTGCCCCAGGCCAGCCACACGGTGCCCACCGACTTGCCTGGCACGGCGCCGCCGGGGCCGGCGATGCCGGTCACGGCCACGGCCAACTGCACCGGGGCGCGCTGCAGCGCGCCCTGCACCATCGCACGCGCCACCTCTTCGCTGACGGCGCCCACGCGGCCGAACAGCGCCGCGTCCACGCCCAGCATCTGCGACTTGGCCTCGTTGGTGTAGGTCACGAAGCCGCGCTCGAACCAGTCGCTGGAGCCCGCCACCGAGGTGCAGGCCGCGGCGATCAGGCCGCCGGTGCAGCTTTCGGCGGCGGCCATGCGCCAGCCCTTGCTGCGCAGCCCATCGGCCAGGGCCAGCACGGCGGGCTCGAACTCATTCAGTGCCATAGACGCATCCACAAGGCCAGCACGAGCAGCGTGCACAGCGCCGCCACGTAGTCGTCGAACAGGATGCCGAAGCCCTGGCGCCAGCCGATGGCCTGCCCCGGCCGCAGCTTGAAGCGCCGGTCAGCCCAGCCCACCGGGCCCGGCTTGGCAGCATCGAAGAAACGGAACAATCCGAACGCCGCCAGCTGCATCAGCCAGCCCGCGGGCATCACCACCCACAGCACGAGCCAGAAGGCCAGCACCTCGTCCCACACGATGGCGCCGGGGTCTGCGATGCCCAGGTTCTGCGCCGTGCGCGTGCAGGCCCACAGGCCCACCAGCGTGCCGCCGCCGATGACCCAGGCCCAGCCGGCCGGCGTCAGCCAGAGGCTGAAGACCAGGAACGACACCCAGGCCCACAGCGTGCCCACGGTGCCCGGCGCCTTGGGCGACAGGCCGCTGCCGAAGCCCAGCGCCAGCCAGTGCGCCGGGTGGCGGAGCATGAAGCCGGCCGTGGCGCGGGCGATGCGGGGGGGCGCAGGCAACGGGGCGTCCATCAGGCGAAGTGGTCGAAGCCGCGCAGGCCGGTCTGCAGCACGCGGCCTTCGGCGTCCAGCACCTGCAGCGCCGGCTCGCCCGTGATGAAGCCGCAGCGCGTGACGGCCACACCCGTGCGCTGCGCCGCGGCCAGCACGTCGGCACGCCGTGCCGCGGGCGCGGTGAAGAGCAGCTCGTAGTCGTCACCCCCGGCCAGCAGGCACTGCTGCTGCAGCGCGGCCGGCTGCGCGGCCAGCACGGCGCTGCGCGGCAGCGCGCCCAGCTGCACCTGGGCGCCCATGCCCGAGCGCTGCAGCACATGGGCCAGGTCGCCCAGCAGGCCGTCGCTCAGGTCGATGGCGCTGCTGGCCACGCCACGCAGTGCCAGGCCCAGCGCCACGCGCGGCTGCGGCAGCTCCATCGCGCGGCGCACGGTGTCGAAGGCCCCGCCGGGCAGGCTGACCGTGCCGCGGAACACCTCCAGCGCCAGCCGCGCATCGCCGAGCGTGCCGCTGACCCACAGCTCGTCGCCCGGCCGCGCGCCGCTGCGCAGCAGCGCCTGGCCCGGCGGCACCTGGCCGAAGACGGTGATGCACAGGTTCAGCGGACCGGCGGTGGTGTCGCCACCGACGAGCTCGATGCCGTGTGCATCGGCCAGCGCAAACAGGCCACGCGCCAGCCCGGCCGCAAAGGTCTCGTCGCCGCGCGGCAGCGCCAGCGCGAGCGTGAAGCCCAGCGGCTCGGCGCCGCAGGCGGCCAGGTCGCTCAGGTTGACTGCCAGCGCCTTGTGGCCCAGCCGCTCGGGCGCCACGGTGGACAGGAAGTGCCGCCCCTCCACCAGCATGTCGCTCGACACCGCCAGCTGCTGGCCCGCATCCACGTTCAGCAGCGCGCAGTCGTCGCCCACGCCGAGCGCGGCACGCCGCACCGGCCGCGTGAAATGCCGTGCGATGAGCTCGAATTCGCCCGCCATCAGCGAGAGCCCATCGCGGCCAGCAGGTTGGCCAGCTCGACAGCGCTCTTCACGGCCATCTTGTCGAAGATGCGCGCGCGGTGCACTTCGACCGTGCGCACGCTGATCGCCAGCTCGTCGGCGATCACCTTGTTGGGCCGGCCCTCCACCACCAGGCGCATGACCTCGCGCTCGCGCTCGGTCAGCTCGGCCAGCGCGCGCTGCTGCACGTCGCGCTGCAGGCGCGCGGCCAGGGCCTGGGCGCTGGCGGCCAGCGCCAGCTCCACGCGATCGACGAGCGTGTTGTTGGAGAAGGGCTTCTCGACGAAGTCGAAGGCCCCGCGCTTGACCGCAGCCACCGCGGTGGGCACGTCGCCGTGGCCGGTGAGAAAGATCACCGGCAGCAGCGGCAGCAGGCCGCGCTCGGCCAGGCGCTCGAACAGCGTCAGTCCGCTGGTGCCGGGCATGCGCACGTCCAGCACCAGGCAAGCGGGCGCGGCGGGGAAGGCCGGGCGGCCGGGCAGGGACTTGTCGTCCAGCCAGGCCTCGAAGGCGTCGGCGCTGGCAAAGCCCTCCGACAGCAGCCGGCGCGAGCGCAGCAGCCACGCCAGCGCATCGCGCACCACGTCCTCGTCGTCCACCAGGTAGACCACGGGGATGCCGAGTGCGGGATCGAGGTTCACGGACATGGGCGATGGGGTGGGCAACGAGTTCGTCGGTCAGTCGGCCGGGCTGTGCGCCGCCGCCGAGGATGGAGTTTCGCCGCTTTCCGGCACCCGGGGCGTGGGCAGCGTGAAGCGGAACTCGGTGCCGTGCTGGCCCGGCCCCGGGCCGAAGTCGAGCGCGCCGCCGTGCTGCTCGATCACCGTGCGGCACAGGCTCAGGCCCAGGCCCATGCCCTCGGCTCGCGTGCTGAAGAAGGCGGTGAAGAGCTTGGCCGCCACCTCGGGCGGGATGCCCGGGCCGTTGTCGAGCACCGTGAAGGTGACCCAGCGTGCGTGCGTCTGGCGCGCGCGCAGCGTCAGCACGCGCTCGGCCAGCGGCGTGTCGTGCTCCATCGCCTGGATGCCGTTGCGGCTGAGGTTCAGCAGCACCTGCTCGACCATCGTGCGGTCGCAGCGCACACGCGCGGTCACGGGGCGCGAGCCACCGTCGGCCGGCGCCGTCGGCAGGTCGATCTCGATGCGCGCGCCGCTCTTGCGCGCCTGCAGCCGCACCAGCGGCAGCACGGCCTCGAACAAGGTGTCGGCGGCCACCGTCTCGTGTTGCGGCTCGCGCCGGCGCACGAAGGCGTGCACGCTCTTGATGACGCGGCCGGCGCGGTCGGCCTGCTCGGCGATGCGGTCCAGCGCCTGGCGCAGCAGCGTGCGCAGCTCGTCGAACTGCGCCTGCTGGCGCGCCGGCGCGCTGGTGTCCACCGGCTCGTCGATCAGGTTCAGCGAGCCGCTGGCATAGCTGGCGATGGCGGCCAGCGGCTGGTTCAGCTCGTGGCTGAGCAGCGAGGCCATCTCGCCCACGGTGGCCAGCCGCGCGCTGGCCTGCAGGCGGTCCTGCTGCTGGCGCGAGATCTCCTCCACGCGGCGCTGGGCGCTCAAGTCGAGCGCGGCGCTCATCCAGCCGGTGTGGCGGCCCACACCGTCGACCAGCGGCGCCTCGTAGATCATGACCGGGAAGCGCTCGCCGTTCTTGCGCATGAAGACGGTCTCGTAGCCTTCACGCGCCTCGGCCGGGCTGCGGCCGTGGCCGCCCAGGCGCAGCTGCTGGCGGCGCTGGTATTCGTCGGCCAGCTCGGGCGGCCAGTACGGCGGCGCCTCGGGCGGGCCGCCGGGCCGGCCGGCCTGCGCGCGCAGCTCTTCCTGCGTGAAGCCCACCATCGCGCAGAAGGCCGGGTTGGCGTAGGTCACGGCGCCCTGCAGGTCGCGTGCGCGCAGGCCGGTGGGCAGCGAGTCCTCCATCGCGTTGCGGAAGGCCAGCGCCTCGGCCAGGCCGCGCTCGGCCTCGGCGCGGCGGCGCACGTCGCGCGCCAGCAGCAGCACCACGGCAAAGAGCGCCACCGACAGCCCGATCACCAGCGCCACGGTGACGTTGGGCAGCAAGCTGGGCCGGCTGGCCACGCTGTCGGCGCGCAGCTGCAGGCGGGCGCCGGGCAGGTCGATCACCTGGCTGGCGACGTAGACGTTGGCGCCGCGCGAGCCGCCGGCGCGGGCCAGCCGGGTGCCGTCGGCCTCGATGATGGAGAACTCGTGGCGCCGCACGTCGCTGGTGTCGAGCACGCCGTCGAGCACGCGCGACAGCGCGAAGCTGCCCACCAGAAAGCCCGCCACACGCCCGGCCTGCAGCACCGGCACGCACAGGTCGGTGATCTCCAGCCCCTGCCCGTTGGGCAGCGGCACGAAGTAGGTGCGCGAGAAGCTCGGCGCGGCCGTGCGCTCGGTCTCGCTGCAGGCCAGATCGGCCTCGACCGTGAGCGAGGAGCGCGGCATGCTCGTGAACAGCGTCGGCGGGAACGGGGTGTCCAGCGTGGCCCGCACGCTGCGGTCCAGGCCGCGCCACTCCACGCGCTCCAGGCCCTGGCGCGGGCGCAGCAGTACCGCGGCCTCCTGGCGCCAGGCCTCGTCGGGCTGCGTGTTGAAGGCCAGCGCCTGCAGCTGCTGCATCTGGCGCAGCAGCTCGCGCCGGAAGTCGGCCGCGGTGGCGGTGGCCGTGCGCTCGGCGGTCTCCTGCTCGCGCACCGCTTCGTAGTTGATGGTCAGCGCCACCAGCAGCGTCTGCGCCACCAGCAGCAGCGCCACCAGCGCGCCCCACAGCAGCGCGCGGCGCCGCCGGCGCGGGCGCGCCAGCGGGTCGTCTGACAGGTCGGGACGGTCGGCGGCGGTCATGCGGGGGTGCCCGGTCGGCGCTGCGCGGCAGCGGCGGCGGGCTGGCAGGGGACGGCAGAAAGCGTCAGGAGACGCCAGTATTGGCTGCGGCACAGCGGCCGCGGCTACGCAGTTTCGCGCATGGGCCCGCGCCCTGCGTGCACCGACACTGCGACCCTACAATCCGCGCCCGCCAGCCACCTGCTCGGCGCCCCCTCAGGAGACAGCCACGATGGCCAGCCCGAACGACAAGACGACGGACCTCTCGACGCAGCCTTCCAGCGACAAGGCGGCCGACAAGGGATCGGACAAGTCCGCAGAGCGTGCCGCAGAGCTGCGCCGCGCCGCGCTGGAGTACCACGAGTTTCCGACCCCCGGCAAGCTGCAGGTCACCGCCACCAAGCAGATGCTGAACCAGCGCGACCTGGCGCTGGCCTACAGCCCCGGCGTGGCCGCGGCCTGCGAAGAGATCGTGGCCGACCCGGCCAACGCCTTCCGCTACACCGCACGCGGCAACCTGGTGGGCGTGGTCACCAACGGCACTGCGGTGCTGGGCCTCGGGGACATCGGCCCGCTGGCCGCCAAGCCGGTGATGGAGGGCAAGGCGGTGCTGTTCAAGAAGTTCGCCGGCATCGACGTCTTCGACATCGAGCTCAACGAGCGCAACCTCGACAAGCTGGTCGACATCATCGCCGCGATGGAGCCCACCTTCGGCGGCATCAACCTCGAGGACATCAAGGCGCCGGACTGCTTCTACGTCGAGCGCAAGCTGCGCGAGCGCATGAAGATCCCCGTCTTCCACGACGACCAGCACGGCACCGCCATCGTCGTGGGCGCGGCGGTCATCAACGCGCTGAAGGTGGTGGGCAAGCAGATCGGCGACGTCAAGCTGGTGGCCAGCGGCGCCGGTGCCGCGGCGCTGGCCTGCCTGGGCCTGCTGGTGAAGCTCGGCCTGAAGCGCGAGAACATCTGGGTCACCGACCTCGCCGGCGTGGTCTACCAGGGCCGCGTGGAGCTGATGGACGAGGACAAGGCCTTCTTCGCGCAGGACACCCCGCTGCGCAAGCTGGCCGAGGTGCTGCCCGGCGCCGACATCTTCCTGGGCCTGAGCGCCGCCGGCGTGCTGAAGCCCGAGATGGTGGAAAAGATGGCGCCGAACCCGCTGATCTTCGCGCTGGCCAATCCCAGCCCCGAGATCGCGCCCGAGCTGGCCAAGGCGGCGCGGCCCGACGCCATCATCGCCACCGGCCGCACCGACTACCCGAACCAGGTCAACAACGTCCTGTGTTTCCCGTACATCTTCCGCGGCGCGCTGGATTGCGGCGCGACCACCGTGACCGATGCGATGGAGATCGCCGCGGTCTACGCCATCGCCGAGCTGGCGCAGGCCGAGCAGAGCGACGTGGTGGCCGCGGCCTACAGCGGCGCCACGCTGAGCTTCGGGCCCGAGTACCTGATCCCCAAGCCCTTCGACCACCGGCTGATGATGATGATCGCGCCGGCCGTGGCGCGGGCAGCCGCCGAGTCGGGCGTGGCCACGCGGCCGATCGCCGACCTGGACGCCTACCGCGACCGCCTGAAGACCTTCGTCTACACCTCGGGCACGACGATGAAGCCCATCTTCGACCAGGCCAAGAAGGCGCGCAACAAGCGCGTGGCCTACGCCGAGGGCGAGGACGAGCGCGTGCTGCGCGCGGTGCAGGTGGTGGTGGACGAGGGCCTGGCGCGGCCGACGCTGATCGGGCGCCCGGCGGTGATCGCCGCGCGCATCGGCAAGTTCGGCCTGCGGCTGAAGGAAGAGCTCGACTATGACGTCGTCAACGTCGAGCAGGACGCGCGCTACCGCGATTTCTGGATGACGTACCACGGCATGACCGAGCGCAAGGGCGTCTCGGTGCACCTGGCCAAGATCGAGATGCGACGCCGCCTCACGCTGATCGGCGCGATGCTGCTGCACAAGGGCGAGGTCGACGGGCTGCTGTGCGGCACCTGGGGCACCACGGCCAACCACCTGCACTACGTGGATCAGGTCATCGGCAAGCGCGCCGGCGGCAGCCCGCGCACGACGCAGGACGTGCGTGTGTATGCCTGCATGAACGCGCTGATGCTGCCGGGGCGGCAGGTGTTCCTGGTCGACACGCATGTCAACGCCGACCCGACGGCCGAGGAACTGGCCGAGATCACCGTGATGGCGGCCGAGGAGATGATGCGCTTCGGCCTGGAGCCACGCGCCGCGCTGCTGTCGCACAGCAACTTCGGCACCAGCGACTTGCCCAGCGCCGTGAAGATGCGCCGCACGCTGGCGCTGCTGCGCGAGCAGGCGCCGTGGCTTCAGGTCGACGGCGAGATGCACGGCGACGCGGCGCTGGACGCCGCCGCCCGCCACAAGGTCATGCCGCACAGCACGCTGACCGGCGAGGCCAACCTGCTGGTGCTGCCCAACATCGACGCCGCCAACATCGCCTACAACCTGCTGAAGACCGCTGCCGGCGGCGGCATCGCGATCGGGCCCGTGCTGCTGGGGGCGGACAAACCGGTGCACATCCTGACGCCGTCGACCACCGTGCGCCGCATCGTCAACATGACCGCCCTCACCGTGGCCGATGCCGAGGCGGGACGTAACTCAGGCCCTGCGGCCTGAGTTGCGCCAGCCGAGGGGATCAGGACGTCTCGCGTCCTGATCGCGCCCTGCAAGGGGAGGCGGGACGTAACTCAGGCCCTGCGGCCTGAGTGGCGCCAGCCGAGGAGATCAGGACGTCTCACGTCCTGATCGTGCCCTGCAAGGGGAGGCGGGACGTCACTCAGGTTCCGCGCCCCCCCCCCCAACTCCCGCAACGCCAATCCGGGGTGCTGCGCCCCGGGTGCGCCGATGCCCCTGCTCCACCCTGCCGTCACCCCCCGGTCACGGGTGTTGCCCTCACGCGCCCGCTGCACCCTCGTTGTGAACACGCGCCCTTCCGATATGTGAGCGCCTACTGATCAACCCGACCCTGTGCCCCATTTGTGGGCAGTGGCTTGAGTTTTTAAGGGGCTTCAGTTACCATTCCGGATTGATTTTTCAGGGTTAACCCGTGTTCTGGACCGGATTGGCCTCGCCGGGCAGCAAGCTGCGGCGGGCAGTGCACAAGTGGGGGGCTGCCGTCGTGGTGGCCTCGGGCTTGGCAGCCGGCGCCGCAGGGGGAGCCTGGGGTCGGACCCCGGACGTTCCGGGCACCAGCAACACCGTCGTCCTGGCGGCGCTGCCGCCCGAGGCCAGGGCCACCCACCGCTTGATCCTCGCCGGCGGCCCGTTTCCCTACTCCAAGGACGGCACCGTGTTCTTCAACCGTGAGCGCTTGCTGCCGCTCAAGGCGCGGGGCCACTACCGGGAGTACACGGTCAAGACGCCGGGGGCCCGCAACCGCGGCGCCCGCCGCATCGTGTGTGGCGGCAAGCCGCCCACGCAGCCCGAAGCCTGTTTCTACACCGACGATCACTACGCCAGTTTCAGACGCATCGCACCGTGAACGCCGCCACCGACACCCTCACTTCCGAACGCCCCCCCAGGAGGATCGCGACCATGGAGTTGCAGACCATCCGCCCGAATCTCGTGCAGGCGATTCGCGCCTATCGGGTCGACGACCTGATGTCCGCGGCAGAAACCGCCGGGCAGCACTTCCTGTACGCCAACCTGTCCGGCGCACAGACCAAACAGGACGTGCTCGACGGCATTGCCGCAGCCTTCATGTTCCCGCCGCATTTCGGCAAGAACCTGGACGCGCTGTACGACTGCATGACCGACCTCGTGCACAAGGCCGGCCAGCAGCCCGGCTTTGTCGTCGTGCTCGAGCAGCTGCCCGACAACCCGCGCTTCGACCGCGAGGCCCGCGAGCAACTGCTCGAGGTCTTCCGCGACGCCGCCGAGTTCTGGGGGGAACGACGAATACCGTTCAGGTGCTTCTATTCTTTTCAGTAGCCCGCTCCCAGGAAATCGGGTCATGGGAGCGGGCACCTGAGGTGACCCAAACGACTGCTGCAGCCACCACCACCAAGCCAGCGGTCAAGGTCGTGCCGAAGAACGGCACCAACCCCAACTTCGGCATGAACATGCCGATGATGAGCAGCGCGTTCGACACCGCCGCCTGGCTGAACGCAGCCTGATGATCTAGCTGGCGCGCGGGACGCGCGCCAGCGCCAGATATTCGGCCACAGGCACTTCCTCGGCCCGGCGCTGCAGGTCAAAGGCCACGTCGATGCCCTGCTCCTCCATCCAGCGCCCCAGCGTGTGGCGCAGGATCTTGCGGCGCTGCGAAAACGCACACGCCACCAGGGCCGACAGGCGTTCGGCGTCCACCGTGGTGTCCACCGCCAGCGGCACCATGCGCACCACGGCCGAGTCGACGCGCGGCGGCGGGTCGAAGGCCTCCGGCGGCACATCCAGCACGTCGTCGATGCGGTAGCGCCACTGCAGCATCACGCTCAGGCGGCCGTAGGCCTTGCTGCCCGGCTCTGCGGCCATGCGCTCGACCACTTCCTTCTGCAGCATGAAATGCTGGTCCTGCACCTGCGTGCTGAATTCAAGCAGGTGGAAGAGGATCGGCGTGGAGATGTTGTACGGCAGATTGCCCACCACGCGCAGCGGCCGCCCGGCCTGCGCGGCGAGCGCGCCGAAGTCGACCTTCAGCACGTCCGACTCCACCACCGTCAGCGCCGGCTGCCGGCGCAGGCGCGCGGCGAGGTCGCGGTCGAGTTCGATCACCGTCAGCGCGCCGGCACGCTCCAGCAGCGGCTGCGTCATGGCGCCCAGGCCGGGGCCGATCTCCACCAGCGCCTGCCCTGGCTGCGGGTCGATGGCACGCACGATGCCGTCGATGACGCTGTGATCGACCAGGAAGTGCTGGCCGAAGCGCTTGCGCGCGATGTGGGCGCTCAAGGGGAGGCCGGGCCGCTCAGAGCGGCGGCTCGCGCAACTCGACGTAGGCCCGGGCGCGCAGCTCCTTGGTCCAGTCGAGGTAGGCCGGCTCGAATTTCTGTTCGCGCAGCACGTTGCGCGCCTGCTCGCGCAGCTGCTTGAGCTCCAGCGCCACCTCGCGCCGCTCCAGCACCTGGATCAGGTGCACGCCGAAGCGCGACACCACCGGCGCCGACAGCCCGTTCAGCGGCAGCTCGTTCATCGCGGTCTCGAACTCCGGCACCATCACGCCGGGCGCGGCCCAGCCGAGGTCGCCGCCGTTGGCGGCGCTGCCGTCTTCGCTGAACTGGCGCGCGATCTCCTCGAAGGTCTTGCTGCCGGCCTCGATCTGGCGCCGGTACTCAGCCAGCCGGCGCGAGGCCGTCTCGGCGTTGAGCTGCGGCGAGGTGCGCAGCAGCACGTGGCGCGCGCGCGTCTGCGTGACGCGGCCGATGCCGGCCTCCTTGCGCTCCACCAGCTTCAGCACGTGGAAACCGGCACCCGAGCGCAGCAGCGTGGGCGCCACCTCGCCGGTCTTCAGCGCCCGCGTGGCCTCGACGAAGATGTCGGGCAGGCGCGAAGCCGGCCGCAGTCCGATCTCGCCGCCCTTGGCGCGGTTGCTGTCTTCGGAGATCTCGGCGGCCACCTTGTCGAAGGTCTCGCCGCCGCGCACGCGCGCCAGCGCCGCCTCGGCCCGGGCCTGGCGCGCGGCCAGCGTGGCCGGGTCGGCCCCTTCGGGCACCGTCACGAGGATCTGCGCGATGTTGGTCTCGGCGTCGGCGTTGGCGGCCTGGCGGCGCTCTTCGAGGAACTTGTCGACCTCTTCGTCGGTGATGCGGATGCGCTGGTAGACCTCGCGCTCGCGCAGCCGCTCGATCATGATCTGGTCGCGCACGTTGGCGCGGAAGCGCGGGTAGTCGATGCCCTCGGCACGCAACCGCTCGCGCAGCACCGGCAGCGTGATCTGGTTCTGCTGCGCGATGTTCTGCACCGCGCGGTCGAGCTCGGGCTCGTCGACGCGCATGCCGCTTTCGCGGGCGCTGCTGATCATCGCGCGCTCGTCGATCAGCGCGTCCAGGGCCTGGCGGCGCAGGTCGCCCTCGGCCGGAAGGCGCACGTTGGCGCGGGCCGCTTCGGCGCGGGCGCGCTCCAGGCGGCGCTCGACTTCGCCCGCGGTCACGAGTTCCTGGTTGACGATGGCGGCGATGTAGTCGCCGTTGCGCACGCCGCGCTGCGATTGCGCCTGCGTCGGCGCACTGGCGACCAGCACGGCCGCGGCAAGGGCGGCAGCCCAGGGACGAAAAGCAGGGTGGGCGCAGTGGGTCATGGAACAGGGGAACCGGTAAGCCGATCTTCGTTCGGCGATGAACGGCTGTCGCGCTCGTCGCGCAGCAGGCGGTAACCGGGGATATTGTCCTTCAAGACCCTGAGCGGGTTGGAACCCAGGCGCGACAAGCCCACGAGCTCGAGTTGCACCAGCAACCGCGTCGTCGCCTGCGTGCGGCCGGTGGACAGCTGTTCGGCCACGATGCGGCCGATCCAGCAGCCCGCGTCGTACTCCAGGCCCAGCACCGAGTCGGTCAGCCGGCGGTCCTTCAGGCTGTAATTGAAGCGGCCCACCGAGTACCAGGCGCCGCTGCAGCCCCCGCTGCCGCTGGCCGCGGGCGCGATGCGGCTGTCGCCGGGCGGGTTGCCGTAGATCGGCCACTGCCAGCCCACCTCGAGCTGCTCGGACAGCCCGCGCGTCAGGCGGTAGGTGGTGCTGACGGTGCGAAACGGCCCCGGCGAATAACGCGCGCCGACGATGGAGCGCACCGAGCGCTGGATGTCGGCGCTGTACTGCACCGCGCCGTCCAGCGTCCAGCCGGGCAGCACGCTGGTGGAGCCCACCAGCAGCGCGTCGGACAGGCGCTGCTCCAGCGGCGCACCGTCGGGCGAGCCGTCGGGCCGCGCCGTGATGCGCTGGGTGCGCAGCAGATAGCGCTGCACCAGCCCCAGGCGCAGCACCTCGGCGCCGCTGCCGGCGTCGACCAGCCGCGTCGTGAAGCCGGCCGTCACCTGGTGCGAGTCGGAGACGCGGTCCACGCCCGAGAAGGTGTTGTCGCTGTAGAGCGAAACGACGTTGAAGTCCTTCGCCGCCGAATCGTAGTTGGGCAGCTGGCTCTGCTCGCGGTAGGGCGTGTTGACGTACAGCAGCCGCGGCTCCAGGGTCTGGTGCAGCTCGCGGCCGAAGGCGCGGGTGCGGCGCTCGAGCTCGAAGCCGGTATCCAGGCTGAAGGTGGGGATCGCGCGCGTGGCCTGGATCAGCGCACTCGCCGACGCCGACGGCGACAGCCGCGTGCCGTCGTAGCTGGCGGCGTTGAGCGACAGCCGCGGCACCGCCCACCAGCCGGCCTCGCGCCAGGGGCGGCTCACCGAGCCCAGCAGGTGCAGCCGGTCGCCGGTGGTGCGCCCGGTGCTGGCGGCCTGGCCGTCGGGCAGCGTGAAGCGGTTGAACTCGGTCTGCAGCGTGTAGTCCAGGCCCCAGGGCAGGCGGCCGCCCAGGCGCACGCCGATCTGGGGCGCCCGCTCGTAAGGCGCGGTGATGAAGGAATCGGGATCCTGCAGCACCTGCCAGCGCTGCATGCGCGCGTAGGCCGCGCCCTGCAGCTGCAGCAGGCTGAAATCGAAGGGCTGCTCCACCGCCAGCCGCAACGGCAGCAGCCGCGGCGTGAAGCTGCGCGAGCCGTCGGGGAAGTCCTTCCACCAGTCGGCGTCCGACACGCGGGTCACCTGGGCCTCGTAGCGCAGGCCCCGCCACAGGCCGCCCTCGTGCTGCCACTGCAGCGCGTGGCGCGAGCTGTCGGTGACCTGGTCGAGCGGCAGCCAGTCCACGCGCGCGGTGCCCTGGAAGCCGGGCTCCAGGTAGCGGAACTCGGTGTCCAGCCCGACACCGCGGCGCGTGATCACGCGCGGCGCGAGCGTGGCGTCGCGGTTGGGCGCGATGTCCCAGTAGTACGGCACCGACAGCATCAGGCCGCTGCGGTTGTCGATGTTGACCGAAGGCGGCAGCCAGCCCGACTTGCGCGTGTCGCCGAGCGGAAAGCTCAGCGTCGGCAGCGCCAGGATCGGCAGGCCCAGGAAGCGCAGCACCGCGCCTTCGGCCACGCCCTCGTTGGCGTCGAGGTCGAGCCTCACGCTCGTCGTGCGCAGCACCCAGGCGGGCTCGGTGCCGTCGCGCGGGCAGCTGGTGTAGGACGCGTTCAGCGCACGCGAGCGCGACGGCCCCAGGAAGTCGATCCGGTCGGCGCTGCCGCCGGCACCCAGCGTGAGCAGCTCGAACTCCGGGCGCAGGAAGAAGCCCTCGAAACGCTGCACGGCGATCTCGAGCTCGGGGCCGGTGTACACCGCGCCTTCGCGACTGATGCGCACCTGGCCCCGGGCGTTGGCCACGTCGCGCGGTGTGTCGTAGGTCAGCCGGTCGGCCCGGATCACGAGGCCGCCGCGGCGGAACTCGACATGGCCCTCGGCCACGGTCTCCAGATCCGGACGGCTGGTGACGCGGTCGGCCTGCAGCACGATCGGCAGCTGGCGGGCGGCCTCGCCGCGCGGCAGCGGCTGCAGCTGCAGGCTGGGCTCGAGCCGGTCGGCCGCAGCAGCCGTTGGCGCAGCAACGGCCGGTGCGGATGCAGCCGGCGCCGATGCAGCCGCTAGCGGCGTCGCAGGCGTCTGGCCGCTGGCGCTGCCGGCCCACAGCGCGGCAGCCGATGCCAGCAGGGTGATTCGCATGCGGGGCAGGTGCTGGACAGGTATCGGGTTGCCCGGGCCGGGCCGCGGAGGGCACCACGGCAGGTCGCCGTGGTGGGTTCGTAAAATGGAATTATCCATGACACCCCAGCCACCATCACCACATTCCACGCCGCCCGCGCTGGCTTGGCCCGACGCCAGGCGCCTGGCGGATTTCGAGGCCTGGCTTGCTGCCATCGCCCCGCGCCACGGCCTGCAGCCCGACACGCTGGCGCCTGCCTCGGCCGACGCCAGCTTCCGCCGCTACCTGCGCATCCAGGGCCATGCAGGCAGCCTGATCGTGATGGACGCGCCGCCACCGCAGGAAGACGTGAAACCCTTCGTGCACGTGGCCGGCCTCGTGCAGGCTGCCGGCCTGCATGCACCGCGCGTGCTGGAGGCCGACATCGAGCACGGCTTCCTGCTGCTCACCGACCTGGGGCGCACGCTGTACCTGGACGCGCTGAGCGCGGCGTCCGAGCCGCACGCCGACCGGCTCATGCGCGACGCGCTGCAGGCGCTGGTGCAGTGGCAGTGCCGCGTGCCCGCCGACGGGCTGCCGCCCTTCGACGAGGCGCTGCTGGCGCGCGAGCTGGCCCTGTTTCCCGAGTGGTGCGTGCAGCGCGAGTTCGGCGTGCACTGGACCGACAAGGAGCAGCAGACCTGGGACCGCGTCTGCCGCACGCTGATCGACAGCGCGCTGGCGCAGCCGCAGGTGGCCGTGCACGCCGACTGGATGCCACGCAACCTGATGGTCGGCGCCGCCGGCGCCGGTGAGCCGGGCAACCCCGGCATCCTCGACTTCCAGGACGCCGTGCGCGGCCCCATCACCTACGACATGGCCTCGCTGCTGCGCGATGCGTTCCTGTCGTGGACCGAGGAGCAGGAGCTCGACTGGGCCGTGCGCGGCTGGCAGCAGGCGCGTGCCGCGGGGCTGCCGGTGGACGCCGACTTCGGCGAGCACTGGCGAGCGCTGGAATGGATGGGCCTGCAGCGCCACCTGAAGGTGATGGGCATCTTCTGCCGCCTGAAACACCGCGACGGCAAGCCCCGCTATGCCGAGGACCTGCCGCGCTTCTTTGCGTATGCCACGCGCGTGGCCACGCGCTACGGTCCGCTCAAGCCCTTGCTGCGGCTGCTGGAGCCGCTGTCGGGCAAGGCGGTGACGGCGGGCTACACCTTCTAGCCCGCCGCCCCGCTCGCAGGTCCGTCAACAGCCGATCACTTCGGCAGCACGACGGTGTCGATGACGTGGATGACGCCGTTGTCGGCCACGATGTCGGCGGTGGTGACCTTGGCGCCGTTGACCGTGACGCCGCCCGCGGTGGCCAGCGTCAGGTTGCTGCCCTGCACCGTCTTGACCGGGCCGGCCTTGACGTCCTTGGCCATCACCTTGCCCGGCACCACGTGGTAGGTCAGCACCGCGGTGAGCTTGGCCTTGTCCTTCAGCAGTGCGTCGAGGTCGGCCTTGGGAATCTTGGCGAAGGCCGCGTCGGTGGGTGCGAACACCGTGAACGGGCCCTTGCCCTTGAGCGTGTCGACCAGGCCGGCGGCCTGCAGCGCTGCGGCCAGCGTGGTGAAGCTGCCGGCAGCCACTGCGGTGTCGACGATGTCCTTGGCTTGCACGGCCAGGGCCGAGGCACCCAGGGCGACGGCGACGATGAGCTTCTTCATGAAATGTCCTTCAGGGGTTGTTGGAACGACGGGGGAAAACAGGAACCGGACGGGCGCGCTCACGCCGCCGGCAGGATGACTTTGTCGATGACGTGGATCACGCCGTTGCTGGTCAGCACGTCGGTGGCCGTGATGCCCGCCTTGCGGCCGCGGCGGTCGGTGATGGCCAGCGTGGCGTCGACCGTGAAGGTCTCGCCCTGCAGCGTGGTGATGGCCGGACCCACCGGCACGTCGGCCTTCAGCACGCGGCCGTTCACCACGTGATAGGTCAGCACCTGGGTCAGCAGCGCGGTGTTGGCCAGCAGCTGCTCCTTGGTCACGCCAAGCTCGACCAGCAGCGCGGCGAAGGCGTCGTTGGTGGGCGCAAACACGGTCAGCGGGCCAGTGGCCGACAGGGCGTCGGCCAGGCCAGCCGCCACCACCGCCTCGACCAGGATGCTGAATTGCGGCAGCGCCTGCGCGGTCTGCACGATGTTCTTGTCGGCCGGCAGCAGCACCTTGTCGATGACGTGGATCACGCCGTTGCTGGCCTCCAGGTCGGTGCGGGTGATGCCCGCCACGCGATTGCGCCCGTCGGTGATGGCCAGGCCGCCGCCCGGGGTGGCGTCGATCTTGAAGATGCCGCCTCCCGCGGTGGTCACGGCCTTGCCCAGCGGCACGCTCGCGCGCGCCACGCGTGCCGGCAGCACGTGGTAGGTCAGCACGGCGGTCAGCAGCGGCTTGTCGGCCAGCAATTGCGCCTTGCTCAGGCCCAGCTCGGTGAGCAGCGCGGCAAAGGCGTCGTTGGTGGGTGCGAAGACCGTGAACGGCCCGGGGCTCGAGAGCGTGCTGGTCAGCTCGGCGGCGACCACCGCCTCCACGAGGATGGAGTAGCGGCTGTCGGCCTGCAGGGTCTGGACGATGTCGACCGGCTCGTCGTCATCACCGCCACAGGCGGTGGCCAGCACGGTCACGGGGGCTGCCAGCAGCAGCCAACGGCGGAAACGGTTCATGGGTCTTCCTCCGGCAGATGGGGCACCAGCGCCCTGCCGCTTGACCCCGATGGCGAAGCGACGAACCGGAGTATGAACTGATCAGTCACATTAAGACTACATGGTCTTTTCGTAACCAAATGGTTATTTTGGGACTGTCACGTTCATGAGTCGCCCGGTCGGAGCGGTGTCTCGCAGCCGGCCGCTGCAAGCCAGGGGTCGCGGTCCTCGCCGCCGAAGGTCGCGACGAGGAAGTCGACGAACACCCGTGTGCGCGCCGGCAGGTGCCGCCGCGACGGCATGCCGGCCCACAGCGTGATGTCGAACATGCGCCAGGCCGGCAGCACGCGCTCGAGCGCGTGTTCGAGCAAGGCGTCCTCGATCACGTACGACGGCAGCCCCGTGACGCCCAGCCCCGACAGCGCCGCGGCGTACATGGTGTCGATGTGCGTGGTGGCCAGCGCGGGGTGCCGGCCCAGGTCCAGCGTGAAGCGCTCGCCGGCCGCCGGCCCGTCGCCCCAGGGACCGGTGAAGAACTGCAGCCCGTGCTGCATCACCGCCATCGGCGGCACCACGGCCTGCAGCCGGAGCAGGTCACGCGGGTGCTCGGGGCGGCCGCAGCGGTCCAGGTACTCGGGCGACGCACACAGCACGACCTCGGTGCGCGCCAGCCGCCGTGCGATGAAGTCGCCATCGGGCGCCTGGCGGCTGGCGAAGATCGTCACGTCGAAGGCCTCGTCGACGGTTTCCACGGGGCCCGGCGAGCTCAGCTCCAGCGTCACCTCGGGATAGGCGGCCTGAAAGCGCATCAGGTGCTTGGCCAGCTGGTGCACGGCGATCGCCGGCGGGCACAGCACCCGCAGATGGCCGCGCGGCAGCTTGGTGGATTCGCTGGCCAGGGCCTCGGACTCTTCCACGCCCAGCAGGATCAGGCGCACCTTGTCGAGGTACTGCTCGCCCACCTCGGTGAGTGCAATGCGGCGCGTGGTGCGGTTCAGCAGCCGCGCGCCGAGGTGGTTTTCCAGCTCGGCCACGAGGCGCGTGACGACCGGCGGCGCCATGTCGAGCTGGCGCGCGGCGCGGGCGAAGCCGCCCTCGTCCACCACGGTCACAAACACCCGCATCGCACGCAGCTGGTCCATCGTCATTCCGGTTTCATGAACAGTCGGGCGCCGAGCGTCTCATCTTTCAGGCCCGCTCGGAGGGCATAGGCTGTTTGCCCGCGGGCACGGCCGGCAGCTCACGAAGCGAGCGGCGACAATCCGGCACCGCATCTTTGCCTGCTGCCGCACGGCGCCCACCGGGCCGTGCGGCGTGGGTCATTTCATGTTCGCCTTCTTCGAGAGCCGCATCCGCCCCACGGCCCTGCCCGGCACCGCGCCGCCGCAAAGCCTGCTGGGTTTCTACTGGCACTACGTGCGCCAGGCCAAGCACCTCTTCGGCGCGATGTTCCTCACCGGCATGGTGGTGGCGCTGATCGACACGCTGATCCCCGTCTTCATCGGCAAGCTGGTGCGCCTGATGGAAGCGCCGGACCGCAGCGCGGCGCTGGCCGACGCGATGCCCTCGCTGCTGGCGATGGCGGCCATCGTCGTCATCGGCCGGCCCCTGGCGCTGATGCTCGACCTGCTGGTGCGCAACAACGCCGTGCTGCCGGGCGTCACGAGCCTGATTCGCTGGCAGAGCCACTGGCACGTGGTGCGGCAGAGCTGGCCGTTCTTCCAGAACGACTTCGCGGGCCGCATCGCCAACCGCGTGATGCAGACCAGCAACGCGGTGCGCGAGAGCGTGGTCAGCTGCATCCGCGGCGTCTGGCACCTGCTGATCTACGGCGTCAGCGCGCTGGTGCTGATGGCCATGGCCGACTGGCGGCTCGCGCTGCCCACGGTGCTGTGGTTCTGCGGCTACGTCTTCTTCCTGCGCCACTTCGTGCCGAAGATGCGCGACCTGGCCAAGACCAGCAGCGAGCTGCGCAGCATGGTCATGGGCCGCGTGGTCGACAGCTACACCAACATCCTCACCGTCAAGCTCTTCGCCCGTGCGCGCGACGAAGACGCCTACGTGCGCGAGGTGATCGAGGACCACAGCCGCGGCATCGCCGCCCACATGCGCGTGACGACGCAGTTCATGACCACGCTGGCGGCGCTGAACGCGCTGCTGCTGGTGGGCACGGCCACGATCGGCATCACGCTGTGGGGCCAGGGCCAGATCGACGCCGGCACGGTGGCCACCGTGCTGCCGCTGGCCTGGGCCATCAGCAACGTGGCCGGCTTCGTGAGCTGGGAGGTCACCGGCATCTTCGAGAACATCGGCGTCGTGCAGGAGGGCATGGAAACCATCGCCGTGCCGCATGCGATGGCCGACAAGCCCGAGGCGCGCGAGCTGGCCGTGACGAAGGGCGAGATCCGCTTCGAGCACGTGACCTTCACCTATGGCCGCGACGACGGCAAGAAGGTGCTCGACGACCTGAACCTCGTCATCCGGCCCGGCGAGCGCGTGGGCCTGATCGGCCGCAGCGGCGCGGGCAAGAGCACGCTGGTCAACCTGCTGCTGCGCTTCCACGACATGGAGCGGGGCAGCGTGCGCATCGACGGGCACGACATCCGCGAGGTGACGCAGGAGAGCCTGCGCCTGGCCATCGGCATGGTCACGCAGGACACGAGCCTGCTGCACCGCTCCATCGCCGCCAACATCGGCTTCGGCCGCACGGGTGCCACGCAGGCCGAGATCGAGGCCGCCGCGAAGAAGGCGCAGGCGCACGAGTTCATCCTCGGGCTGCAGGACTGGAAGGGCCGCACCGGCTACGACGCGCAGGTGGGCGAGCGCGGCGTCAAGCTCAGCGGCGGCCAGCGCCAGCGCGTGGCGATTGCACGCGTGGTGCTGAAGGACGCGCCGATCCTCGTGCTGGACGAGGCCACCTCGGCGCTGGACAGCGAGGTGGAGCTGGCCATCCAGAGCCAGCTGCTGGGGCTGATGGAGGGCAAGACGGTGATCGCCATCGCGCACCGGCTCAGCACCATCGCGCGCATGGACCGGCTGATCGTGCTGGAGCAGGGCCGCATCGTCGAGCAGGGCAGCCACGCGGAACTGCTGGCGCTGGGCGGCCACTACGCCAAGCTGTGGGCCCACCAGAGCGGCGGGTTCCTGCTGGAGGACGAGCCAGAGGATGCCGCCCTCGAGCGGCCCTGACCCAGCTTCCCGCCGCGGAACCGGCTCCGCCGGGCCGCTGGCGGACGGCCTTGCGGCTTGCATGCCGCAAGGCGCTCGCTAGCCACTCGCCAGCGCGCAGGCGCTGGCTCGGTGCGAGCTCGCCCCCCCTCGGGGGGTTGCGAGCGCTAGCGAGCTTGGGGGCTCAAGGACAGGCCGCGATGACCTGCGCCACGGCGGCGGTGAGCTTCTTGCCGTAGGGCACGTGCAGGAACTCGTTGGGCCCGTGCGCGTTGCTCTTCGGGCCCAGCACGCCGCAGACCATCATCTGCGCCTTCGGGAAGCTCTTGCCCAGCATGCTCATCAGCGGGATCGTGCCGCCCTGGCCGATGTAGCCCACCGGCGCGCCGAAATGGGTGGTGGACGCGGCGTTGAGCGACTGCTCCAGCCACGGCGCCAGGTCGGGCGCGCTCCAGCCGGTGGCGCCCAGCGCGCCGGCGCGGCCGTCGGGGTGGAAGGTGACCTTGGCGTTGTAGGGCGCGTTGTCTTCCAGCAGCGCTTTCAGCTTGATGCTGGCCTCGTTGCCGTCCACCAGCGGCGGCAGGCGCAGGCTCAGCTTGAACGCGGTGAACGGGCGCAGCACGTTGCCGGCATTGCCCAGCTCCGGAAAACCGTCGACACCGGTGACGCTGAGCGTGGGACGCCAGGTGCGGTTGAGCAGCGCCTGCACCGGGTCGGTGGTGGTGGGCAGCGTGTTGCCGCCATCGGCACCGCAGGCCCAGGGGAAGCGCTTCCAGACCTCGTCCTTCAGGATCGCCGCGGTGGCCTGCGTCTGCGCCAGGCGCGAGGCCGGCACCTCGCAGTGGAAGCTCTGCGGCAGCAGCTCGCCGGTCTTGCTGTCCTCCAGCCGGTCGAGCACGTGGCGCAGGATGCGGAAGCTGCTGGGCACCACGCCGCTGCTGTCGCCGCTGTGGATGCCTTCGGACAGGATCTCGACCTTCAGCACGCCGCTGACCATGCCGCGCAGGCTGGTCGTCAGCCACAGCTGGTCGTAGTTGCCGGCGCCGCTGTCCAGGCACAGCGCGCGCAGCGCGTCCAGGTACAAGGGCAGGTCGCCGCTGCCGCTTTCTTCGCAAGTCTCGATCAGGCCCACGCAGCGCGGGCGCGGGATGGCCTGCCTGTCCAGCGCCTCGATGGCGGTGATGGCGGCATACACCGCGTAGCCGTCGTCGGCGCCGCCGCGGCCGTAGAGCAGGCCGTTCTCAAACTTGGGCGTCCAGGGGCCGAGGTCCCGGCGCCAGCCGTTGAACTCGGGCTGCTTGTCGAGGTGGCCGTACAGCAGCACGGTGTCGGACGCGTCGGCCTTGGTCGCCGGGATGTCGAAGAAGATCACCGGCGTGCGGCCTTCCAGGCGCAGCACCTCCAGCGTCAGGCCGGCGACCTTGCGGCCCTCGACCCAGGTGGCGGCGTCGCGCACGACGCGGTCGAGCAGGCCGTGTTCGGCCCACTGCGCGTCGAACATCGGGCTCTTGGCCGGGATCGTGATGTAGTCGGTGAGCGCGGGCACGATGCGCTGGTCCCAGGCCTGGTCGGCGTAGGCGGCGATGTCGGCCAGGGCCGTGGTTTCGAGCGGGCGGGACGGTGCGTTCATGGGCGGTGCTCCTGCGGGTGGGTGTGCGGCGCCAGGTGCGCCAGCCAGCGTGTCAGGTGCTGCAGCACCTGCTCGCGCTCGGGTTCGTTGAAGATCTCGTGGGCCAGCGCCGGGAAGGCCTGGGCCGTGAGCAGCGATTCTGGCGCCGCGGCGGCAAAGAGGGCACTGCCGCGCGGCGCCACGCAGCGGTCGGCGCCGGCCCACATCAGCATCGTGGGCACGTGCCAGCGCGCGGCGTGGGCCTGCACGAAGGCGCCACCATCGACGATGAAGCGCACCAGGCGGGGCGTGATGCGGTCGTGCACCAGCGGGTCGGCGGTGTAGGCCTGCACCACGGCGGGGTCGCGGCTGATCCATCCGGGCTTCAGGCCGTTGCCCAGGCGCAGGCCCGGGGCCAGCGGGCCCAGCAAGGCCAGCAAGGCCTGCTGCACCGGGCTCATGCCGGCGTCGAGCGCGGGCGAGCTCAGCACCAGGCCGTCGACCGCGCGCGCCCAGCCGGCTGGCGCCGCGAGCGTGCCCTCGGCCACGAAGCGTGCCGCCACCAGGCCCCCCATGCTGTGGCCCAGCAGCACATGGCGGCCGTGGCCGCGCGTGGTGCCGACGTGGTCGATCGCCGCCGCCAGGTCGCTCAGCAGGCCGGGGCCCGCCGGCACCGCGCCGCGCGGGCCGTCACTGCGGCCGTGGCCGCGCTGGTCATGCCCCGCCACGTGCCAGCCGGCGGCATTGAGCGCATGCGCCACGGCGGTGTAGCGACCGATGTGTTCGCCCAGGCCGTGCACGATCTGCACCGTGCCGTGGGCCGGGCCGGCAGCCGGCCAGTGCCGCAGGTGCAGGCGGCAGCCGTCGGCCGTGGTCAGTGAATCGGGCGAGGTCACGCGCCGATTGAACCACGGCACGCCGGACGAGCAGCGGCCTGCGCTAGAGCTTGAAGCCGTAGTCGATCGTCAGCGGCGCGTGGTCGGAGAAGCGCTGATCGAGGTAGATCGCCTCGCGCGTGGCGGTGGCCGCCAGCGCGGGCGTGGCCAGGTGGTAATCCAGCCGCCAGCCCACGTTCTTGGCCCAGGCCTGACCGCGGTTGCTCCACCACGTGTACTGCTCCGGCCTCGGGTTGAGCGTGCGGAACACGTCCACCAGGCCGCCTTCGGTCAGCAGCTTCGTCATCCAGGCCCGTTCCTCGGGCAGGAAACCGCTGTTCTTCTGGTTGCCCTTCCAGTTTTTCAGGTCGATCTCCTGGTGCGCGATGTTCACGTCGCCCACCAGGATGTATTCGCGTTCGGCCTTCAGCTTCATCAGGTGCGGGAACAGATGCGCCAGGAAGCGGAACTTGACCGCCTGCCGATCTTCGCCGCTGGAGCCGCTGGGGAAGTAGCAGCTGATCAGGCTGAGCTTGCGCCTGGCCGTGTCGTAGCGCGTCTCGACCCAGCGGCCCTCGTCGTCGAACTCCGGCACACCCAGGCCCCGGATCACGGCGCTGGGTGCCTTCTTCGTGTAAAGCCCGACACCCGAGTAACCCTTCTTCTGCGCAAAATGGAAATGGCCGCTCAATCCGCCCACCCGGTCGAGGTGGCCTTCCACTTCAGAGGCCTGGGCCTTGACCTCCTGCACGCCCATACAATCAGCGTCCGCCTGTGCGGCCCACTCCACGAAGCCTTTTCTGGCGGCTGACCGGATGCCGTTGAGGTTGAGCGTGATCAGTCTGAAAGCCAAAGAGTCCCCCTGCAGAAGATGAGCACCCACGACACCCCCCCGCTCGCGCAGGAGTTCGTGCAATTTGCGGTGCAGGCCGGCGTGCTGCGCTTTGGTGAGTTCAAGACCAAGGCCGGGCGGCTGTCGCCCTACTTCTTCAACGCCGGTTTGTTCGACGACGGCGCCAAGCTCGGCCGTCTGGCGGAATTCTATGCACGCCGGCTGCTGCAGGCCGAAGCCCGCGGCGAGCTGGCCTTCGACATGCTGTTCGGCCCCGCCTACAAGGGCATCACGCTGGCCTCGGCCGTGGCGGTGGAACTGGCGCGGCAGGGGCGCAACACGCCCTTTGCCTACAACCGCAAGGAAGCCAAGGATCACGGCGAAGGCGGGCAGCTTGTCGGCGCGCCGGTGCGCGGGCGCGTTCTCATCATCGATGACGTCATTTCCGCAGGCACCTCGGTGCGCGAATCCATTGCCATGATCCAGGGCGCCGGTGCCACCCCCTGCGGCGTGTCGATCGCACTCGACCGCCAGGAGCGCGCCACCGACGGTGGGCAGGACGCGCCCTGGAGCGCGGTGCAGTTCGTCACCCGTCAGCTCGGCCTGCCGGTGGTGGCCATCGCCACGCTCGGCGACCTGCTGGCCTACCTGCAAGGCAGCGGCGCCAGCGCGCTGGCGTCGCACACCGGGCCCGTGCAGGCCTACCGCGACCGTTATGGCGTCTGAGCAGCCCAGCGCTGGCCCAAGGCGCCGCCGGTCCGCGCCTTGGGCGCTGCTCGGCCTGGGCTGGGCGCTGTCGGCCACGGCCCTGGCGCAGACCGCACCGGCCTCGAACAGCATCTACACCTGCATCGACAACCTCGGCCGCCGGCTCACCGCCGACCGCCCCATCGCCGAGTGCGTGCACAAGGAACAGCAGATCCTGAACCGCGACGGGTCGGTGCGCACCGTGGTGCCGCCCACGCTGACCGCCGAAGAGCGCGCCGAGAAGGAAGCGCGCGACCGCCAGGCGGCCGAAGCGCGCGCGGCGCAGGTCGACGCGGTGCGGCGAGACCGCAACCTGATGGCGCGCTTTCCCAACGAGGCGGCCCACAACCGCGCGCGCGAGGCCGCCGCCGACAGCCTGCGGCTGGCCATCAAGGCCAGCGAGATGCGCCTGCGTGAACTGGAGAACGAGCGCCGCCCCTTGAAGGCCGAGGCCGAGTTCTACGAAGGCAAGCCGCTGCCGCCCAAGCTGCGGTTGGCGCTCGACGCGAACGACGCGTCCGTGGAAGCGCAACGCGCCTCGGGTGCCAACCAGGAGGCCGAACTGGTGCGCATCAACCGCCTCTACGACGCGGAACTGGATCGGCTGCGCCGCCTGTGGGCTGGCGCACCAGCAGGCTCGCTGGGGCCGATACCGCTGCCCGCCCGCCCGGCCGCGAACGGCGCCAAACCGGCCAGCGCAGCGCGCTAGAGCCGGCTCAGGCGACGCTCAAGCGTCGCTCAGCCGCCGGCGCAGCATGTCGCCGGCCTGTGCCGGGTTGGCCTTGCCCTTGCTGGCCTTCATGACCTGACCCACCAGCGCGTTGAAGGCCTTGTCCTTGCCGGCGCGGAATTCGGCCACGCTCTTCTCGTTGGCAGCGATGACCTCGTCGACGATGGCCTCCAGCGCGCCGCTGTCGTTCATCTGCTTCAGGCCCTTGGCCTCGATCACGGCGTCCACGTCGGTGGTCTCGCCCGACCACAGCGCGTCGAAGACTTGCCGCGCACCGTTGTGCGACACGGTGCCGTCGGCCACGCGCCGGATCAGCGCCGCCAGCGTGGCCGGCGCCAGCGCCACGGCGGCGATGTCGCGCGCCTCGGCGTTGAGCCGCTTGGAGACCTCGCCCATCAACCAGTTGGCGGCCAGCTTGGGCTGCGCCGACGCGTCGCGCACAGCCTCGTAGAAGCGGGCCAGCGGCTGGCTCTGCGTCATCATCAGCGCGTCGTAGGGCGGCAGGCCGTCGGCCTGCTCGAAACGCCGCGCCATGGCGGCGGGCAGCTCGGGCATCTGCGCGCGCACCTGCTCCACCCACTCGGGCGCAATGACCAGCGGCGGCAGGTCGGGGTCGGGGAAGTAGCGGTAGTCGTGCGCGTCTTCCTTGCTGCGCATCGAGCGTGTCTCGCCCGTGTCGGGGTTGAAGAGCACGGTGGCCTGCTCGACCGCCAGGCCGTCCTCGACGCGGTCGATCTGCCACTGCACCTCGAAATCGATCGCCTGCTGCAGGAAGCGGAAGCTGTTGAGGTTCTTGATCTCGCGCCGCGTGCCGTAGGGTGCGCCGGGCTTGCGCACGCTGACGTTGGCGTCGCAGCGGAAGCTGCCTTCCTGCATGTTGCCGTCGCAGATGCCCAGCCACACCACCAGCGCGTGGGCCTCGGCGCTGCTGCGCATGTCGGGCTCGGAGACGATCTCCAGCAGCGGCGTGCCAGCCCGGTTGAGGTCGATGCCGGTCTGGCCCGCAAAGTCCTCGTGCAGGCTCTTGCCGGCGTCTTCTTCCAGGTGCGCGCGCGTCAGCCGCACGCTGCGCGGCTGCCCGTCGAGCATGAAATCGACCTGGCCGCCCTGCACCACCGGAATCTCGTACTGACTGATCTGGTAGCCCTTGGGCAGGTCCGGGTAGAAGTAGTTCTTGCGCGCGAAGATCGACAGCGGCGCCACCTTGGCGCCCACGGCCAGGCCGAAGCGGATGGCGCGCTCCACGGCTCCGCGGTTCATCACCGGCAGCGTGCCGGGCAGCGCCAGGTCCACCGCGCAGGCCTGCGTGTTGGGCGCGGCGCCGAACTGCGTGCCGGCGCCGCTGAAAATCTTGCTGGCGGTGGACAGCTGGGTGTGCGTTTCGAAGCCGATCACGACCTCGTAGCCGCGGATGAGCGGTGAGCTGCTGGGCATGGGTCAGAACCCCTGGGGCGCGCGGGTGTGGAAATCGGTCGCCTGCTGCAGCGCGTGCGCCGTGTGCAGCAGCGTGCCCTCGTCGAAGTAGTTGCCGATGAGCTGCAAACCCACCGGCATGCCGCCCGCACCCATGCCTGCCGGCACGCTCATGCCCGGCAGGCCGGCCAGGCTGGCCGGCAGCGTGAAGATGTCGGCGAGATACGCCTGCAGCGGGTCGCCGCCCTGTTCGCCGATCTTCCAGGCCACCGTGGGCGCGACCGGGCCGGCGATCACGTCGCAGGCCTGGAAGCAGGCCTGGAAGTCGTCGGCGATCATGCGACGCAGCTTCTGCGCCTGCAGGTAGTAGGCGTCGTAATAGCCGTGTGAGAGGACATAGGTGCCGATCATGATGCGGCGCTTGACCTCGGGCCCGAAGCCTTCGGCGCGCGTCTTCTTGTACATGTCCATCAGGTCGGTGTACTGCGCCGCGCGATGGCCGAACTTGACGCCGTCGAATCGGCCCAGGTTGGAGCTGGCCTCGGCCGGGGCGATGATGTAGTAGACGGGGATCGACAGCTCGGTGCGGGGCAGGCTCACGTCGACGAGCGTCGCACCCAGCTGCTCCAGCTGGGCCAGCGCGCCGCGCACGGCGCCTTCCACGTCGGCGGCCAGTGCGGCCGGGAAAAACTCCTTCGGCAGGCCGATGCGCAGGCCACGCAGCGGCTGGGCGGCGGTGGCGCCTTCGCGGGCTTTCAGCATCGCGGCATGAAAGTCCTGCGGCGGGCGGTGCGCGCTGGTGGCGTCGTGCTCGTCGAAGCCGCTCATGGCCGACAGCAGCAGCGCGCAGTCTTCCGCGCTGCGCGCCATCGGGCCGGCCTGGTCCAGGCTGGACGCGAAGGCGATCATGCCGTAGCGGCTGCACACGCCGTAGGTCGGCTTGATGCCGGTGATGCCGGTGAAGCTGGCCGGCTGGCGGATCGAGCCGCCGGTGTCGGTGCCGGTGGCCGCCGGCACCAGGCGTGCGGCCACGGCCGCGGCGCTGCCGCCCGACGAGCCGCCCGGCACGCGCTGCAGGTCCCAGGGGTTCTTCACGGGGCCGAAGGCGGAGTTTTCGTTGGCCGAGCCCATCGCGAACTCGTCGCAGTTGAGCTTGCCCAGCGTCACCGTGCCGGCGGCCAGCAGCCGCGCCACGACGGTAGCGTCGAAGGGACTCCGGTAGCCGGCTAGCATCTTCGAACCTGCGGTGGAGGGCAGGTCTCTTGTAACGAAGATGTCCTTGTGTGCGATCGGCACGCCGTTCAGCACGCCGGCCTCGCCGCGCGCACGGCGGGTGTCGGCCGCCTGCGCCTGCGCCAGCGCCGCGTCGCGGTCGAGGGCCAGGAAGGCACCCAATCCGGCATGCGCCTCAGCACCGGCCAGCAGCGTCTGGGTGAGCTCCACGCTCGACACCTGCCCGGCGGCCAGCGCACGGGACAGGCCGGCCACGCCCAGCGTGTGCAGCGGCACGTTCATTCAATCACCTTGGGCACGAGGAACAGGCCTTCTTCCACCGCCGGCGCGCTGCGCTGGTTGGCGCTGCGGTCGACCGCCTCGGACACCACGTCCTCGCGCAGGCGCAGGCTGACCTGCTGCACCGCCGACAGCGGCGTGTACAGCGGCTCCACGCCGCGCGTGTCGACCGCGCTCATCTGCTCGACGATGCCGAAGAAGCCGTTGAGTTGCGCCAGCATCTGCGCCTGCTCGGCGGCGGAGAGTTCCAACCGTGCGAGGTGGGCGATGCGGCTCACGTCCTGGGGGGTCAATGCCATCTTTTGGGAGGGGTCGGAAACGGACTGTTACGGGGCGATCGGGTTGCTGAAAAAAGCAGCGCCCTGCCTCGAAGAATTGGACAGATACGTTATTATCTCCGGTTACCTGCAAGCCCCTGGGCGGCTGGTCACACGGGGGCTATGCTCAGTCTTCCGCAAAGGCCAGGCTCCCCGGGTCGAGCGCCCCCCAAGAACACCTCACAAGCCCGCGGCGCGCTGCCCCGCCTGCCCCGGCCCCGATGCCGCCCGCGCCCCCCGGCCTGCAGCCCCGCACCGCCGCCACGAACGCACCGCGCACCCCGCGCCAAGCCCAAATCCCCGCCCATGTTTGCTGCCTCCCTGCGCCGCTATTTTTCCACCGACCTCGCCATCGACCTGGGCACCGCCAACACGCTGATCTACGTGCGTGGCAAAGGCATCGTGCTCGACGAGCCTTCGGTCGTCGCCATCCGCCATGAAGGCGGTCCGCAAGGCAAGAAGACCATCCAGGCCGTCGGCAAGGAAGCCAAGGCCATGCTGGGCAAGGTGCCCGGCAACATCGAGGCCATCCGCCCGATGAAAGACGGCGTGATCGCCGACTTCACGGTCACCGAGCAGATGCTCAAGCAGTTCATCAAGATGGTGCACCCGCGCTCGGTGCTGCGGCCCAGCCCGCGCATCATCATCTGCGTGCCCTGCGGCAGCACCCAGGTCGAGCGCCGCGCGATCCGCGAATCGGCGCTCGGCGCCGGCGCCTCCGACGTCTACCTGATCGAGGAACCCATGGCCGCGGCCATCGGCGCCGGCCTGCCGGTGTCGGAAGCCTCGGGCTCGATGGTCGTCGACATCGGCGGCGGCACCACCGAGGTGGGCGTCATCAGCCTGGGCGGCATGGTCTACAAGGGCAGCATCCGCGTCGGCGGCGACAAGTTCGATGAATCCATCATCAACTACATCCGCCGCAACTACGGCATGCTGATCGGCGAACCCACGGCCGAGGCCATCAAGAAGAACATCGGCAGCGCCTTCCCCGGCAGCGAGGTGAAGGAAATCGAGGTCAAGGGCCGCAACCTCAGTGAAGGCGTGCCGCGCAGCTTCACGATCAGCAGCAACGAGATCCTGGAAGCACTGACGGACCCGCTGAACCAGATGGTGAGTGCGGTCAAGAACGCGCTGGAGCAGACGCCGCCCGAACTGGGCGCCGACATCGCCGAGCGCGGCATGATGCTCACCGGCGGCGGCGCGCTGCTGCGCGACCTGGACCGCCTGCTGGCCGAAGAAACCGGCCTGCCGGTGCTGGTGGCCGAAGACCC
>LNFM01001330.1_pt1 | contig 107404 bp, 113 predicted proteins | sample 596031 | NCBI WGS metagenome assembly LNFM01 (sample SAMN04254537, study PRJNA301005) | activated carbon metagenome | isolation source: dual media filters at the Ann Arbor, Michigan drinking water treatment plant | place: USA: Ann Arbor
TCCGACGTGCTGGGCGACCTCGGCGTCGGCGGTGGGGCGAGGCCGAGCGCGTCTCTTGTTGCCGATCTGACGGCGAGCATGCCGCGCGATGTCGTCATCGGCGCGCAGCAGCAGTGGCTGCCCGATCTCGGCAGGGAAATGGCCAATCGCAAGGACGTGAAGGATACCCGCGAGGTCGTGCAAAGCGGCGGGTGGATCACCACTGTTGCCGAAACAAGATCGGTCGACGATGACGAAGCGCCAGCCGCAGCCGAAACGGCTCGATCCGCGCGATCAGATCGACAGACAGGCGAGAGTGCAGCTAGCGCGGCGAAGCATGCGGTGGCCGAACCTGAAGTCGCGAAGGCCGAGCCCGCAAGTGCTAAGCCGGACAATAGCAAGGCAGCCGATGCGCGACCGCCACCCAAGGCGGCAGATCAAACTGATGATCTTCTTTCTCCCACACCAGAAGAACTTCGCGCCATGGCGACGCCGGTCAAGGAAGCGTCGCCACCCAGCCCGCCTCTAGGAAATCGCACCGCATCTGCAGAAACACCCGTCAAGGCGAGCGCAAGTCCGCCAGCAGAGACGCCAGCAAGTTCGGATGCTGCGCCGGCGCGGCCGCAGGCCAGACCCGCGCCCGTGATCAGCATCGAAAGCAGCGTCGATCCGGAGAACTGGGCTGAGTATGGCGGCTGGTACCGGCAGGATTACGCGATTTTCTATCGGCCTGCGGGCCACAAGGACAAGTTCATCTACTCCTGGCTCTTTCTTACGGGCCCCCAGGCGCCGAAGGGCAGCAAGAGTCCAGCGGGCACCATCTTCGATGCTCTCACGCACAAGGATGCCCAGGGCTCATGCACGAAGTGCCACAGCGTTGACGATATCCCGCGCAAAGGACGGGTCGTGAACTTCTCGCCGGCATCACTCGAGAACAAGAAGGGGCGCTTCACGCAATTCATCCACGAGCCGCACTTTGGCATCCTGGAGAAGCGCGGCTGTGCGAGCTGCCACGAGCTCGCGAAAGACCGCCCCTATCTGAAGAGCTACGAGCAGGGCAATCCGAAGAGCTTCGCGTCGAACTTCGGTGTGGTGAACAAGGATCTCTGCCAGACCTGTCACACGAGCAACATGGCGCGGCAGGACTGCCTGACGTGCCACAAGTATCATGTGAATGACGTGATCACGCCCATCATGAGCACGAAGATCCCGACCGAGTAGCGCGGGCTTCCGGGCTGCCGTTCACTTCGAGTCTGTAGTTTACCGAGGCGACAGAAATCTGCCGAAAGCAGCTTCCGAGCCGCGCAGAGCTGCATTCTCCGCGCGGATGCGCACCGCCAAAACCGCGCCATTCAAAACGGAGAAGACCAAAGCATAGATGACGAGGCCGAAAGCCATCGGAAGCACGAATATCTCGGCAGCGACGACGACATAGTTCGGATGCGAGAGAAAGCGATAAGGCCCGCTGCGGATCGGCGGCGTGTCGGGCAACACGATAATGCGCGTCGTCCATCGAGAGCCGAGTGTCAGCAGGACCCAGCCCCTGAGGCCTTGCAAGAGCAGAAACACCGCAAGCCAACCGTATTCCGGGCGTGTACCACTCGCTAGGATCCAGAGCCCGGCGAGCCACGCAGCGTGCAGCACGACGATCAACGGAAAGTGCGATGCGCCATGCTCGACACCACCGGCCCTCTTGAGCCGCTCTTCGTTGAAGCGGGCATAAATCAGCTCGGCGAGACGTTGCGCCGTCACGAGCGCGAGCACAACAACGGCGAGAGGATCGAGAGAGAGCCAACCAATGTTCATGCGCTATCCCGCGTCAGCGTCACCGTGCTCAGCGTGAAGCCAGGGCCAAGTGCCATCAACATCGACCGCGCCGGCAAGCCTGCCGATACCGCGCGCTCGAGCACGAAAAGCGCAGTGGGAGCCGACATGTTTCCGAAGCGCGCGAGTATATCGCGCTCGTAGTCGAGCACCCCGTCGCCCAACGACAGCCCCGCTTCGATCGCCTCCACGACTTTGGTACCGCCTGGATGACAGATGAAGCGGTCGATGTCGTCGCGCGCGAGCCCTTGGCGATGGAGCATGCCATTGATCGCCGGGCACAGATGCTCCATGGCGAAAGGCGGAATCGAGCGATCGAAGATGACGCCGAAGCCCTGCTGGTCGACATCCCAGCCCATGATGTCCCGCGTATCGGGCCAGGTATGCTCGTCGGCATTCGCGATCCCAGCATGACCGTGCGCATCCGTCCGAACGACGGCCGCGGCAGCCCCATCACCGAACAGGGCGAGCGCCACGATGTTGGCCTTGGTCAATTTGTCGAGCCGGATTGCCAGCGAGCAGAGCTCCACCGCAACAAGGAGCACGTTGCTGCCGGGCCGCGCTTCAGCCATGCGCGCTGCAATGGACAGACCGGTGACACCGCCGGCGCAACCCAATCCGAACACCGGAACCCGCATGACATCTGGGCGGAGTTTCAGTGCCGCAGTCGCCCGCGTCTCCAGGCTCGGCGTTGCGATCCCCGTCGAGGAGACCGTCACCACGCAATCGACGTCAGCGCCAGAAATGCCGGCCTTCACGAGTGCACTGCGCGCGGCGGCAACGAACAGCCGCGTGGCTTCGGAGAGATAGACTTGCGTCCGTTCGGTCCACGAGCGGTCCTTCTCGTACCATTCTCCTGGCCGCACGGCGTACCGTCTTTCGATACCGGCATTCTCGAACACTGGCGCAAGGCGTTCGAACTCCGGCATGCGCAAGCCGAAGGCGCGTCGCGTGCGTTCCGCGGCCTCCTGCTGGGTAACTACGTACTCGGGCACAGAAGTCGCAACCGAACACAGCCGCGCTTGAGCTTCAGGCAAGGTTGGAACTCCCAATAATGACTCCCGCGAGAAAACCAGGAAAATCAGGCTTTCATGCAAGTGAAGTCACGCAACAGCGACCAAAACAAGGAAGGCACACTCGTTTCGAGCTGATCGGCGGCCATTTGACGCTCGAATAGCCCCTCCAGCACAAAGCTAGATCCTGCCGATCTTGTAGCGGAGGCACTGCTTCGAGCAGCTTACGCGACGCGTCAGCGCGCATAACATGTCACAAATGACGGTGTTCAGCGTCCGTAATAACCCCGATACCAAGCGACCAACTTGGCGACGCCATCCACGACGGAGGTCGTCGGCGCATAACCGACCACCTTCATCAGCTCGGTGACATCCGCGTAGGTATCCGGTACATCCCCCGGCTGCAGCGGGAGCAGCTCCTTGACGGCCTTCCTGCCGAGAGCTTTCTCAATGGCCCCTATGAAGTCATCGAGCCTGACAGGCGCGCTATTGCCGATGTTGTAGATCCGAAAAGGCGCATTCGAGATGGCGGGATCGGGCTTCCCGCTATCCCACCCCGGCGCCGGCATCGCCGGTACATCGGAGGCTCGGACCACCCCTTCGACCACGTCATCGACATATGTGAAATCGCGACTGTGGTTCCCGTGATTGAAAACCTGGATCGGCCGCCCCTCGTCGATCGCGCGCGTAAACATGATCGGCGCCATGTCGGGGCGCCCCCAGGGACCATAGACGGTGAAAAAGCGTAGCCCTGTCGTCGGCAGCGCGAAGAGATGACTGTAAGAGTGCGCCATCAGTTCGTTCGCCCGCTTGGTCGCGGCATAGAGCTGAAGTGGATGATCGGCATCGTCGTGCTCGGAGAACGGCATCCGTGTACTGGCGCCGTAGACACTCGATGTCGAGGCATAGGTGAGATGGGGCGTTTTGGCGTGACGGCAGGCCTCGAGGATATTCACGAAAGCCACGAGATTGGACTGCACATAGTCGTGTGGATGCTTCAGGCTGTGGCGGACACCGGCTTGCGCGGCGAGGTGGATGACGCGATCGAACTGGTGCTCAGCAAAGCACTCATTCACAACGGCAGTATTGGCAAGATCGGCGCGGATGAAGGTCCAGGCACTGTTCGTGCCTCCCGCCGCCTGATTGAGGATCGAGAGCCGCGCCTCCTTGAGTGCGGGGTCGTAGTAGTCGTTGACGACGTCGATTCCAACAACCGTGTCGCCACGCTCGAGCAGGCGTTTTGCGACATGGAAGCCGATGAATCCGGCGGCACCAGTGACGAGAATTTTCATAGGGTCAGGATACCATGGGACGCCGCGACCCACCAATTCTCCGGACTCTGCCGAGGCGTTTACCGACTTCGACGGGACTGCAACGACCATAATGAATTAGCATGGCTCGACAATGAAATCAGATGTTACGTGTGAAGTGCTGGGCGCGCCATGTATCACCAGGGTGTAGCAAACTTCATGCACCGGTGAGGTCTCGGCTGTTTTCGCTGGCTAAACCGGATGAAATCGGATGCGTCATGTGGCTCCGCGACTACCTTAGGGCAGGATTGGGATCTCGACGGTCAATCGGGGGCGCCTGATGACAAACGTCAGCTTAAGGTCTATTGCCGCCCTCGTAGCGAACTCCTGCGCTGGCACGGGATTTTTTCTTGGCTTTCTGGCATCCGCCCTCACGATGGGCGCTCATGAGGCCGGCGCGCAACAGCGGGTCCGCTGGCAAATGCAGAGCGCTAATCATAGTTCGCTCCCGCATAACGGCCCCTCGGGCGTGCGCTTCGTCGAGGACATCTCTCGTTTGTCGGACGGTCGGTTCGAGATCAAGTTCTTCGAGCCCGGCGCGCTCATCCCCCCTCTCGAATGCTTCGACGCCGTCTCACGCGGCTCCATTCAATCCTGCTGGACGACGGCCGGGTTCGACACGGGGAAGTATCCCGCGCTCGCTTTCTTTTCTTCGATACCGTTCGGACCGCAGCTCGGCGAGTATCTGGCCTGGAAGTGGTTCGGCGGCGGCAATGCGCTGCGCGACGAGATCTATGGCAAGCACGGCCTCGGGTTTCGCTCGGAGGTGAAATCCATCGCCGAGCTGAAGGGCCTGAAGATGCGCTTCTTCGGTCTCGGCGGCCAGGTGATGGCGAAGCTAGGCGTGTCGCCGCAGCTTCTGGCACCTGCCGATATCTATCAGGCGCTGGAGCGCGGCGTACTCGACGCCACCGAGTACGCCATGCCGATGATGGATATCAAGCTCGGCTTCCATCAGGTCGCAAAGCACAACTACTTCCCCGGTTGGCATCAGCCGGCAACATGCAGCCATCTCCTCGTCAACCAGAAGGCGTGGGACGCCCTGCCACCATCGTACAAGGCTATGCTCGAGATCGCCGGACGGGCCCAAATCGTCTACACCTACGCCGAAAGCGAGGCCATGCAGTTCGATGCCATGGCCGAGATGCGCGACCGGCACAAGGTAATGATCCGGCGCTGGAGCGATGAGGATCTGGCGACCTTCGAGAAGGCCTGGCTCGAAGTCATCGCTGAAGAATCTGCGAAAGACGCCACCTTCAAGCGGGTCGCGGATCACTACCTGGAATTTCGAAAGCGTTACGCCATATGGGGCGAGGTGCAGACCTTGAAGTCGACCTATCTCGGCAAGAGATAGCTGGAACGGCGCGATGGATCTGCTCCTCAAATTGTCAGATGCATTGCGCTGGCTGCTCGAGAGGATTGCCCGAGTATCGGGTTGGCTCATAGTGGCCATGGCATTCGTCACGGTCTTCGATGTGACGGCACGCAAACTCGGCCTGCCATTGCCATATACGAAACTGCAGGAGCTCGAATGGCACCTCCACACGGCGATCTTCTCGCTGTGGATGGGGTATTGCTACACGATCAACGCGCATCCGCGGATCGATTCCCTGCATGAGCGACTGAGCGAGCGCGGCAGGGCGTGGGTCGAGTTCGGCGGATGCCTGCTGCTGGCGCTCCCTTACATCGGTTTGCTCGCGTACTTCAGCCTCGATTTTGTTGCACTCTCCTTTGCAGTCGGCGAACGGTCCGAGAGCGGCGTCGGCCTGTCCTATCGCTGGATCATCAAGGGCATCTATGCGGCAGGCCTCTGGCTCGTCGTGCTCGGCATCTTGAGCGTGCTGCTGCGTGTAATCGTCGTCCTGTTCGGCGGCAGGTCAGCGCGCGAGGTCGATCTCCGGATCGGCCACGTGGTCTCCGATATCTAGGACGAAGGTGATCCTCCGCCATGGACTGGCTCGCCGATCATCTCGCCCTCGTCATGTTTCTCTCCATGTTCGTCGCAATTTTTCTCGGCTATCCCGTGGCCTTCGTCATGGGCGGCCTTGCACTGGCCTTTGCACTTGCAGGCGTATGGCTCGGGGTTTTCAGCTTCATCGGCCTCTCGAACATCGTGCTGCGCATGTGGGGCGGGGCGGCTTCCGATCCGGTGCTTGCGTCCATTCCGATGTTCATCTTAATGGGGGCAATACTCGAGCGGTCCGGCTCTGCGCGCGAGATGCTGCGCGCAACCGAGGCCTTGATGCAGTGGTGCCCCGGTGCGCTCGCGGTGTCCGTGCTGGTCATGGGCACCATCCTGGCGGCGCCGATCGGGATCGTCGGAGCTGCGGTCGTGACGCTCTCGGTGATCGCGCTGCCACAGATGCTCGCAGCCGGCTACGATACGCGCCTGGCGATCGGCACCATCGGGTCGGCTGGCACACTCGGCATCCTTATTCCGCCCGCTATCATGCTGGTCGTCATGGCCGAGATGCTGTCCATCCCGGCCGGCGGCTTGCTTCTTGCGGCGGTCATGCCAGGCCTGCTGCTATCGGGCCTCTATATCGCGTATGTCATCTCCGTCGCGTTGCTCAGGCCGGCCGCCGCACCACGCACGCCTGCAGATCACTATCCCCTATCGCGATCCGAGTTCTGGTGGGCGGTTCTGCGCGGCCTGCTTCCGATGACGGCGCTGCTGGTGCTGGTGCTCGGGTCGATATTCGCTGGCTTGGCGACGCCGACGGAGAGTGGGGCGATCGGCGTGATCGCCTCGATGCTGATCGCAGCGCTCAATCGGCGCTTGTCCATCTCCATGCTCAATGACGCGATCTACGTCTCCTGCCGAGCCAACGCGCTCGTGTTCCTCATTTTCCTCGGCGCGACGGGATTCTCGTATGTGTTCCGTGTGCTCGGCGGCGACGATCTCGTGCTCGATCTTCTGCGGCATCTCGGCATCGACAATCGCTGGGAAATGCTGATCTTCGTCATGCTTCTGATCTTCTTGCTCGGGCTCCCGTTCGAATGGCTTGAGATCTGCGTCATCGTACTTCCGATTTTCGGTCCCATCTTCGCAAGGTACGATTTCTCGGATATCGCGGGCAGTGCCGAAGCCGCGATGATCTGGTTCGCCACACTGATCGCGGTTAATGTCCAGACGGCGTTCATGTCACCGCCATACGGCACGACGCTCTTCTACATGAAGGGAACGGCGCCCGCCGGCGTGAGCATGTCGGATGTGTACCGCGCAATGTTGCCCTTCATCGCGTTGCAGCTCGTCGGCCTCGCATTGTGCATCTACTTCCCGGCGATCAGCTTGTGGCTGCCAAGGAGCGTCGGCCTCATCGAATAGGCGGACGATCAGGCCTTCAGCAGTCTTCTAGCGATCACCTGCGCTTCCGTATCGAAGCCCTCGGTAAAACGGCCGAGGACGGGGGCGAGCAGGTCGTGTGCTTCTGCCTTGCGCCCTGCTTGGTGCAGCAGGCTCACGAGGCTGATCGCGATGCGCAGCTCCCAGGACAAGGCGCCCTGGCTGTTGGCGAGCTCGAGCGCATCCCTGTAGATGCCCTCGGCAACGATCGCACATCCCTCCCGAGCCTGCTGAAGCACAAGCCGGCCTTTGATGCGCATGAGCTCGGGCATGAAGTAGCGCTCCGACGTCGCGTCGCTGCGCGCGAGCGCATCATCGATCGTGCTGAGCCCTTGCAAGACGTCGCCCAAGAGCCCGAAGCCGTAGGCAACCGCGCCGAGAAATGGCGAGTAATATTGAGTGAAGTTGGCGCGCAGAAGCTCAGCAGTCGCGTTCCGCAACAGCGGCATACCTTCGCGCGGCTTTCCGCGCCTCATCAGGAGAACGCCGCGGAAAGCCCTGCCGTAGGCATTCCAGATGTTGAGGCCATGGCGCTCCGAGCGGTCCACGAGGAGATTGACATAGCGCTCCATAGCCTGGAGGTCGCCCGTGAGCGTGGCGGTCGGGCAAGCAGATTGCGCCAGCAGATTGCAGAGGGTGAGGGCGTGATTGATCGCGAGCGCGTCGCTGACGCTTTGCTCGACCATGCTCATGGCCCGTTCAGGATATCCCTGCAGCCAGAGTACGGGAGCGAGCACACGGCGCGCGGCAATGAGCTGATCGTTCTGGAAGCGCACCATGTGCGCGCCATGAGTGGGCGCGATATAACGCGCCATCATGCGTTCGGTGTGCTCGCGCGCGCCTGCCTGATCGCCGATGAAGTGCAAGGCGACGCCGATGATCCGATCGCCGATGAGCTGCTCGTTCTGATCCTTGGCGAGCTCACGGAAGCGATTTGCGAGAGAGAGCGCCGTCAGGCAGTTCGAGCTGTTGACCGCGCCAGCAAAGAGGCCCCAGATTGCGCGGAGCTGGTAGTCGGCGTCCCCGCATTCCTCGGCAATCTTGAGCGTCGTCATCCAAGCCGCGTCGACCTCACGCGACGATGACATGGTGTACATCAGCGAGAGACTGCGTGCCGCATGGAGCTGCATGAGGGCCTCGCGGCTCTCGTCGCCGGTGTTCTCGATATGCGCGAGGGCGCGCTCGACGTTCGCGCGGCATTCGCCCATCGAGGACATCTGCAGCCACAACGGCACGGCAGCCGTGGTGAGCGCCACGCCAAGCGATGGATCTCCGGCTGAGGAGAATGCCCAGTCGAGCGCCCGGCGTACGTTCTCGACTTCACGGCCGTACACAGCGAGCCATTCGGCGACCGGGCGGCTACTCCATTCGGATTGCGCAACGGCGAAGAGCGCGCGCAGGTACTCGGCATGGCTCCTTGCTATTTCCTGCGCCTCTCCGCTCTCGACAAGCTTTTCATGCGCATAAACGCGCGTCGTCTCGAGCAGGCTGTATCGCGGATCATTGCCACTCACGTCGGCCGTCACGAGCGATTTGGAGACGAGGTTCGCGAGGAGCTCAATGACATGACTGTTGCCGCTGCGCCCGCCGGCGATGGTGCGCGCACCCTCGAGCGAGAATGGACCGGTGAACATCGACAAGCGTCGCAGGACCTGACTTTCGGGCGGCGGCAACGACTCATAGCTCCAGTCGAGCGTCGCAGCGAGCGTGCGGTGGCGCGGCAGCGCCGTTCGGCGCCCCTTCACAACCAGCTTCAACCGGTCTCCGAGGAGCTGCAGGAGATCGCGTATGCTGAACACGTCCACGCGACTGGCAGCCAGCTCTATGGCGAGAGGAATGCCATCCAGGCGGCGGCAGATCTCGGCAACCAACGGCGCGTTCGTATCGGTCAGCTCGAATTCATCCCGACTGATGGTCGCCCGTTCGACGAAGAGCTGAATGCCCGAATAGTCGAGCGCCTCGACCGCGGTCAGGGTCGCGGATTCTGCTGGAACGCTGAGCGTCGCAAGCCTGTGAACGCGCTCGCCTTGTGCGCGCAAGGCCTCGCGGCTGGTGGCCAGAATGCGCACGCCGGGTGCTTGTTCAAGTATCCGCTCGGCGAGGATGCTGGCGGCCTCGACGAGGTGCTCGCAGCTGTCCAGCACCAGCAGCATCTGCCTGTTCCGCAAATGCATCATCAGCGCCGGCATCATATCATTAAGAGGCTGGACGATACCGAGCGCTGCCGCAACGGCTCCGACGAAGCAGGCGCCATCGCGGAATGCCGGCGACTGCGCACGCGCGAGCGCCAACGCAACCGTTGTCTTGCCGATCCCGCCAGGCCCCGCCACCGTTATGAAACGCCGCTGCGTCAGTTCGGCTCCGATCGACGTCACGACGTCATCACGTCCGATCACGCGCGAGAGCAAAGCAGGAATGCCTCGCACAGCCTCCGTGGCGACGGGCTGGGATGGCCCTTCGGCGGTGTTGGGATCTTCGTAGGTCACTGGAGCGACGAACTGGTAGCCGCGGCCAGGGACGTTCGCGATGAACCGCTGCTTCGTCGGGCCGTCACCAAGAACTTTGCGCAATGATGCAATGTGAACGCGCAAATTGGCCTCTTCGACGAAAGTCGCCGGCCATACGCGCGCGATGAGATCCTGCTTGGTTACGATCTCGCCGTGCCGCTCGATGAGAGCTGAAAGAATGCCGAGCGCGCGGCTGCCGAGGCGCACAGGCCTGCCCGCCTCCAGAAGCAGATGCTGCGTCGGCAGGAGGCGAAATGAACCGAATCTGACTGCTTGGCGTGATAGCTCGCCTTGGCGGTCGGTCACGGCGATCTCGATCAAGGAGTTAGCAGCAGGACTTAAGTCCTAAAGGGCAAGACAGAAACTGACAAGCCAATGATAGTATTTCGCATCGCGCGAGCGTCGCGTGGAACAACTTTTGACTCCAAAACAGGCAATCGAGCGCGGCCCTATCGACGAAAGTCGCAGAAATCTCCTCTGATAGGCCGGCCTCGGGTAACAGGAATGCAGTGCCGTCGAACCTCGATCGGCAATGCACGGCTGGCGCAGAAGACCAGATTCATCTGCTGAGGATTTGCCGCAACCTCAGGCCACTTCCAGCAAGACAAGCCAAACCGTGCTTCACCCTTGGCACGATATGAGACGGCAGGCGGCCGAGATCGGTCGCACGCAGGGTGCAAGATCGGAGCAGCAGCATGGCCCACGACGCGATCAAAGAAGGCGCCGAGGTCTTTCTGTCGGAGGTCGGAAGGCCCTTCGGCGCGGTGCGTGAGGTCATGCCCTTCGGGCGACCCGAGATCGTCGTCTACATCAAGAATGCCGGTGACTTCGCCATACCGCTCGATGCAGTTGAATCTGCACACTTCCAGAAGGTGATCGTCGATCTCGATCGGCTGGAGCCGCTGTTGCGTCGTGCGATCAGGCGCGCTCACAGCGCCGAGGATCGGAGCATCTGAAGCTCACAAACGCCGAGGCGCATCATGGATCCGCGAAGTCCGCGCCTCGTCGCACTTCCGCTCAAGCGAGGGGACGTTCAGCCACGTGGCTGTCCGCTGTCGCCCGGGCTTCGGGCTTGTTCAACACAGCCTTGGGCAGCGTAAACTGAATAGTCGCGCCAGGGCCTGCGTTCGCAGAGGCCCATATGCGTCCACCGTGGGTCTCGACAATCGAGCGGCAGATCGACAAGCCCATGCCCATGCCATCGGGTTTCGTCGTGAAGAAGGGATCGAACAGCCGCTGTGCCTTCTCAGGATCGATACCGATCCCATTATCCTCCACGGATACGAGCACATGATCCGGATCGTATTCGCGTGCCTGGATCTTCAGCTGGCGGACGCGCCCGGACGTAACCTTCACGGCATCGATGGCGTTGACGATCAGATTGATGATCACCTGCTGTACCTGAATGCGATCAGCGAGTGCGGGCGGCAAGTCCGGCTCGAGCTCCAGCTTGAGAGCCACCTGCTGACTGACAGCCTGACTTCTCAGCAGCGGGACCGTCTCGCTCACGACTTCATCGACTGCCGTCGGTATCCGCTCGCCCGGTGTCCTCTTCGACAAACCTCGTATGCGCTGAATTACGCTGGTCGCGCGGTCCGCACTCTGAATGACCCGCTCGGCGACACGACGCGCATCGTCGAGTCTCGGCGGATCGTGCTCCAGATAGTTCCTGGTCGCGCCGGCATTGAGGACGATGGCGGCCAGCGGCTGGTTCACCTCATGCGCTATGGAGGCACTCAGCTCGCCGAGAACGGTCAGCCTCGAAACATGCGCAAGCTCCGCGCGCGTTTCATCGAGGGACTCCTGCGCGCGCTTGCGCTCGGTGATATCGGTGTTGCTCTCGAGAATGCCGAGCGGCGCGCCGTGCCTGTCCCGCTCCATCGACCAACGGCTCGAGACAACCACACGGGTGCCGTCCCGTGTCCTCTGCACGAGCTCCCCATCCCACCGGTTTGAGGCAACCAGATCGGACGTGATCAACGCGCGCTCCAGCGGAAATGCCGTTTGCAAAAGGTCGTGACTGACTCTGCCGACGGCCTCCTCGCTGCGCCAGCCATAGAGCTCTTCGGCGCCGCGGTTCCAGTAGATGATGACATCATCCATACGCCGCACGAAGATGGCGTCGTGCGTCAGGTCGAGCAGGCGCGCCTGCTCCCGCAGCGTCGCGTGGGCACTCTGGTTCATCAATGCGAGGATGGTCGCAATAGCAATGGCCATCAGGCTCACGAGACAACGCACAAGAGCAGCATCTGCCTGGACATCGTGCGTAGCCGCATAGCCCAGCACCGTGAGGGCCGCACATGTGCCAGCTACGACGATCACGCCCGTGCGATTGAGGAAGACCGCGGAGATCAGAACGACAATGGAATAGACGACGGCAATGGCATACTCGAGCGTCGTGAACGCATCGATGACGAAAACGACGGCTGCAAACGCTGCGGCGGCCAGCGGCAGTGTTGGGCGCGCCGAAAGGGCCGCCCAATAGAGGTCCGCGAGCCTGTTCCAGATCTTCCTGACCGCGCTCGGGGAACCACCTCTACTCTTCATTCAAGACTCACCAGTCGGGATTGGCCGCGTGGCAGCCTACAAGCGACGCCGATCCCTTGATCATTCGATGTGCGAGATGAGTTAACCCGAGCGTCTGGCATAGCACATCGCCTCGTCCTCACTCCGCCGGCGTGGACACCGGCGTCGTCTCACCGCGCTTGTGCTCGCCGACGAGGGCCGCCAGCCGGCTACAGACTACGTAGAATACCGGCGTGAAGATCAGTCCAAACAATGTGACCCCGATCATCCCGGAGAAGACGGCCGTGCCCAGCGACTGCCTGAGCTCGGCTCCGGCTCCGGTCGCCCAGACGAGAGGTACAGTGCCGAAGATGAAAGCCAGAGACGTCATCAGGATCGGGCGCAGCCGTAGATGCGCGGCTTCCACGGCAGCAGCCCAACGATCGCGGCCGCGGTCTTCGAGCTGACGGGCGAACTCGACGATCAGAATGGCATTCTTGGCGGCAAGTCCGATCAGCACGATAAAGCCCACCTGTGCGAGGATATTATTGTCGAGCCCGCGAAGGACGATCCCCGTGATCGAGGCGATGAGGCACATGGGAACGATCAGGATCACAGCGAGGGGCAGCGTCAGGCTTTCGAACTGGGCAGCGAGCACGAGGAACACGAACACGACCGCGAGGGTAAAGGCGAAGATAGCGGTGTCGCCAGCCTCAACCTGCTGGAATGCGAGCGTAGTCCACTCGTAGTTGAAACCGGCCGGGAGGGCCTCGGCCGCAAGCCGCTGCATGGTGTCGATAGCCTGACCCTGCGAGTAGCCTGGGGCCGGATTGCCATCGAGTTCGGCTGCTGGATAGAGGTTGTATCGGGGCACGCGATAAGGCCCTGTCTGATCGGCAATCGTCGTGAAGGATCCGAGCGGGACAGTATCTCCAGCGGCATTGCGGACACGTATCTGGAGAATGTCCCTGGGATCGGTCCGGAAGGCGCTCTCCGCCTGAGCCGTCACGCGGAAGGTTCGTCCGATCAGGTTGAAGTCGTTCGCGTAGAACGAGCCCAGATAGGTTTGCAGCGCACCGAATACATCCGATAGCTGGACACCCAGCATCTCGGTCTTCGTCCGGTCGATGTCGAGGTAGAGCTGCGGTGTTCCCGTCTCGAACTGCGAGAACACTTGCGTGAGACCCGGCGTGCGCGCTGCACGATCCGTCATGGCCGCGACGGCCCCCAGCAAAGCATCGGGGCCGCGATCCTCCCGGTCCTCGATCATCATGCGGAAGCCGCCGGAAGTACCGAGACCGCGAACCGGCGGGGGCACGATGACGACGATCTGCGCCTCCTGGATACCGGACAGCTTCTGCGTCAGCGCGCGCTGAATGGCCGCCGCCGACTTGTTAGGATCTTTCGCACGCACGGCAAATGGCTCGAGAGCGGCAAAGATGGCGCCGGAATTCGGCGCATTGCTGAAGGTGGCGCCCGAGAAGCCGACAAAGTTCACCGCGTGCGCCACACCTGGCACCTGCAGCGCGATCTCGACAGCGCGCCGATTGACCTCGTCCGTTCTGGCGAGAGCGGAGCCGCCCGGAAGCTGCGTCGCAATGATGAGATAGTTCTGATCGACCTGTGGAATGAAGCCAACCGGCGCCTTACGGAACTCGTTGAGCCCATAGATCAGGATCGCGGCATAGGCGATGAGCATGACGGTAGCGATGCGCACGATCCGCGTGACAAGCCAGCCATAACCATGGCTGAGCGCATCGAACGCAGCATTAAAGAGGTTCGTGAAGGCACGGAAAGGCCGCGCCCACCAAGGCACGCGCTGACGCTCGTGGTGTGGCTTCAGCAGCATTGCGCACATGGCCGGCGACAACGTCAGCGACACAAGCAGCGAGATAACCGTGGCACCGGCGATGGTCAGCGAGAACTGCCGATAGAACTGTCCGGTGATGCCTGTAATAAATGCTGCCGGTACAAATACCGCGCAGAGAACGAGAGCGATGGCGATCAGCGCAGCTCCGACCTCGTCCATGCTTTTCTTTGCGGCCTCGCGGGGGGCTAGGCCTGCTTCTATGTTGCGTTCGGCATTCTCGACGACGACGATTGCATCGTCCACCACGATGCCGATGGCGAGGACAAGCCCTAGCAGAGATAGATTGTTGAGCGAGAAGCCGAACAGACCCATGAAGAAGAACGTGCCGATGAGCGACACCGGTATGGCCACGATCGGGATGATGGCGGCACGCCACGTCTGCAGAAACAGGGCGACGACCAGAACAACGAGGATGACCGCTTCGACGATGGTCTCGACGACGCCGTCGATGGACTGCTGGATGAACTCGGTCGGGTTGTAGACGATGGTGTACTTCAGCCCCTCCGGAAAATTCTTCGAGAGTTCATCCATTGTCGCCCGCACTTTCGTGGCCGTCGCGAGCGCATTCGATCCTGGGAGCTGGTTGATCGCGAGCGCGACTGCCGGCTGGCGATCGAGATAGGAATTCGTCGAGTAGTCGACCGCGGCGAGCTCGACGCGCGCGACATCTTTCAGTCGGACCACCGAGGTCGTGCTCTGCTTGATCACGATGTTGGCGAACTGATTGGGATCGGCCAGACGGCCAAGTGTGCGCACGGAAATCTGGAACGCGCGCTGCTGCTCGACGGGCGGGCTGTTGAGGACGCCTGCTGCGACCTGAACATTCTGGCCCTGCAGGCCGGCGATCACATCACTAGTCGTCAGGCCGAGCGACTGCAGCCGATCCGGATCGAGCCACACGCGCATCGCATAGTCGCGTGCCCCGAAAGCGTTGATCGACCCTATGCCGTAGATCCGGTTGAGGACGTCGATGACCGAGGTATTGGCATAGTTGGAGATGAAAAGGGTGTCGCGCGAGCTGTCCGGCGAATAGAGGTGGACGACCATCATGAGATCAGGTGAACGCTTGGTCGTCGTCACGCCGATATTGCGCACGTCTATCGGAACCCGGGGGAGTGCCGTCGATACCCGGTTCTGAACCTGGACCTGTGCAATATCGAGGTTCGTACCGAGCTGGAACGTCACGTCGATCGAGAAATTGCCATCCCCCGTCGAACTGGAGGTGATGTAGATCATCCCTTCGACGCCGTTAATCTGCTCCTCGAGCGGCGTCACGACGGTGGCAGCAACCACATCTGCGCTTGCACCTGGATACTGCCCGCTTACCCTGACAACCGGTGGCGCGATTTCGGGATACTGGGCCACAGGAAGGCGCCCCAGCGACACTCCACCGACAATGAGCACGATGATCGAGATGACCGCAGAGAAGATGGGGCGGTCGATGAAGAAGTGCGAAAGGCGCATGGTCGTCGATGCTCTCTCAGCGCCCGCTCACATTGGCCACCGCTGCCGAATCGGAAGCAATGCTCGACTGCAGCGGTGTCACCTTGCTGCCGGGACGCGCACGGGGCAGGCCGTTGACGATGACGTTGTCGTCCGCGGAGAGACCGGACGTGATGGCGCGTAAGCCGTCGACGTAAGGACCAAGCGTGACGTACCTCTGATGCGTGACATTCCCGTCATCGACGACGAGAACGAACTTGCGCGCCTGCTGCGATCCGACCGCAGCATCAGGCACGAGCAGGGCCATCGTAGGCGCGGACGCCGACATTTGAACCCGCGCGAACATTCCGGGCGTGAACCTTCCGTCCGCGTTGGCAAGCACTCCGCGTATGCGAATGGTCCCGGATGATGGGCTGATTGCGTTGTCGACGAAGTCGACCTTCCCCTCATGGGAAAAGCCCTTCTCACCAATCAGCTTGAGGCGGATGGGCAGACCGCCGCCGCGCACCGTTCCATCCCCGCTGTCCTTCGAAAAGTTTGCGTAGCGCAGGTAGGACCCCTCGTCGATCGTAAACTCGAACCGGATGGGATCAGTGGATTCAATGGTCGCAAGTAGTGTAGTCGTCCCTGACGTTCCGCCCGTGACGAGGTTTCCGACAGCCACCCGCCGATCACCGATGCGCCCTGTAACAGGTGCCCTCAACTCCGAGAATTCGAGGTCCAGCTCTGCCTGTCGAACGGCGGCCTGCTGCATCAGGACTGATGCCTGAGCGACGTTCTTCGCCTGAGTACGCATGTCGAGCGTCTGCTGGGTAATGACCGTGCCAATGTCTAGCCCCTTGCCGCGCGCGAGATCACTTTCGGCGAACGCAAGATTTGCCTGAGCTTGTGCCAGATTGGCCTTGGCCTGCGCGAGTGCTGCTTCGAAGGGACGGCGGTCGATCGTCATCAGAAGATCGCCCTTCTTGACGATCTGCCCATCCTGGAAGTGGATGGCATCGAGGTAGCCGGAAACGCGGGCCCTGATCTCCACGAAGTCGACGGCAACAAATCGGCCGACGTACTCGTCATGATCCACAATTGCCTTGCTGATCGGCTTGGCGACAGTAACCGTCGGGGGAGGAGGAACGACAGGCTGGTTGTTGGATTGCCCAGGTTCGCAGGCGGCCAATGCCGGCGCCATGGCGAGCGCGATGAGTATGAGCGTCTGTCTCATGAAAGAAGCGATCCTTTTGGATGGGCGTCCGCAATAACGCCCAGCTCAATCCTTGCAGTACGGCTGTGAGCTACTTTCCCGTTCTGACGGGCGTTACATTCCGCTCATTGCCGACACGTCCGCACGCCTGCGCCCATTCCTCTCGCGTCATGTGCGTGCTTCTATCCCAGGCCCGCATGCATCGCTGGAATTCCGAGACGGGCACGCGCTTCTGCGCCGCTTTCTCGTTCGACACTTGCATGCCGTGAGCCGCGGTCGACAATGTCAAACCGTACGCCAGTGTTATCGTGAGCCCGATCGCGATCTGCGGTCTTTGGAATACTTCCATTGCAAGCATTCTCATTATGAACTCCTGACCTAAAACATCACTACAAACCACGATTCCTCGATTCAGCTAATCTCGCGCACCTCTAAAACAAGGCGCTCGGCGGACGCGCGCAATCAATGCAATCCCGATTTCTCAGCAACTAATTGTGAAGCGAATGAAGGAGCTTACCGAGCGGCCACGTCAATCGATGCAATTGCTGCCATTTGATCGAAGCTGCGAATTAGCCATTCGAAATGCCGAACCGCGCAGCTTGGCCGCCGTAAATCAAAGCCTCGTAACGCCTTTTTGGGCGTGAGCCGCAAAGGCGATGGAAGACGCTTCACCGAGAGATCACCAAGGCGTGAATCGCCTTCCAATGCGGGTTTTGGCAATTCTGAACACCGTGAATGCGATCACGCCGAGCGACGCGAGTATCGAGGCGGCAATTGCGACTGGAAATCGTAACCATGGGCAAGAATGAAGAGGGCGAGCAGCCTCAGGCACCACTGGTCGTAATTGTCGATGACGATCCGGATATCTGCGACGCGCTTCGTGACCTTCTCCAGTCGGTCGGCATCGATGCGATATCATTTCTGTCCACCCGGGCATTGCTGGACGCGGATTTGCCCGAGCGTCCGGGGTGCATTGTTCTCGATGTCCGTCTGCCGGGCTCGAGCGGCCTCGACCTGCAGGCGCAGCTCGTCAGTCAAGGCAATCGAATGCCCATCATCTTCATGACGGGCCATGCCGATGTCCCCATGTCCGTGCGGGCCATGAAAGCCGGGGCCGTCGATTTCCTGACCAAGCCCGTCAGGGACCAGGAAATGCTCGATGCGATCGCAATGGCGATCAAACGTGACGAGATACGTCGTAAGGCCGAGGCCGATATCCGGCGCGTCAAGGATCTCGCAGCGGCGCTCACGCCACGCGAACGAGAGGTGCTCGGCTGCGTCACCCGTGGCCTGATGAACAAGCAGATCGCACATGAGCTGGGTATCAGCGAGATCACAGTGAAGCTTCACCGCGGCAATGCCATGCGCAAGATGGAGGTGCGTTCTGTCGCCGATCTTGTCCGCATGAGCGAGCTCCTCGGACCTGAGCGATCGTTTGCCCGATCCTAGACCTTCGCATGATGTTCTCCGCCCCATTCGCCATGGCATCCACGAGCCAAATGGACCCGTGCGTGGCCACTGCGGGCGGGATGCGCCGAACCGAACGAAGGATTGGCATGATTGCTATCGTTGATGATGACGACGACGTCAGAGAGGCCTTGGAAGGATATCTTCGATCGCTCCGCTACCAAGCTCAGACGTTCGCCTCGGCGGAGGCGTTTCTGGCCTCGCCCGAACGAGCTGCCGTCGATTGCATGATCCTCGACAATCGCATGCCGGGTATCAGCGGACTCGAGTTTCTTAAGATCCTGAAGTCGGAAGCTGATGCCCCTCCAGTCATCTTCATGACATCCCATGGGGACGAGCGCACACGCACGGCGGCCCTCTCGGCCGGCGCTGCTTTCTTTCTGAGCAAGCCCGTTAACCTCCAAACTCTGACCGATTGCTTGCGCTCGCTGCCCGGCCGTTGAATGGAACTCATCCGGCGCTTTCGAATGCGTTGGTCGTGCGCGTGATCACGGCGTTTCACAGCAGTCCTGAGCAAGTCAGAGCAAGCGGCATCAAGCAGACGGGCCCGATGCTGCCGACATAACTCCATGGCAGCGGCGTCCCAACTCCCTTCGCTCAAGCAGCGAAGGGTCGGTGGCGCCCGCAATTCTGCCTGAACCAACGCAGCGCCTTGCTGGGGAGCCCACCGACGGGCGCACAACTCGGAAGGTATGACAGATGAAAAAGTCAGCGATCCTGGCCAGCGTCATCATTGCCCTGACGGCGGGCTCCGCCATGGCCCAGTCAAGCAACTTCGACGCGCGCAAGTTCTTTGACCGTCTGCAGCTCGAAGGCGCATCGATGCCGGCATCCTTCGACGCCCAGAAGTTCTTCGACAAGCTGCAGGCCGAAGGCGCCAGTAGCAGCAAGCCGCTGAGCGCCGACGAGTTCTTCGACAAGCTGCGCGCGGAAGGCGCATCGGTTCCGACCCAGTTAGACGGCAAGGTCTTCCTCAACAAGATCCGCTCGGAAGGCATGCCGCAGCCGGACATGGTCGTGCCGGCTAAGTAAGCAGTCAGCCGTGCAGGGTGCGCTTTGGGCCCGGCGCATCCTGCACGGCACTCGTGTGCGTCGTACTCCTCTTGGGCCCATATCCAATATCTGCTATCCGGAGGCTCCGAAGCTTCTTCGCGCCTTTCATGCAATTGGGAATGCCCCATGTTGCGCTGGTCGTATCGAGATGCGCGTGCGGCAGGTGAGCGGCGTTCGCCTCAGCGACGGTCCTTGCTCCTGGCTGGCATGACCGCTGCGACGATCATGGCTCTGTCCTCGCCCGCAGCAGCCTCTTCCCCTTCTCCGACAAACGCGTCGCCCGCTGCACGTCCACTCCCTATGGTCAGCTTCGCGCCACTGGTCGAGAAGGCGCTTCCAGCCGTCGTGAGCGTTCTCGTCATCGGCGAGACACTCGTCCCCGCGGAGCTGAAGCCGGGCGAAACGCCTCCTGCTCCCGAGCGACGCCCGTTCCGGTCGGGCGGCTCCGGCGTGATCGTCAATTCCAGTCTCGGGCTTATCGGCACGAACCGCCACGTCGTTCGGGACGCTGTCACGATCTCAGTGAGGCTGCAGGACGGACGCGAGGCGCCGGCCAAGCTTCTCGGCGTGGACGCTGGAGCGGATATTGCCGTACTCAAGATCGATCTGCCGAATCTGACGGAAATGCCGCTCGGAAACTCGTCGGACCTGCGCGTCGGTGATTTTGTGATCGCGATCGGCAATCCCTTTGGCCTCGAGGGTAGTGCGAGCGCCGGCATCATCAGCGGTCTCATGCGATCGGATATTGGCTACGACATCTACGAGAGCTTCATTCAGGTCGACGCCGCAGTGAACCCGGGGAACTCCGGTGGCGCGCTGGTCAATCTGGACGGAGAACTCGTTGGCATAACTACGGCTGTCGGCCGCCAAAGTGGCGCAAGCGTCGGCATCGGGTTCGCGATCCCGGTCAACATGGCGCGTCGCATCGGCATGCAGATCTACCAGCACGGCCGCATGCGACGTGGATCCCTCGGCCTCGAAACCCGCGACATTTCGCCGAGCGCAGCGACCGAGCTTGGACTGCCCAATCGCCGCGGTGCGCTCATTACGGCCATCTCTCCCGATTCACCTGCGGCGCGCGCGGGCATCGTTCCTGGCAGCGTCATCAGCACGATCAATGGCGAGCCCATCCGCAACAACAGCGACTACATGGCTCACTTCGGCAGCTCGGCCGTCGGCGAGGAGCTCGAGCTCGGGCTTCTGGTCAAAGGCACGCCGAAGACGGTCAAGCTCACGGTCACCGACGAGATCGGCGAGCCACGCACCGCAAGTGTCGCCAAGAGCATTCACGGGTTGGGCGGTCTCGTCGTGAACGAGATCGGACCGCGCTCGCCACTTTACGGCCAGGTGCAAGGCGTAGTGGTCAAGGGCATGGAACCGGGTACACCCGCTGCGACTTCGGGCCTACAGGCTGGCGACGTGATCACTGGCGTCAATCAGCTCAACATCATGTCTGCGAACCAGATCGCGGATCTCAACAGAGCCGACGCGCCTGTCGAGCGTGTGAAGATCATGCGCGACGGCATTCCGTACATCGTCGATCTGCGTCGGTAGAACTGCCGTCCGTTTGCCTTCGACAGCCCACGTACAAAAACGCCGGGAGTGAGCAGTTGGCTCTCTCCCGGCGTTTGGCAACAGTCGGCTATCAGGCCTTCAGGAAAGCCAGCAGCTCCTCATTCACAAGGTCCTTGAGCGTCGTGCACATACCGTGCGGCGCGCCCTTGACGATCTTGAGCGTCGAGCCTTTCACGATCTTCGATGCCGGGATGGCAGCGGCCTCGATCGGCACGATCTGATCATCGTCGCCATGCAGGAACAGCGTCGGCACGTTGAATTTCTTGAGGTCCTCGGTCGTGTCCGTTTCCGAGAACGCCTTGACGCAGAAATAGGACGCCGGGAAGCCCGCCATCATGCTCTGCAGCCAGAAGGAGTCGCGCACGCCCTCCGACACCTTCGCGCCCGGGCGATTGTAGCCATAGAACGGCAATGTCAAATCTTTGAAGAACTGCGAGCGGTCGGCAACGACGCCGGCGCGGATCTGATTGAAGGCTTCGATCGGTGTGCCCTTTGGATTGGATGGCGTCTTCAGCATGAGAGGAGGGATGGCACCGATGAGGACGGCCTTCGCAACGCGCGAGGTGCCGTGACGGCCGACGTAGCGCGCGACCTCGCCGCCGCCCGTGGAATGACCGACATGAACTGCGCCCTTGAGGTCGAGCTTCTGCACGAGCTCTGCGAGATCGTCTGCGTATGTATCGAGGTCATTTCCGTGCCACGGCTGATCCGAACGACCGTGGCCACGCCGATCGTGCGCGATCACGCGATAGCCTCGTGAAGCAAGATAGAACATCTGGTCCTCGAACGCGTCGGCGCTCAACGGCCATCCGTGACTGAACACAACGGGCTGTCCCGTGCCCCAATCATTGTAGTAGATCCGCGTGCCGTCTTTCGTCGTGATCGTTGACATGATCGAACTCTCTCTTCTCCTGATGGGAATGGCGATGCGGAACCGCACACATTCGGCCCCACAAACTCATTTGGGTGCAGCAATCAGCCTCGGCGACCATCAGTCGTTGTCATAAGTCCGTGATTTATGCGGCTTAGCCGCTCGCGCACCCCTGCGGGCTGACTTATTGCTGCGCGTGGCTCAAGCTTGTCATGCGCTTCTTCCGGGTAAACCCCGAGAGGATAAGACTGCAAACGACGGTAGCATGATCGGCGACGGCGGCATCTCCATGCCAATGCGCCATCCGATTTCGGGACCTACACCAAAGTATGGGTGTGCGCAGACCTACATGCAGCAAGAGCGAACGTCGGTCTAATGAAGGCCAGCCGTTTCACCAGATTATGACTGAGGCATAGCCACCAGATCGAGGTAGTGTCGTGCTCAGGATGTCTCGACCCGAAAGTACACCGCCATCCTCGTGCGCTGACGACGCGCCCTCGCAATCATGGCATGTCGGCACTCCGCCGCCAGCTTCTCTGGCTGAGTACTCGAGTAGCGCGGAGTCTTACCGGATCTCAGAAGCGCACGGCCCCCTGCGTGAGCCTCAGAGATCTAGATCCCTCGTTCAGGTATCACCGATCGACTTCATGAAGCGCCGAACTGCCGGCTGGCATGGCGTGCAGATCGAGCTTATGCAGTTCACGGGCAGCGAGAGAGTAGAGTATCGGTTCCGCGCTTGCCGTCCCATGCTTGTGGCCCATGAACGTGGCACGCGCCGCATCGGCGAGACGTCCCTCGAAGGCGTGCCACGATCAGCGCGCCGCGACCTCGCGAAAAAGCTCACACTCGTACCTGCGGGCCATGAATACCATGAGTGGCACGAGCCGCGATCACCGCTGCATATCCTGCTGTTCCATTTCGACCCCGACGTGCTGAGCGATTTCGCGGGATCGGATACATTCGCCATGACACCGCGGCTCTTCTTCGAGGACGCGGCGCTGTGGGCGACGGTGGCGAAGCTCAAGGATCTTCTCGAGATCCACTCACCGGGGAGTAGTCGCTACATGGAGGCACTCGTGGCGGTCTTGACGCATGAGCTTGCGCGCCTCGACAGCCGGCCCGATCGTGTGGATCCGCCACTACGCGGCGGACTTGCCGCTTGGCAGCAGCGCGCGGTCACCACCTACATCGAAGAGCATCTGAGCGAGCAGATCCCACTCGCGACGCTCGCGCATCTGGCGCGATTGAGTCCCTATCACTTCTGCCGCGCCTTTAAACAGTCCTTCGGCATTCCTCCGCACCGGTATCATACGAAGCTCCGCATCGAGCGCGCCAAGGCACTGCTGGAGACGCGCGAGCAGCTTTCGATAACAAAGATTGCTCTCGCCTTGGGCTTCAGCGAGACGAGTTCATTCACCGCGGCATTTCGTCGAGAAACCGGCCTCACGCCTACCGGCTATCACCGGAGAGCTGCGTGATGGCTATCGGTCACGCGCAGCGATGACACAACCCTAGGCCAAGCCCTGTGCGCCGCGCGCCATTGCCGCAATGCCTGTACGCGATACCTCGACAAGCCCCAGCTCGCGCATGATCGTGATGAACTGCTCGATCTTCGACGACTTGCCCGTGATCTCGAACACGAAGTGCTCGGTCGAGGTATCGACGACGCTGGCACGGAAGATCTCGGCGAGGCGCAGTGCCTCGATGCGCTTCTCACCCTTGCCGGAGACCTTGACGAGCGCCAGCTCGCGCTCGATGGGCTGACCGGTGACCGTGAGATCGGTCACACTGTGGACCGGGACGAGCCGGTCGAGCTGGTTTCTGATCTGCTGGAGCACCATTGGCGTTCCCGTCGTGACGACGGTGAAGCGCGAGAGTCGCCGCTCCTCGTCGGTCTCGGAGACGGTGAGGCTCTCGATATTGTAGCCGCGCCCTGAAAAGAGCGAGGCAATCCGCGCGAGCACGCCAGGCTCGTTGTCGACGAGGATAGAGAACGTATGCCGCTCGGTTGTGTCTTTGCGCTCCTCCAGGAAGTAGGCGGAGCCTGTGCCTTTTTCCGACATGGCGGGTGCCCTCAGGCTTTGTGACGGGGATGGTCCGTGCGCGCGGCGCCGGAATGGAAGGTCTCGAGGGGCGTCCAGCCTTCCTCGTAGTGGTCGATGGTCCAGGGCTCCTGCAGTGCCTCGGTCCGCCATTTCACGAACGCGGGATGCGAGAGCACGGCATCCATGTAGCGGCGCGTCTCCGACGAGACCGGCACCTGATATGTGTCGATCCGCGTCACCACAGGCGCGAACATTGCGTCGGCGGCAGTGAACTTCCCATAGAGGAACTGCCCGCCCGCACCGAAGCGGCGCCGCGCATCCGCCCACAGTCCCTCGAGGCGGCGGACGTTGTCCGCAACGTCGGAGCCAAGGTCACGCGGCGCGAAGCGCTTGGAGAGATTCATCGGGCAGGTGCTGCGCAGCGCCTGGAAACCGGCGTGCATCTCGTTCGCCGCAGCACGAGCATGCGCACGCGCTTTCGTGTGGCCAGGCCAGATGCCTTTGTCGGGAAAGCGCTCGTGGAGATACTCCATGATCGCGAGGCTTTCCCAAACCGTGACATCTCCATCGACGAGGCAGGGCATCTTGCCCGTGGGCGAGACGTCCAGCATCCGCGCCTTGGAATCCGGGAAGTACATCGGAATGACCGTTTCCTCGAACGTGATGTCGAGAGCGGTCATCAGGATCCACGGCCGGAGCGACCAGGAGGAATAGAGCTTGTTGGCGACGTAGAGGTGCATGGGATGGTCCCCGTGAAGGCGGGTGCTCAGACGAGCACCTTGCCTTCCTTGCCGATGGCCTTGTCGATCTCCTCGGCCGAGACGTCCTCGCCGAGCAGCATCTGATTGTGCGCCTTGCCCGAGGGAATCATCGGGAAGCAGTTGGCGAGCGCAGCCACGCGGCAGTCGAAGATGAGCGGCTTATCCTTGACCGCGATCATGGCCTTGATCGCATCATCGAGGTCAGCCGGATGATCGCATCGCATGCCGACGCCGCCATAGGCTTCGGCAAGCTTGACGAAGTCAGGAAGTGCCTCGGTGTAGCTCTCCGAATAGCGGTTGCCGTGCAGGAGCTGCTGCCACTGGCGCACCATGCCCATGTACTGGTTGTTGAGGATGAAGACCTTGACCGGCAGGCGATACTGCACGGCCGTCGACATCTCCTGAATGTTCATGAGGATCGAGGCATCGCCGGCGACATCGATGCACAGCGCCTTCGGATGGGCAATCTGTGCACCGATCGCGGCCGGCAGACCATAGCCCATGGTGCCGAGGCCGCCGCTGGTCAGCCAGCGGTTCGGCTCGTCGAACTTCAGGAACTGTGCCGCCCACATCTGGTGCTGACCGACCTCAGTCGAGATGTAAGCGTCGCGATCCTTGATGTGCGCCTGCAGACGCTCGAGCGCGTACTGCGGCATGATCACATCATCGAGCTTCTTGTACTTGAGGCTGTTGACCGCGCGCCACTGGTCGATCTGCTTCCACCAGCCTTTGAGCGCGCTCTTCTCCGGCGATGACGCGAGCCCACGCCAGGCACGGATCATATCCTCGAGCACGTAGGCGCAGTCGCCGACGATGGGCACGTCGACCTTGATGTTCTTGTTGATCGAGGAGGGATCGATATCGATGTGAATCTTTCGGCTACCCGGCGAGAACATGTCCGTGCGGCCGGTGATACGATCGTCGAACCGCGCGCCGATGTTGATCATCAGGTCACAGCCATGCATGGCCATGTTGGATTCGTATGTGCCGTGCATGCCGAGCATGCCAAGCCACTGCTTGTCGGAGGCGGGGTACGCGCCGAGGCCCATGAGCGTCGACGTGATGGGAAAGCCAGTCTGGCGAACGAGCTCGCGCAGGAGCTGGCTCGCCTTAGGCCCCGAATTGATGACGCCGCCGCCCGTGTAGAACAGAGGCCGTTTGGCCGCAGCCATCAGCTCGACGGCGTGCTGGATGGCGGGCTGGTCGCCCTTGAGCTTCGGACGATAGCTCTTGTGCGCGATGGCCGTGTTCGATGACGAGACGTAGGTACCCGTCGCGAACTGCACGTCCTTCGGAATGTCGACGACGACAGGACCAGGACGGCCGCTCTTCGCAATGTAGAACGCCTCGTGCAGGATGCGCGCGAGATCGTTGACGTCCTTGACCAGCCAGTTGTGCTTGGTGCAGGGGCGCGTGATGCCGATGGTGTCGCATTCCTGGAAGGCATCGTTGCCGATCAGGTGCGTCGGCACCTGCCCGGTGAGGCAGACGATAGGGATGGAATCCATGAGTGCGTCGGTCAACCCGGTGACCGCGTTCGTCGCGCCGGGACCTGACGTGACGAGGACGACGCCCACCTTGCCGGTCGAGCGCGCGTAGCCCTCGGCAGCGTGGACTGCTCCGCCCTCCTGGCGAACGAGGACGTGCTTGACCTTCTCCTGCTGGAAGATCTCGTCGTAGATCGGCAGTACGGCACCGCCGGGATAGCCGAAAATGAAATCCACGCCCTGTTCGGCCAGGACCTTGATCACCATCTCGGCGCCGGTCATCGTGCGTGCCATGGGAATACCCTCTCCTTGCAGCGAAGCGATGCCGTGGCGCTGCAGCCGGCCGGAGGGGCGGCGCGCGCAGTTGGCCAAACTTCGGATATGGCGGCGTGTTTGACTTCAACCCGCGTAGCGGTCAAGCAATTTCAAGTTATGTGACTCTAGATAGGCCAAAATAGTTTCAATATTGCTGTTCTATAGATTTCCAAGCAATCATATTACGTCGCACCCAAATCTCCTGCCGCTTCACATACTGGCGAGTCTCGAGCTTCCCAGCTTCGATCGCGGCGGCGAGATCAATCTCACCCCTCAGATGCTGGATCAGCGGTCGCAGGCCATGCGCCCGAGCCGCGGGCAGCTCGGGGTCGAGTGCCAAGGCCGCGATCGCGCGCGCCTCGTCGAGTGCCCCAGCCCCGATCATGGCGTCGAACCTCTCATCCACGCGGCGTCGCACCTCCTCTCGCGGGCGGCGGATGACGTAGCATTCAGCGTCTGCTTCCCGGACCAGGGGCACGCCGGGACGGCGCTGCCATTCGGCAAGCGACACGCCCGTGCTCTCCATGACCTCCAGCGCGCGGACGATGCGTTGCGTATCCCCCCGATCGAGGCGCGCCGCCATCTCGGGATCGCGTACCGCCAACACATCGTGCAACTCGGCCGCCTGACGAATGCCGGCCTCACGGCGCCAATGCGCGCGGACCTCTGGCGCGACAGGCGGCACCGGTGCCAATCCTTCGAGCAGGGCTTTGAAATAGAGCCCGGTGCCTCCGACGATCACCGGCCGGCGGCCGGCTCCTGCGCACCAAGCGAGCGCGTCCGCGACGTCGCTCAGCCACCGCCCGACGGAGTAGGCATCCTTCACGCCCACATGTCCGAAGAGGCGATGCGGAACGCGCACTTCCTCCTCCGGTGATGGCCGCGCGGTGAGAATGCGCAACTCGCGATAAACCTGCATGGAGTCGGCATTGATGATCGCGCCGCCGTGCCGCTCGGCCATTTCGAGCGCCAGCGCCGACTTGCCCGAGGCCGTCGGTCCTGCGATCAGGATCGGCGTCGGCATGACCCGCTACGACCCTGTCTTCTGAAGCGCGCGCATCCGGTCGAGTGCCCCTTGAAGAATGAGCGTCGCCGCCATCTTGTCGATGACCTCGGCGCGGCGCTTGCGCGAAGCATCGGCCTCAATCAGCAGGCGCTCGGCCTCGGCGGTCGTCAGGCGCTCGTCCCACATCAGAATGGGCACGCCGGCCAACGGCCCGATTAGCCGCGCGAAAGAATGAGACGCCTGCGCGCGTGGTCCCGTCGAGCCATCGAGGCCGATCGGCAGACCAATGACGAGGCCTGCGACCTTGTGCTCGCGCACGAGGGCGACGAGGCGCGCCGCATCGGCCTTGAACTTCGTGCGCCGGATGGTTTCGAGGCCGCTCGCGATGGTGCGCGAGAGATCGGACAGCGCGAGACCCAGTGTCTTCGTGCCGACATCGACACCGATGAGGCGCGAGCCGGTCGGCAGCACGCCCGCGAAGGCCTCCACGTCCAGGATCACCGCCGCCGGCGCGGGCTTCACGGAAGCGTCAGACGCAGGGGGTTTATCGCTCGTCATTCGGGCCTTATACCTTCACTTCAAGCGGCGCGACAGGCCCCCGCCCGGGATCCGATGCCGGCCCGCACCCGTTAGGAAGATCCCCAAAGGAGTTTGCACCCCCATGAAGATCACCTGGTTCGGACATTCCTGCTTCCGCATCGAGACCGGGAGCAGCGTGCTCCTGATCGATCCGTTCCTGAAGGGCAATCCGACATTCGAGAAATCGGGTATCGCCTGGGAGACAGCCGTCGACGGCGTCACGCATGTCGCGCTCTCGCATGGCCATGACGACCACATCGGCGATGCCGGTGAGATCTGCAAGCGCAATGGCGCGGCCCTCTTTGCCAACTACGAGCTGGCCATGCACGTGGCCTCGAAAGGCGCCGAGAAACTTCAACCCATGAATACGGGCGGCACGGTCGCGGTGGACGATTTCGAGCTGACGCTCGTCGATGCGCTGCATTCCTCCTCGAGCGGCGGCGTCTATCTCGGCAATCCGAACGGCATCGTCGTGACCGCCAAGGAGGGCAAGACCCTCTATCACATGGGCGATACGGAGATGTTCGGCGGCATGAGCCTGATCGCGGAGTTCCACAAGCCCGATATCGGCATCGTGCCGATCGGCGATCGCTTCACCATGGGGGCTAAGCGAGCGGCCTTCGCGTGCAAGAAGTTCTTTTCGTTCAAGACGATCCTGCCGTGCCACTACGGCACGTTCCCGGGGATGCTCGACCCCGATGCCTCTAAGTTCGTCGAGGCCATGGCGGGACATAATGTCAAGGTCCCGAAGGTCGGTGAGGCCGTGACGGCCTGACGAAAGCCATCTATGTGAAGCACGAGAAGGGCGGCGCGGAACGGACCAACCGGGTCCGGTCGCGCCGCGGTCATGTTGGAGCGAGCGACAATGCAGGATAAGGGCGCGCAAGGCGGCGGTCCCGAGATCGCCGAAGAGCCGGCGACAGCACCCGCGCCGAGCCTTGCAGCCTCAGCTGCTCCGGGCGGACCGGGAACGCTTTGGCTCTTCACACTGACGACGTTCGTCTCGGCGTTGTTGCTGTTCTCGATCCAGCCGATGTTCGCGAAGATGGTGCTGCCCGTTCTCGGCGGCTCGCCATCCGTATGGGCGGTGGCGCTCTGCTTCTTCCAGGGCGCGCTGCTCGCGGGCTACTGCTACGCGCATCTCGTCATTCGTCTGATTGGCGCGCGAGCGAGCGGCTTCATTCACCTCGCGGTGTGCCTGCTCGCGTTCGTCGTGCTGCCGATCGGCCTTCCCGCAGGATGGTCGGAGCCGCCGACCGGCGAGCCATACTTCTGGCAGCTCGGGCTCTTCACGGTTACCGTCGGTCTCCCGTTCTTCGCGGTCGCGGCGAATGCACCCCTGCTGCAGGCGTGGTTCGCGGCGACCGGTCATCCGCACGGACGTGACCCTTACTTCCTCTATGCCGCGAGCAACCTCGGCAGTCTCATCGCGCTGTTGAGCTATCCTCTCCTGCTCGAGCCGGCATTCGGCCTCAAGGCGCTGAGTGGCATCTGGACGATCGGCTTCGGCGTGCTGGTCGCGCTGCTGGCGGTATCCTATGTCGTAGTGCGCGCAGCTCCGTCCACGGCGGCTGCGGAAGCATCCAGTGCCGACGCCGGTCCGGAGCCGACATGGCCCGCGCGGCTTGCCTGGGTCGGCCTTGCGCTCATCCCTTCGGCGCTTCTCACGGCTTTCACGACGCACGTGTCGACCGACGTCGCGTCGGCGCCGCTCATCTGGGTGCTACCGCTCGCGCTCTATCTGCTGACGTTCGTGCTCGTCTTTCGCGAGCGCTCGTTGATCCCGATGCCGGTCCTGCTCGCGGCGCATCTGGCTTCGGTAATCTTCGCACTGCTTGTCCTCTCACAAACGGTCAAGGAAGGCTGGTTCCTCACCGCCGGCGCCGGCGTGGCCGTCTTTTTCACGTCCGCCATGGTTGCGCACCGCACGCTCTACGAAGCGCGTCCGAGCGCCGCTTATCTCACGGAGTTCTATCTCTGGATGTCACTCGGCGGCGTGCTCGGCGGCCTCTTCGCGGCATTGATCGCGCCGAAGATCTTCTCGGAGGTCTTCGAGTATCCGCTGCTGCTCGCTCTCTCCATGGCCTGCCGGCCGGGTGCGCTCTCGATCTCGTTCAAGGATCGCGACGAGTTGCTCGTCATGTGGCTGCTGATCGCCACGGGCATCCTGGCGCTGATCTGGATTCCGTGGATGGCGACGACGTTCGACCTGAGCTATGGCGAATATGGAATGACGGCAGCCATCGCCGCTCTCTTCGGCGTCGGCGTGCTGTTGTTCTGGAAATGGCCGCCACGCCAGCTCGTGATGGCCCTCATGATGTTCGCGGCCATCGTCGTCTATCCCTCAGGCGTAAAGCGCGGTGACGCCCAGCGCAGCTACTTCGGCGTCTATCGCGTCGGCTCGGCGGGAGATTTCAATATCCTTATGCACGGCACGACGCTGCACGGTGCCCAGCGCGTGCGCGACGACAAGGGCGAGGAGATCAACGAGCGGCCTGTCCCCGGAACGTACTATTACCCGAAGAGCCCGATGGCGCAGTCCGTGCGCATCATCGGCGAGGCGCTCGCGAAGACCGCACCCGAAGGTAGTCCGCAGGGCCTCGGGCGCTACGGCGTGATCGGCCTCGGTGCCGGCTCGCTCTCTTGTCTCTCGAAGCCCGGCGAACAGTGGCGCTTCTTCGAGATCGATCCGCTCATGGTCTCGATCGCCACGAACCCCGATAACTTCTCGTTCCTCTCGCGCTGCCAACCCAAGGCCGACATCGTGCTCGGTGATGCCCGCCTCACCATGAGCAAGGAACCTGACAACAGCTTCGATGTCATCATCGTTGATGCTTTCTCGTCGGATGCCGTGCCTGTGCACTTGATGACGGCCGAGGCGCTGAGCCTCTTCCTCGCGAAGATCAAGCCGACCGGCGTGTTCGTGCTACACGTCTCCAACCGCTATCTCGATCTCGATGGCGTCGTCGCTGCGACCTTGCCGCTCGTGAATGGCGCCAAGGCCGTGATCGTGTCGGACGATGCAGCGGACGGCAGCTATGCCGAGACGAGTTCGACCGTTGTCGTCGTCGGGAAGAGCGATGAGGCACTCGAGCCCTTCCGCAAGCTCGAGACCAACATCGATCTCGATCCACGCGGCCTCAGGCCATGGACCGATGACTTCTCGGACATCATCGGGCCATTCCGCTCGAAGCTCAAGCTGAGATACTAAGCTCTTCCCGCTCTCCCCATGGTCTTCAATGGGGGTCGGGGTGAGGGGCAGGAACTTGCGCGACGTCAGCGTATGCCGCCGCACCTCATCCTAACCTTCGCCCCGTAAGCACGGGGAGAAGGGACTCCCTTGCTTCAGGGATAAAGCCGCTGCGTTCCCCACGGCACCGCGGCATCGCCACGCCGAAACACCAGACGGTCGTGCAGGCGGAAGGGCCGGTCGTGCCAGAACTCGATCTCGAGCGGCGTGATCCGGAAACCCGACCAGTGCGGCGGTCGCGGGATCTCACCGATCGGATAGCGCGCCGTGACCGCAGCGACGGCCTTCTCGAGTGCGAAACGGCTCTCAAGCGGGCGTGACTGGGCGCTTGCCCACGCACCGAGCCGGCTGCCCCGCGCCCGCGACGCGAAGTAGGCATCGGCTTCCATTCCACTGACCGACGACACGAGACCGCGCACCCGCACCTGGCGCCTCAGACTCTTCCAGTGAAAGCAGAGCGCTGCCTTTTGCGCCGCGATGAGCTCGCGGCCCTTGGCGCTTTCGAGGTTCGTATAGAAGACGAAGCCACGTGGAGTTGCATCGGCGCCATCCACGCCCTTGAGCAGCACCATGCGGACGTTTGGCAGACCGTCGGCATCGACGGTCGCGAGTGCCATAGCGTTGGGATCGTTCGGCTCGCTGGTCTCTGCATCGGCAAGCCATCGCGCGAAGAGCGCGAACGGCTCGTCCGCCGCCGTGAAGCCTCCGGCCGCCGCCGACTTATGCTCATCAGGTCCCGACATGGCTCAGTCCATCCCGCCCGCTCTGCGGGCAAATTTTCCGCCGCTCGCTTTGCGAGCAAATTTTCCACAGCACGTGTGACACGTGCGTCAACGCCGCCTTAACCAAGACACGCCAAGGTGTCACCGTCTGTTCCGTTGTCACGGATCGCCTGCGTAACCTCTAGTCGAGTTTCGTATCATGCGTCCATTCCCCGGCCCGCTGGCGATTGCGCTGGCGTTCTTGTCCAGCATCCTGCTCGGGACCTTTCTGATCGTTGCACCTGCTCTCGTCCACGCGACGGACAAGGCAGCGCCCAAACAGCCGGACGCGGCGACCTGCTCCTGCCCCGACAGCGAGAACGCAAGACCCTGGCCGCGGCCTAAGTTTGCCGATGCCACCCCGATGAAGCCCGGCCTGCGCCTCGACACTGGCGACGAGATCGCCGCCCTCGAGGCCGTCCACCTCGCTCTCAGCGAGATTGGCGACGGCACATCTTATATCTGGCACGGCCGCAATGGCCGCATATCCGGCATCATCAATCCCACGACCTCCTTCAAGGACGCCGAAGGCCGCGTCTGCCGCCACATCATCATGACCCTCAGCGCCGGCCCGGCGTCGGCGCGCACCGAGGGGATTGCCTGCCGCATGGCGGACAGGTCCTGGCGCCTAGAGGGCTAACCCGGGCCAAAAACCTCTCAATTTGCTCGCGCGGCTGATCTACCTGCCCTGCATCGCCGCGGCTGGCGTCTCAATCCCGCGCTGCTATTGTCGCCGCCTATTGGTGGGGTGGCGGGACATTAGGCTGACAACCCTGACCGATGCGGCAATTCGCGTGGCAGCCCGAGCCATGGCGGACCAACAGTGACTGCGTTCTCTTCCCACGGGCAAGGGCGGAAAATCTAAAGCGAGGCAGCGGTGTCGATCGGGCTATGGGCGGTTTTCACCGTGGTGGCGGCGTTTGGCCAGACGCTCCGCAATGCCATGCAGAAGGAGCTGACGGCGACGCTCGGGACGGTCGGTGCGACGCACGTGCGCTTCCTGTTCGGGCTGCCCTTCGCGCTCCTCTTTCTCACTGTCGTGCTGACAGCAACCGGCTACTCGTTCCCAGCCCTCAATAGCCGGATGATCCTCTGGACGATCCTCGGGGCGGGCGCGCAGATCGCGGCAACGGCCATGCTCCTCGCCGCCCTCAAGCAGAAGTCGTTCGTTGTGACGACGGCGCTGATCAAGATCGAACCGGTGCACGTCGCGCTGTTCGGCCTCGTTTTCCTCGGTGACGCGCTGAGCGTGCCCCTTCTCTTTGCAATCCTCATTGCCTGTGCCGGCGTGCTGATCATGTCCTGGCCGAAGGATCAGGCCGCCGCGGTTGCGGACGGTGGCTGGCAACCGGCGCTCCTCGGACTGGCGGCTGGTGCCGTGTTCGGCATCTCCGCCATCGGCTACCGCGGCGGCATCCTCACGCTCGGGCATCCGAATTTTGTCGTCGCGGCAACAACCACGCTCGCCGTCGGCCTCATCATGCAGACGTTCGTGCTGACTGCATACCTTGGGATCTTCGAGCGGGACCGGCTCATGGCGATCTTCCGCGCCTGGCGGCCTTCCGTGTTCGCGGGCTTCATGGGCGCGTTCGCCTCTCAGATGTGGTTCCTCGCCTTCGCGCTCGAAAGCGCCGCCAAGGTCCGCACGCTGGCGCTCGTCGAGATCTTTTTCGCTCAGATCGTTGCCCGCAGCATGTTCAAGCAAGGCCTTGCCTCGCGCGAAGGCCTCGGCATTGCGCTGGTTGTCGTCGGGGTAGTCATTTTGCTCAATGTTTAATCTGGCAGCCGCCAGACTTCGCCACCGCCGCCACAATTCCGGCCCTGGCTGCCCCAACTCGCGCCGCAAACCTCCGACAATCATCCTGAAATGGTCAGCGTGAGCCTTCGGGTAACGCTCCATTAACTCAGCGCCTATTAAGATTAACGGGAAATCTTAGGGCGTAGTGTCGGGGGTGTTGCGTCGCGTAACCGGTTGTGTCGGTCGCGTAGCTGAGTTGGGTGTCAAATGTCGTTTCGTGCGTCTGTTGGCGTTCTCGCCACTATGCTGCTCCTGCCGGGCACAGGCCTTGCCGCAGAGAGCCTTCCTCCCATCAAGATCACGCCGTCGAATGCGGTGCCGGAGTGCGTGACGCCCGGCCGCCTGATGGCCTTCATTAAGGACCGCAATCCGCGGCTCGGTGCCGAGCACGAGAAAATCGCGATCGAGTACATGCGCCATGGCGAAGCGCTCGGCATGCGCTGGGACTATGCTTTCTTCCAGATGGTGATTGAGACAGGCTATCTCACGTTCGAGCGTGAAAAGGGCCGGCGCGGCAACGTCGCACCAAAGCAGAACAATTTTGCCGGCCTCGGCTCCACCGGGCGTGGCGTGCCGGGCGAGTCGTTCCCCGATGTCTCGACGGGCGTGCTCGCGCATCTGCAGCACGTGCTCATGTATACCGGCGAGCGGATCGAAGCCCCAGTCGCCGAGCGCACGCAGAAGGTCATCGAGTGGAAGGTGCTCGACGACTGGCGCGCCGGCATCAAAGGCCCGATGACCTACGCCGATCTCGCCGAGAAGTGGGCGAACACCAAAGCGTACAGCGGGATGATTGCCAAGCACGCCGAGATTTTCGCCGAGCACTTCTGCAACACGCCCGATCCCGCACCCGAGATGCTCGCCGAAGCGCGGCCAGGCAAGCCCAACGGCACTTCTGCAGCGCCGGTAGTGGCACAGGCGGACGAGCCCGCATCCTCTTCTCAGCGCACAACTTTGCGACCCACGACACCTGGCCGCGAGATCGCTCAGCGCGCCGTCGAGGAAGCGCACGCACGCGGCGAAACTCGCCGGAGCAGCCTTGGTGGTGCCGGTCTCGGCGCGCTCGCCAATGAAGGCGAGGCTCCAGCCGCAACGAACCCACCGATCGAGACGGCCTCCATTGGCGCCGGCGCCCGCACCAACCCGATGACACCTCCGGCAACTCAGCCGAGCGAGGCCACAACGGCGCTCTCGCCGCTCATGCAGGCAGCGTCCACGGTCGGCAGCATGTTGAAGAGCATGACGCAGCCACCGCCACCACCCGCACCACCTGCTCAGGCAGCCAAGTCAGCCTGCCGCGTGTGGACGGCGAGCTACGGCGGCACCAAGGCCATCCTGATCAAGGCGCCATCAGCGGAAGGCGTGAGCTACACGGTTCTCGACGTGAACGAGGGCGCCGAGAAGCGCGAGGCCGCCGCCTACATCGCCGCTTATGCCAAGGGCGGCCAAATCGAGAGCACATTCACGAGTCAGATTCAGGCGCTGGAGAAGGCCTTCGAGCTCTGCCCTGAGGGTTGAGATCTAAGGCCGCGGCATCGAGGGAGCGGTTGGTGGGGGAGCGGACGTCAGAAGCCGCGCAACCGTTCAAGTGATGGAATGACGGGGGCTAGCATCAAAATGTGCGCGCGCACGCACTCTTCGCCAGGGCGCAAGACATGGCTCGCCATGCTGCTTGGCCTGCCGGTCACTCTTGCCGTTGCAGCCGGTGCTGCTGCGCCCGCCGCGGCGCTGCCGGAAATTCGGACGCACGAGCGCAATAGCGTTCCCGCGTGCGTGACGCCTGAGCGCCTCATGCGCTACCTCGAGCAGCGCAATCAGAGGCTCTCACCGCAGTTCAAGACGATTGCCCGCTACTACAAGGCCCATGGCGAGCGCTACCGCGTGCGTTGGGACTATGCCTTCTATCAGATGCTGATCGAGACGAACTTCCTCACGTACCGCGCACCCGGCGGCAAGTGGGGGGACGTGAAGCCGAGCCAGAACAACTTTGCCGGTATCGGCGCGACCGGCGGCGGCGCGCCCGGCGATCGCTATCCCGATGTCTCAACGGGCGTGCTCGCGCAGATCCAGCATCTTGTCGCCTACTCGGGCGAGATCGTCGAGCGCCCGGTGGCGCCGCGCACGCGCGAGGTGCAGAGCAAGGTGGTCGAGCTGTCCCGCGCGCTGAAGCGTCCCGTCACATGGCGTGATCTCGCCGGCCGCTGGGCGATTGACCGCAAGTATGGACACACAATCGCGTCCGTCGCCGATCGCTTCCGCGAGCAATTCTGCGATGGCGAACGGGAAATGCAGGTCGCAACCAATACTCGCACCGCACCTACACGGCAGGCACAAGGCGATCCGCCGGCTCCGCCCTCTGCGCAGACTTCCAGACCGGCACGCTCTATGCCACGCGGCCGCGCACTTCCCGCTGACGAAACTCTCGTCGTGAACGACGACGACGAGCCCGTGCGCGCCGCCAATGTCCGCACAGCGGCCGCGGCATCCTCGCCACAGGCCCGCCCGCAAACCTTGGCCCAGCCAGCAGCAGCTCGTCCACTCGCGCAGGCGCCTGTGCCCGCCGAGCGTCCGCGAGCGTGCAAGGTGTGGACGGCGAGCTATGGCGGCAGCCGCAACGTGCTCATTCAGACCATCGTCGGCGAGGAGTTGCACCTGACGGCACTGCAAGTGCTGGACGGACAGGAAGAGGAACTCGCCGCGAACTTCATCGAAACACACGCGGTCGGCGGCGCGCGCCTCGGCGATGCCTTCCCGAATCGCGAGTCGGCGCTGATCCGCGCTTTCGATCTCTGCCCACAGGCCGCGCGCCTCCAGCGCTGAGCGGCGGGGTCTGCTCGATCCTGCGTTCCGCACCAACAAGCGCTTTTGCTGTGGCGCTCCCGGCCGCATCTCGTCAAGCACGCACGCCGTTGGAGCCATCCGAGGCGTCGCTGCTACGATCCCGACGATCCTTCCGGATTGATCGTAAGTTCTTGGTGACGCGCCCCATTCGTGTCGCTATGTGACAGTTGTATGATAGTTCCGTGACGATCGCCTTACAGCTCGCACAGATAGAAAATTCCGATGGGGAAGTCCGCCCGACGCTCGCCTCGCCGCTTTCTCGAACGAGGAAGAACGCCCGGGGATTTTCTCCGGGATCTCGACGCGTCCCGCTGCCGCTATGTGGTGCTGCGATGGTTCGACGACCTGCCTCGGCTCGAGCCCGGTGAGGACATTGATATTCTCGTCCACAACGAGGACGTTGAGAAGCTCAGGGCCGTGCTCAGGCCGCGCCCCTTGGCCGCAAAAATACTCGGCAGCAAAGGCCTGATCCGCTGTGACGTCTATAGCGTCTCCGGACTTCCGGGCAGCAGCTATCAGGGGATTGCGTACTATCCGCCGCATCTCGCGCAGGGAATTCTGGAGCGCGCCGTGCGCCATCCTTCAGGCGCCATGGTCCCCTCGGATCGCGACTACTTCTACAGCCTGGCCTTCCACGCGCTCTATCACAAAGGCCTGCGATCCGGCCTGCCGGTTTCGACACAAGGCCTGCAGCGGGAACCGGGACCCGAGCACGACTACGAGGCGATCCTGCGCCGGCTTGCCGATGCGGCAGGGATGGCGGTCGAGATCGAGATGAACGCGCTCGACGACGAGCTTGCGCGCGCAGGCTGGCGGCCTCCCATCGATTTCATGGAGCGCGTACTGCCTCGCGATCCATGGATCCAATCGCTTGTGCTTGCGGACCGGCGCGCGCTCCCGACCGTTAATGGACTTGCCGTCTTCATCTTGCGCGAGCGCGCCATCGACCGAGCAGACGCCATCGACGCCATCTGCGACCTACTTCGCGAGGATGGGTTCAATATCCTCGCCGTCAATGTGCTCTCCGGCGCGCATCAGGCGCGCTGCGAGCATGAGATTCGCGGCGGGAACTGGGGACGTGGCCCCTGGGCGACGTCAGGAGGCCGGCCGGCAGTGGCCATTGCCGCACTGGACGTCTTTCCGGCGACGCCCGGCAAACGCCTCGGCGAGCATCACCCGCGCGCAGACAATGAGCGCGTCTTCGTCTCCAAGGACCGCATCCGGAACTGGGCGAACGAGGCGCTCCCCGTGCCGGATAAGTGCAACGTAGTGCATTCCTCGGACAATGCCGCGGAGGCCGCGAGCCACATAGACCTGCTCTTTCCTGACGCGCGCGAAGAAATCTTCGACACCGCGAAGCGGCTGTTGGCCTCGGTCGAGCTACCTGGCGAGGTCGTGCGCCGCCTCGATCGGAACGGCCGCCGCGCCATTGTGGAGATCATCCGCCGCGAAGACGGCAGCTTGGCCGTGCGCAAGCGCTTTCGCCCCGAAAAGGAAGCGTTCTTCCAGCGTGAACTCAGTGCTCTTACGGCCCTCAGTCGGATATATCCCGACGTCGTGCCCGAAGTCCTGGAGTATGGCGAGAACTACGTCGTGATGCCCTACTACACCGATATGCGCACGCGCCTCGGTGGACGTCTCGAGCTACCCATTCCCGTGCCGGCGCTGCGCAAGGCCTTTCTGGCCGCGAAGTCCATGTTCGATCATGGATACGCCCTCGTCGATTTCCGACCCCACAATCTGATCATCCAACGCAACCACCAGATCAAGATCATCGACTTCGAAGAGACGCAGCAGCGGTGCCCCGACGAGGGACCGTCCGACTTCAGCGATCTCGAGGTCTTTGAGCCAGATGAATTCGATCGCACATGGGGCCGCGCAGCCGGGCTTCCTCTGCACAGTCTCCTGTACGACCCTTTGTGGATGCTCCAACTGAAGCGCTGGACGTTCGGATATCTCACCGCCGGCACGTCGACGCTCAGAAAGGTACGGCGCGGCATCGTGCGCAAGATAGACCGGCGCCAAGAGCGGATGGCGCTCCGCCGCGCGCGGCGACGTGCCAATGCGCTAACGGCCGGAAGCGTGAGAGACCACCAGACTGCCGGCACCCATCAGACTGCAGAGACAATGCCGTGACCGGCGGGCACGACGTCTAGAGTTTCGAGAGGCTCTGGCTCTAGTTCGTCACGACGAGGCAGTCATAGCCCTGCGGGCGAAGCTGCTCGCAGAACGACTTCGGCTCACGCACGTCAGCATAGGGGCCGAGCCGCACGCGATAGAACTTGCCCATGCCGCCGAAGACCGTCTCGTCAACTTCGATCCGCCGGTTGCCGATCACTCCTGCATGATCCTGGCGGACTTTTGCGGCGAGAGCATCGGCTTCCTTGCGGCTGCGCACTGTCGCAATCTGGAGCCGGTAAGAACCGTTCGCGACTGCGCTCGTGGAGATGGGCGCCGAATCTTTGGCTGACTTGGGTGGGGCCACCTTGGCCGTCCTGGTCTCTGCGGCCGCCTTCGCCCTTGCTTCTACAGGAGTCTCAGGTGCTGCGGGTGCGCGATCCGTACGCGGCCGCCACTGCGAACTTCCGCCCGCATCGTTCTGCGGTGCAGATGTGACGCCCGATCCGCCCGTGAAAAGTCCCGTGAAGAACGAACCAAGGCCGCCGCCTGATTTCGGCGCATCAGCGGCTGGGCGGTTCGCTGGCGCTGGCGGTGGTGAGGGCGAAGCCGAGGGTGGCGGCGGCGCGGCATCGGAGACAGCGGCCACCTGCTGCTCCGCGGGGGCGCGTCGACGCTCCTTCGATTCAACAGTTGTCGAACTCTGCCAACTCGATGTTGCGGGGCCAGCAGCCGGCGACGGGCTCGCTTCCCGAGCGGGCGGCGGTGGCGGTGGCGGTGCAGGCGACGGTGACGAAGAAAACAACGAAGCGAGGCCCTGCAATCCGAACGAGCCAGAAGAAGACGAGCCTGTGTCGGAAGGATAGTCGTCAGAAGTCCGCGGTGCAGATGCGACGCGTGTGCGCTGAGAAGATCCCGAGCCCGCGGCGTCCGGTTGTGCGCCAGGGGCTGCTACGCCGACCTCGCGCGAGGTCTCGCTCCGCGCATTGAGCGCTGCGGTGCGATCCTTCTCGTTGAGACCATCCTTCAGCCAGACGGCGCTCGTGAAGTCGGCAATGGCCTGGGCTTGGCGCCCCTTCGCGCGATGGGCAAGGCCGCGCAGATAGAGCGCGCGTGCCATGTGTGGATTGGAAAGACCGCCGCCGGAAAGAACGCCGTCGAGCGCGGTCATCGCGGCATCGGCGTTGCCGGATTCGAGTGCCTTGGCGGCGCCATCCAGCGCGCGATCGGTATCATTGGTGGCCGGTGCCGCCTTGGCCGCAGGTGCCTTCGACGGCACCCGCTGGGCTTCAGCGCCGCCAGTCCCCCCGGCGACAAATAATGCCGTGACTGCCAACGACAGCGCGATCCTGTTCAGGCTCGGGCTCATAGCGGTTCTCCGGGACCCCCTCGTACCGGTCCGATTCGCGCATCTTTTGTTCAGTTAAGACAAATCTATTTCCCCGGCAATTGTATGGCGTGACCTTTTCCCCGCTGTCCAAGCTTATTCCACCGTGACGGATTTGGCGAGGTTGCGCGGCTGATCGACATCCGTGCCCATGAAAGTCGCCGTGTGATAGGCGATGAGCTGCATGGGAAGGGCATAGACCAGCGGCGCAACGAACGGATGTACGCTCGGCACGCTCAGATGCGTCGCCACGCGGCAGCCGACCTTCTCCGAAGTTGCATCTGACACCAGGACGATCTGGCCGCCGCGGGCTGCCACTTCCTGCATGTTCGAGACGGTCTTCTCGAAGAGATCGTCGTCTGGCGCCACGACGACCACCGGGACGTTCTCGTCGATGAGCGCGATCGGCCCGTGCTTCATCTCGCCGGCGGCATAACCCTCGGCGTGGATATAGGAGATCTCCTTGAGCTTCAGTGCGCCTTCCATGGCGATCGGGAATGCCGTGCCACGACCGAGATAGAGCACGTCACGCGCCTTCGACAGCCAGTGCGCCAGATCCTCGTAGGGTTGCTCTTCGCGCAGGAGGCCGACCATATGGCGCGGCACCTCCGTCAGGGCCTGAATGAGCTCGCGCTCCTTCTCCGGCGTGATCGTGCCGCGCGCGCGACCGATCGCCAGCGCGAAACAGGCGAGCGTCGCAAGCTGACACGTGAATGCCTTGGTCGAGGCAACGCCGATTTCCGGCCCTGCGAGCGTCGGGAGCACGGCATCGCTCTCACGCGCGATCGTCGAGGTGCGCACGTTGACGACCGAGAGAATGCGCTGACCCTGTGCCTTGCAGTAGCGCAGCGTCGCTAGCGTATCGGCCGTCTCGCCCGACTGCGAAATGAAGAGCGCAACGCCACCCGCCGGCATCGGCGCCTCGCGATAACGCATTTCCGAAGCCACATCGATCTCGACGGGCACGCGCGCATAGCGCTCGAGCCAGTACTTGGCGGTGAGGCCCGCGAGATAGGCCGTGCCGCAGGCCGAGATCGTCACGCGCGGGATCTTAGCGAGATCGATGCCGAGGTCGGGGAACGACACTTTGCTGGCAACCAGATCGATGTAGTTCGTGAGCGTGTGCGAGATCACTTCCGGCTGCTCATGGATTTCCTTGAGCATGAAGTGCTTGTGATTGCCCTTGTCGACCAGGAAGCCCGAGGCCGCCGAGGTGATCGACTTGCGCTCGACCTTGCGGCCATGGCGGTCGCGGAACTCCGCGCCGTCGCGGTGAAGGATGACCCAGTCGCCTTCTTCCAGATACGTGATCCGATCTGTGAAAGGCGCGAGCGCGATGGCATCCGAGCCGAGGTACATCTCGCCCTCGCCGTGACCGACCGCGAGCGGACTGCCCTCGCGCGCGCCGATCATGAGATCGTCGTGGCCCGCGAAGATGATGGCGAGCGCGAATGCGCCGCGAAGCTGCTTCAGCGCGATACCAGTGGCTGTGATCGGATCGGCGCCGCGACGCATTTCCGCGGTGATGAGGTGAGCAACGACCTCGGTGTCGGTCTCGGAGCTGAACTTCGCGCCATCGCGCGCCAGGGCTTCCTTGATCTCGCGGAAGTTCTCGATGATGCCGTTGTGGACGACCGACACCTTGTCGGTCATGTGCGGGTGGGCGTTCTGCTCGTTCGGCGCACCGTGTGTCGCCCAGCGCGTATGGCCAATGCCGGCGCGGCCCTTCAGCGGCTGGCGCGAAAGGCGCTCGGCGAGATTGCGCAGCTTGCCTTCGGCCCGCCGCCGGTCGAGGTGGCCATTCTCCACGGTCGCGACACCAGCCGAATCATAGCCGCGATATTCGAGCCGACGCAGCGCGTCGACGAGTTCATTAGCAACGGGCCTTTCGCCAAGTATTCCAACGATGCCGCACATACGGTTTTTGTCCCCGCGAATCGGCTGAGCCTTGTTGTAGATGAGCTACAGGCAAGGCGGCCAATCATTCAATTCACGTTCGATTACCATGGTTTGCACGCAAATCCCGCGCCAGTTCGGCAGTCTTTGGAAGCGTGATTGCCGCAGGGTTAACGGCATTCGATTGCCCAATTACGCTAAAAGATGCAGGATTATTGGTGATTTAGCTTCGATGGAGATCTTTTTCTTCGCGGGAGTCGCCGTCCATGACGATTAACGAGGCCGACTATAAGGCATTTGCAAATTTCGAGACGGACGCGTGGGTTAAGCTGTCGGAACATTACGACACGCTCGCCGGACAGATGACCCGCCAGGCCGTCGATGCGATTATGGATGCGATAGAAATCCGGCCGGGCGTTGAGGTGCTCGATGTTGCAACCGGGCCTGGATATGTCGCCGCGGCGGCTCAGCACCGCGGCGCCAAGCCCATTGGGGTTGATTTCTCACCCGACATGATTGCCGATGCGCGCCTCCGCTTTCCGACGCTCACCATCGAGCAAGGCGACGCCGAGAGCCTACGGTACGCTGATGCGAGCTTCGACGCCGTCGTGTGCGCATTTGGAATGCTGCATTTTCCCCGACCGGGCAAGGCGCTTGCAGAAGCCTACCGCGTTCTGCGCCCCGATGGCCGCCACGCATTCACGGTCTGGTGCGGTCCCGCCAAGAACAAGTTCTTCGGCATGATCGGCGACATCGTTCTCAAGCACGCCAATCCCACGGTCGGACTCCCGACGGGCCCAAGCCAATACATGCTGAGCGACCCGATGGTCTGCGCAGCATTGATGGACGCGGCGACGTTCGACGATACGCGTGTGCAAGAAGTTCCCTGCTACTTCGCTGCTAAATCGCCAAGTGACGTTCTAGCATTCCTGCGCAAGTGCGCACTCCGGGCGATCTACATCGTCGACCGTCAGTCGCCGGAAGTGCGAGCGAAGATCGAGGCGGATTTGATGGACGCGGGCGCCAAGGCCATCGAACAGTACAGCGGCAGAATTCCCTGTCCCGTCCTCCTGACGTCGGGCACCAAGAGGACAGGCTGAGCGCTCGTGGGATGCGCTCGCGTCTACTCGCGGACGTCCGTACGGAACGTCTTCGAGACAACCCGCCAGCCGCCGTTGAGCTTGAGGAGCGTGAGGTAGTCCGTGAAGTAGCGCGGATGAATGGAGCACTCGAGCTTCACGAAAGCCGTCTCGGGTCCCGCCATATCGATCGAGACAATCCGGTCCGTACGCTTCAGGTTCTTCGATTTCGCGGAAGGCCGGCTGTCGACCATGTCGAACCACTTATCGCGGGGCAGATCCGATACGCCACCCTCATGCATGGAATAGAGGTGGCTGCCCTCGTGAAAAGCCTTGCCGAGCTTTGCCGTATCACCCTCGTAGAGCCCGTCGAGATAAGTCCAGATTACGCCCTCGATCGCCTCGATTTCCGTGGCCATGACGTTTTCTCCTCGTTCCGCAGCGTGCGCATTCTCATCGAGCGGCGAGCTTACTTGCGCGCCCGCCAGGTGCAAGCGCCATATGTCAGGCCTTGGCCTGCTCCATGACCTGCCGCAACACGCGAGCGTAGTTGCCGATCGCGATCTTCTTCACGCGATCGGCCGCGAGCTTGCGCTCGAGATGCCGCACGACCCGGCGCAGGTCCCCGTAGCTCGATACGGGCGAGTTCCCGAGCGCATTCATGTCCGTGCCGAAGCCAACGTGATCATCGCCGAGCCAGCCGGCCATCTCGATCAGCCGATCGCCATAGGCCTCGACGGTCGCCCCGACATCCGAGCGCAGGCCCCAGAGGCCGACGACGCCGCCCCTTTCGGCGATCGTTTTGGCCTGATCGAAGTCGAGCTGGCGCGACATCCACTGGATCTTGATCGCCGCGCCGCGCGTGCGCTTCGTCACGGAGCTGTGCGACCACACGAGTGGCGCCTTCGCGACCGTAAGTGCATGATCGACCGCAGCGCGCGTGCAGTGCGCGAGATCGACCAGGATGCCGAGGCGGTTGCACTCCTCGACGACTTTGCGGCCGAAGTCAGTGAGCCCGCCGTGCTTCGGTGGCTCGGTCTGGAAGTCGCCGACCTCATTGCGCACGAAATGCACAAGCTGGATGTGCCGCACGCCGAGTTCGTGCGCCATCTTGAGCCCCTCGATGCCGTCGTCGAGGAAGCTCGCGCCTTCGACGGAGAGCACGACATGCGCCTCGCCGTTGAGCGCGCGATCGAGGTCCGCGGGTGTGGTGGCAATCTTGATCTTCTGCTGCTCGGCGTGCTTGCGCGCGCGCGCGAGTTCTTCCTTGAACCACTTCGTCGCGGCGCCGGGCGTCGGCGCACCCTTCTGGCGCAGCCCCTGCGGCGACGGGCGGATCCAGGGCTGATCGCCGACGAGCGACCAGGAGACGAGCGTTGCATTGCCATCGCCCATGAGTTTGCCGAGCGGCCGAACGGATGCCGGCTGACGGCTGATCCCGAAAAAGAGATGGGCGTGCATGTCGCCGATCGGGATCGTGCTGCTGTCGCCGGCACGCAGGACGGCGAACGGCCCCGCGACCACGGCAGCGCCGCCGAGCAGCAGGGCACGACGGCTCACATAGGGGCGCACCGGCATGGGAAGTTCCCAATCAGAGGTAGTTTGGAGAACGCGCGCCGACAGGGTGCCGGCGCGCGGCGCACCTTACTCGAACATGACGGTCGCCACGTAGTCCATGGTGCGGTTGCGGTTCGTGCGCGGCAGCAGGGTATTGATGAGGTAGGAGGTCGGCGAGTAGTTCTCGGGAACCTGCGACCGGAAAGCTGTGCTCGCCACCAGCGTCTGCGCGCGCCGCCATCCGCCCGCAGCGGCATTCTTGTAGTAGCCCTGCAGCGGTGTGAAGCGCGGCGCCATTTCCTTGGCGACGGTTTGATGGCCCGACGACATCTTCGCGAGAGCCTTCGGATTCTCCTCGAAGATCGACTCCACCAGAGGATCGCGCTTGTCGGCCGGCAGCTTCAGCGCGTCGATGACCATCAGCGGTCCCTCGGCGAGGCCGATCTTGGCGCCGCTCGTGCGTGTCGACATGTACGTGCCGGTCGCCGGCAGCGGCTCCATGACCGGGCTGACGCATGAGGGAATGCGGTCGGCCTTGAAGGCATCGCCGGTCTTGGCGGGATCGCAGTTTCTGAGCGCCATGATCGACCAGACGAACTCCGAGCAGTACATGCTCGTCTCGCCTGAGGGGTTCTGGCCGAGGCCGAGACGCGCGAGATGCTGCACGAAGTCGAGCGGCTTCCCGGAGCTGTACTTCGGCGCGTTGTAGTCGTCGTTGAAGCTGATCTTCGATGGGTAGATCTTGCGCGCCTGACTGTTGATGCGCGTCGCCCAGGCAAGGATCGTGGCGCGCTGCGCGTCGGTCAGCCCGCGCGGGCGGATGATGTGCATGAACTTGAGCGTGCGATAGTGCTCGCTGTCGAAGTTGCCGGCGTAGTTGCTGCCGAGATATTCGCCATTGAGTGGAATATCGAGCTGACGAGCGACGCCATCCTTCACGTAGGCGAGGCCGGTGTGGCTGATACCCATCTGAATGTTCGGATAGGCACCGCCGCCGCCCCACTCGGGTCGGAAGGTGAGAATGATGTCACCGGTCTGGATGAGACCGCTCTTGGCCATGCGCGAGCCGAAACCCGAGCGCTTCGCCACGACGAGGCGGAGACCGACATCACCCTGCGCGCCCTTGGCGTCGGGATGCTTGAACTCGATCAGGCGATCGGTCGTATTGATGTTCTTCGGCAGCGTGGCGCGCGCGCTCGCGGGCACCGCGAGATAGACCGGCATGTCGAGCCGGCGCGCCATATCCTGATTGGTCTTCTCGTTGAAGGTGAACTCGGCGGCCCAGAGCGGCGCTGCCGTGATGGCGAGCGCAACCGCGCTGCCGATGGCGGTCGCGCGCATGAGGCGCGCGCTGAATGACTTAGCGGACATGCTGTCCCTCCCAGCCCAAAAAACCCCGCTCCCCTTAGCACTTTTGGAGCAACGGCCAAACGTCAGGGCAACATCCATCCACTGCGCGGCCAACGTGTGGCGCGAAAGGCACGATTTGTTCAGGAAAGTGCCGCGCGCGATAAAAACTTCACGTCTATGCGAGCGCGTCGCTCAGTAAGCCGAGGCCATTGAGAGCGCGGGGAAAACCGCTGTACGGACCCGTCTGGATGATGGCCTCGATGACCTCCTCCTTCTTGAGACCGATATTCAGAGCGGAAGCGCCAAACTTCTTGAGTTGGCCTTCGAGCCCCAAGGCCGTGAAGGAAGCGATGGCGACGAGCATCCGCTGTCGGTGGTCGAGGCCGGGGCGGAACCAGAGTTCGCCGTAGCCATAGCGGATCGCAGAAGGATAGAGCGCGCCGGTCACGTTGTTGCCGGGCGCCGCATAGCCCTGGCTCGCGCGATCGCCATGCAGATCGGCCATCATCTGGCGGCCGCGCTGGTCGAGCACTTCATTGCTGTCATTGCGCGGCGCCTCGGCTGGCACCGTGATGCCCCGCGATGCGAAGATTTCTTGTGCGACGCGCGCCGCGCGTTCCGTGGTGATGAAGCCGCCGTAGAGCCCTGCCTGGATGAACACTTCCAGTATGCTGCGCGGCGGCACGTCGAGGTCGAGTGCCGAAGCCACGTAGTGGCGAAGTTCCGACGCATTCGGGCCGAGGCCGAGCACGGCGAGCGTGCAGAGCATGCGATCCTTCCGCGGGAGGTTCGGCCTGTCCCAGATGCCGCCGAACGCCACCTCGCTGATGAAATCGTCGAAATTCGGAAGCGGCTCACTTCCTTCGGCGCGCTCGAGACCCAGCTCCTCGCGCACAACCGCGCCGCGCCGGCGCAGCTCCTCTCGTCCAGTCGCCACCGAACGCTCCTCCCAGTTATCTGATTGCTGACGTCAGAAATTGACGTTCTGAATGACCCAGCCGCCACCGGCCGCGATCAGCCCAGCGATGATGATATACGGGAGCATGGTGATGAGAACGCTCAATAGCGCAACGAAGGCCAGCAGAACCTTCTCGGCTGCACTCCAGAGCGAGATGACTGCTTTGTAGAGGACGTAAACGATCGCGACGACCACGAGGGCGAGGATTGCGATCTTCCACGCCGGCAGGCTCTGCCAGTTCGACTGGAGAATCTGCACGATCTGGCCGAACGACCACGTCCAGACGAGTTGAACAAAGCGGAAGATCGCAGCAATACCCTGCTGCAGAAATTGCACGAGCTGATTGATTGCCTGGTTCATGTTCGGCTCCCCCGATGGCCCACCATGCCCCTATACGCTTATGACGACACAACGGTTGCGGCCGATCGGCAACATCGGCTGTCGCGAAGTTACCTTTCTATGTGAGCCCGTGGCGGCAACAGCACACTACTTCAGCGTTTCAGTGATCCAATCCATTCCTTCACGACGTCGACCGCACCATAGTTGTCGAGATTGACGTGGCGCCCCTCGGGGAACACGACGATCCGCTTCGGGTCGCGTGCAAGCGCGTACATCCGCTGCCCCATTTCGATGGGGATCACTTGGTCCCGCGTACCATGCAGGATCAGCAGCGGCGCATTGATCGCGGCAATGTACTTGTCGCTCTCGTAGCGATCCACCATCAGCCAGTTCAGCGGCAAGATCGGATAGGCCTTGGCCCCGACCTCCACGACGGACGTATAGGGCGCATCGAGGATCACGCCTGCAATCGGCACAGCCGCCGCAGTCTGTACGGCGACGCCTGAACCAAGCGACTCGCCGAAGAGGACGATATCCGACGGCTTGAGGCCCTGCTTGATGAGATAGTCATAGGCGAGGCGCGCATCGGCAATATTGTGCGCCTCTGTCGGGCTGCCCGTGCTGCCGCTGTAGCCGCGGTATGCCACTGCGAAAATGCCGAAGCCCGCGTCCCGATAGCGCCCAAAGCGCCCAGCGCGGTTTGCGAGCCCGCCGCCATTGCCATGGAAGTAGAGGATCGTCGGCGCGGCGGCAGGAGCAGGCGCATACCAGGCGATGAGGCGCGCGCCATCGGGCGTTGGAAGCTCGACCTCGCGGAATCCTTCGAGCCCGGCCGCCGCAGGCGCGACACGCATCGCATTGGGGAAATACGTGAACTTGCGCTGCGCGAAATAGGCGACCGCTATGATCACCAGATACGCAATCGCGATATAGAGAAGGATCTTCGTCACGCCCGACATTCGTTCGTCCCGCTTAGCGGCCGCGGAAACGGGCCGGGCGCCGCTCGAGGAATGCGGCAATACCTTCCGCACTGTCCTCGCTCGCCGTCGTCAGCACGAACTGGTCGAGGTCCATATGGCTCGCGAGATCGTCGAGCGCGCCTGAAAGCCGGTTCACCGTGACCTTGGTCATCTTGACGGGAAGTGGTGGTTCGGCCGCCAAACGTCCAGCGAGCGCCATTGCCGCAGTCAGCGCACTGCCATCCTCCGCCAGATGCTCGACGAGGCCCCACTCATAGGCCTGCTCGGCATAAATGCGCTCGGAGGCCAGCATGACCGCCTGCTTCGTGCGCGCCGGTCCCATGAGTTGCAGCAGCCGCGGAATGGACCCCCAACTCATGTTCATGCCGAGGTCGATCTCCGGAATGCGGAAATGCGCGTCGCGCGCCGCCACGCGAAAATCGAGCGAGACGGCCAGCGCCACGCCGCCGCCAATACAGAAGCCCTCTATGGCGGCAATCGTCACCTGCTCCATCTCGTACCACGCGCGGCACATGCGCGGGCCGACCGCAATGGAGCGCCTGAGCGCACCCAATCCCTCATCGACCACGTTCTTGCGCTCGTTGTCCTTGAGATCGAAGCCGGCCGAGAAGGCGCGCGTATTCCCCGCGAGCACGACGACGGACGTCTCGATGTCATCCTCGAACGAGCGGGCCGCCTCGCGCAGTTGCCGCATGGCCGATGGCGAAAGCGCGTTGATGCTGTCGCGACGATCGAAGCGCACGAGCGCGACACGCCCGTCAGGTCCGAGCCCGCGCTCGATGCTCACGTAGCTTTCGTCCTCTGCCATGGCGTGCCACTCCTTCAATCATAAAAGACGGGGGTCCGGGGGTGTCCCCCCGGGCGGGTTACGGGGCGGCAGCCCTGTTCGCGCCTGCGGCGCGAGCGAGACTGGTCTCGCGCTCCCGGTTCTTGCGGCGCGCCTTTGGCGCGACGAGGGACACCCTCCCGGACCCACCCGTCTTTATAACCTTACGCTCTAACGCACGACCTTCAGAATACCGCGCGCCTCGAGATCGGCGATCTCGGCATCGCTGTAGCCCACAGCGCCGAGGACCTCGGGACCGTCGGCACCAAGGAAGCCGGCGTGGTGGCGGAATTCGGTCGGCGTTTCGGAGAAGCCGAGCGGGCTCGCAACCGTGCGCACGCGCCCCTCCGTCGGATGCTCGCGCGTCGTGAAAAAATCGGTCGCCTTGAGATGCGGATCCTCGAACAAATCATCGAGGTCATTGACCGGCATGGCCGGAATGTCATGGGCATCGCAGAAGGCCAGCCATTCGGCCGTGGTCCGGGTCAGCGCAATCTCGTTGACGATCTGCTGCACGAGCGGCTGCTGGTTGGCGCGCGCCGCGACACTCGACACGCGTGGATCGCTCTTCAGATCTTCGCGCCCCACGCCGTTGCACAAAGCTTCCCATTGACGGTCGGTGACCGCGAGCATGCATACGTAGCCGTCTTTGGTGCGTGCTGGCCGACGATGGGGATTCAAAATGCGCGCGTAGCCGATGGTGCCGCGCGGAGGATCATACGTTGCATCGTAAAGATGCTCGGCGAGCCAGAAGGACGTGATCGTCTCCAGCATGGGAACTTCGACGAGCTGTCCTTGCCCCGTGCGCGTGCGATGCACGAGCGCGCCGAGGATGCCCATGGCGAGATGGAGGCCGGTCGTCTTGTCGACGATCAGGCTCGGCAGGAAGCGCGGCTCGCCGCCTGAAGCGCGCGCACTGAGCATCGCCGCTCCACTCGCACCCTGCACGAGATCGTCGTAGGCGGGCTTGGCGCCATAAGGCCCCGAACGCTTGTAGCCGAGGCAGTAAGCATAAATGATCGAAGGATTGACGGCGCGGATGTCGTCATAGCCGAGGCCGAGCCGCTCGATGGCTTGCGGGCGGTTGTTGTGCACGAAGACATCGGCGCTGGCGGTGAGGCGCTTCACCACCTCGACGGCTTCCGGTCGCTTGAGGTCGAGGCAGACGGACTTCTTGTTGCGGTTCGCGGCGAGGAAGATCGGCCCCATGCCTTTGGTCGGCGGCGTGCCGGGATTGCGCATGATGTCGCCTTCGGGCGGCTCGATCTTCGTGACGACGGCGCCCATGTCGGCAAGATGCAGCGTCGCAAAGGGTCCAGACACGACGGCTGTCAGATCGACGATGCGAATGCCATCGAGCGGACCGGGCATGGAGCGTTTGTCCTTGTCCTCTGGGGGAAGAGATCGTGCGCCTTCAGCGGTTGCCGCGTCGTCTGGCTTCGGCAAAGCGCACGGCTTCGTCGGCCGCTCGGAAGAGAGCGCGGGCCTTGTAGACGCATTCCATCTGCTCGGCCTCGGGATTGCTGTCGGCGACGACGCCGGCGCCAGCCTGGACGTACATGCGCCCGTCCTTCACAATCGCCGTGCGCAGCACGATGCACGTATCCATGTTGCCGTCGGCCGCGAAGTAGCCGACGCAGCCCGCATAGGGTCCGCGCTTTTCCTTCTCCAACTCGTCGATGATCTCCATGGCGCGAACTTTCGGCGCGCCCGAGAGCGTGCCGGCCGGGAAACCGGCCATCAGCGCATCGATCGCGTCGTGTTTGGGATCGAGCTCGCCGTGCACGGTCGAGGAAAGATGCATGACCTGGCTGTAGCGCTCGATGTCGAAGCTCGAAGCAACGGAGACCGAACCGATCTTCGCGACACGACCGACGTCATTGCGCCCGAGATCCAGCAGCATGAGATGCTCGGCCCGTTCCTTGGGATCGCTTACGAGTTCACGCTCGAGCGCCGCGTCCGCCTCCGGTGTTGCGCCGCGCGGACGTGTGCCGGCGAGCGGTCGAAGGGTCACGCGGCCATCGCGCACGCGCACGAGGATCTCTGGCGACGAGCCGACGAGGGCGAAATCGCCGAAGTCCAGATGAAAGAGGAATGGCGAGGGATTCGTGCGCCTGAGCGCGCGATAGAGCGCGAAGGGCGGCAGCGTGAATGGCGCTGAAAAGCGCTGCGACACGACGATCTGGAAGGCATCGCCGGCGGCAATGTACTCTTTGCAGCGCCCGACCATGGCCCTGTATTCGGCCGGCGTGGTGTTGGAGACCGGCTCCGGCGCTTCGAGCGGATCGAAGCCCGTCAACGCATGATGCGGGAGTGGAGCATCGAGGCCGGCAACGACATTGGCAAGGCGACTGCGTGCGGCCTCGTAAGCCTTCGTGGGGTCCTCGCCCTTCTGCGGGTAGACCGGCGTGACAAGCGTCATCTCGTCTTTCACGGCATCAAAGATGACCATGACCGTCGGACGCACCAGAATCGCATCCGGCACGCCCAGTCTGTCGGGCGGCACGTTCGGCAGACGCTCGACGAGCCGCACATTGTCGTAACCGAAATAGCCGAAGACACCAGCGGCCATGGGCGGCAGCCCCGGAGGCGTCTCGATGCGCGAGCGCTCGAGGAGCGCCCGCAATGAGGCAAGCGTCGGCACGGCTTCGGCCTCGAACTTGTCCGGCGTCTCGCGCGGCGAGCGGTTGATCTCGGCACGGTCGCCGAAGGCGCGCCAGACGGTGTCCGGCTCGAGGCCGATGATCGAGTAGCGGCCGCGTACCTCGCCGCCCTCGACGGATTCGAGAAGAAAGCTCAGCGGCCGGCCATCGGCGAGCTTAAGCATGGCCGAGACGGGCGTCTCGAGGTCGGCAACGAGCCGTGTCCAAACGAGCTGCGGGCGGCCCTGCCGATACGTGGCCGAAAACGGGCCGAGCGGCGGCTCGACCTCGACAAGAGGGGCGGGGGCAGGCGGCATCTAGGGTCGTTTCCCGGTCGCGGTGTGTTTGGTCGGGGCAACCTAGTAGGAGAACGATCCTGAGGGAAGCATTTGAGCCATGGCAACGGCCAAACGTTGTCCCCGCCTACTGAATAGGCCTCGGCGACCAGGGGCGGGATGATCAGAGGTAAGCCGGGGGAGCCAGATAGAACCAGCCAAAGATCAGGCTGAGCAGCGTGAGCGGCAGGACCACGCAGGTGAGCGCGAGAGCGCGGTGGCCGAACTTCTGGGCGAGCCAGGCACCGACGATGCCCGCGGCCGGCATGAACCAGAGCATTACGAAGGGATAGTCGAATAGGTCTTCGAACGTCGTGCCGCGGCGCACGGGCATCCAGGTGGCCCAGGCAATGGGCTCGACGATGTAGAGCGAGACGGCGGTCCACGCGAACAGGACCGTCATGGCGACGACGGCATTAGCCACCATCAGGAAGATCAAGATCCTCGACGGCTGAGTGGGTGCGTGAGCTTCATCGCCGTAGTAAGAAATCGTCACGTGCGGCCTCGATGTCGATCGTCGAAAACCTGAACGGCCACGCCTTATCTTGATCTTGGGCAGACCGCCATCTTAGGTGCGCACGGTAAACGGAAGGTTACGTCGGCGGTCGCCCTCCTTTTGGAGTTCAGCGGACCACGCGGGGGGCAAGAGACGACATGCGCATCGCGACCTGGAACATCAACGGCGTCAAGGCTCGCATCGAGAGCCTGCTGACCTGGCTCCGCGAGACAGAGCCCGATGTCGCCTGCCTCCAGGAGATCAAGAGCGTGACGGAGGGCTTTCCGGCCGACCGTCTTGCCGAGGCCGGCTATCAGTGCGCGGTTCACGGCCAGAAGGGCTTCAACGGCGTGGCGATCCTGTCGAAGCTACCGATCGAGGATGTGGTCATGGGCTTTCCCGGCGAGCCCGACACGGGGCAGTCGCGGTACATCGAGGCGCTGGTGACGGGCGATGCCGGCATTTGCCGCCTCGGTTGCCTGTACCTCCCCAACGGCAATCCCATCGGGACGGAGAAATTTTCCTACAAGCTCGCGTGGATGGCGGCATTCGAGTCCTACGTGCGCGGGCGGCTTACCCTCGAGGAGCCCCTGGTGCTCGCCGGCGACTACAATGTGATCCCGATGCCGGCCGATGCGCGCCGACCCGAAGCCTGGACGGGGGACGCGCTCTTTCAACCCGAGACGCGGACCGCATTTCGTCGCCTGGCCGGACTCGGGCTGACGGACGCTGTCCGCGCCTGCCATCCAGGCGCGGGCGTCTACACGTTCTGGGATTACCAAGCCGGCGCCTGGCAGAAGGACGATGGCATTCGGATCGACCACCTGCTGCTGTCGCCGCAAGCCGCCGATCGCCTGAGCGCGGCCGGCATCGACCGTTTCACGCGCGGCTGGGAGAAGCCCTCGGACCATGTTCCGGCGTGGGTGGAACTTCGGGTGTAAGGAGCGCCGTCAGCGACCCTTCGCGCCGACGTCTCGGACGCTCTTCTGGTCGACGCTGGGTTGCGCGGGACTCGCCGTCAGCTCGCCTCCCGGCGGCAATTGCAGGCTGCCGGGCCCGCGGAGATCGTCGAGGAGCGGGATGGGTTTGCCGTCCGCGCACGTACGCGTCGGGACGATGTCAACACGGTCCTGGTCCGGCTTGCGGAAAGCGCGGCCGAAGTCGAAGAACTGCCCCCAGCGCTGGACAAGTGGGCGCGCCTCCTTGCGGCGCGGCTCGTTCATCCCGCAGTAGATGTTCTGGTAGATATCGTCGACCCAGAGATGGTCCGTCGGTGCCGCGCCCCGAACGGCCAGCTCGGCGAGAGCCAGGGCACGCGCATCATCCTTGTCGACGATCTGCCCGCGCCAATACTGGTCGGCGAGGAAGGCCTGCGCGCCGGCATGCCCTCCCTGCACCAGCGTCGATAGGAAGTGGAGCGCAAGTCCGACATCCTTGCGGCCGCCCTCTCCGGCGATGAGCATCTTCGCCAGCGTGAACTGCGCATCGCGATTGCCGAAGAACTTAGCCGCGTGCTCGATATAGCGCAGCGCCATGGCTGGATTAGCGGCCATGTTCAGCTCGGGCACGCCGCGGTTCAGATACTCGCCGAATGACAGCAGCGCCTTCGAGACGTAGGGCGCCCGCGGATCGTCGTCGGGATCGACATTGGCGTTGTTGAAAACGATCTGGCGCAGCAGACGGAAGGCTTCGCCGTGATTGGTGTGGGCGCCCGAGTTGTCGGCGAGAATAGCGGCGAGCAGATACTGCGCAAGGAACTCATTTTGCTCGGCTGCATAGCGCAAAGCCGGAATGGCAAACTCGACATAGCCGCCGCGATAGGCGTTGATGCCCTGCTCGAGTGCGGCATCGGGACTGACGAATGTCACACGCGGCTCATTTGCCCGCGCTAACATGGCAGACGGCAGCGCCAGCAGGACAAGGGCGAGCGCCGCGGCGCCCAGCCATGCCTTTACCCGACAACAAAACGTCTGCCTGAGAGACAACGTCGACCTTTCCGCCAGCACGGCGCTGCCCTTAATGGCAACGCACCTCGCGGGCGCTCGCAACCAATCCGCACACGTGTACAAATGTTGTTCTCGCGCCGACGCGCGAGCGCATTCCGAAATCAGCGCGTCACGAACACCACCAGTACGTCCTCCCGCTTAAACAGGACGCCCCGACACGCTCAAACTCGAGCGCTGGGACAGTGTGATTCAGCGAGTGGGCAGCATGACGGTGTCGGGACTTTGTGGCTCTATGGTGGCGTAGGATGGCCATATCGTTGCGTACCGGCAACACATAGTTAACGATTCACGAACACCCTGATGCAGCAGGATTTTTGAGGCCACCTACCGTGAGAACTCTTGTCATTTATGTGGCAGCAGCGGCCACCGAGATCGCCGGCTGCTTCGCCCTATGGGCGGTCACGCGAAACGGTGCCCCGATGTGGTGGGTGGCACCCGGGATTCTCTGCCTCATACTATTCGGCTGGTTGCTGACGCGCGCGGATATCGACTTCGCGGGCCGCGCCTACGCGGTGTACGGCGGGATCTATATCGCAGCATCGCTCGCGTGGCTTTGGAGTGTCGAAGGCCGCGTGCCGGATCGCTGGGACATGATCGGCGCGGGCATCGCAATCGCGGGCGCGCTGGTCATCCTATACATGCCCAGATCTGCATAGTTCTGCCAACAACTAGAAGATCCGCACTGGTGGCGCCTCATGCGCAGGCACTCGTGCCAGAATTGCAAGCATGGTGGCAGCGTTGCCTCATTGCCAATCTTCCGTCATACTTCGATCAGGGTAGAAACCGGACGGCAATCCGTTCAACGGCCGATCCGGGGCAAACACGTGGCGTAGGGAGTAGCCATGGCTGACACCAGCCGGCAACAGGCACGTCGTGCTCATGGCGCGTCTGGCGGAATTCTGCTGAATGGGGTGCACAAGTGGTACGGTGAGTTTCATGTCCTGAAGGACATCAACCTCACGGTCAAAGAAGGCGAGAGGATCGTCATCTGCGGCCCGTCGGGCTCCGGCAAGTCCACTCTGATCCGCTGCATCAATCGGCTCGAAGAGCATCAGCAGGGACAGATCATCGTTGACGGCATCGAGCTCACGAACGATCTCAGGAACATCGACAAGATCCGCGCCGAAGTCGGCATGGTCTTCCAGTCCTTCAACCTCTTCCCGCACCTCACCATCCTCGACAACCTCTGCCTTGCACCCATTTGGGTGAAGAAAATGTCGCGTGCGGAAGCCGAGAAGACGGCACGCATGTATCTCGAGCGAGTCAAGATTCCGGAGCAGGCGCTCAAGTATCCCGGCCAGCTCTCCGGCGGCCAGCAGCAGCGCGTCGCCATTGCCCGCGCGCTATGCATGAACCCGAACATCATGCTCTTCGACGAGCCGACGTCCGCCCTCGATCCCGAGATGATCAAGGAGGTGCTCGACGTCATGATCGAGCTCGCGAACTCCGGCATGACGATGATGTGCGTTACGCACGAGATGGCCTTTGCGCGGTCGGTGGCCGATCGAGTCATCTTCATGGATCGCGGCGAGATCGTCGAAATGGCGCCGCCGGACGAGTTCTTCAGCAATCCGAAGTCCGATCGTACGAAGCACTTCCTTAGTCAGATTCTCAACCACTGATGCGGCACCCCCGCATCGTGTCCGTGCCAGCGTCCGGCAGGCTTAGCCGGAGGCCCGGCAGATCAGAAGGCACTACCAAAATGGAAAAGGGAAACTTCATGAAACGAGCGACCAAGCTATTCGCAACGGCCGCCGCAGTCGCGCTCGGCACTGCCGGCATGGCCAGCGCCCAAACACTCGACAAAGTGAAAAAGCAGGGCACGCTTTCGTGCGGCGTCAACGTCGGCCTCGCCGGCTTCTCGGCTCCCGACGACAAGGGCAACTGGACCGGCCTCGATGTCGACTACTGCCGCGCCATTGCCGCCGCCGTGCTCGGCGACGCGACCAAAGTGCGCTTCGTCCCGACGACCGCCAAGGAGCGCTTCACCGCACTGCAATCCGGCGAAATCGACGTGCTCAACCGCAATACGACATGGACGCTCGGCCGCGACAGCTCCCTGGGCCTGAGCTTCGTCGGCACGAACTACTACGACGGCCAGGGCCTGATGGTGAAGAAGTCGCTCGGCGTAAAGAGCGCGACCGAACTCGGCGGCGCCACCGTCTGCGTGCAGACCGGTACCACGACGGAACTCAATCTCGCCGACTACTTCCGTCTGAACAAGCTCGAATACAAGCCGGTCGTCTTCGAGAAGGCCGACGAGATTCTGCAGGCCTATCAGGCCGGTCGCTGCGACGTCTACACGACGGACGCCTCGGGCCTCTACGCGCAGCGCCTGCAGATGCAACAGCCGGACGAGCATATCGTGCTGCCCGAGATCATCTCGAAGGAGCCTCTCGGTCCGTCCGTGCGCCAGGGCGACAGCCAGTGGTTCACGATCGTGAGGTGGGTGCACTTCGCGCTGCTCAACGCGGAAGAGGCCGGCATCACCAAGGCCAACGTCGACCAGATGACCAACTCCACGAACCCCGACATCCGACGCATCCTCGGCAAGGAAGGTGAGTTCGGCAAGGGTATCGGCCTCAGCGCCGACTGGGCCTACCAGGCCATCAAGCAGGTCGGGAACTACGGCGAAATCTTCGAGAAGAACGTAGGCTCCGGCTCGCGCATCAATATCGCCCGTGGCCAGAACAGCCTTTGGACCAAAGGCGGCCTGCAGTACGCCCCGCCGATCCGCTGACGCGTCGTCCAGCGCGGGGGTGCGTGCGGCCGCCATGCCGCACGCGCCCAGTCTTTCCGTTCGGCGAGGATCGCAGCGGCCATGACAGCAACGACGAACAGGCAAGGTCCGGGCCCACTTGTCCCGCCCGCTAAGCCTAGTCTCCTCTACCGGCCCGAGTTCCGCCAGGCTGTCTACCAGATCCTCCTCGTCGTCGGTCTCGTTGCCGGTTTCTGGGCCATCGCCCACAACGTTTCCGAAAATCTCGCCCGACAGAACATCGCATCGGGCTTCGGCTTCTGGAACCGGACCTCGGGCTTCGACATCTCGCAGTCGCTGATCACGTACAACAACCAGTCAACCTACGGACAGGCCTTCTGGGCCGGTCTCTTCAATACGCTGCTCGTCGCTGCGCTCGGCGTCGTGTTCGCAACTCTGCTCGGCTTCATCATTGGCATCGGGCGCCTCTCCTCGAACTGGCTGATCGCGCGTCTGTGCGGCGCCTATGTTGAGACGCTGCGCAATCTTCCCCTGCTGCTGCAGCTCTTTTTCTGGTACTTCGCCGTGCTGAAAAACTTGCCTGGCCCGCGCCAGAGCATTGTTCTTCCGGCCGGCGCCACGCTCAATGTGCGCGGCCTCTACATTCCCGCGCCCGTGCCCGAACAGGGATTTAATGCCGTCCTCATCGCCTTCGCGATGGGCATCGTGGCTTCGATTGGCGTTTACATGTGGGCGCGGCGCCGCCAACTCGCGACCGGTGAGCGCTTCCCTGTGCTCTGGACAACGCTCGCCCTCATTCTGCTGCTGCCGGGCGCCGTCTATATCGCACTCGGCCAGCCGCTGGGCTGGGAGTATCCGGTTCTGCGCGGCTTCAATTTCCAAGGTGGCATCCCCATTCAACCGGAGCTCATGGCCCTGGTCGTCGGGCTCTCGACGTACACCGCGAGCTTCATCGCAGAGATCGTGCGCGCCGGCATCGCGGGCGTGCCGCGCGGCCAGCGCGAAGCCGCCAACGCCCTTGGGCTTTCGAGCGGCCTCACCATGCGCCTCGTGGTTATCCCGCAAGCGCTGCGCATCATCATCCCGCCGCTGACCAGCCAGTACCTGAACCTCGCGAAGAACTCCTCGCTCGCCGTGGCCATCGGCTATCCGGATTTCGTCAGCGTGTTCACCGGAACGGTTCTGAACCAGACGGGTCAGGCCGTCGAAGTGATCTTGCTGACGATGCTCGTGTTCCTGACGATCAGCCTCATCACGTCGGCATTCATGAACTGGTTCAACAAGCACATTGCGCTCGTCGAGAGATAAGGGACGCCTGCCATGACGAGCACGACTGCAGATTTGCGCCCGCCACGCAGCGAAGTCGGCGTCGTCGGCTGGCTACGCAAGAACCTCTTCTCGAGCCCGATGAACGCGATCCTCACCGTCATCGGCATCTGGATCATCTGGACCGTCGTCAATGCCGTCGCGCACTGGGCCTTTGCGAACGCGACGTGGGACGGCACCAGCGGGAAGGACTGCACGTGGCCGGGCGCAGGCGCCTGCTGGCCGTTCATCAAGGCGAAGTTCAGCCAGTTCATGTACGGCCGTTATCCGGAGCCGCAGCGCTGGCGCGTCGACCTCACGTACGTGCTCGCCATCATTGGCCTGGTGCCGCTGATGATCCCGCGCATTCCGGGCAAGTTGTTCAACACGATCTACATGCTCGTCTTCTTCCCCATAGCCGCATTCCTGCTGCTCGTCGGTGGATACTTCGGCCTTCCCTATGTACCGACGGAGCTTTGGGGCGGACTGCTCGTGACGCTCGTCGTCGCCAGCGTCGGCATCGCAGGCGCCTTCCCGCTCGGCATCCTGCTCGCACTTGGCCGGCGATCGCGCATGCCGATCGTCCGCTGGGTTTCCGTGGGCTTCATCGAGATCGTGCGCGGCGTGCCGCTGATCACCGTGCTCTTCATGGCCTCGGTGATGCTGCCGCTCTTCCTGCCCGAGGGCATGACCATCGACAAGCTCATGCGCGCGCTGATCATGGTGGCGCTGTTCTCGGCGGCCTATCTGGCTGAAGTCATCCGTGGCGGTCTGCAGGCCATCCCGCGCGGGCAGTTCGAGGCCGCCGACGCGCTCGGCCTCACCTACGCGCAGAAGATGGGGCTCATCGTTCTGCCCCAGGCGCTGAAGCTCGTTATTCCGGGCATCGTCAATACCTTTATCGGTCTCTTCAAGGACACGAGTCTCGTTCTCATCATCGGCATCTTCGATCTCCTCGGCATCGTGCAGCTCAACCAGACCGACGCAAACTGGTTTTCCCCTTCGACAGGCATGACCGGCTATGTCTTCGCGGGGCTGGTGTTCTGGATCTTCTGCTTCGGCATGTCGCGCTATTCGCTCTTCATTGAGCGGCGCCTCGCTGAGAGTGACAAGCGCTAGGCCAGCGATCGAGTTCTGGACCCGGTCAGCGGACTCGGCGTAGCCTTGTGTCATCCCAAGTGGCATCCGCCGCTGATCTCCAGCCCACGAACGCGTTGCGCCGCTCCGCGCGCCGCGCCCTCCCTTGCCGAGCCCTGCATGATCTGGCTGCTTATTCTCGTGCTCGGGCTCATCGGCGGCGTCATCGGTGGCGTGGTCGGATTCGGCGCCTCGATCCTCATGATGCCGGTGCTCGTCTTCAGCTTCGGCCCCAAGGAGGCCGTTCCGATCATGGCCATCGCGAGCGTGCTCGCGAACTGGATGCGCGTCGCCATCTGGTGGCGTGAAGTGGACTGGCGGGCCAATGCCGCCTACTGCGCGACGGCCATTCCGGCAGCGGCCCTCGGCGCACGCACGCTCATCGCCCTCGATGCCCGGATGGTCGAGGTCGGGCTCGGCATCTTTCTCATTGCCGTCGTTCCGGTGCGCCGCTGGCTCATGAGACGCGGCTTCTCCGTGAACCTCTGGGGCCTCGCGCTCGTCGGCGCGGCAATCGGCTTTCTGACCGGCCTCGTCGCTTCGACGGGGCCCCTCAATACGCCCTTCTTCCTCGCCTACGGCCTCACCAAGGGCGCGTACATTTCGACCGAGGCGGTCGGCTCCGGCGCGGTCAGCTTCGTCAAGTCGCTCGTCTTCCGCACGTACGGCGTGCTGCCCTGGGAGACGATCGCACGCGGGCTCATCGTCGGCGCCTCGCTGATGGTCGGCTCGTGGTTCGCCAAGGCGATCGTCCAGCGTCTGGACGCGCGGCACTACGCCGGCATTCTCGAAGCCATGATGGTGCTCGCCGGCTTCACGATGATCTACGCGGCGTTGTCTTGATTACCGCGGATGCCAACGCCTTCGGCTACTGGCGCCCCTGTTCGCGCCAAAGGCGCGACCACGATCACCCGAGCCGCGCCTCGCGCTCGGCCTCGCCGGATGTCAGGTCCGCGAGCACGGTCTCACCAGCGATGGCGCGCTGCCCGACGGCAACAAGCGCGGTCTTGCCCTCGGGCAGGTAGACATCCGCGCGGCTGCCGAAGCGAATCAGGCCGAAGCGCTCGCCGACACCGACCATGTCGCCCTCGTCCTTGAACGTGACGATGCGGCGCGCGATCAGGCCCGCGATCTGGACGACGCCGATCTCCTCGCCACTCCCGGTCGTGATGACGAGGGCGCGGCGCTCGTTGTCGACGCTGGCCTTGTCGAGGGCGGCATTGACGAAGGCACCCGGCACATACACCGAGCGGCTGATGCGGCCTGCGACCGGCGCGCGGTTGATGTGCACGTCGAACACCGAGAGGAAGATCGAGATGCGCTGGCGCTCGCCGATGCCGAAGCCGAGTTCCGGCGGCGGCACGACGCGCTCGATTGCCGAAATACGGCCATCAGCCGGCGCGATGACAAGCCCCTCACGCAATGGCGTGACGCGATCGGGATCGCGGAAGAAGTAGGCGATCCAGATGGAGATGATGACGAGTAGCCAGCCGAGCGGCGGCCATACCATGAGGAACAGGAGCGCCAGCGCCACGCCGATGGCCAGAAATTTCCAGCCGTCCCGGTGCACGGGTACGAGCATGGACATGATGGTCGATGGGAGACTATTACCGGCCACGGGCAACCCTGAGCTGTATGAACACATGCACACCCGGAGCGCCGGATAAGTCGCGACGGGGCTTTGTCGGCAGAGTGGTACCCGCCAGCGGCCCGGACCGCAACCCGCGATCGTTCAGCCGGCAGACACTGATCCGGCCGAATTATCGAATATGTTACAAGCGGCGCTCACGAGCGGCGTCGCACCCCTGACGAGAATCGCATAGGCACCGGCCTCCGGTGCCGACAGGCCAGTCGAGCAAGACCGGAAGGGCGAGGGAGAAGATTGGCGATCATTCCGTTCCGGCACAGCGCAGAAAGGCGCCTCCGCATTCTAGCCTCTGCACTGGCGCTCATCCTCAGCGCGATGTTGGCCACGCCTCTGATCGCGCAAACACCGCAGCCTCTCGGCGTCGGGGCGACCGGCTTGCCGCTCCCACGCTTCGTGAGCCTGAAGTCCGACCGCGTGCAGGTGCGCCAGGGTCCCGGTACCGACCACAAGATCCTTTGGGTGTTCAATCGCGTCGGCCTCCCTGTCGAGGTGCTGGAAGAGTATGAGAACTGGCGCCAAGTGCGCGACCAGGACGGCAGCGTCGGCTGGGTTGCGCACGCCCTGCTGTCGGCGCGGCGCACTGCCGTGATCATGGCCTGGACCACGGGCGAGGCGCGCAATAGCGGACCTGCGAAGCCGGTGCCGCTCTTCGATGAGGAGTCGACGACCGCCCGTCAGGTCGCGCTGCTCGAGCCGGGCGTCATCTGCGGCATCCGGCGATGCGACGGCCGCTGGTGCAACGTCTCGGTCGGCGATTATCGCGGGTATGTCGAGCAGACCAAGCTCTGGGGCGTCTATCCCGGCGAGAACATCCGCTAGTGTCCCGATTCCGAAGATCGCCTCACCTCGATACTGGCGTTCCGAGCGAACTTCGGAATCAAAAGGGACACTAGAATCATAAACTTGCTAGTGTGTTTCAGATCGAGAAATTCGCTCGATGCCGAGCCCCGAGAGCTGGCGAATTTCTCGATCATCACACTAAGCGGACGGCGGTCGGACAGGCAGTTTCGCCGCGCGCGTTCTGGCTCTAAGCTTGGCGCAACAACAAGCCGACTGCAAAACACACTATCTAGGGAGAACGACATGACCGGGCGCTTGAACGGTAAGACTGCCTTTTGCACAGCTTCAGGAGCGGGCATCGGCCGCGCCACCGCATTAGCCTTTGCGCGCGAAGGTGCTCGCGTGATCGCGAGCGATATCGACGAGTCCGCGCTCGCGACGCTGAAGCGCGAGGGCATTGCCGCGACGCACCGGCTCGACGTGCGCGACACCGCTGCCGTCAATGCGCTCGCCAAGGAGATCGGCGCTGTCGATATCCTCTTCAACGCGGCGGGTTTCGTCGCTCATGGTACGGTGCTCGAATGCTCGGAGGGCGACTGGGATTTTTCCTTCGACCTCAATGTGAAATCCATGCACCGCACGATCTCGGCATTCCTGCCGGCCATGCTCGCCAATGGCGGCGGCTCGATCGTGAACATCGCATCGGCCGCTGGATCGCCGCGCGGCGTCATCAACCGCTATGTCTACGGTGCGACCAAGGCCGCGGTCATCGGGCTCACGAAATCCGTCGCCGCCGACTTCATCCGCAAGGGCGTACGCTGCAACGCCATCTGCCCCGGCACAGTGCAATCGCCCTCGCTCGATACGCGCATTGCCGCACAGGCGCAGGCACTCGGCAGGCCACAGCAGGAAATTCGCCAGATTTTCATCGACCGCCAGCCCATGGGGCGCCTCGGCACGGCGGAGGAAATCGCCAACATGGCGGTCTATCTCGCGAGCGACGAAGCCGCGTTCACGACCGGCCAGGCTTTGCTTGTCGATGGCGGCTTCACACTCTGATGACAGGCCCGCTGTTGCGCGCGTGCACCTGCGATCCGGCCTGCAGCCCGCTATAATTCCCGAATCGGGCGCTGAGAGGCTGCATGAAGGAGCGACCCGATCACTCTGACAGGGGAAATCGGATATGCGCACAATTCGTTGTGGGATCGCCGCGGCGGCAATGGCTGCTGCGCTTTCGCTCGGCATGGCATCGGCGGCTTCAGCCCAGTGCGTCAACAAGGGCGCCCAAGGCACTAACACGACCGAAGATGGCGCGAAGTTTCAGGCTTGGGAGGCCATCCTCCAGGCTACGGATTGGGGCAGCTGGGCAAGCTTCATGGCTAGTGGCCAGAAGATCGGCGCGGCACCGGGCTACAAGGTGAGCAAGGTTCGCTTCAAGTGCGGCAAGGGCGGGCTCGGCTCGGAATGCAAAGCTTTCGCGACGCTCTGCAAATAGCATAGGGTCCCGGCAGGGCCCTCAACCTGCTGCAATGCTTTCGAATGATGCGGCGGCTCTCGGGCCGCCGCATTCATTTTTTGGCAACCGACGACGAGAAACGACACCATGGCGAAGACGGTACTCGGCTTCATCGGCGGCAGCGGGCACTACGATCTGCCCGATTTCAAGAATCCGCACTGGGAGCTCATCGCGAGCCCGTGGGGCGTCGCCTCTGACGCCATCCTCTTCGCCGAGGTGGACGGCTTGCCAATCCGCTTCCTGCCACGGCACGGGCGCGGCCATCGCGTACCGCCGACCGAGATAAACTATCGCGCCAACATCGATTGCCTGAAGCGCGCGGGCGTCACCGACCTCGTCTCACTCTCGGCCTGCGGCTCGCTCAAGGAAGAATATCCACCGGGGCATTTTGTGCTCGTCGACCAGTTCATCGACCGCACATTCGCGCGCGAGAAATCCTTCTTCGGCACGGGCTGTGTCGCGCACGTCTCGGTCGCCGATCCCGTGAGTCCGGCGCTCGCCGATGAGATCGAGAAAGCCGCGCGCGCCGAAGGTATCGCCATCACGCGTGGCGGCACGTACATCGCCATGGAAGGCCCGCAGTTTTCCACGCGCGCTGAATCCAACCTGTATCGCTCATGGGGTTGCGATGTCATCGGCATGACGAACATGCCGGAGGCCAAGCTCGCCCGCGAAGCCGAGATCTGCTACGCGACGCTCGCCATGGTCACCGACTACGACTGCTGGCACGCGGATTATCGCGAGGTCGACATCACCGAGATCATCAAGGTGCTGACTGAGAACGTCAGCAAGTCTCAGAGGATCATCACACGTCTTTGCCGCACGTTTCCGCGCGAGCATCCGGCCTGCCCCATCGGCTCGGACCGCGCGCTGGAGACGGCCATCATCACACCGCCCGCGGCGCGCGATCCCGCGCTGGTCGCAAAGCTCGATGCCGTCGCCGGGCGCGTCCTGCACCAATCACAATGAAAAGCTCGCTTCAGCCAGCGCGGCTGCCTGAAGCGAGCTGCAATTATCTTATATGGGGCTTCGGCTCAGCCGCCCTTTTCGATGAGGGCGGTACAGGCATCCATGAACTCCGTCTGACTGATCGGCCCTCGAAGCGCGAGGTCCGTCGGGATGACCCTCCGTGCATTCTCGGCTTCAGCCGAGTTGAGCACACCATCGCCGTTCTTATCGGCATATCGGAATTGAACCAGACAATCGGCACGTGAATTTGCTTCCCCCGCTGGGAGAACTTCGCTCTTGGGTGTTTGTGCCTGAGCGAATGCTGGAGTGAAGCAAATTCCAATCAGCACTGTGGCTACTGCAAGTTTACGCATCTACGCCTCCATCGAACAACGCATTACACGTGAGTGCACGTGGCCACGCGGTGCATGAGCGTCAATTGCAGCTAACCCTGATGCCTCCTGAATGCCGCAGTACCTAATGATAGACAGCAACGAACGTCAATTTCACTTCTGTCGCAGGGGTTTCCCCCATCGGCATAGAGGCGCCTCGCCTCAACGACGGTGCGTTGAGACGAGGCGCTTCACGTCGATATGTCGATGCGGTTTAGCCGCCCTTCGGCACATTGGCAGTGCAGGCCGTCAGAAATTCGGCCTGAGTAATCGGCCCCTGCATGGCGAGGTTCGTCGGAACGACCTGCTTGGCGTTTTCCGCCTCGGCCACGCTCAGCGTGCCGTCCCTATTGGCATCCGCAGCCTGGAAGTTTCTCAGGCATTCTGCGCGTGAGGTTTCCTGGCCAGCTGGTTTCGTCTCGTTCCCGGGCACGCCCGTCTGCGCGAAGGCGGGGCTCATGCCGAGCGCGAGCATCAGTGCGGCGATTGCAACTTTGTTCATTGGCTATCTCCTCGAGTTTGTTGACCCTACTGGGCAAACCTCGAGGTAGAGTTGGCGTTCCCTCACAGATAATTGTGCCGACCGCGCGGATAAGCGCGCGATCAGCCAGGGAACTGAATGACGATCCGCATTTTGAGAAGCCACGGGAAGTAGCGCTGCAGCACTTCGCCGATCGTCCACAGCAGCACCATGAGCACGATCAGCGCCGGCAGTGCCGCGAACACGGCTTTCATGAAGAAAGCGACGAGGTTCGCAAATGGAACGTTAAGCCGCGTAACGGTCACGCCCTCTCCGGCAGTGCCGCGCGCGGCGAGTTCTGCCACAGGCGGCGCTTCGCTGTCGGAAACCGCCGTCAGCGCAGTCTTGAGCGACGGTGGAACGCGTTCGCCATTCGCCTCGCGCTCGCGGGCATCGCGCTCGTCACGCGCCCGGCGCAGTGTGCGCGGCAGGTCATCGCTCAGCGTCGAGAAGTGGGGCTCGGGCATGACCCATCGGGCTCCGTCGGCGGAGAAAACGGCGCTCACGCACGGGAAGGGAATCGATGCAACGGCGCGATGACTTCTGGTTAACGGGCCATTGGGGCCACATTAGGGTCCGGTTGACACAAAGCCCGGAGCACGCACTGGAGGGACTGTAGTGATGGTAGCGGGAGGTCGCTACCACTCTCGTGGCCTGACTGAACATCCGCGAGGCCGGCGATGGCTTTTGCGATCGAGTGGGCCTCGGCCCACGTCATATGGCCGAGAATATGCCGGCGGCTCTCCTGATCATCCGCGAAGATCTGCGCGACCTTCCTGCCGCATCGGGTGCGCACGATGACGCTCTCGGTGGCTTCCTCGATCTGCCAGGGACCGGGATAGCGGTCTCGAATGGACTTCATGGTCGAAAGCTAGCGTGCGGGTCGCGGCCTGTCGAGAACATATTGTGAACATTCGAGACGCAAAAAAAAGCCCCGGCAGGCCGAAGCCCGCCGGGGTTGCAATGCGTCTGGTGGCTGAAAGCTAGACCGGGAAGCTCGACATTTCAACCATGAACCCGCCTTCCTGAGCCGCAGGTTGCGCGCCGGCGACGGCCCACCGGTATGCCCAGCGCCCGACATGCGCGAGCGTCACGTCGGAGTAATACTTGCCTTCCGACTCACGCACGACGGACGCGTTGATCACCGTCCCGGTCCCCGGATGTCGAACGGTCAGCGTCGGCGACGGCGACGGGTCGTAGAGCGCCGCCGTGCCATCGCCGGCCGGCTGCTCGAACACCCCGTCGATGCGGACTGTCTGCCCCCGATAGATCGCCATCTATCCCACCTTGGTTCTGATCGTTGCAAGCACTTTGGCTGCCGCACCGATGACCGACAGAGGCCGAACGCTGCTGCCGATGGACGAGGCCGGCCGAACCCCGCTCGTGATACGGGGCGGTCGACCTGGCACCAGCGCGGCCGACACAGCAGCAGCTGCAGCCGCAGCGGCCGCGTCGCCTGCAGCCTCGGCTCGCGCACGCCCCTCAGCCAGAGCGACTGCTACGCCGAGGCCGAGGCCAAACGCGGCGTGAATGACGTTGCTTTCGGCCGCAGCCGTCGAGCCGCCGACTGCGACGCCAACTGCTTGCACGACGGTCTGGCCAACACTCGCAGCACCTGACGATGCCGGCGCATCGCCAACTGCTGCCGCGATCGTCTGGCCGATAGCGGCCGCCGACGACGTGGCCGCGGCCGATCCTATGGCGCTCGAGCTATCAGTAAGCGCCACCGCAGAGCCGGATGCCGTCGCGGAGCCCGCTGCAGAGGCCGTGACGGCCGATTGCGCCGTTCCGGCCCCAGCCCCAGCGGCGGAACCAGCCGCGACCGCTGTGGCGCGTCCTACGGCCGCCGCGGCGGCATCCGCCGAGGCGGTGCCGGTAACAGCCGCCGTGCTAGCGCCAGTGCCCGCCGAGGACCCAGCAGCCGATGCAGCACCAACGGCGGTCGCCGTGGCCGTTCCGGTGGCAGCAGCCGACGAGCTCGCGGCCGCCGCCCCATTGGCGGCGACGATAGCGTTGCCGGTAGCCGCGGCCGCGCTCGAGGCAACCGCCGATCCGACGGCAGCGGCGATCGAATTGCCGACTGCAGCAGCCGAGCCCGAGGCGGCCGCGGATCCTTCGGCCTCCACCGTCGACGCGACGTCGCTGGCACCTGCAGCTGCAGATGCCGCCGCCGCACTGCCTGCGGCTGCAGCCATCGCCGTGCTCGAGGCCGTCGCAGATCCGGTGCCGGCGGCCGCACCTGGCGCAGCAGCAGTGCTCGAGGCCCCAGCGCTCGCCGCGCCGGCGGCGCTCGCCCCGCCGATCGCGGCCGCAGTCGCGGCGCTCGAGGACCCAGCGCTCGCCGAGCTCGAGGCATCGCCGGCCGCGCCGGTAATGGTGATACCTGCGGCAGCGGCAGCACCAGACGCTGCGCCGGCGCCGGCAGCTGCGGCCGTCGCCGACCCGACAGCAGAGGCAGCGCCCGCCGCCGGTGCCGAGCCCGCCGCGGCCTTTGTCGCCTCACCTGCAGCGCTCGCCGCGCCGGCGGCGCTCGCAGCGCCATCGCCTGCTGCGACGCCGCCGCCGCCTTCCTTATTGACCTCGATTGTGGGCGTGGCCGTGTAGGCATCAAACGCCGTGCCGTCCTCTTGGACGATGCGCAGCTCGATAACATCTTCGTCCGAAACGTCGGCGTCTTGTATCGAGAGCGTGGCGTGTATCTCGACCGCGGCGCCACCACCGAGCGTGGCCGCCAGGACAAATTCGCCATCCGTCTCGATCGCCGCGTTATTGTTGGCGACAAATGTGCCCGCGCCGGTCAGGTACTCGAGCACATCATCGCCGTCGGCATAATCAGCCGTCGCGACCGTGCGAATGACCGACGATGATCCGGTGACGTCGGTCCACGTCCCGCCGTTCAAGCGGTACTGTAGTTTGAACGTGTCCTCGGCGAGCGCGCCGCCCGAGTTTTCAAACCTTATTTGAACGCCGAACGGATCGGCCGGGTTGCGAACGATACCGGTATCGACGGCCGCCAGCGGCGCACGTCCATCAGCGATGGCCGGCGGCCTGACCACGAACGCCAGTGAGCACCAGCTATCGCTGGCAATGGACGCCGCGAGCGCTGAAATGCTCTCGTTTGCCGATACCGCCGAATTGCGCACGCCGACCAGATGCCCAACGCCGCCGGCCGTCTGATTGCGAACCGTTGTAAAGTCCGAGCCCGGCGCCGTGATGGCATCGGCATCCGAGCCATACAGGACGACGAGCGTGCCGTTCGCATCGCCAGCTTCAGCCGTGAAGGCCGGACTATCGACGGTGCTCTCAGCCGTACCCGCCGAGGCGCGCGTGGCCGCAGCGCCGATAGGATCGCTAGCATCAAACTCGCCGGCCGGGATCTTGATGCACGTCCCGGTGACGGTTTCCGATCCGCTCGGATCGAAGTTAAGCGAGCCCGCACTCCAAGAGCCCGTGGCGATCGTGTAAAATGCTTGCTGCCGGATCTCCGTGCCGCTCGACGCGACAGGACCAGCAATGCTGGAAATGGTCTCGCCGTTCGGCCCCGATGGAGGCGTGATCGTGGTGACGTTGGTGCTGTCATCCCACGTCAACAGCCAGATGAGCAGATCGCCAGACGCCGCCGCCGGATGATTGATCGCCCACGGGTCGCTCGCCGATCCAATCGAAGTTCCGGTGGCATCGCCGCTTTCGATGACCGGCTGCGTGCGGTCAAAGTGCGGTAGCTCGTCGCCATCCTCAAAGAAGCGATACTTTTTCTGATCCAGAACCGGGACAGCCACGCCCGGCTTGATTGCGATGGTGACGACAGCGTTGCCGCCCGAGTAGATTTCGCCAGAGGTAGTGAAGGCGCTAGGGTTATCGCTGCTCGCAGCTAGCTGACGCCGGACGGTGCGCAGGAGCCATTCGGTCGTGCCGTCGGCAATGTCGAGAGCATTCGCATAGCTCGTCGGATTGGCAGTGATCGAGAAGCCCTCGCCGTGGAGGCCGAGGGCCGCAATGAACAGATTGTCGTCAGATCCCCACGACGGCGAAAGACTTGGCGGATCGAAGGAGGTGGCGGTACCGGCAGCCTCGACGTCACTGGCTCCCGAGATGCGGAAAGCCTCGTAGCTTGATTGGAATGCGGTGCCCGTAAAGGTCACCTGCATTGTCGTTTCGCTGCCGTCGGCGATCTTCCAGAACACGAGGATGCCGACGATGGAGGCCGCTGTGTTGCTCTCCAGTGTCCAGCCCGACGTGACGGAGGAATAGTCCATCACGTTGTTGTCGTACTGCATGACCACGAGCAGCAGCTCGCCGGCAGTCACGGACGACGGAAGGTTCACCGTGCGCGTCAGGCCAGATGCGGTCTGGCCTGTGGTGGGGGTGCCGGCGACGACAGGAAAAGCCACGATCTAGACCCCGAGGCGTTTCTGCGCGATTAGCCGCGCCTCGAGCATCCGCGGCCGCACGTATTCCGGCGCAGTCTTGCGGTCCGCATAACAATTTTCGACGACCTCGGCCATCGCGCCGCCGACCTCACGGCGGACCACCTCAAAATCAGATTTGACCGCGATGCCCACTGCATCGACGACCCTCGGATAAAGCCGCTCGGCGGTCGGCTTCAATGAATCGGGAAGTCCAGACGGGTAACCGTGATCGGTCAACCATCGATGCGAGTATGCCCGCAGCTTAATCGGCAGCGACTCCGATTGCGTGCGCGCGTGATGCAGCATCGTCAGCACCTCGAGGTCATTGCCCAGCGCCGACAAATGCGGGTTGACGTGCGCATCGATCTTGCGCACGCCGTTTATGTCGAGCTGCTCGAGGCAGCGCCGCCACTCTGCAGAATGCTGCATAGTCCCCCCAGGCTATGCAAATCAGTTGATCGAGATTGTGGTCGACGTCGTGAGCCTCGGCGTGATGCCCGCCGCGCCGATCGCGATGTTCGGCGTGACGGCGCCGCGCCAAAGAACATCGGTCGCACCGCCGCCCGTCTTGCCGGTCGTGAAATGTGTGATCGTCGTGCCAGCCGCGCCGCTCGGCGGAAAGTCGATGTTGGCCGCTGGCGAGATGACACCGCCCGATGCAGCGCCCCAGCCCGAGCCCGACCGCGCGACGTTGACGCGAGCATAGTCGGTATATGCCGCCTCGCTCGTGCTCATCGTGCCCGCGTCACCGGGGTCGGCCGTGTGCAACCCGACGTGAATGTTAGTCTGCGGTGACGATGCAGCGTTGTCGGCGTAGTTGGCCCATGCCGCCGCGCGAAAAATCAGATTGAGAATCGCGTTCTCGACGTTGTCAGAAATTGCAGTCATGTTCTAGGCCCTCTGAGTTGCGTGGCTGTTTAGGCGGCGACAGGATGCGGCAGCACGAGCGCAGTGGTGGCGACCATAGGAACTGACGGGCGCAGCCACACCTGCTCGCTCGCCCCGATTGGCAACTTGACCCGCTCGTTGCGCTCGATGAGAACGCCGAACTTGGAGTTGGCGGCGGGCTCGGCCGCGCCAATGAATGCGAAGAGACCACAAGCGCCGACAGCTGAAAGCGTCACTTCGGTCGAATCGCCAACGGTCGCCTGCACCCAATCGTCCGCCGCGACGGCGAGAGATGTCATTGCCATGGCATGTTCCTCGAGCTGAGCAGGAAAAGACCCAGACAGAAGGCGAGCGCACCAAAGGCCGCGCCGTATCCACCCGGCAGTAGGCGGCGTTTCAAGGCCGCAACGCCAAACATCACCTTCGCGCCGGCGCAATAACCTCGGACGGCGACGGGGGAGGTCTGGGATTTGCGAAGTTCCAGATCGCGAGCGCACCCGTCACCAGCGCCATGACCCACACGGTCATTTGAATCGCTTCGTTCCGCGCCTTGCGAGCGGTTGCCTTCTCCTCCGCACGCGCCTCCCGAGCCGCTTCCCGCTGATCCTGTCGGGTCAGACGATTCTCGATGTGGTCCATGCGGAGATCGCCCATCTCGAGACGATGAGCCGTCTGTCGCTGAAGCTCGTCGTGATGGCTGTCCGTCATCTCGAGGGCCAGCAGGCGCTCTCGATCCGAAAGGTGGTCTCGCCGCACGTTCGCGGGCGACTGCGGCGATCGCATCTGCGAGCGCGGCGGCATCCAGCGGTCGTCGATCATCGAGCCCCCCAGGCGCGAGCATAATCGGTTCCCCCCGTTTCAGCTCGTTGGCGTTGCCACCTTCGATTGCCACGGCGCCGCGCCGCGGCACTTCTCGTACTCATCAATCAGCCGGTTGCCGGCCCTGTTCTTGCGGATCTGCGTGGCGTCGAGCCCATCCACATGCTCGCGCGTGAGCGGTTGACCCGGGGCCGGCGGCGGCGTCACCCGCTTGAACTCAGCCCGCGTGCGCGGATCAATCTCGGGGCAGCGCGTCGGCGCGAGATCAACGGCGACCGGAGGCAGCGTGACGGGCGCGGTAGCGCTGCAGCCACTCATCGTCAGCAGGCACAAGCACGCCATTATCGCCCGGTTTGGCAGTCGCATCGCGTTCCCCCTTCAACTTCGCGAGCAAGGCCTTGTGAGCCTCCTCATCCGCTGCAATGGTCTCCTCACGCGACCGCACCATGTATTCCCGCACATCGACTGCCGCGATCTTCGCGTTCAGCGTCGCAATCGATATCGTGTCCGCGCAGCGCTGATCTGACTGCGCAATCGTGAGCTTGTCGGAGTGCCACCAGTTCGTGGCAGCGACACTGCCCCACGAGACGAATGCCAGCAGTGTGGCGCCGAGCGTCACCTTGACGGCCGTGATGATCCCAGCGCCCGGCAGGAAGCCAGCGGCGCCGGCGAGCAGCGGACCGAAAATCGTATAGAACCAGCCGCGCATCATGCCCCCCTCGTCGCAAAGCCCGCCGCGCGGGCGCGGACGGCCTTCCAATCAACGCGGTTCGCCGCCCACCACACGATCCCGCACACCGCGAGAATTCCGAGCGTTCGAAAGCCGAGCGGGCTCATCGCCCACTCAAGCAGAACCGAACCCTGCTCGCTCGTCGTCTTTGCCTTGGCGAATTTGCCGATCGTGTCCGCTGACTTATCGACCGCGTTCATAACGGTCGTGCCGGCTGTGCCCTCCGAGGTCCGCTTCGTGACAAAGGTCTCGGTAGACTGCACGTCGGCCTTCGTTGTCGCTTCGCGCGTGCCCGTGGTCATGTGCTGAGCCGAGTCGGACGCGAGCCTATCCGCTGTGACGGTGTCGAGTTCACCGGTAACCGGCAGGCCGTTGACGTCCTGGAAGGTACGCAGCGCACCGCGAGTCCGAGGCCCCATGGTCCCGTCGGCATCGCCGGCGTCGTAGCCGAGCTCGATGAGCTTCTCCTGCGTCGCCTTCACGAGCCCGTAGTCAGGCGCCTCGCGCGCGATGAACATCGCCTTGCAGCGATCGATGGGGTATAGCGGCGAGGGGTCAACCTTGCGACCGGGCGAGATCTCATAGTGTCCGGCAACGTCGGTGATGCGTCCGTAGGCATTGCCCAGCGCGAGAACGAGCGCCTCGTTGCTTTCGATCTGCTCGGACGTGAAGGGCAGCCACCAGCCCTTGCCGCCGTGAGCGGCGCTGTCAACCTCGATGCACTGATGGAGAGGCCAGGACTGCCCGAACCATGCCACGGCGCTATTGCCGCGGCGGTGCAGCAGGCCAGGCCCTTCAAGCTCGATGCCAATGCCGTATCCATTGCAGTTCGCCCGGCAGCACCATTCCGACTGACCGGCGTGCCAGGCGACGCGGTTGCAGTCGACAAGCTGAACGATCGAGCCGTCGCGGCGGATGACGAAGTGTGCGCTGACTTTGCTGCGCGCCGTGCAGAGCCAGGCGACCGACGAGCCATCCAGGCGGCTGGCCGTCTCGTGCAGCACGATGAGCTGCGGCTCCATGAGCCCGCCGACATTGGGCGACGGGCGCCATTCGACCGGCACGCCATTCAGGTGCGCTCGGTGATTTTCAATCGTGATCATGCGCCGTGCCCCACTGTCGACCAAACGCCGCCCACCTGCACCTGCACAGGCCGCGACTTCACGCGGATACCTCGCTCGCCGCCGCCGGCGTCATAGATTTCGATGCCGGTTAGAACGCTTCCCGTCGGCGCGGTAATCGTGCCAACGCTCGCGAGTTCGACGCCGCTTGATGTGGCTTCCGCTCCCAGCCGGACCGACGTCACGCCAGCGGCGAGAGCGGCGATAGCCTGCGCCGTGCGCTGCGGCGTCATGAGCTTGCCTGTTGCAGAACCCGCCTCGGCTTCGGCTTGGCTCGCGACATCAGCGGCAATCGTGCGATCCGTCGAAAGGCTACCCCCGCCGGTCAGACCGGTGCCAGCGTTGACCTGAAGCGTGTTAGCGACCTTGTCGGCAAGCGCCGAGACGAGGCCGGTGATGTCAGACTGCGCGTGACCATGAGAGGACGAAGCCGCTCCTAGATTTGCGCGCGCGTCCGCGGCCGACGACGCGCCGGTCCCGCCGTTCGCGATTGCCAGGTCCGTGCCCGACCAATTCGCATTGTTAATGGTGCCCAACAGAGCCAGCGCACCGAGACCGAGAGCTGCCCGAACGGCCGTCGCGTCGAGCATGACAAAGGTCGTGCCGTTGCCGGCAACCATGCTGCCGTTGGCCGGCGTCAGGCCCGCCAGAGCGGTCAGCAGTGCGTGCGCCTCCTGCGCGCCGAGGTTGGACCGCGCGCCGGCAGCATCGCTGGCGCCCGTGCCGCCGTCAGCGACCGGCACGTCCGTGCCTCCAGCCATATAAGGCGCGCCGGAACCCACTTTGAGCTGCTTGCCTGTTGCTCCGTCGAAGAGCGCAGCTCGACCGTCCGTCGACGACGCGGGGCCAACCACGTCGCCGGAGCCAGTCGCAACGATGGCCGCAGCCACGACCGTTTGCACAAAGGCCGTCGTGGCAAGGCGCGTACTGTTGTTGTCACTCGTCTGGGTCGGAGCTGTCGGATTGCCGGTGAAATCCGGCGACGCTATCGGGGCGAAGTACGAAGCGTGCTGGCCGTCGAGTTTGTCGGCGTCCAGATCGCTGCCTGTCCCGTCGACACCAAGCAGCATCTCAAGGACGGCCGAAGGCGTGAACTCGCTCGCATTCAGAAATCCGCCGCCAAACAGAACGAAGGGGTTTTCCCCTTCGCCTGGCGTCTGACCCGGCTCTAGCGCACCATCGGCAACGTGCGCAGCTTTCGCGATGTAGAAGGTCGCGTAATGCAAGATCGCGTCACCGACCTCATAGGCAACGCCCGCGACCCAATCTCCCCGCCAGCGCAGGATCTGAAACGGGTTGCTGCCAGATTCCGGTTCGACGCCAGGCGGCAGCTCGGCGGCGGCCGTGTGGTCGTCGATGCAGATGTGGATCTGCCCGTTGTAGACCACCGCCTCGCCGGCGACATAGGCTTCCCCCGCCGTCCAATCGCCCCGCGACCAAGCGGAGCGAATGGCGATCGCCGTGTAAACCAGCGCCTCGACGGCGTTCTTGATCTTCATATTGTCGCCAGGATCAGCAGCCGAGATGCCGGCAGAGGCCAACAGTGCGCGAAGATTGCCGACCAGCTCATTGGCGAGCGTGGCGTCAAAGCGCGTGCCATCGTCGGCGCCAGGGGCGGACTCATTCTGCGCCCAGGGAAAGCGCCCAGCAATGGTGCCTGATGGCGGACGAGCTGCGACGCCCTGCCGTCCGAATGAGAAGGCATTCATACCGTGATCTCTCTTTGGTCTCAGCCAAGCACGAGAAAGGAGCCGTTCACGCCGCCACTGCCTGCGTCGGCAGAAACGCTAAAGTGCGTGGCAGTTTGGGAAAACACGAACAGAGACTGGCTGTTCGCTCCCTCTCCGGTATGCCCCGCGTTGCTTTCTGCGAGGCAGGGCACGACGATGCATGAAACCGACAGGGGGACATCCAACACAAACCGGGTTCCAGGTCCCGATGGCGTCGTCAGTGAGCATCCAAAAAGGGGGGTCATTGACGACAACGATACCCGCACCATGGCGACGATGTTCTTGCTCGCCCGAGGCAGGTTGCCGATCTTCACCTTGCGCAGCTCGCGACCGGGATTGCGCTGCAACATCAGCCAGTCGTTTAGCGACGGCGTCACCTGCTCTGTCAGCTCGTCGACCGCAACGCCGGCAGGCACGTCCGCGCTCGCACCATTGCGCATGAGGAGTGACCAGCCGGGAATCGGCGCCAGGCGAAACGTCGCGTGGTTCGCACTCTCGACGACCGCCACGCCGGCTTCCGCCATGATCGAGCGGAACTGATGAACCGACCCGGAAATACCCTTGTAGACTGGCAACCCGGTGCCGAGGCTCTGCAGGGTGACGCTCGAGCCGGCGGCGCCGGTGATGACAATCGTATCGCCGACGACGTTGACCGACACGGTGCCAGCGCCGACGAGCGATCGTAGCTCGTGCTGCCACTCGGGCATCTTCTCGCCCTTGTGAACTGCAGCGCCGCCGCCAATGTTCACGATCGGCCGATGCGCACGCAGGACAGCCTTCAGCAGACTATCGCCGTCAGTCTCGTTCCGGGTGATGCCCATCCCGTCAACGGCGCGTCGGATCTGCTGCATCATGCGGTTGGCCCAGTTGGCCATCCACTTCGTGCCGTCGGGCGTGACATCATCCGAGCAATCGACGAACCACGAGTCTTGCGTATCGCCAGAGTCCGGGAAGGCCGGTGTCTCATAAGTCTGGCCAACGCCGGTCCCGAAGGGGCCAACGAGGTTCGTTCCCATGTGCTCTTCCTCAGTCGGGGATGACGTATTCGGCCAGCACGTGCGCCGGCTTTATGCGCTCGATGAGACAGACGAGAGCCGCCGCGCCGGCGTCGGCGCACGCGTTGCAGCCCGAGATCATCATGCCGGCGCGGTTCTGGCGCGGAGACCCGCCATAGGCTGGGCTCCCCTCGGCATCAATCGTCACGGTGATCTGGTTGTGCGTCGACGAGCAGGTGATCAGCCACCCGCGCTGCCAAGCCACGTCCTGCAGGTAGGCGCAGGTCGCGCCGCCGATCGCGATCGTCTTCTCACAAAGTGCCGTGTAGGGCAGGCACTCGTCAGGAAATCCCCACTCCGTTGCCCACTCCGGCAACATCTCGTCGACCGTCCGGCAGAACATCTCGTCCAGCAGATTGCACGCCCGCTGGTGCAGATCCTCGAGCACCTCCGCGCCCGCCGCGAGCACCTGTTCCATAACGGTGAGCGCGAACGGTGCAGCCTCGGCGCCGAGCCCAGTCGATCCGATCTCATAGGTGCCGTACTGCGCGGTCTCGCCACCTGTCGTGAAAGCCTGCGCTTCGTCGTGCGTCTGCCATGCGCGACCAGTCGGCAGCAGGCCCTTGAGCTGACGATAAAGGTCCCACTTCGTCGGGCAGAAAAAGGCGATGCCGGACGGCGCGCAGGTCATCATGTGAACGTCACCGTACCCAGGACCGGGATCTGCCCAGCCGTGAGGTCGGCGATATCGGCCGCCGGCGTCGTGAGCGAATGGCTGTCCTCTCCCGAAGCCACGCTGATCGCCTCCCAGATCTTCGAGACCCGCAGTATGAATGGGTCGGTGAGCGTCGAGACCTTCATGGACCGCCGGAAGAGGTCGGCGAGCTCGGCCTTGACGGCTTCGCGCACGTCCTGCGTATCCGGCTGAAGGTTGTCGATCACGATGTTGACTGTCACGGCCGTCGGCGCAGAGATATCGACCACGGCGCCAGCCGGCCGTAGCCCGTCAATGTGATCTTCCATAGCCGTAACATCGGCACCCTGCGGAATGCCGTTGGCATAGGTGTCGTCCATCAGAAACCAGACGCCAATGGTCGTGCGCTCGTTCAGCGCATTGACCGGGTCGACGAACACGCGCGTCACGCCAGGCCGCTCGCGCGCCCAGATGACGTAATCATGGGCGGCCCCGCCGTGTGGCGGCATCCGCTTCCGGAACAGCACGCGCTCGCGCAGCGCCGCATCGTTCTCGATGTCCGCTCCGCCACCGATTCCGAGCGCGCCGACGGTTGCCTGGCTGCTGAGCTGATCAATAGGTTGGGAGAGGTTCAGCGTCACGCCCGGGCGCGTGTTGCCGGCTTTACCTGCCGTGCGGGCACGGACCTGCACGCGCGCCTCGCCGGTGCCGAAAGTGTTCGACGAGCTGAGCGTCTCATATTCGACGCCATCCGCGCGCACGAGCAAAAGGCCGGCCGGGATCGCGATGTTATTGTCACCCGTGAAGATGATCTCACCCTCGGCCTGGCTAGCCGATAGCCGCGCCATCCCGTACTCCGCGGCATGGCGCTCGAGAAACTGGCTGTCGGCCGTCTGCACGAGGATCTGCCGCTTAATGTACTCGAGAAAGCCGAAGGCCTCCCAGACGGCGCCGGCGATGACCTTGGACGTGACGGCCACGTTATTCGGCCAGAGCTGCGCATCGCTGCCCTTGAGGTTCGCGCGGAAGGCTCCCGCCGAGCGCTCGGCGAGCTCGCGCAGCGTTGGCAGTGTGAAAGGCATCAGGCCACGAGTCCCTGTTCGCCGAAGTTCATGGGCGCATTGCGCCCTGCCTGCGTCCACACCACGCCGAACTGCTGCTGATAGACCCGAGCGCCGTCGATCGCCGTGTGCACGACATCAAGCAAGATTGCGCCGCGCGCGCGGTCGATCGTGGCCGCGACACTCGTCGAGGCCACTGCGCCCTGAGAACGAAGTACGGCCAGTGCCTCGATCGCAAAGTCTTCGGCGTTCTGGCGGGCGCGTTCGTCGAGCCGAGCTCGAGCAAGCAGCCAGAGCCGCGATCCGAGCGGATGGTCGGGCTCGCCATCAAGCCGGATGCTGTCGCCCCACCATCCCCGACGGTTGCCGTCGTCGTTCGGCAGAACGTCGCCCTCTTCCGCGCGCCGGTCCGTGAAGAGTTGCAGCAGCGTCGCCGTGTGTAGCGCCGCCTCCGCGCGCAGCCCGCCGAGCGATTCCGGCTGATCCCCAGCGCGCGCCATAATCCAGTCGCCATACCCGCCGCCCGCGTCGAGCCGCTGCACCCAGATGGTATCCCACGCGAGCAGCGGCTCGGGCTCGCAGCCCTCGGCGTCGCGGTAGCGGATGTCCATCTCAGTCGATCACCGTCTTGGTTGCGCCCGAAATCATGCTCGCACCGCACGCGGCCTGGTCGCCGTGCCGAACTACGCCGGCACCGTTGGCCAGGTGCATTGCAGAACCCTGCACGATCGGGTTGTCGCCGTGAATCGGACACGCATACGTGTCACCTATGCGAGCGACCTGCGCGCCCTCAGCGAGATAGTCCGGAGATCCGGTCGTGATGACGCCGCCATGGCTGCCCGTGTCACCCTTGCGAACGATCAGCGGCATGCCCAAAACCGGCGCAAAATATGCAAATCCTATGCGGGCGGGTTCACGTGAAACACGCCGTTCGGCGTCTTCAGGATCGTATCGCCGTTGGCCTTGTGCTCGACGACCTGGTCGTTGCCACCGTACATGACCGCCTCGCCCTCCTGGCGCTCTTTCGGACGGGTGTTCGGATCCTCGAGGCCCATCAGGATGGCCTGATCGGGCCGGCCATTCGCGAGGAAGGCATAGCCGACCGCGCCGACCTTGGGCACCGAGGTGAGCCCGTGACCCTGTCCGCGATAGGACAGCTCGAAGTACTCGTCGGCGAGCCCCATCACGGTGACCTTCTGCACGCCGTCGCGGTCGTCGACCTTGACCACCTCGACACGGCGCACGACCGAATTCAGATCGCCGTCATAGCTCACGTTAGCGGCTCGAACTTCTGCTTGAGGCGATCGAACTCTCGCCGATCCCGCTTATCCTGCTCTTGCACCAGATGTTTGCGTGACGGCATTCCGGCGACGCTATTCACGTATTCGTCGCAGGCTTCGCAGGCCTCGGCTTCCTTCGCAGAAGCGTGATCATGCGAGGTATCGCCGTGGGGACCGCCGCCACCCTCATCGGACTTTGCAGTCATTCGCCAACGTCCCGTCGGCTTACCAGCTGCATCAGCAATCTGCAGTGCCTGAATCCACCACATCACCGATCCTCCATCCCGTCCTGAGCCCAACTCTCGTTGCCCCAGGCCGGATCCGTGCCCTTGCCGTTCTGACCCTTACCGCCGTAGGCGCGCGGGTCGACGATGGCAATCTTCGTCGTCGTGCCGCTGTTGTCGTCCTGGTCGAACGTCACGCGCTCGATGAGCATGTCCTGGACCAGGTGCAGCAGCCTTGGCCCGTGGATGAAGATCAGCGTGTTCGGCGTCCAGAGCGCGCCGCCGTCATCCCGCCAGCCCTGGACGGTGATCGTCGATCGCTTGCCTTTGCCAGCCGAGCGGTCCTTCTCGTGCTTTGCGCGCTTCTTCGCGCGGCCGCGATCGGTATCCGTCTCGTTGATGATCATGCGGTTGCGGAACCGCTTCACGGACCGGTCGAATTCCTTCTCCTTGATCCGCAGCGCCTCGGCATTCGTGCCGTGGCGGTTCTGGCCCTTCACGGTGTAGTCGCCGAAGCGGTCCTGATCGTCGAGCGAGACGCTCCATTCGAGGATGTTCACGCCCTCGGTCAGCGCACCGCCAGCGCGGCCAGCTACACTCGCATCCGTGATCGATATGGACCCGTCCGGCTCGCCCATGAGCGTGGCGCCAGTGGGCCTTAGATGCCGCTCCAGGCAGCGAAAGCAGGTCTCGCCCTGCCTGAGCTGCTGATAAGGCACCTTGTCGAGCTTGATCTTGGCGTTGATCCCGACGCCATAGCGATCGAGTTCCATGCCGAACTCGGCCGGCGTCTTTTCCTTGGCGTACCCCGTCGAATGCTCGCCCGAGCAGTCGACGTAGTCCTGACCCTTGCCGCGACCTGAGATCGAGACGTTGTGCGTCTGCTTCGATCCGCTCGTCGTGTATCGGTTGACGTAGCCATCGACCAGCAGCGACCCGCCGGCCATGACCTGCACGGGCGTGCCCGGCGGAAAGCTCCATTCGCCGGGCAGCTCGGTCGTCTCGACGTGGAAGGTCCGCACGGCCTCGTTCATGGCCGCGATGACTGAAACTTTCTTCCAGCCGCCGTAAGGCCGGCCGCCGGCGACGATCGTCACAAACTCCGTCGCCATCAGAGGCGGGCCTCGAAGCGCTGAGACATGAAGCCCGGATGGAACGTACCGTTGAGCGCGGCGAGCTCGCCGGCTCGATCGGCCGAGCCATACATGACCTGCGCCCAGTAGAGCGACGGGAGCACGGCGCCAGTGTCAACGATCCGGATCGGCTTCAGGTCGATGATCTCGCGCGACAGGTACTCGATCGACCGCCGGCGAAGCTCTGCGAGCGCAACGTGCGCCTCGTGCTGGGCCGGTCCGTCGAGATCCAGCATCTCGCGATCGATAAGTTCGGCAATGTCCGCGCGGGCCTGGATAGCGCTGCGGCGGTCGGCGTAGTCCCGCTCGATCATCGCTACGACCGAGGCTGTGATCGCGGCGAGTCTCGTCACCTGAGACAGGGCGCGGCGGTTTGTCCATGCCCGGTTAGCGGACCGCGAGCGCTGCGCTGTCGATCGAGGCGCGGCGTCTCGATCCCATTGCGTCAGCGACTCGAGCGAGCGCACGACGTCTGCCGGCTGCCCTCCTTCCTGCAGTGCCGTCATGTGCGCGAAGACACGCTCGGCGATAACGCCTGGATCGACAATGCGCGCGCGGTTCATGAAGTCCCGCTGCCGCCATCGATCACCCGTATCACCGCTCGCCGCGAGCTGCGGCGCCATCCGGATCGTGTCGCGGATCTCGGCTGCGAGGCGGGTGCCGATCGCAGGCGTGAGCGTGAGCTCGAGCCGAGCAACATCGACCGCGCCGGCGATGCCGACGATCTCTTCCGCGCCTTCGGCCGCTACCCATGAGGCGTGCCCCAGCGCTGCGTACCCCGTGCGAAGCAACGAGATGGCGGCGGCCGCCAGAGGGGGGCCTGCGACCGCCGCCATCCGCGCCAGGAAGGAAGACGGAAACGGTGCCGCCCCGCTGCCCTCAAGCACGAAATTCAGGGAGAATGCTACAAAGCCGAGCTTATCCTTTGCGAAGTCTCGCGAGCACTTATCGCAGTGCGCAGTGAAGCGCTCGAGGGGGAGTACCAGAGCGGCGGCGCCGCCAGCATCACACGCACGGCGCAAGTCCGCTGCCTCGGCGCCGGCACCCTCTCCGACGACGTACGCCGTGACCTGCACCTTGTTCGCCTGACGACCCATGTCCTCGACATAGGGGTCATCGCGCAGCGGAAATTCATGGACTACGAGGCGCCTGCCGGTGTCGACCTGGTCGCGCTCCACCCAGAAATGCACGCCGCGATAGCTTGCGCGCCGCAGGGTTTGCATCCAGAGGTGCGACATGTGCTAAGTTCGGCCTATGCCTGATTGGATCGACGCCGAGACGCTTACTGCAATTGCTGCCATGCTCGCTTTCGGCGCCGCGTACGCGTTCCGCGGCGACTAGGGCGCGGGGCCAACGTCGCCGAGGCTCGTGCCGGTTCGCAGCGGCACTTGCGTTTGGCCAGCCGGAGCTTCGCGGACTACCGGAACCCCGTTGATGAATTCGACCTGCACGCGGTTCGTGATCGTGGCCTGGCCCTGCACCTCAAGACGCCCCGTTCCACCCGTGAGCGAGCGGATCAGCTCATCGCCAGTGCGGGCTAGCGGCTCCATGCGGTCGTTATTCGACGTACGCGGCAGGTCGCCACCCTTGAGCATGTCCCAGGCGTCGCCAAAGCGACCGCCCCAAATTGCACCACCAGCGCCGCGCAAGCGATCGAAGAGGGCGAATAGACGATCAATGCCTGACGAGATCCAGTCGAGCAGCGACTGGAACCCGGACTTGATGCTTTCCCAAAGATCCGCAAAGAACTGCTTCACAGGCTCCCAATTCGCCATGAGAAGAAGCGCGGTTCCGCCGAGAATCAGGATTGACACTGTTACGGGGCTGAGCGCCAGCGCCAACCCACCCATGGCGAGGGCAAAGGCTGTGACGACTGCCGGATGGAAGCCATCTTTGAGCAGAAGGGCCGCCGAGCCAATGGCGAGAATGGGGACGGCGATCGGCGAGGCAAGCGCTACAGCAAGCAATCCGAATGCTGCAGCGAGACCGCCAGCGATCATTGCAGCTGGCCCGGCGAGCAGCGCAATGATCCCGCCCCATGCTCCCATTTGCACGACCAGCGGATCCGCGCGCTCGATCGCCGCCGCAATCCGTTCGAGACCATTGACGAACTGCTGAATGCCCGGCGAGTTGGCCAGTCGGAGCATGATCCGCTCCCAAGCCGCCGCCATGGCCTTCATGTTGCCGAAGGCCGACTTGCCCCAGAGCGTTTCGACCGCGTCCAGGCCCTGCCCCTTTGCCCGTTGCAACATGGTGACATCGCGATTGAACGGACTGTCGCCGTCCATCTCCTTGAGGGCTTCCATGATCGGCAGAAGTCGAGCGAGGTGGCGGCCTTCGAAGTAGTTCACGAACTGCGCGATGTCGCCGCCGCCCTTGATGAAGTCCTTCCACATGCGCAGGATGTCGATCTGTTGGCCAGGCACGAGAACAGATGAACGCACGCTATTCTCGACCGTCTGCAAGTCCTTCAGATCGTTGAACCCGCCCTCCTTCGCGAGCGTGCGCGTGAGATCCTGGATGAAACCCTCGCTGGCCGTGTAACCCCCGCGGTAGGCGTCATAGAGCATCTTCTCGATTTGGGTCCGGAAAGGCCCCTTCACGTACCCCAGCGAAGAGTGCAGCGAGGCGGTAGCGCGGCGAGGATCCTGGGCCGTCGAAGCCGTGTAGTCGTTGAGCGACTTGCCCATCGGGCCGAGTACGCTGTTTAGCGCGAACATGCCGCCGGCGGTCGGCTTCCAAGCACGCGACATGGATGACTTGAGCGCGGTGCCGAGTTCGATCGGATTGAAGCCGGATCGGACGCCCGCCATGATGAGCGCTAGCATCTCTTCGGTCTTCAGTCCCATCGTCGCGCCGATTGGCTGGAACTGCCGAAGGCCTTCCATGATACCGCCCACGCTGAGGCGGGTCTCGGAAGCGGCAATGTTCACCATGTCAGCCTGTCGACGCATGAAGTCGCCGAACGACTCGCCCTCCAATGGCTTGTGGATGATCGAGATCACGTGCATGAACTCGGCCATCTTGTTCGCCGGAGTTTCAAAGTCAGTCTTGGCGAGTATCGCTGTGGCCTCGGCCGCAGCTGCGAGCCTCTCCGCCGGCAGACCCGCCTTGGCCAACGTCTCATGGATCTCGGATACCGTGGTCGCGCTCAGCCGCAGCTTCTGCGACATGTTCATCGATGAGCGCTCAATTCGCTCCATGTCGCCGGTCATGCGCGACACGTCGACGTTGCCGAACTTGTCCATCGCCTCACCGACGGAGGCGACGCCGACGCCGAACACCGCCCGATTGAACTTCTCGGCCTGCTGCAGCAGGAGGCCGAAACCCATGGCGCCAGTCAGGCCAAATCCGCCAACCGCCGCACCCGCACGCTTACTAGCGTTCGCAACCACGGCCGCCTGACCGCTGAACCGATTCATCACCGCCGCCATGCGCTGCATGGGACCGGAGAACCGGTCGACAGCCGTGATGATGGCGTTTGCGCGGAGATCCATTTACCTGCCTGCGAGCTGCTTGTCTTCGAGTTCGCGCCGCTCTCGCTCCGCAGCTTTGGCTTTCTCGAAAGCCAGACCGCGTTGCCACCAGTACTCGATGTGGGAGAGAGGTGCTGTCTCGATGTAGCGAGGGTCCACGCCGAAGAGGAAGACTAGCTCGTCGGCGCGGCTGGCGAGTTTCCCTGTGAGAACGGCTGGATTGCCATCCGAACGTGCTTGATCATCTCGCCGGCATCGCCAGGTGCGAGTTGCGACAGCACGAGGCGATCGAGCCCCGTCAGCGCTGAGGCCCACTTCATGATGGCCTCGTGGTTCGTTCGCACCTCGAGCGTCGTCGGCCTGCCGTCTGGCCCCACGCCGCTGGCAACCGGCGTATCGATGTCGCCGTTCGCGATGTAATCGGTGAATGTTGGTGCGCGGATGACGATTTCGCTTTTTGGCCCCTGATGCGTAACGATCGGGCGCGTAAGCGGTAGCGTCACACTTCCAGCTGTCGCGGACGCTGCAGCGGTGGGCTCTGGTGCTGGCGCGACATTGCCATTCCCCGCCGCCTGCCGCAACACAGTGCCTCCCGCCGGCGACAGAGGCGCCGGTTTCGAGTTGTTGAACATGGTAGTCCCCCTCTTTCAGGTTCCCTGCGGCCGTCCGCAAGGATTAATCGTTGATGTACTGCACCTGATCCGAGACCAGCGACACGCCGTCGATCTCGCCCGTTGCCATGTTGCGCTGCGGCTTGCCAACGGCTCGCGCTCCGGTGAGCAGCGTCGTACGCCGCATGTGGACTTCACGGGCCGAGGCGTCGATCGTGCGCGCGGCAAAGAGCTGCGGCACCAGGAACTGCCCTTCGCGATCACGGAACTTGAGCGTGAACTTGCGCGCGGCGGGTTTGGTGATCACCTGGACTGTACCGTCCGAGTTGACCACCTCTTCGTTCTCGTAGCCGAGTTCCTCGGCCATGAGTTCGCCGGCAATCCGATAGGGGACACCGTTGAGGCTGAGCTCGACAAAACCACCGGCATTCTCGACGGCCATGACAGTCTCCTGAAGATCCTAGCGTTTTCTGAGGTCGGCGAACTTTACTTCGTCGAGTTAGGCGGCTTGGCGCTGCATGTGGTTGACCGCCGCTACCGCGAGAATGCGGAGCTGGTTCACATGATCGAGTGGCAGGCTCGCGTTTATGCGATTGACGTCGAGCTGGTCACGCTCGACGACGAGGTCTCGGGCGAACATCTCGAGGCCCTCGAACACGCCCAGGTCGACGAGCTCCTGATAGCCATGCACGATGGTGTCGCGGATATCTTTGACCGTAACGATGCCCGGATTGCGGCTCGGATTGTCGTTCGCGAGCGCTTTACGTCCGTGCGTGCTCGTCAGCTTCGCGCGAAGGTGGCGGATGCCGTACATGCTCTGCGCCATCGTGTTGACGTCGAGGTAGGTCGCATCCCCATCGCCCCAAGCATTCGTCTGGTACGTCGTGACCAGGCGCTCGATGCACACATTGCCCGCGCGATCGACGAAGTACGTGCTGATCCCGTCATAGAGCAGCGTCTGCTTCTCGCTGAGCTTGAGGATGTCGCCCTGCAAGAGCGGTCCCTTGATGCCCATGAGCATGAGCGTCTGCAGCGGGCGCGAAAGTTCAGCCGAAGAGCCAGGCGCCTGCAGGTGGCGGGCCGCGCGGGCGCCGACCGCTGCCGCAACCTGCCAGGACGGCGAGCGAAACTTCCGGCAGGGGAAGATCGACGCGTGCGCGTCATTGCGGCCGTTGCCGAGCGTGGAAAGGTCCCCGACGGTGCCGACGTGCGTGCCGGTGTAGTGGCCATAGAGCTGCTTGTTCCAAGCCCAGCGGCCGTTGATGTCGTTCAGCAGATCCGACACATCGCTGAGCGCGGCAGCGTCCGCATACGGTCCAGCGATCCAATCATACTCCTGATCGCCGAGCGCGTTGAACGCGGCCGTCAGATCGGGATCGCCGGCGCCTGAGGCCATGGCGGTGATGGTCAGGTGTGTGAGCCCCACGACGCCGTCTTCGCTGATCGTCCCGAGGTCGATCATGACCGAGTTGCCGGTCAACCCCTTGTGGCGCGCGGTGATCGTAACCTCATCGCTATTCGCGCCGGTGACTGCAGCCGTGACAGGAAGGTACGTCAAAGCGTTGATGGCAGCCGCGAGCGCGGTTGCGACCGTTGTGTCGGTATCCGTACCCAGGACGGGGATTCGGATGCGCTCTCCAGCGACATACACGGTCATCTGAACCGCCTGCGTAATGTCATCGATATCCGCGACGACAATCTTGCCCGTGGCAGCTACGCCAGCGCCGTTATCGTCTAGCGGGAGCGCCCAGATCTCTTGCGCTGGCGCATTCAGCCGCGCCGTTCGGCACATGGCCGACAGCATCGAACCGGCGCCGAACAGAGCGTCGATCGCACCATCAGTCACAAGCACCGGCGCATTCGCCGTGGCATCGCCAGCAGTGAGTTTCTGGCCGACCAGCAGCAGGCGCGCCGGCGAGATGCTCGGCGTGCCACCACTGCGAAACTCACCGTAGAAGAACGGGACGCGGATGTTCTGGGGGATGTTGTCGAACAGGACGCCCATTTATTCCTCCTGCGGCGGGGTTGAGGTGGTCTTAGGAGCCGCAGCGCGACGCGGTGCGGGCTTGGCTTTCGTCGGCACGATCTCGACGTCACCGGTCTCGATGCGGGCCTGCCAGTAGTCACTGAGAGCGACGAGCATCCCGTCGGCCGGCAGGATCTGACTCGGCCGCTCGGGCACGCGGATCTTGCGGCCGCCGAGCGGGCGGACGGTGACGGTTTTCATGATCTGGCTCACTCTAGGTTGGCTTGCGCGACGCCGGCAGCGCGATTGCCAGCCGGCCCTTCCTCGTCTTCATCCGTGGCCGCGTGGTCAGCTTCGATGAGGCGGATCTTCGTGAGCAACGGCAGCGGCGCGACTGTCGGCGAGCCGCCGAGCATGTCCTCGATGGCCTGCGCCGTTACTGCGTACGGACCACCATCCGCGATGATCGCGGTCAGCAACGGCCCGAGTGGCTCCGCGATTCCTTCGCCGCCGAGCACACGCTGATCGTCAGGGTGGCATCTGATCTGAGCAATGATCTGCCGGGCGGAAAGGCGCACGTTGGCCTCGCGCTCACGGTACACGCTCGATCGCCAGCCCTCAGTTCGGATCGCGATCGTGCGGAAGCGCGCGCCCCACGCGTTGTTCGGATCGTAGTAGAGCGCCCACTTGACCTGCTCTTCCATGTGATCGAGGGCCGCCTCGAGCTCGGGCTCGCTGTCGATCGCATAGGCGAAAGCGTTATCCTTGTTCATGCCGACCGACAAATCGAATGTCAGGTCGATGATGTTGGCGAAGGGCGGGCCGCCGCTGGTCGGGGAGAGGTTCTCGCCTTGATGATCTTCTGCCGTGACGATGATCGTCGGAACGAGGTCGAGGCCTTCGAGGCCCATAAGCGGATCGAGACGTGAGTCGTATACGCGCTCCTGCGCTCGCGTCGGAAACGGCGCCTTGTAGCCGTTCGTCAGCGCCATGCAGGCCGAGATGCGCAAAGAGGTCCTGAAGAGGCTCATAGGGCCTTGATCCAGAACCTGTAGCAGCCCTCGCCGTCGACCTGCCCGTGGCCGAGTTCGTACACTTTGCCGGTCTCGCGGCGTGTCACTCGGTCGAGGCGACGGGGCGCCGATCCCTCACCAAATTGGCGCATGTCGATCGAGAGGAACGTCTCGTTGACGAAGCGTGGGAGCGTGCCGCGCGCTTCCGTCCCGAACTCGGTCGATTCCTTAACCGGCGAGGAGAATACGCCCGTGAAGCCAAGGACCGGATCGCGCGCCGCATCAACCACACGCCGACCGCCGCCGGCCGAGTCCATCATCGGCTGCAGGTCCCAGAGCTCGCCAAACTTGCGATTCCAGGACTGCCAAGCGCGGTTCTCGGCAGAAGCGAATGAAGTGGGCATCAGCCGTTGGCCTTCGCCTTGGCTTTGGCCTTCGGTGCGGTCGGCGGTACTTCGCCGCTCGCGCCAGGATCAGCCTCGCCGCCCGCGTCGGCGTCGGGGTCTGCTTCACCGCTCGCACCAGAGTTGGCTGCTGCGAGCGTCGTGGCCATGTTTGCCATGGCCTGGTCGAGCGACGCGCCGCCCTCGAGCTGCTTCACCATCTCGGCATAGGCGTCGAGGTGACCCTGTACGTCGGGCGTGATCTCGCCAGTCGGTTCGGCTGCGCCGTCATAGATCGCGGCTGCGGCCATGTCGTCGGGGAGCTCGAGCACAAGCCCAGCAGGCACGTGGCGGCGCGCATTGCCGTCCGGATCCTCCCAGAACTCCCAATTGCGTGAGAACTTGACCGAAAGCGACATGCTGGCCCCCTATGGTTGTAACGGCGCTCGGCGCGCCGGCGTCCGGTCGCACGCTCAGAAACGGCGAACCGTTCCTGAGCGTCAAAGCGGAAGCCGAATTCAGTGCGCTAGATCACGAAGCGGCTGTGGAGGCCTTCACGAGGCAAGCGGGACGCTTCCAGATCGGCAGAAGGTTCGACTGCGTGTGGATCTCGAGGCCGCGGTCGTACTTCATGCGCTCGGGCTTCGCGTAGAAGAGTTGCCCGGGCATGTTGACCGTCTCGATGAAGTCGGCCGGCGCCACGAAGCTGGCGGCGCTGTCGATGGTGCCAATCGGGAAGAACCGAGCCGTGCTCGTGGGGATGAACTTGCGCGTGGTCGTCGTGCCGTCCTGGTTCTTCACGCCGGCAGATCCGCGATACTCGATGAAGGCGACATCCTGATGGATGAACATCGGCCGCACGTCGCGGATGTTTGGGTTTGCCGCCTGGACCGCCGCTGCAGCGTTGTATGCGGTCTTCACGTCGGTGTCCTCGAGCAGCATGTCGTAGAACTCCGGCGAGCAGAGGCAAGCGACGCCGGTCATCACATCGCCGAGCAGATTATCCTCGATATGCCGCTTGACGTTGCGAATGTGCTGATTGAGACCGCCGGCCGCGCCGAAAAATTCGACCTTCTCCGACACTCCAAACTCAGTGAACAGGTTGAGCAAAGTGCCGCCGTCCGCATCGAGTATGATTCCAGAAAGCGCGCCGACGCGATGCCATTCATGGGTGATGAAGTGCTTCATCGCCATCGTCAGCAGCTTGCGATTGACGACGTTGCCGAACATCTCCGGCATGAATGTGCCAAAAGCGCGCATGTTCTGAATTTCGGCGGCCATCACCGCATCTTCGTGGGCGATGTGCGGGATCTCGAAGAGCTTGGCCTGCCGGCGGGCGTCATAGCCCTTGCTTGCAGAACCGCCGCGCTCCGTCGTCGGCAGCAAGGCGAGGACGCCGTTGTTGATCTCGAGGCGCACAAACGTGGTGGAGAGTGGAATCGGATTTCCGAAGATGCCGAGCTGCGTGACCAGCTGGTACATATTCGGTATCACGTTCATCGCCATCGTGAGTTCTTCGGCGGTGAACTCGCGGTCAAGAAAGCCCTCGAAGACGAGGTCGGTCATTGGATCTCTCCTAGGGTATGAAGGCGAGCGTCACCGCGCCGCGCGGCGAACCGCGCAGCGGGCTGAGCAGCCGGGGGTGTCGAGTAAGGGGTTACTGCGTGTTGCGAACGATGATGTGGTTCGCGACGAGCTGGGCGATCGCGGCGTTCTTCTTCGTGTCGTTGTCGACCGACGAATGCCACACGAGGCCGAGCCGGGAAACTTCGGCAAGGCGGTGGATGACGACGACGTTCGCGACGTCCGCGGCAACAGCATCGACGCGCTGCGCGAGCACAGCAACCGCAGTCTGGCTGCCGTCCGACGCACCGTTGACGTGAGCGATGTACTTGCCGCTTGCGGTGACCTTCCCGAGAACAGTGCCGATTTCGAGGACGGCGTCACTGTCAGCGATGGTGACGAGTTCGCGGCTGATATCACCAGCCTGCCACTTGAGGACTTCCGAGAGTGTCTTCGGCTCGGTGAAGGTCGTCGTGCGCATTGCGCGGGCCATGATAGCCTCCTGGGAGAGAGTTGCGTTCGATCAGATCCTGAAGATCAGGCGGCGGGCATCGCGGGCTTATGAATGGCCCTTGTGCTGCGCGACCATCTTCTCCATTCCGGCGCGCAACATGCCGGACTTCGCCGGGTCGCCGTCGCTGCCGCGACCAGCTGGGACCTGAGGGTTGCCGCCATTCGCCTTCACGGCAGCGTAGAATGCCGCTCCGTTCTGGGCAGCGGCCGCGTCCTTCGGCATCTTCGCGAGCATCGCTGCAGCCTGGTCGACGCCGAGATCGCTCTCGAGCGCCAGCACGCGCGCTTGAATGGGCCGCTCCTTCGCCTCGGCGTGGTTGAGGATGGCGTTAATGCGAGCGCGCTCCTCAGTACGACCGCGAGCGAGGGCCGCTTCAGCCGTCTCTGCGGGCTGCGTTGCCGCGGCTGGCTGCACGGGTGCCGCCGGCTGCGTCACCGCCGCGGCGCTGGCGGCAGGAGCCATGCTCACGAAGGCAGATCGCATGGCTTCCGCGATATGCTCGATCTGGGCAGCCGAGAGGCCTTCCGTCATTCCGCCCGACGAATTGGCGGCGGGCCCGCCCTGCTGGTGTTCCATCCGTGCAGCTTCCTTTGCTGGGGAGTTGTCATTACTCGGGGCACTCGAATTCTTCGGAGGAGCTTTGCGCGCCGTCTTGCCGGTCTCAGCGTCGGCGACGGCCTGGTCGAAGGTCCCGGTCGCATCTGCGAGTCCCTGGGAGACAGCGTCTTCTCCGAGAAAATACCTCGCCTCAGTACTGCGCACCTTCCCGACGTCCATGCCGCGATTGATGGCAACTGTATCGATGAACTGGCCGTAAGCCTTGTCGACACGCGCTTGGATATCCATGCGCACGGCGTCTGGCAGAGGCATGGCCGAGTTGCCATCGACCTTGTGCCGACCGGCATGAATGAAGGTGACCTTGTGCCCCTTCTGGGCAAGCTCGCCGGATCGATCGGTGTGAATGATCAGAGCGCCGATATGCCCCACGACGGCACCATCTGTGGCGACGATCTTCGTTGCGCCGCTCGAAATGAGATAGGCAGCCGATGCCATCATCGGATTAGCGACGGCGACCACGGGCTTTGATTGCGCAACCTCGCGGATTAACGCAGCGGTCTCAAACGCTCCTGGAACCATCCCGCCCGGGCTGTCGACATCGAGCACGACCGACTTGACGCGCTTGTCATCGGCCACCATGCGCATGGTATGGCGCAGACCTTCGTACGATGTCAGGCCGGAGCGGGCGCCGACCCATGCGCCGCGGTTCACGAGTTCGCCACGGATCGGCACTATCGCCGTTCCGCCGGCCGTCATTCGATAACCCTTATAGTCGCCGGTGCGCGCGTCAAAAACAGGGTCACCAACGAACGCGTTGGCCGAAACGCCGCGCACGGCCTCGAGATCGAGATCTCCGATACGCCCCTCGAGTGCGCCGATGACAGCCTCGGCAGCTTCGGGCGTAATGAAGTGCACCTGATTTAGAATCAGGCTCGCCAGTCGCGGCAGCATCAGCGCCTCCGAGGTGTCTTGTAGCCTGAGACGCGCACCGTCTTGCCAGCCTGCACGCGGGTATAGGATGCCGTCGTGCCGTCAGAACGCGGCAGTGCCGCAATGCTCCGGAGCCGCGCGCCGCCAATTCGGTGGCGCTCGACAGCAGTTTGAACGCGACGTGCGGCCTGCACGGCGATCGCGACCCGCTGCGAAGCGATCGAGCGCGGCGTGTATCCAGCCATGCGCGCCAGCGGCGAGGCGATGCCGAACGTCAACGAGTCCGCAGCACCGAGCGCTGCACCTGCGGCGCCAGCGCGCTTGTAACCCTGGTAAGCGGCATAGCCGGCGGCGGCGACAGCCACCGGAAGGGCGACCTTGCCCGCTACCGATGCGACACGCGCGAGGATGCTAGGGCGCGGCACCTGGGCGGCAGCCGCTGCGGCTACGCCAGGCATCCGCCGCGCTGTCTCGACGGCCGCCATATGCGCCGCCGCCGGCAAGGCCTTCGGCGTGGCGTTCGCAATCATGCGCTTTGCGACCATCGTCGATGCGGCGAACACGCTGGCCGTACCGACACCGCGCGCCAGCTCGGCGGCCGTCTCGTTGCTGCTCTGCAGGGACGGTGCGACAACGAACCGAGCCATCGCGCCCTCGGCGAGAAGCACGCCGGCAAAGGCCACGCCCTTCGGTCCCTTCGACACCGCGAGTGCGAGCTTGTCGGCTGTCGCGACGGCAGCAGCGAGCTTTGCCGTACGGCCGACCGAGCGGCCCTTGGCGGCCATCGTGCGCGAAATGCCCTTCGAGACGTCTGCAAGCTGGCGATTGCGCACGCCGACGGCTGCAATGTGCCGCTTCTCGATGCCGGAGGCGAACTTGTAACCGGCGACGATGCCTGCAATCGGCATTCCCGCATCGACGGTCGCACGCCAAGCGCGGCCGGCGAACGAATTCTGGCTATCGAACTTCTGCTTCGCGGCCGCCGCGTCGAGTTCCTTGATCCGGAGCTGCGTCTGCGACTGCTGTGCGGCCGCCTTTGCCGCCTCGGCCTGCGCCGATGATGCGGCGGCGCGAGCCGATGCCTCTGCCGCGCGGCGGTTGTTCGCCGCGGCTGCTGCGCGGCGACGGATCGTCTCGGCGTCGCTCATGCTGCGACTTCCTCTTCCTTCGCGGGAGCGCCTGGCGGCGCCATGCCTGGGAACTCGGGACCTGGTCCATCAGGATCAAGGCCGAGCTCGATCATCTTGCGGCGCTCGTATGCGCGCTGCTCGAGCACGTCGCGCCATGAGCGACCATCGTCGGCCGTGATGTCCTCGAGCGTCTCCGTGCCCATCTGCAGACCGAGCTGCTGCGCCTGGCGCTCTTTCTGGGGATCGATCATCGGCTTACCCCAGGCGATGAACGACCCGCGCACGAGATAAGGCTTGGCTGCGTAGAAGTCTGTCACGCCCTTCGGCAACTGGACGGTGCCGATCATAACCGCTTCCTCGAGCCAGGCTCCGAACAGTGGCATGGCAACCTGCGATGTGATCCGATTGCGACGGGCGCGATAGGTCCGCCAGACCGCGAGCAGCGCCGCGCGCGCGGCGGAATAGTTGACGTCCTTGTAGTTCTTGCCGAGCTCGTGAGCCTCGACGCCGAGGCCTGCTGCGAGCTTGCGGATGAAAACCGTCTCGAACTCGCCGAAATTCGAGTTCGGGTGCGTCGACTTGATGACGTCGAGCGACTCGTTCGGCATCAGGACCGGGATCTGCGAGCCCTGAAACGTAATGTTGCGCTTCGAGTGGTACTCGGCAGCATTCAGCATGTGTGCGGTGACGTAGTCGCTCAGCGGGTTGACCCCGGATCCGCTCGTGGCCTTGCCACCGAGCACCTGCGCCGCAGTTGCCCAGTCCAGTTCCGTCTTGATGACCGCCGCATAGGCAGCCTGCAGGATGGCGCTTTGCAGTTCGGTGTCGTTGTACTGCTGCAGCATCTTCGCCGGCACGATGACGCTCGCAAACTCACTGACGCCACGCGTCATCTCGGGACGCGTGTGATCATAGGTATGAAATACGATCGGGCGGCCCCACGGCGTCACCCGAGGCACCTCGGTCCACGTCATCTGCGAGAACGACCACGAGATGTCGGACGGGTGCTGATCGCGGATGCAGTAGACGAGCGGCTCACCATGCACGTCGCGGCGAATGCCCGCGCGAAGTTCGGCAGAATCCGGCTGCCCCATGGGATTGGAGAGCCGATCGATGTCAATCAGATTGAGGCAGGTCTGGTAAGGCGAAAACCCTTGCTTCATCTCGACGACTGCGAGGCTTTCGCCATCGACAAAGTCGGCCTGATCGACCACCGACATGAGCTGCGAGAAGGTCCGCTGACGGCGGGCATCCATCTGGCATTCGATGGACTCGGCGTAAGCTTCCCATTCGCGCGTGACGTGGTCCTGCCACTCCGCGGCCTCTTCGATCTCACCCTTGAGACCGAGCATTCGCCAGTCGATCTTCAGCGAGAGCTTGAGGCCCGATCCGGTGACCGCATCGCGGTTCATCCGCACCGCGTTCTTGGCGATCGGATCGTTGCGGACGAGATCGCGCGCCCGGGCGCGGATGGTGCCGGCGTCCTTCAGAATCGCAGCGTCGGCGGATGCCAAGCGAGGGCGCCAGAGGGCGACCTCTGAGTTCGAATGCACATCGGCATCGCGATACGACCCTGACGCGAGGCGGCCGAGCGCCTGCATCGCCTGCACCGACAAAGTGTCGGCGGGCTGCGGTGCCGTCGTTTCGGTCATGTCAGACGAACCTGGCTCTCAGGGGAGGACCGCGCTGCGGACCCAGGTGCGGGTAGCCTTCGGCAGCCCCGCACTGGTTCCAGAATTGCGAGTAGAGCCGCTGAAGCGCGACCATGTTGGCTTGCGTGTAGGATACCGAGCGATCCCCGAACGTGACGGTCGCTTCCTTCTCGCCAGCGGCCAGCGCCATATAGGCGTCGTAGAGCTTCTTCAGCTCGTCGGCACATGGCGGCGCGGGCATCGGTCATTCCTCGAAGCGTGGACGGGGAGGCGGGCTGAGCCCCTACGACTAGCCGGCTGCCACTACGACAGGCTCCACCAACCACGTTCCTAGAAGGTGCTGGGGGCCTTGCGAGCCGTACCAGACCTCCCCTCTCTCTCGCTGGGTATTCTGCTTATCTCGTGGGCGTGTTGTAACCTTTGACGAAGACGCGCCTGCCGGCCTGGTTGCGGTAATAGCCATCGGTCTGGCCGTCGCCGCGTTGCTGACTGTTGTCGAGCCTGCGCTGTCCTACGGGACGAGGCACCGTGGTGCGGCTTGCAGCAGCAGAGCGCGAAGCGGCAGTCTTCGCAAGTACGCCTCGAGCACGGGCGATCGATGCGGCGGCGCCCTTGGATCGCTGCGTGTTCTCCACTAGGCGAGCAACCACCTGTTTGCGCATCAGATCGCGCTTCGCAATTCTATTCCCGCCAGTTGCGCCAGCCTTCAAGATAGACCCAGCAGCAATCACGCCGAGGGCTGGCAGAAACCCGAGCGTGACAGCTACACCGCCGCCGCTCAGCATCATGGCTTCGCCGACAGCTCCCACTCGCGTCAGCCGCCGCACCATGCGCGCGGCCTTCTTGACGCGCCCACGCCGATATGTCGAAGCCATGGTCACCTCCGGTCAAAAGCGGCAGCAATCTCCGCGTAACCAAGCTGCTTGCGATCTTTCTGCATGTTCCGCCGGCGCGCTTCGTAGTCGATCGAGAGTGACGACCGCATGGCGATGTTGCCGACGAATGTGTCGAGGACTTCGTTCCGCTTGCCGCTCGGCAGGTGCCAGCTCGGCACCGGTCGCCCGGCCTTTATTTCGATCTTGACGCGCTCGCTAACGAGCTGCTCGAAGAACGAAGCCGGCAGATGCTGCCGACTCGGGAAGTGCACGCGGATACGCTTTCCCGCCTCCGGATCATTACGAACGGCGAGCTCCTGATAGAGCTGCTTCTTGCCATCATCGATCCCAGAGAGGTGTAGCTTCGCGCCGGCCTTGAACTTCTCCTGCGACTCTCGCCACAGCGGCTTCCCATCACCGGGCGTGCCCTTGACGGCGTAGAACGGCCGGAACGCTGCCCGGCGCGAGCGTACGAAGTCGAGCACCATGGTCTGCAGGTAACCGGCGTCGATGCCGATCGCCTCCGCGTAGAGCAACCCGCCGAGCGGATGTGCAAACGAGAGCTGCAGAACCTGGCTGTCGAGATCCTCAAACGACTGCGGGTCTGACGTATCGCGGTAGAGCACGACGTAGTGAAGGACCCACTTCTCGTCGTTGTGGCCCCAGCCGACGAACATCACCTCGAAGCGATCGCGCTGCACGTCGACGAAGCACGTGACGGCAAGCACGCCATCCGGGACCGTATAGCCGTCGGGCGTCGGGCCGTAGTCCTCGCAGCGCTTCTCGAGCTCCTGCGCCGTCGTGGTCGCGCCTTGCGTCGGGTTGTAACAGAGACCGAGTTTCAGATTGACGAAGGCCTGCTCTTTCGTCGGCTCGCCCTGGCAGGATTCCCACTCTCGAGCGAGTTCGGCGAGCTTTACCCAAGGCGAGTAAATTGCATTGAGGTAGAAGCCGGCAATGCCCGCGAAGTTTGCGCGAGGCCGCCAACGACCAGCACGCACAGCGAGATCTCGATCGTAGTCGTTCCAGGCGCTGCCACATTCGCGGCAGATGTACTCGGCTTTCTCAGGCTGACCTTTCGGCCAAACGACGCGAGGTTCCTCGATCATGCCGCCGTGGCCATCAGGCGTCTCGCTCTTCCACGCGAGATCCTGGTAGGCATTGCAGTGCGGGCAGGGCACCTCGAAGTAGCGCTGATCCGACCTCTTGAACCAACTGTTGATCTCCGACAGCCCTTCGATGGTCGGGGTCGAAGCGATGCCAATTTTGCGGTTCCAGAAGTTCTGCGTACGCTGGATGCCCTGACTGATCGGGTCGCCGTCCTTGCCAATGTTCAGCTTGTACTTGTCGATCTCGTCGAAGAGTACGACCCGACGCGGTCTAGAAGCCAACGATGCCGGCGAATTGGCGCCGGCGAAGACAATATCACCACCCGGATAACCCTTCTCTAGCAGTGTATTCGATCCATCTCGCGTCAGGGCGGCGCCGACCCGCGCCAACAGCGCCGGCGACGCCTCAACCGTCGGCTGAAAGCGCGATCGCGAAAAACTATCGGCGAGGCCGAGATCTGGCATCACGAGCATCTGCGGCGCCGGATCGTATTCGACGAAGTAGCCCGCGACGTTGATCAGGACTTCCGTCTTGCCGACTTGGCTCGACCACTGCAGGACAACGATACCAACATCCGGCTCGCCGAACGCATCCATCGGCTCCCGTTGAAAGGGAGACTTGTCGGTGCGCCAGCGCCCAGGCTCCGGCCCCGTGCCAGCAGCGATGTGACGTTCCGCGTCAGCCCATTGGCTGACGGTCATGGGCGGCGGCAGATCGAAACCGAGAACCCAGCCGCACGCTTGCGCGCCGACCGCTTGCTTGACCTCGGGCTCGGCCGGCATGATCAAACCTGGGGCGACTGCTCGCCTATCTTTATTGCCTGCTCTTGCAGCTCGCGGACGAGTTGCTTGCACTCTTCGTCGAGACGGCGCAGCGCCGCCGGCGGCAGGATGTTCGCAAAGCGCGTCGGGAAGGCGAGTATCCGGTCGCGGATCATGCGCGCCACGGTGAACTCTTTCGCCTTCACTTCCTCTCGCGACACCAGCGTCGCCCTCATTTGGTCGAGGCGGATTTCAGCCGTTCTCGCAAGCGCTACTTCCTTCGCCGCCTTCGCGTCGTTCAGGCTGACGAGTTCGAACTTGCCTTGCTTGTCATCGCCCGCCGTCACGGCGCCGGAAGACGGCACGAGGCTGGCGCCGCGTCGCACATTGCGACGGTTGCGGCGAGGCTCGGCCTTGGCCTTCGGCTTCGGCTTGTTGAAGGTCTCTTCGTAGACCTGCCGACGGACTGGATCGAGAGAAGCCTCGAGTTCTTTCTTCGCCCGATTGATATCAATGCCTTCGGCAGTCTCATGCACCCGGCCCTGCTTGATCAGGGTCTCAAGTCGCTGCCGAGAAAATCCCAATTCTGTCGCCGCGTCTTTGCGGCTCACATATCGCGTCGGCTGAGTTGCTTTTGCCATCATGCAACCCGATGCAACCCACCTATTTTGCGTCTCAACAGGCTGCCCTAAGCGACTCTGCCGATTCGTGAAATCCGGCTAAGTCCTTGAATGCAACCCATTTTGCAACCCTGCACCTAGGCATATCTCGCGCGGCGGCGACCTCGCGGGCGGTTTTCCACAGGGAGGGACCCGTTTGCCGCGTGCTGATGGTCAGAGTGCATACTGTGCCTTGGCCTTCATCAGTTCGACGTGCGCTCGACGCACTGCCTCGCCCCTGAACCAGATCGCTTCACGTGTCAGGATGGCCTGTACTTCGCCACTGTGCCGATGAATTTCGCGGGCGATGTTCGGTCCCCACAACGGCTTGAACCGACGGCCTTGCCCCTTCATCCGCACGACGAGATGGTCGCGCCCCGGCACCATGAACGATCGCTTCGCCGTGACGCGCCTACTCCACGCCGCGTGCCGCCCGCCTGGCCATGACCTGTTCCACGTTGCGCCGAAGTCCCCCTTGGTCACCTTCAGATGGGGGCTGGCCACATAGGTGCCCGTGCGCATGGCGCCAGGCCGAGCGATCACCGGCTTGATGCGTGTGAAGATCTCGCCGCGGCGCCGGATGCCAGTCCACTGGACGACCTTGCGCGTGATGGCCGTGCGCGAGCGCTGGCCGGCCCGATTGAGCGACTGCGCGAGGATGGCCTCGGAACGCTGAAAGCCGACGCCGGCGGCGATGAGGCCTGCGCGCAGGCGCTCGATCTCGCGGACGTCGATGCGGACGATCGTCATCCGGAGCGGCGTCCTTTGAGGCGCACGGCAGCGGCCGCGCGGTCCTTGAGCGATGTGATGTCTTCGCGCGCCGATCGACCGATGAAGCGAACCTCGTCGCGGGCCGCCTTGCGGTCACCCTTCGAGATGGCGATCGCGGCGCGCACGATCGCCTCCGCGCGCTCCGCGCAGCGACATGTCACATGACGATCTCCGGGGTTGAAAGGCGTGCTCTGAAAGCAAAAGCCCGGGTGTTTCTCCCGAGCGCGTCATCGCCATCGTGGTGATTCCATACCCGAGTCCGACTCGTTTTGCCACACGCCTCAAGACGAATTATGTCTATCGCGGGGCGTGTGAGTCTTTTTTGCATCAGAAGGGAGATTGGCCGATGTCTTTTAGGGCGAGATCTACGGACGACCTTGTTCGCATCGTGATGGCGGGCGGCGGCATTACGCTGGCGGCGGCCGGCCGCTCAACCGACGATTTGGTACGAATAGCAGCCGCTGCCGCCCGCAACAACGTGCAGGTCATCTTCCGAGACCTTGATGGTCGAACCACTGATGACATCGTTAGAATCGTGTCGGTTGGCGGCGGCCACGTCCACGTAGAGGGCGCTATAAACGTCCGTACTGATTAAGCGTGCGCTTCATCGTGCCATCCGCGCCAACGCTGCGGCGGCTCCCGCCCGTCGGACCGGACTGGGCGCACGAAGTGAAATGGGATGGCTGGCGCCTGCAGGTATGGAAAGAGGGCAGCGACGTGCGGCTGCTTACGCGCAACCGGCGCGATGTCACCGCGCGCTTTCCCGATATCGCCAAGGCGATCGCGGCGCTGCCGAGCAAGGTGCTGGTGCTCGACGGCGAGCTCGTCGGCTTCGATCGCGAGAACAAGCCGGACTTTAACGAGCTGCGCCGGCGCAGACCCAATGCCGTCGTCATGCTGTTCGACGTCATGACCATCGGCGACGAGGATCTGCGCCCATTGCCATGGTCAGCCCGCCGCCGACGACTCGAGCGTGCCGTCTCGCGCGGCACTGGCGGCGTGCTCATGCTCTCGGAGGTGTGGGACGATGGCGCCGCGCTCCTGCGCGCTGTGGCCAAGCAGGGTCTCGAGGGCATCGTGTCCAAGCATCGGAATGCGCCTTATCGATCGGGCGACACCGATGCGTGGATCAAGGTGAAGGTGGCGGGCTGGACGGAGGCCAATCGCGGACGGTTCAAGCGTTAGGCGACTTGGGGTGCTGACCCCAGCCCATGTACTTCGCGAATTTCTCGGTCTGCTCGGGGAAGCGCGCCTTCATGGCATCGCGGAATGCGATGATGGTCTCGTCCGCAACACCTTCCGCCGGCCACATGCCCATGACCAGCGTCTGCCCGATCTGCCACTCCTGCAATGTGAAGCCCTCCGGCGGTTCTAGCCCGACGATGCGTCGTTGCAGACGAGCGATGTATTCGCCGACCGATTCGGTCGGCAAAGGTTCGATCGTATCAGTTGGCGGCGGCTTAAGCTCATCGATGCGAGGGGGTCGTGGGTCTTTCCAGTTGCCCGGTTCGATCCACTCGGAATAGCGATACGCCTCGCCATACTGTTCGACAAAATAGCTGCGGTCTTTCTCGGTCAACTCCGCGGTGCGCTTGCGAAACACACCGCACTCGGTGTAGTCGAAGCGCTCAAACGCGACCTCCACCCACCCCATCTCGTGCTGGTCATGGTGCCAGTTCTTCCGACCAGCGGTCAGGAAGATGTACGTCCAGCCGTCGTGTTCCATGGCCTACCCTCGATTGGTTGTTCCGCTAGCGACGATCGTGCGGAGTTCGGTGTCGGCAATCTGCCACCATTCAACATCAACGTAGTGCACGAGCCGACCCTCGCCCCAGCCCATGTACTCATCGGTCCAAGATACCAATGCTACAGCAGCCATTACGGCCTCGCGCTCTTCGGCGAAGTCGTGAATGAAATCTTCCCATCCACCTTCCGGGTAATGTCGCGAGCCCCCAAAGAGCAGATAGCGCCGCATCATCCCCATCTCCTTTGTGCCCAGCGCTCGGCGGCGGTCTGGCGCTGCTCGGCGGTCATGAGCTGCTCGATGCCGAGGTGCGCAGCGCGATCTCTGATGGCCGACATGAGTTCGCCTGCCGTCCAGGTCACCCACTGACCGCGCGCCGCTTTGCCGCGCTCTGCCGCCATCTCCATCACCATATCACGCACGCGCTCGGCGACCAGCGGCGCCATCCAGAACTCGACCTGCACGGCGACGTCGTCGGGCGTCATCTGCTGCTGGCGCTTGACCTCGAGGCGGGGATCAGCGGTTGCGACCACGCGCAGCACGTGGTGCGGACTCCGCCCGATCGCCGCCACCGCCTTCAGGTCCAGCGCCTCGTAGGCCTGCTTCATCTCGCGCGGGCTGAACAGGTACTGCGTTTTGCCCACCGAGGACGTCAGCCGCCCCGCGATCTCCGTCGACATGTCGTGGTGCCTGAACTCGGGCCGGGCCGGCGTCTCCAGATCGTGCGCGCTTGATGCGGCCGTATTCCCAGAGATTGGCGTGTTGCCAGGCGATGTGCCAGGCGGCGGCGGTGCGGCGTCGAGCAGTCTCGTCATTGGTGCTTGTCCTTCTTGCGATCGACGCGAAACTGAGGCCACGGGTGCGCCACCATATCAGCCACTGCTCGGGTGAGAGCGGCAGGCGGCCTTTCCGGATGAGCTGCATTCGGGTCTTCTCATCGAGACCCAGCGCGTTGAACCAGGCGAGCGCCGTGTGCAGGTCTTGCAGGTCGGCGGGCGTCGGCTGAAAGCGGTTTTTCTTCTCGGCATCGAGTTCGGCGAGGTATGCCGCGTTCTCGGCCTGGCTGTTGAGGTCGCCGCGGTCATCAACGGTCGCGAACGGCCACTGAGTCTGCTTGGCGAGCCAGGTGCGCTCCTTGTCGGGAAGCGCCCAGAGCGTCTTGAGGGCGCGCTCGACGCGCCTCTCGACGTCCTCCGGCTCTATGACCTTCGGCAGGCCGGTTTTCTTGAATGTTTGCATTTGTCCCCCTTGAAATTCGCGGTCACGCGCTCAAGACACCGCGTCTCGTGTATCGGCATCCCATTTGCGGAAGCGGATAAGTTTCTCGTCGGCACGCGCCCGCATCGCGTCAATGTCGAGCCCGTTCTTAACGGTGACGTATTCAATGGCCGCGATCACATCTGCGAGTTCATCGGTCAGCCGGTCACGCAAGTTTGTGCCGTCCCAATGTTCGGGTTCACCCTCCGCGCCGATGATTTTCCCTGCGACTTGCACAGCCTCACCGCATTCCTCGATCAACTTGCTGAGGCCATTCCAATCGTCGCTTCCGATGCAGTACGGTTTGGTTTTTGCGCTCATGTCACGCTGCCTTTGGATTGATCTTGCCGAGCAGCGCCTCGTGCCGATCGAACCATGACCGGGCACACGCGGCGTTCTCGTGCGCGCGCGCATTGGCGCCGGCGAGCTCGGTCCGGAGCACCGAGACCTCGAGTTCGGCAGCGTCGATCGCCTCGGCCGCGATCTTGAAGAGCTTGGCGTTCTCCAAGTAGATCTCGTACAGATCGCAGTAGGAAGTCTCTTCGGCCTTGGCCTCCATCTCGGTGGCTGCCTTGCGGAATGCGTCGCTCGGACTCTTCCGAATGATCTCGATGGCCTCGCCAGGCGCCAGTGCCATGTTTTCGGTGTTCATGATGCCCCCTGCTCTTTCGCTGCCTTAGCTGCCTCGCGTGCAGCTGAGAGGCGTTCGTACTGCGCGTGTCGGCGCTCCTTTGCAGTGGCTGGATCGCCCATCGGCTCGCCATGACGCTTGAGAGCCGCCATGGCGGCGAGCGTACGCTGGTCCAGCGCCAGAGCCCCGTATTTGATCGCCAGCGCCCGTTTTGCCTTGGCTATGTCGTAGTGGTCGCCCTGAAACCATTTGCGAGCCACGCCGATCCTGTCGGCCATGGCGTGCAGCTCTTCGTCGGTGTCTGCGATCATGTGGCACATGACGTATGTGCGGCCCGGCGCGTGCTTTGGGCTGAACGGTGCAGCCATGTCATCGACGTAAACAGCCATTTCAAACTTCCTCCAGTTCGCGGCGCACAGCCTCGCTGACCTCTTTCGCGGAGCGCTCGGCACGTCGGAGCGCTGTTTCCGGATCCGCGTAGGCGCGCATCGCGTGTGCCTTGCAGTACGGCAGGCCTGGGACCTTCTTGTCGCCGCAGAAGCCGAAGGGCTTTTGCTGCGGATCTCCGATCGGCCAGCAGCATTGGTTATGCTCGAGCTCGCGGAGCGGGATGAGCGCCTCGGCGCGCGCGACTTCCTCGGCATCACGCTCGATCGCTTTGACCGCACCCACATCGGGCGGGCGGGCCGCCTTACGCTGATCGGACACCTTGCGACGCTGGCGATTGACCTCTGCAAACGCTGGCGACAGTTTGCTCGGTCCCTTCAGCCCCATGCGATTGCGGATGCCGATCACGGCGTTGCGCGTGCAGCCTTCCCCGATCATGGCGGCGATCTTCGAGTCCGACGTTTTGTGATCCCACTCGCGCTTCACGAGCGCTTTTCGTTCGTCGGTCCAGAAGCCGTTGCCTTTGCCGTGTGGCTTCAGCTCTTCGCGCGGGGGCAGGCCAAGCTTGTGCGCACGGGCGCGGATAGATCCAGATGTGCGGCCCGGCATGAAGGCCAGAATATCGGCGTCGGGCAGATTGCGTCGCCAGAAGCGGCTCAACAGAGCGTCGGCGTGGTCGTTCCACTTTATTCGGCGCTGAGCGGACATCAGCGAGGCCCTCCCTTGCGGACTTCGGCCATCACTTCCTCGATCGCTTGCACGTATTTGCTGCGGTCCATGAGGATCATCGAGCACGGGTCAGTGAGTTCGGTTGCCTTTGCGCAGGCTTCCCATGCGGCCGTGCGTTTCCGGACGAAGTCCGAGGCGTTGCAACTGAACATGAACAGCGCCCAGCCGATCAGAATGAGCGGCACGCGCAGGCTCTCGTGCCAGCGAGCACGCGGGCCGTATTCCTCGACCGTGCCGCGCCCCATCCCATCCCTAAAGCCGGCGACGAAAGCATCGCGTTGTGTGCGCATCAGTTCAGCTCCCGCTTGCGCTTCGGCTTGTCCTCGGGGACGTTCTCAGCTTCCTTGCGGGCGCGCTCCTGAGCGTCTTCGAGCGTCACCGGCAGGCCAACGGCCGAGCGGTACGTGTCCATCTCAAGCTCAAGCTCGAGCTGCGCGGCTTGGTACTTCGCGCCTTTGCGCTTCTCCTTCACCGCCTGATTGAAGGCCTTCACGTTGAAGCCGGCCTCTTTGACCTCGCCGCGCAGCTCCTTGATGTCGCCGGCGAGCGCTGCCTGCTCGTCGAGCATCAGCGCCATGCGGTTGACGTAGCCTTCCAGTGGCGAATTGCTGGTCATAGCCTCACCTCGACGGAATGCGCGATGTGCCAGGCCCCACTCGCCTTGGGCACACACTCTCGAAGGATGTCGGGAACGAGTATTTCCGCCCAATCCGCAAGGCTGCACCAGCCGGAACCATTGCCAATGGCGTTGATATCGAAGATCCCGATGTTGCTCGGGTTGCGGCCGTTAACGCCGACCCAATGCGTGTGGCGGTACGCGGCCCGGGCGGGCACGCCCGGCTTCGTCCACGGCCCTTCCCACTGGATGCGCGCGAGTCCGAAGGACGGCCAACGCTTCGCTTTGCTGGCGCTGAAATCGACGTTGAGGCGCCTGAGCACCTCCCACATGAGCGTCGGGTTCGTATAGCGCTTGCTCTCGAAGTCGCCCATGCTCGGACGCAGCTCGTCGAGCGTCATGCCTAGGATGCCCGCGATGGCACCTGGGCCGCAGTTCGCGCCCCACTCAGCGTTGGCGCGCTCAGCATCATCCGCGTTGAATCGTACCGGCCTCATATCCCCTCACAGCAAAGCAGGTTGCATCGGCTCGACGACGCGTGGCGCCGGCGGCGGCTCGGCGCTGCCCACGTGCGAGCGGCCGGCGAGGAAGCGCGCGGCCAGGTCGCGAATGCGCGTCGAGTCGGAGTGCTGATCCTTCGGCGCCGACAGCGGGTCGACGATCCCAGCGCTCTGCGAGGCCTTGAGGCCGAGAACGCTCATCACCGACGGGTCGGAGCCGCCCTCCGTGTGCAGGTAAATCGCGTCGACCTGGCGTGTCTGCCCGGGCCTACGGAGGCGACCGCAGCACTGCGCGTGCACCTGCGGCGACCAGTCGAGTTCACCGAACACGATCGTGCGGGCGCGGTGCTGCAGGCCGTCGAGACCGGCACCCGAGCGCAGGGACATGATCATGAGGTTCGACTTGCCCGAGACGAAGGCCGCCTTGGTGGCCTCTTTCTGCGTCGGGCTCTCGGTGCCCGTGAACAGCACCGGGTTATGCTTGGCGAGCTTCTCCTGCCAGATTTCGTACACGGCCCGGTGCCAGCCGACCAATAGGACGGGCTCGCCGGCCTCGAGCAGCAGGTTGACGAAGGCAGCAACGTGCGGCGCCTTGGCGATGCCCGTGGCTTCCCGCATCCGCATGTCGAACTCGCGGGCGGCCTGGCCACGATCGGTGAACGACTGGCTGGTCGTGACGCGGAGGGCGAGGTCGCGCATCAACGCCTCTTCGCTGTCGATCACCTCGCTGTCGAAGGGCACATCATGCGTGACCACGTTCAACGGCGGCATGGCGTGGCCGATGTCGGTGTCCGTGCGGCGCAGGGCAAGATGCCGCTCGCGGAGATAGGTGCCGAGCGCGGCCGGATCCTCGACGAGCCACTTGCCGCCCGGTCCCGGCTTGCACCACTCGATCTGAAACTCGATCCACGAGCCGAGAGCGCCCTCTTCGAGGAAGTTGATGATCTCGAAGATCTCGCTGCCGTAGTTGTATATCGGCGTCGCGGTGAGGCCCATGACCAAGCGGGCCGTCTTGATGAACTCGCGCGCGGCGCGGCCCTTGTCGGTACCGACGCCGTGCCGCAGCTCCTGCATCTCGTCGAAGATCACGGAGCGGAAGCCGGCCTGCTCAGCGAAGTCGATCCAGCCGCCGAGCTTGGAATACGGGCAGATGTAGACGTCGGCCTGCGGCAGCTTGTAGGGCGTCATCTGCTTGAAGGTGTGGCTGGTGAGGTGTGTGAACTCGCGTAGCTTGGCGGCCCACTGCTTGACGAGGTGCGTCTGCGGGACGATCAGCGCCGGCAGGAATTCCTTGTCGGTGATCGCGGCGAAGGCGCTGATGGTCTTGCCGAGTCCTAAATCATCCATGAGCAGCAGGCGGCCCATGCGGCGTGCGATCTCAGCGGCCTGCGCCTGATAGCCGTACGGCTTCTGACTCGGGCGGAAACCGGACTCGCGGCTCGGCATCCAGTCCGTTGAAAGGATGCTGGCGAGCTCGGCCTGCTGCGTCTCGAAGAGCGTCTTGCGCTCCTTGATGCGCTCGCGGTCGCCGTCCTTCATGCGGAGCGGATAGCGCTGCATGAACCAGTCGAGATCGGCATCGATGTTCGGGCCGCCTTCGAGCAGGAAGGGCGGGCGGGCCGTAGCCTTGATGCGCGGGAAGATCTGCTTGAACCGACGCGAGACGTGCGGCTCGAGGTCCGTCACCAGCCACCCGCCTGGCGCGGGCTCGATCGATCCGTACGTGCGTGCTGGATCGCTCACAGCCACCCCCTTCCGAGATTGAAGGTCACGAGCGGCTTGCCGTTGATGTGGTCGGCGAGGACGATCGGCTTGGCCGTGACGAAGATGAGCGCCTTGATCGCCGGCTCTTTGGCGTACGCGCGAAGCTGGCGGCCGATGGCGCCGGCGCCGCCCTTGAGCTTCACCTCAATGCCGACGGCCCAGCCTTCTGCGTTTGGACCCGGCGTCGCGACAAGGAAGTCGATGATGCCGCCCTGCACATGCGCTTCGCGTTCGAAGATGAAGGCCGGCTCTTCGGCCAGCGCGACGGCGATGGCGCGCTGCGTTTCCTTCTCATCCTCGAGCGGCAAGCGCTTGCGAGCGAGGCGCTGCACTACAAAACTCATGGTCTGGACGGTCGCGAGGGCGATGGTGGTCGTCATGTCATTCGCTCGCGATCTTCTCGCCCTCAGTCTTGAGACTGATGCCGAGTGAAATTGCCGTATCTGGCCGCATCCGGATGGTTGCGACGCCTTCCGGTCGCTGAACCGTCAGGACCACCGCCCCGCCGTCGCGGTCGACGCGTATCGACGAGCGTTTCTGATCGGGCGTAACAAAAATCATCTCCTTCACAGCAACGCCTCCTCTGTGGTGAACTTCTCGACCTCGTTGCCCCATGACTCCCAGCGCGGACGGCGCTGGCGCGAGAACAGGTCGGCGCGGCGAGCGTGCGGCATGAGACGCTCAGCCATCGCGTAGGCTTCATCGGGCTTGCGGGAATGCTCGCGGATCTGAGCCATGATCACCGAGCGCTCGGTGCGCGCGGTCTTCGGCTCGCCGCGCGTGGCGATGATGAAGGGCTCGTGCGCGTTGCGGAGGACAAAACCCGTGCCGAACGCGATCTTGCCGCCGGACGTCGTCTTGACCCACACGCCTTGCGTCTTCGGCTCGAAACCCCAGCGCGCGCAGATCTCGAGCTGATCCGGGATCATCGGCGCCGTCGCCCACAGCCAAAGGACGCAGTTGGTGCGCGCGAGATCCGAGACCG
>LNFM01000410.1_pt1 | contig 107247 bp, 118 predicted proteins | sample 596031 | NCBI WGS metagenome assembly LNFM01 (sample SAMN04254537, study PRJNA301005) | activated carbon metagenome | isolation source: dual media filters at the Ann Arbor, Michigan drinking water treatment plant | place: USA: Ann Arbor
ACAGACCTGCACAGCCCACGGCTGCGTAGGCGGATACCGCCAGGCACCACTTATGAAGTGAAAGATTCTGTCCAAAGAACCGGAGCCACCTCTGGGTTGGTTCTTGACTTTGTACTCCGCGGATAATTCCTAAATACTTAGTTCTCCCTTCTAATCTATTCCTCAGTAGCCGCTACGCCATCCGACCGCACACCCTCAACACACGAACGACAGAAAAGCGCAGAAAAGGTTACCCATCTCGAAGGGCTATTGCCGGTTGACCGTCCTACGAAGGATAATGTGTCCCTGAACGAACAACGCACCGTGGATCAATCGGACTACAAGAACAAGTCCCTCTCCTCTATTTCTTCTTGAGAGGGAAGTGATGACTCCAATTCACAGAAAAGAGGAATATCGATCAGTCATGACTCTGAAAGTAGAAGAACAACGAACTGAACCCCGAGTTGCCGTGCAATTTCACGCGATGGTAGCAGGCTCCGTGCAGTCTGAAGGAACAGGCACCATTCTCGATCTCTCACGGAGCGGGTGCCGGCTCGAAAGCCAACTCCTCATGTTGCCTGGCCTCTCGCTCGAACTGCGCATCGCGGTACCCGGCCTGGAGTGGGCACTGACGATTGACGGGGCTGATGTGCAGTGGGCGGACGAGGACCGCGCCGGGCTGGCTTTCGTGCGAATCAGAGAAACTGAGCAGCAGCGACTCAACGATGTGATGACAAATCTCCTCACGAGAAAGCCTGAGGACGGCGACGAAGAACAGGTAGAGCCGGTACCGTTTGAGTTCCAAGGACTGGAAGCGGTGCTGTCGAAAGATCCCGAACTCGCCATCAGCAAGGGACTGGCGTGGTTCGCTCAAGACCGGGCGGAATTCCCCTTTCGAGGAGGGAGCCTGCTCAGCAGAGCGTTCCCCACATGCACGCCCGAGTTTGCGGCCGCGCTCGGCAAGTTAGTCAAAGCTGGCGGCGACACGGAGGCAGATTTCACTCTCGCGCTTCTCCAAAACTATCTTGGTTCGCCATCCATCGATGGCGTCTTGAAAGAGATTGTGTCGCGTTTTTCACGGGACGATCGCAAAATGGACGGAGTCCGGGTCAGCATCAATAGTACCGGCAGAACCTCAGTCTCCGGTGAATTCGCGCTGGCGGAAGCCTGGCGGGTCAAAAAGGAGTCACTGACGCGCTGGCTGACAGACGAACGACCGGCGGTCAAAGTTTTCGCTGAACAACACATGGCAGAGCTTGACCGAATGATTGCGGCGGAGCGACGCCGTGTGGAGGTCGAACGAGAGCTGCGAGAGAGGAGCCGACATGACGACGAGTCAGGCCACGATCATGGGTATAGGGCGAAACCCTTCTGATAAAGTCTCACGAGTTGGTCAAGACAACACAACGGGGGAAATTCAGGGAGCGCATCTCGCTTCGGAATTGGAACCCTTCGCGAGATACACTCCCGAGAAATGACCAAGAGACCCTAGCAAACTACTGTGCGGAATCACGTCCCTTTCTTGTAGACCCATATACCAGCGCCCACAAGTCCCAGCAACGCGACTGTCAATGTTAAGAGGTTAATATCCATGGTGGCTCCTTTCATCTAAAAGCCTTACTTTCACCATAGGCGCTTCGAGCTGGCTTAGCGAGGTTTATAATGTCTCTCATCTGCATGGCGAGCCCATCCATTCCTTCTTCATGTTTTCAACCACTTGGCCAGCCGTGTGAATGGGACAGTGCGACAGAAACCTGCTGGAGAAGAGTAGGTATCCATCTCCTACTGATGAAATATGTCATCATTTTTTCAATGAGCGTGAGAATAAAAAGGGTCGGGAGTATTTACATAGACGCTTAGGCGAAAACAGGTCTATCTCTCCGATACCCTTCAGTTGACGTCAGACCCTCCGGTCACAGTCCCCTGCCCTGCTTCCCCTGAATTCGCTGAAAGTATTGAGAAAAGCAGAGCACTACTCTCCTCTTTACCAGAACCCTCCATGAGATTCCTCTGAGTCCTGTTGATTTTCTGCTGCACTCGGCGTAGGAATTGGACCAGGTTCTGGCAAGTAACCGGTTCGGTTTTTCGGTCCCGGCCAACTCGTCATCAACGGAAGGTTGCATGACATATTAGTCGCAGCAACCACGTGGTGAGATACATCACTTTGATCTGCCGACTTCTATTACGTCTATCTCTCAAATACAGCAGGAACGTACCGAGTGGGAGCGAGAGGAGACCTTCTGTCAGCTCAGTTCCGAGGAGGCATGGCGCCGACCACACATCTCATGATCCAAAGTATCATGTATGCTGCGCTCAATGTGGAGCAAGTACATTCATGACCATGAAACCCGTCACGTAGAGGAGAGACGTATGGCTATTATGCGCGAGCGTCCCTATGGCCAGTTTAACTTTCTGGTCGACCTTGGCGACGGAAACACGGAAGGGCCGCAGGCAGGCTTCCAGGAGGTGAGCGGCATTGGCATGGAAGCCGTGGTGATCGAGTACCGCAACGGCAACTCCAAGGACAACACGGTGATGAAGCTGACTGGCTTGAACCGGGTCAGCGATGTCACCCTGAAACGTGGGATCATCGGCTCCCTGAATCTCTATGCCTGGCTTGACCAAATCCGCAACGGCGACCAGAACGCCATGCGAAACGTGACTATTCAATTACAGAATGAAGATCACAGCACCGTTGTACAGACCTGGAAGCTCTTACGGGCACGCATCATCAAGCATACAAGCGGTCCGCTCAACGCCAAGGGGACCGATGTCGCCATGGAAGAAATAGTGTTAGCCTATGAGCGCCTGGAAATGGAGTAGTTCCTAGGTTTTCCCCTGGAGTGAAGACATTGTGGGCGTGATCAGCGAACAACCCTACAGGAACTCGAACTTTCTCGTTGATTTTGGACGAGGAGACAGCCGTTCTCTGCTTGCAGGCTTTGCCGAGGTGATCTTCCCAGACTTCCTCGTCGGCCAGCCTGAAGGCCATCAGCGTCCACACGTGGTGCCTCAGCCTGTCGAACCAGCTGGCGTTGCTGCTGCCAATCGTCTTGTCCTCAAGCGAGGGATGATGGGGTCTCTGGATCTCTATACTTGGTGGGATGAGGCTCGGAAGGGAAGAGCCCCGCGACCGCGTACCGTGAAGGTTGAGCTTCTGGGGGAAGACCAGTCAACCGTGGTGCTGACCTGGCGCTTCGACAATGTTCGTCCGGTGAGTCTGTCCTACTCGCCCTTGCGTGCCATGGAGGGAGGCATCCTCATGGAGACGCTGACCTTGGAGTTCGACCGGGTCGAGATGTTGTGAAGAGTAGAAGCTCGGAGCAGTACAGACCACAGTATGGTCCAGTTGCAGTGCCGTGCAATCCGGGAAAAAGAGACTGGTCTCACATGCCGCGCCGTCCACGCCTCGCTGCTGGAGACCTCGCCTATCATGTCCTGATCTGCCGAGTCGGGCGACTCCCCTTGTTTGACAAGAGAAATACAGGGATATTCTAAACTTCGAGAAGTAAGCCAGCCCGCGAAATCACTTCGCGGTGCATATCAGGCCAGCAAGGTTCGTCGTTCATCGCGCTCCCAAACAATTCATCGCTCATCATTAGCGATCGTCCTCCCCTAACACATGCGATGGACTAGACCGACGATACAAAGTAGAATGGTCCCGGTTCCTCTGCTAATCCCGTCACATGACGTCATCATAAATCTGAGGGCTTCACCTCGCTAGCGGGGATAGGCCAGTAACCCGGGGAGCATGCATGCAGAAGACCCGCATCATCTGTACGATCGGCCCAGCCACGGAATCCTACGAGATGTTGCAGAAGATGTACGAGGCCGGCATGAATATCGTGCGGCTGAACATGTCCCACGGCGACCACGACTCCCACGCCAAGGTCATCCAGCACATCAAGACACTCAACAGGAAGGTGAAGTTTCCCATCCCCATCCTCCTGGACACGCAAGGCCCGGCGATCCGCACCGGGGACCTTTCCAACGATCTCGATCTGCAGCAGGGCGCCATTGTGTCTGTCACCACGCGCGGGCCGATGGACGTGGAAGAGAGCTCCATCCACATCGACTATGCGGACTTGCTTGAGGCGGTCAACGTCGGGGATAAGATTACCGTAGACAACGGGCTGATCAATTTCGAAGTGCTGGAGAAGCAGGAGCGCTTCATGCGATGCCGCGTCTTGGACGGTGGGCTCTTGAAGAGCAAGCGTCACGTGAATCTCCCCGGCATCCGGGTCAATCTGCCGGCGATCACGCACAAGGACACCAAGGATATCTTGTTCGGCCTGGAACGGGATGTGGACTTCATCGCCCTGTCTTTCGTCCGCGAGGCTGCGGATATCAAGCAACTCAAGGCACTCATGGGCGACAAAGTCGGAAGAGTGAAGATCATCGCGAAGATCGAGGACCAGGAAGGGGTCCGGAACCTAGAGGAGATCATCAAAGAATCGGACTGCATCATGGTCGCGCGTGGAGATCTGGGAGTGGAGATCAACGTGGAAGATCTGCCGAATGTCCAGCGGACGATCGTGCAAAAATGCGCCGAGTACGGAAAGCGCGTAATCGTGGCAACCCATCTACTCGAATCCATGATCCACCACCCGCACCCCACCCGCGCCGAGGTCACCGACGTCGCCAATGCGATCTATGAAGAAGTCGACGCCGTCATGCTGTCCGGGGAAACCACGGTCGGGAAGTATCCCGTGAAGTGTGTTGAATACCTGCGCAAGATTGCGCTTAAATCCGAAACGATATCCGGATTGCGGTTTGCAAAACACTTGCGCAACGCGGGAAATAAGCAGCAACTCGCGGTGGCGGCCGTTCAGCTGGCCCAGGGAGTCAAGGCCAAAGGAATCGTCGTGATCACCAGGCGGGGACTCATGGCTGATCTCGTCTCAAACTGCCGTCCTTTCTCTACCAACATCTACGCCTTTACCAACATGAGCCAACCGCGACGGACCATGATGCTCAACCGCGGTGTCTTTCCGTTCAAGATCGATTTCAGTTCGGACCCTGAAAAGACTCTGCAAACGGCGTTCCGGATCCTGAAGGACCGTGAACAGTTTCAGGTCGGGGACAAGATCGTGATCATCTCGGACGTCCTGGCCGAGCAACGGGTCGACTCGATTCAGATTCGTGACGTCCCCTCCGACGACATCCCGCCCGAAGCATCCCACGAGCCACAATGAGCTAACCCCACTTCCGAGGACACTCGCAAAGGGGACACAAGAGCCCCTTGCGGTTGAACATGAAACGGTGTCAGGACCCATTTCGCGACTGAAATAAAAGGGGTCGGGACTCTTTGTTTGCAACCTAGACTAGGGTAGGTCTGGCCCTCCGACAGCCCCAGCTGACGCCACACCCTTCGGCCATAATTCTTGGCGGTTGAACCGCTCTGCGGGACCATGCTCGACGGAAATTAGGCCGCTGGGCGCATACGATTGGCAAATACGAGCGGCGCTGCCTTTCTGTCTGACGCAGCAACAGTCAGCAATGGCCGTGCAGTATAGCTGGTCTGCTGCGCGACCCAGACCGCTGGAATTTGTTGGATGGCGATGTTGTAGAGGTTGACGGACTCATTGTAGAACTCACGACGATCGGCAATGGTGCTTTCCAGGACGGAGATGCGTTGCTGAACAGCCAGGAACTCTTGATTGGCTTTGAGATCCGGATATTGTTCCGCGACCGCGAAGAGCTGCCCTAACGCGCCTGCAACTTGATTTTCTGCCTTCGCCTTATCGTTGATATCGCGGCTTGCGCCATAGGCATTGCGGGCTTTGATGACGGCTTCAAGCGTCTCCCGTTCGTGCACCATATAACTGTTGCACACCTCGACGAGCTTGGGCAGCTCGTCATGTTGCTGTTTTAAAATGACGTCGATATTCGACCAGGCCTTGTCGATATTGTTCGACAGCCGAACCAGCAGGTTATAGACACCGACTACATAGGCAATCAGCAAAACCAGCCCGATGCCCAACAGGGATCCCACGACTAATGTGCCGTTCATGGATATGCTCCTTTGCCAAGGTCACGAGGGGTCAAGGGTTCTCACGTATCGATTGAGGAACAATGCCGCGCAGGCCGCCACACACACCAGCCCACCCAGGAAACCGGCCCACATCTGCCAGGTCAATCGGGACAGTAAGTCCTTTTCACTGCGATCGGAAATGATAAAGGCATGATCACGGCTGTTGCCGATAAAGAGCCGGGACTCGTTGGCGATGTGGTGGCTCATCCCCTGAGGCGCAAGGGCAGTTCCTAGTACATAGATGGATTCGTCCTGCTTGATAAGGGCTTCCCGACACCGCAAGGTCTTGCTGCCCATCCATCCATGAGTGGCAATCCCTAATCGCCGTAAGCCGGCGAGAGCGAGGGGAGGCAATTCTCCCAGCCAATTGGCTTTGGAAATCCGCTCGTCCGGCAAGATTAATGTGGCGCCAGCGGGGACCACGAGCACCCGCCCGGTTGCATCACGCACGAAAAACGGCCGTTCCGATGTGCCGCTCGCAATCGTTTTCCAGCGGGTGTTTTTCCAAGAACGGACTCGCTCTTCGACCGCGTAGGAGTAGAACACGCAGGGCAGTTCGTTGAACGGCGAGGTCAGAAGCTCACCCTCGGCCTCTGTCTGTCCACTGATTTCAACCAAGCCAAGGGCGAGCGAACGGATGGGCGACGTCGGAATGCTTTCAATGAGGCACTTGCGCTGCTGAACCGTCCAGCCATACCAGAACAGCCCGAGACCTCCGACTGCGCCTCCTATAAGGTAGAACAACATGACATCCGGCGGTTGGTTCGAGCGAGTGGTGTGGAGGAATTTCTGGATTCCAGCGACGAAGATGAGCCCCGCGATGACCAGCGCTACTCCTAAAAAGAGACCCCAAAACCACATATTCCCTGGGGCGGCGATTCCTCGCTTGGGCTGATCATGAGCGATGGGCTGCAGGGTTTTCGTCCGAGCGACAGCGCGGGCATAGAGCTCTTGCTCATCGATCCGGATCGTCACTGGGGCTCCGTTGTACGTCTCGTTGAGATGAGTCAGGCATCCACAAGAAAGCCACCATCCCTGACAGACGTTGCAACTTGCGATCGTGGTCCCGGCTATCGCCTCAGATTCCATCTGAATGGCACATCGAGGGCATTTCGTCTGCGTGCGGACCGCCACACCTCCACTACTGCCCACTGCTTGCTTGAGGGACAGGTAATCTTCCACGAAGCAATTGACTTCTCCGGCATCGAGCCACAACCCATGGCCTGAGGGGCAGACATCGAAATCGGGACCTTGGGCCGTTGGGAGCCTGATAAGGTCGTTGTCGCAATCGAGACATTTCATGGGAAAGACGTCTTTCAACTGTAGCAAGATTCGAGGGTCTGTCAATTTGAACGGCTTGTAACTGCTCAACAAATCAGGATAAAGCACATGAGAGAAGCTGCTGTTCTCATGGCGTCGTGGGCTGCTCTCGCATCAACAGCATCAGCAGAGACTACTTCTTTAACCTCAGTTACCTATCTAAACTGGGCTGATCGGCCATTCCATGCTCGGCGGACAAACTACGAGCGTGATTTAGCTCTCCTCGACCGTTCCTTCCTTTACTGCGCGAGAGCGGCCCGCATCAGAAGCCCTTGCGTTCGAGCATTTCTGAGAGATACGTTACCTGAAGAATCACGCTAAACCATGACAGGAGAATACGTCGATGAAGACAAAGATATTGATGACCACTTTGCTCTGTTGCGCCATGATCGTTGCGGCAAGTCAGGCTGAGGAAATTGGGAGCGTCGACACGGAGTTCAAATGGTTGGGGCCCGATCACAAAATTGTGGTGGAAGCATTTGACGACCCTAAAATTGAAGGCATCACGTGTTATCTGAGTCGATCTAAAAAAGGTGGCCTGAAAGGCATGGTCGGATTGGCAGAGGAAACCTCCGATGCCTCACTGGCCTGTCGTCAAGTCGGTCCTATTCGCGTTGTGAGTGAGCCGAAAGAAGGGGAACGGGTGTTCAGTGAGAGTCGGTCCCTGATTTTTAAGAGCCTCCAAGTTGTCAGGTTTTTCGATAAAAAACGCCAGACCTACATTTATCTTGCCTATAGCGATCGAGTAATTGAGGGGTCGCCACAAAATGCCATCTCCACCGTGCCGATCCAATCCTGGCCCGATCGATAAAGGCCGGGAGAAATTTTGCGAAACGGCGATCAAATGGAGGGATATGCGAGCTGGTTCAGATTCCGTGACCAGCTATTGAATGGATGGCAGAACGGTTTCCGTGAATCCACATAGCCGAGCCTTTCCTCTCGATTACCTTCATAGCCCTGCTTCTTTGTTATAATCCCAGGCTGTGAGACGACAGTATCGCATCAGCTCCGCCATCACGCTCCCATACTTGCTCTCCACCCTGCTCATTCTGAATGGATGCTCCCCTACACTATCTCCCTCCGCCGTCCACTTTCCCATCACCAACGGCTCCCATACGCTGTTGCCTAGTGCGCAGCAGCGCATCCTGATCTGGGGAGATCCGCTCCTGGCCCGTGTAGCTGACGAATGGCTCCGGTCTCATCACTATTCCAACATCCTCATGCCCCCTCAGATTCCCTATCCCCCATCGGATCGCCAGGTAGCGCTTGTAGCCGCGGCAGAGGTGAATGCCGCATTTGTGCTCATCCTGGAGCGGGAAGAACTAAAGGAAGGGGCATTGATCCAAGCGAGCTGTGGCGCACTCTTCAACATTACCATCGATGTGCGAGGCCTTTCAGTGGAACGCGGAGCAAGCGTCCTGCGGGGCGGCGCTCATTACCCGCACTGCGTCGAACGTAACGAGCAGACCGTTCGGCACCTGACTTGTCAAGCTCTCGCTACCGCCTGGGGCTTCCGCTCAGCCGGCCAGCTTGAGATCCCCTCACACCTGGCATGTACAGCTGGCCAGAACACCCCCGCACCAAACCGATAGATCCACACACGGGATGATTTAAAAGGGTCGGGACTCTTTTTTTACTACCGCTCGCTTGTTCCAGAACAACCCGTCAACAAAGACTGCCGACCCTCTTCTCACGCGTACAAGGTGACAAAAGATTGACAAGTTGATCGCTTGAGCACCGTCAATGTTTTGAAAATAGTCTATCCTGGTTAACTACGTAAGTACTAACTCGTTGAAATACTTAAGTATGCAGAACTGGTGTGGTTTTTGCTTAAGCTTGCCACCAGCTGTGAACGTAGCCACCTTGGGAGGGATCAATGGAATGTCCAAAGTGTAGGGGGATGATGTTGTTGGAGCGGTTTTCGGATTTCTTTCTCGTGTTCTATGCATGGAAATGCATGAACTGTGGTGCGATTATTGACCGCACCATTTCCAACAACCGCCGAAAAAGCCTGGCTGCCCGGGAATCCCAGACCGTTGCCGCGCGTTAAGGGTATAGAAACCGGGTCGGGAGTCTTAACTTGACAGCCGCGTCACGGGTCCGCTAGAAGATTCTCTATGCCTCGTCGCCCCCGACTCGTTGCCGGCGCCCTCGCCTACCATGTCCTGAATCGTCGAGTGGGACGCCTCCCACTGTTCGAGGAACCTGCCGACTATGCCGCGTTTGAACAGGTTCTGGCCGAAGCCCAGGCCAATTCTCGAATTCGCATTGCCGCCTATTGCCTGATGCCGACTCACTGGCATCTCCTGCTCTGGCCACGGCAGGACGGAGAACTCTCCGAAGTGCTCCGCTGGATCACCGTCACCCACACCCAACGCTGGCATTCACACCATGACACTGCCGGCACTGGCCCTGTCTATCAGGGCCGCTTCAGATCGTTTCCAGTCCAAACTGATGCGCATTTCCTGACGGTCGCCCGCTACGTGGAGCGTAATGCGCTGCGGGCCAAACTGGTCAGGCAGGCTGAAAATTGGCGATGGTCCAGTTTGTGGCGACGAGCCCAAGGCGATCCCAAAATCACGACCTGGCTGAGCGACTGGCCGGTGGACCTACCACGAAATTGGGTGGCACGGGTGAATCGTCCTGAAACCGGCGAGGATCTGGACAGGCTCCGGCTCAGTGTGCAGCGTGGCCGTCCATTTGGTGAAGAAGGCTGGGTGCGCCGCATGGCGAAACGGTTTTGCATGGAGTCAACCTTGCGCCCTCGGGGACGCCCGAAAGGCTCTTGAACACTAACGCCGCTGCAGTTCATCCTCGACATTTGACTGAATCATGCCCCTGTGGCAGAAACCTCAATCCTATTCCAGCGATGGCTGCCGATGCGCTATCCCATAATTCTTGGAATGGTCGTGCTGGGAGTGCTCCTCTTTTTGTGGGAACGTCACCGCCACGCGCCGACCCATGTCAGCGACACGGCCTATGACCTGCTGCTGTCCACCCTGTTGTCGCATAGCGTGCCGGAAGTGTCGGTCGACCAGATCCAATCAGGGCAATATCGTGTACTCGATGCCCGTACATACCGAGAATTTGAAGTGAGTCATATTGCAGGAGCGACTTGGGTGGGCTACGACGATTTTGATCTGGCCCGGCTGGTCGGAAATTGATACACAGGCACCAGTGGCAGTCTATTGTTCGGTGGGGTACCGCAGCGAGCGTATTGCGGAACGACTGCTCCAGCAAGGATACACCAATGTTGTCAATGTCTATGGCGGCATCTTCCAATGGGTCAACACAAGGCACCCTGTCGTGACCATAAATGGTGCCGAAACAGAACGGATACACGCCTATTCAAAGTCATGGGGTGTCTGGCTCACACGCGGAGAACCCATCTACGAATAGGAACGGGGAAATGGGTTTGGATGAGCTGACTGTGGTTTGAAGAATAGGGATCGGGAGTCTTTTCTGAGAAACCATTTCCCTGCAAGATGAAGGCAACGGGGACATTCTGAATTTCTCGCCCCGTGGCAATCCGATGCCTTTCTCGCCTCCCCCATCGACTCAGGAATGATGGATTGGCCGTCGATTTTGCAGTAGACTTACCGCAACGGACACCAATGGGTAAAGATCACAGGAAGGGCATGGATGTCATCACGCAGTCGGTCGTGACCTGCCCTCGCTGTGGTGCGAGGGCAGAAAGAGAGATGCCAACCGATGCCTGCATCGTCGTCTTTGAATGCGACTCGTGCCGCATCGTTCTTCGACCGAAGTCCGGCGACTGCTGTGTATTTTGTTCCTTCGCCAATGTTCAATGCCCACCTGTCCAGCTTCGACAGGGGGTCAACGGTGCTCCATGACCTACACGAAGCCTGGTCCGAAAAAGGGTGTGTCAGGAATCATGTCTCGGCTGCTGGCGTGGAACTCTTGCATCTGGTTGCTTCGGCTTTCATGTGAGCGGTTCGACCTGCGAACGAGACCCTCCTGAAAGAAGATTCCCGACCCCCAAGGTTTAACGATTTTGTTGAAAGGCTGGTGATCGATGCGTCGCTTCTTCTTGGCAATGCTCTTGGTTCTGACCTGTGCGGCAGGTACAAGTTCCCAGTCCGCTATGGCAGCAAGTTCTCTTGAGGAGGCGGAATTTGCGTATGAGCGTGGTGAGTATACACAGGCGGCTCGCCTCTTCAGTCCCCTGGCGGAGCAAGGAGTGGCATCGGCCCAATTCTATCTGGGCGTGATGCATGAAAAAGGACGGGGTGTCCGACAGGACTACCCAACGGCACTGACGTGGTTTCGCAAGGCGGCGGCACAGGGCTACCCTGGTCCGCAGAGCAATCTCGGCCTGATCTACGAGAGGGGACGGGGTGTCCGGAAAGACGTGGTTCGCGCGCTCATGTGGTACCACATCGCTGGCACCCTGTTACATGGCGATGAGGGAAAGGCAGCCGTGAAGCGTCGAGACTATCTGACCTCACACATGACTGCTGAGCAGATCGAGCAGGCACAGGAGATGGCACGGCGTTGCCAGCAGTCCCAGTTTAAGCAATGCGACTAGATTAGGATCCTTACACTTGGACCTTCAAACTGCCCAATATATTATTCCTCCATAAACATTACGCCCATCTTCAAGTTACACCTATTCACGAAGTTGGGGGCTTCGATGCTACAGACTCCGCCAAATGGCGGTAATCATTAAAGCGCCTAGCCTTTAAATCAAAACGCGGCAATGTACCATGCGGAGCAATCTTCACCGCCACACGCAACGTGAGAGCATTCCGAATTTCATGGGCAACTGCAGCAGCAATAGCCTCGGTGTCTCCAGTCATCACTTCCACTCGAAGCTCCATCTCATCCAACTCACGGTGGCGAGACACATCCACCGTGAATTCCCCCACTTCTGGAAACTGCCTCACAATATTTTCAATCGCACTCGGGAATACATTAATCCCACGAATGACAATCACGCCATCAACTCTGCCGATAATTCCACCCTCTAGACGATCAAAGGTTCTCCCACATTCGCAGCAACCAGTATTCAACTTGACTCGATCACCAGTCCGATATCGGATGACCGGCATTCCCACTCGCCCGAGGTTCGAGATAACCAATTCTCCTTCTTGAGCAAGCTTCCCTGTAATCGGATCAATCACTTCACAGATAAACTCACCTTCATTAATATGAGGACCTTGTTGAGCCAAACATTCGAAGCCCCAAGCTCCAACCTCCGTTGCTCCAGCATGATCGTAACATTTAGCCTTCCAAATAGACTCAATACGCTTCCGTGTCCCAGGTATGCTCGCCCCTGGCTCTCCGGCATGGATGTTAATCCTTACGCTTGAACTGGAAAAATCCATTCCTTCGTCCTTAGCAATTTCCCCCAAATGCAACGCATAGGTGGGAGTACAGACTAAAACCGTCACCTCATGGTTGAAAATAGCCTTCACTCTTTGCTGAGAAGACATCCCTCCGCCAGGAATAGACATCGCACCAATCACTCGCGCCCCTTCATGCGCACTCCAAAATCCAATGAATGGGCCAAATGAAAAGGCAAAAAAAATCCGATCATGCGAGGATACTCCAGCAGCTCGATAAACCATCGCCCAACAGCGAGCCCACCAACTCCAACTCTCCTCCGTATCTAAACAGCGCAACGGCTGTCCAGTGGTGCCAGAAGTTTGATGGATTCGAGTGTAATCCTCACGCTTAAAAGTCACATTTGTGCCATAAGGTGGATGAAGAGACTGATCGTTCGATAACTCCTCTTTCGTTGTAAAGGGAATCTTTCGATAATCATCAAATGTCTGGATTTCTTTTGCTTGCTTAATTCCTGCTTTTTCTAACTTTGATCGATAGAAGCTGTTGCTTTTTAATATTGGGTCCAACATTATTTGCAGCTTTTTCAATTGAATTTGCTCTAAGGCTTCACGCCCAAGCGTCTCAATAAATGGGTCTAAGTACTCGAAATTCATAAGAACTCCTTTCTAGGCACCACGAACTTTCTTCAGGCGTTTTTCACACTTTCGCGGAAAACGATTTGAGCTTTCGTTCTCAATCGTAAGTGCCAGAGATCGACTAATGATGCGCTGGCATGGCATCTCCGTGAACAGGAAATTTTTCGTTTATCAACATGATGGGCTTTCCACCTGCAATGATTCGGTACGTCCTGCTTAGCGCTTCTACTCCGGCCATGTTGCGAATGGCATCGGGAACATTTTTGAGAGTCTCTTTGCCCCACCATAGCAATTCCCGATGAGTCTCCCAACGGTTACCATAGAGAATTCGGCCAATTCCTCCGCCTTCTAAGTCGAGGCCTTCTTTGATAAACTGGGGCAGTCGATCAAGAATAATCAGCGATGGGGCATAGGCATAACACGTATAACTCCCTTTCCCCCGCAACAAGACTTGACGCATGAGCACCTTACTTCCCTTTTCTGCTTCTAGCCATTGATTATCAACCGCTAATGGCCTGATTTCCTGGCCTAACCTTACAATTTCAATCTGCTCCATGGTATAGGCTTCGATAAATTTGGTCACAGTTCCATCGATTACCATCAGCGCCCGCTGAAACGGCGTTAATGTCCGAAGATTAAGCTCCCGTAAGTCTGCGGGCAGCGCGAACTGAGCCGTAAGCAAATCTTCCATTGGATTAAAATCATTGCTCTTTTGCATGGGTGTTCCCTAGAGACAGAACGTGGAGCTTCCATCAGCCCAACCAAGGGATGGCCTTCATAACTCTCATGAAAGACAGTGGAATTCATTCCCAATCTCAATCTCAGCAATTATAAATAGGGAAGATCCAAACTTTTAATTCTTTCCACATCATACGATGTTCGGAAACGAGTCAGCACGGATTCCATCGCCGGGCGAACCTCATGCAAAAAAGAAGCGGCCTGGAGAAGCCCGACGCGAGCTGCGCCGAGGTCTGCGGTGCGCAAAATTTTCTTCGCCTCGAGAAATTTCTGTCTCTCCCAAATATCCGGGTGATTATTCAATCGAAAACCTGCTTGAAGGAGAGCAGGCCCACGACTCTCAGGGAAAATGAGGGCATAATCATGCAACAGTGCATAATCTTCTTGGAAACCATCCGTGCCTGGCAAGATGAGATAGTAGGGTACTCGTACGCGCATGACCTGAGTTTCAATGGTCGACTCTGCTCCTGTTTCATCAATGATTTTGGCTTTACGAGTTCCATCCAAATATAAATTTGGAAAATCTACCAGATCCTGCACATGATGCAAAAAGCTATGAATATGAGTATTAATCATGAGGATCTTCCCGCTAAACGGAGCGAGACGACCAAATGGGGTTTCCAACCCAAAAGGCTTAGCCGACTGATGATGCCCATCCAAAAGATCCTTTGCCAAGCGACCTTTGGCTGCAACCGAGTTGGTGGGATGGAGACTGCGTATTACGCCGGGCCATTTCCGAAAAACCTCGGTAACAGCTCCAACTTTTGAGGGAGTCTTCCCAACATCAAATACCTCTCCAGACTCAAGGTAGGACAACATACTGCTACCCATGGAAAACGTCGGCATCATGATAGTCCCTGAGGACCCAACCACTTCTTCTAAAGCTCTTATGAGGGTTTCCGGACCACCCTCCACGTATCCTAGCGAACTAAAACTGCTATGCACACAGACAACATCCCCGGTCGAAAGCTCCAGATCTCTCAGCGTGCTCACGATTTTTTGTTGAGTTAGAGAACCGGACATCTTATAGGTATAATACCGACTACGCTTCATGAAATATTTATTGAGGGTACGTGAAACGTTTCCATTTCCAAGAAAGTGTAATGCCTTATAAAAAGCCTTCTTCATTCTAGTAATCCCCTACGCATATTCACGTTCCAACTTACAACCAAACTCCTGACCATGACTAAATCCCTGCCTCTTTGCAAGCGCTCGCGTCAAGATGACGCCTTACCAAGAAGAACGTCTGACTTGCTTCCAAGATAGCCTGGCGGCAGTTCCGCCAGACGGCTTTGGGCTGCTCTCCAGTGTAACTCAGTAATCATTCCGCGCTGAGTTCTTACACCTAGTCCAGCCATTCAAACTCAGAGGCTTTCAGAATTCACGTCTGAGACTTACAACCTTCAGACGATTACCGGACGTCGGAGCTCTTTTGTGATCACACCTTCAGCGCGACATTCTCCAATGACAAGTCCGCGTACATCCGCTTGAGCCGACTCCTCTCGCGTTCCAATTCATTCTGTCACGTGACCTCAGACGCCCCTAGCCTGCTGTACATGGACGACCTCATGCCGTACTACTGCCAGATTTATTGATCCGACGGCCCGCATCGACGTCCTTCAACATCGATACTATTGAAGATCATGTGAACGTCGATCGCCGCATAGGACCTGACTAGCTGGGATAGCTCTTCTGCCGGAAGATTCTCTTTCTCCGCTGTTTCCGTTGAGGGGGGGGGCTCACGTTTGTTCTGGACGCATCTCTATATCGCGAACGGTTCATAGATATATCGCGGAAAAGACACCCCAGAAATTAATGACGTTGGAACATTGAATGCAATCACCTGCACCAATGCGAAGTTATTTCTCTTAAGAAGAAAACCTCTGCTGACACATCAGAGCATCAAGATAATATTTCGTGGCCCAATTGGGATACCCCAACATCTGATAAGCCCCAACAATAGGAAACGAACCTGAGATGGCCCCCTGGACTTCGGTGATAGGGGTATCGATCAATTGGAGCGCCTTCAAAAAATTCAGAAGCGAGTCAGCTGCCCCACGATATTTCACATCTCCAGTATGTTCAAACAGCCGGTAACAGACGACTGCAATCTGCGCAGAACCCGTCAAACAAGAAGAAAACGCAGCCGGCGTCCAATCTGAATAAAAACGTCCGGGGAGGAAGCCATCGGATCTCATTTGCGAAATAAGAGGATCAATGCCTCGTTGGGCCGCACCGATAAAATCATCGCGCTTGGCAGAGATCCCAACTTCGAGAATACCCTGAAGCGTATAGCCAATGGTGTGAAGAAGCGGGGCCTCATGGCGCGTTAAACAGTTGTTCGCAAACCATCCATTAACATGTTGTTGCTTAAGAGCGGCCTCGACTATTTTTACAGCCTCGATTCGGTAGCGATCATCCCCTGTATCTTCACTCAATCGGCAAAGAGGCCAGGCGCACAAGCATGTAAAGGTTTTTATCGATACGGGCATATTCTTACCATGGGACTGGAGATAGCCCTGTTCATTCATATCCCCAACCAGAAAATCTCCCGCACGTTGGCCGGCTTTCAGAAAGCGTTCGTCCTGACTAAACCGGAAGGCTGCACTCCACCCATCCAAGACCATACCAGTATTAAAGGCAGCAGCCACCTGATCCTCCGGAGCACAAAGCGCATTTCCTTGAACAGCTCCGGATTTCATCTGGACGCTTACTTCCCAGTGAGCCATCCTCAAAGCCGCTTCGGCAAATTGCTTGTCCCCGGTATTGTTCGTATACTTAAGGAGTGTCGAGATGATGTACCCGGTCGTCTCTGGATAAGAAGTCCTCCAACCATTACCGCTACCAAATGGAAAATAACCATATGACACGCCATCATCCGCAGTAGCAGCCTGCGCACGAAGAAGCCAACCCGCAGCAGCCTTGGCTCGTTCCAGCGTTTCCCCTCTGATTGGCTGAACATTCCCAAGCATGAAGCGCATGGAATCTTTCAGCACTAGACGAACAAATGGATAACGGTCAATTCGATTTAATCCAAAACATTTGAATAAAATTCCGCGCATATCAGAACAGAATCTGCGGAATCCTCTATTTATAGAAATATCCAGCAAAATCCGAGCAGTAGGCGTCTTTATTGTCGAGGTGCTAGGGCCAAACATTCGATAACCTTTCACAGTGGATCATGAGAAATACGAGCCAATCTTGCCACCTGCCTAGTGACTGACACAACAACCCAAACGTATGTGGAGATTTTCAATCCCGCCAGGCACTCACAGGCCGAATTTCTTGTATCTGCATAATGGATGGAGCTGTGACTAAACCAAACCTCTTCCTTGAACCAATAATGCCGTGATGTATCCCCCCCGTCAAGAGGATAGGAAAGGAGTAGCCCTGAACCTAACTGAAGGTGTGGAATACATCATACCGATCCATTACTGACGAAGTGCACTCACAGCATTCCTACCCTACCTGTGTAGGGTATCCCATGGCGCAGTGACCTAGATAGAATCTGCCGCCTCACTCTAGACCGAGGGAAACCGACTACACTTTTCACAAGTTAGCAATAAGCTCTTTTCCGATATATCGCTACAGACTTATTACTTTGATTCCGGTGACATCAGTTCGGTGAGGGAACGGGGCTTTTCTGTGGCGAGATTCCCAGCAAGAAATGTGTCAGGGATGTCAGATATCATCAGTACAGTGGTTATGAAGTTGAAAGGCTTGAGCCACCCCTATCCCGACGATCTTCACCACGAACTGAGCGAACCAGACCCGGCGACGGTGGCCTTCCACCGTCGCCGTACCAAGAAGGACTTCGCCTGAACCATGCGCTGTCTTTCATGCTGACCTGTGCGTCCCTTCTCTGATCAATTCGTTTGTCATGTCAGTCCGTGCAACAAGGAGGACTCATCATGCGCGCGTCGACCTGCACTGTGCTCGCTCTCACGGCTTGTCTTGCCACACTCCCCACCTGGTCGGCCCGTGCCGAAGACACCCGCAGTGACTCCGCAAGCTCTCTCACTGGCACGTTTCGGTTCAGCCTAGTCAAAACCTGTACTGACAGCACAATAGGCTCCACGGCTCACTTCTACATCGCCGGGACCATCATCTACGATGGCCACGGCTCTGCCCACCTCACACAACAAGGCACGCTGGTGCTTCCCGGCCCAACTTCCACGTCATTCGAAGAAACTGCTGAACTCACCTATGCCGTGAAACCGAATGGAAGTTTCAGCCAAGAGGGCACCTTCCGCGCAGTTGATCGGTCCTACACCCTGACGGGTGTTAAAATGAATGGGCACATTGATTCTCACGGTTCCGTCTTAATCTTCAGCGCCGCCATCCCTCCAGAGAAAGAAGCGGCCACCATGCCAGGAAGAGGTTCGTCTGAATATCTCTGTGGTGCCTCTGGAACAGCAGTCCGGATACGCTAGTCATCGGATGGATTTGGCGCACGACGAGCAAGCGCGCGAATAGTGTCAAGCAGCTAAGAATATGGATTGATTGAAGTTCAAGCGGCAATGCGCAAGCCATTTCGCGGTGGCTGCCAGGCCTTGAACTCGGTGAGTGGTGAAGAGTCGAATCAGAAAACGTTTCATGGCGAAGTGGCGGGATCTGGTAGACTTGCTGTAGAATATCCTTGCGCCGAGTCACCCTTCTCATGGAGGCTCGTATGGCACACACCAAGCAAGAGCAGCTCTACCGCGCGCGGGCGCTGAAGTTATTTCCCTGGGTCTGTGCCCACTGTGGGCGCGAGTTCGACGGGAAGAAGCTGAACCAACTCACAGTCCATCACAAGGACCATAACCATCACAACAATCCTCCTGACGGCAGCAACTGGGAGTTGCTCTGTCTCTACTGTCACGACAATGAGCATCAGCGCGATCAGGTCGCTAGCGGGTCGAACGAATCTCGATCGAGCGGAGAACCAGACCACCCCTTCACCCCATTTTCCCATCTTGCCAATCTGCTTAAGCGCAACACCACAGCCTGATCGAAGCCGACTCGAAGAACTCAGGGTCAGGACCAACTGCACGAAGGGTGCGGTTCTGTGATGTGTGAATCGATCACTCGCGCGTGTGTTCTTGGATGCTCTCTTGCCCCCACTGGCCAACGTTTTGATCGTCGATTCCGCTCCGGTCTGGCCACGGAACCCACTTGTGGAACTCTGCCGTAATCGGTAATCTGCCCCCACTCAAATCCACTTCATCCATGAACCAACCGCACTCCATGGCTCATCCCCGCGATCCCTTGCACGGGATGACGTTAGAAACCATTGTCACGACATTAGTCGCACGGCACGGATGGGAAAAACTTGGCGCACGTGTACCCATCCGCTGTTTCCGCCATCACCCGACGATCCAGTCGAGCCTGACGTTCCTACGCAAGACGCCGTGGGCACGTAAGCGAGTTGAACAGATATTTATTGCGGAACTCCCCTAACGCACACCGTGGACTATGGCTTCGAACGCGACTATCTATAAGGCCCTGCTGCAGATCGCCGATATGGATCGCCAGCACTTCCAGGACCATGCGCTCACACTTGCGCGCCATCCATCTGAGACGGAGGAACGCATGATGGTACGAGTGCTCGCCTTCGCACTACACGCAGACGAGGCCTTGTCATTCGGCCGAGGGGTGGGCACCGAAGATGAACCGGCTCTGTGGCAGCGAGACTTCACGGGAGCAATCCACTACTGGATCGAGATCGGCCAGCCCGACGAGAAAACCTTGCGTCAGGCCTGCGGCCGCTCCAAACAGGTCATCGTCTATACATATGGAGCCCGCAGTGCCGAAGTCTGGTGGGCGAACCAAGGCCCGTCGCTCGACCGGCTGAAAAACCTCTCCGTGACGCTGCTCCAAATGGAGAGTATTCGCGCTCTGGCTGGGATGGCAAAACCCGCCATGCAGTTACAGTGGACAATCCAGGACGGGCATATCTGGACTGCAGATGGGGCGCAGACTCTCCACCTTGAATTACTGCGATTGAAGAACTAATACCACGAGCGACTCCGTGCTGGAGCCAGACCAGTGACGAGCATCTGTCCCACAGGTTTTACCCCAGACATGAGGAGTGACTTGTGGCGACAGCCCACGATGCATCAGGGGCCCCTCTGTCTAGGATACGGTACACATCATGGACCTGTAGGCCGCCACCTCGCTTGACGGACCAGTTGTCTACCGCGTAGCATACACCTACGACGTTTCAGCAGGCCGACTGTCTTATCCCTCGCGTATTCGGCCTATTTCCGACGGGATTGATCCCAGGGGTCTCCCCCGTTCCAACGCCGAGTGACACTCCGTCCATCACTAGACGCCGCCAACACACGAGAGGAGTCGCCGATGCCTACCAACAGACCGATCACCGACCGTATCATGGCTATGCTCAAAGACTCGCCAGAGTGTGACTTTGACCTCTTCGTAACACAATGTCCCGAGCTCACCTGGAACGACCTCTTTCAGGAAGTGGGTCGGTTGAGCCGGGCCGGCCAGGTGACTATTACAAGAGGGGTGGGCGTGTTCACGGTAAAATTGGCGCCGGTGAAATAGCACCGACTGACAGCGTAAGTCCTAGGATCGTGGCGACACTTACGAAATGACCGCCCCGTGGCGCATGGGGCACCTCCTCTGTGCGTACATACTGTACCATGCCCCATTTCGTTCCCCTCAATACCGACAACAGTCTTCGCCCAGACCGGCAGTGGTGCACTACAAGCTTAAATTCACAGTGTGTCATGACAGAGCTACCTCTGCAGGTTTCGACGCCTCTTCGCGAATCCGAAACCACACAACATACAGCGACGGCAGAAAAATCAGAGTAAGCATGGTTGCCACGGTCAGCCCTCCCATAATCGCGGCAGCCATGGGACCCCAGAAGACAGTCGGGGCAATGGGCACCATGCCCAGAATAGCGGCCACCGCAGTTAACATGATCGGGCGAAAACGCAAAAGTGTAGCTTCAACAACGGCCGACCAATCAGAGCGACCTGCTTCTTGCTCGACTTGAATTTGGTGCACAAGTATGACCGAGTTGCGCACGATCATGCCGACAAGCGCAATGACTCCCAGCAACGCGACGAACCCCATGGGCTTCTGCACCGCAAGCAGTGCCAGGACAACACCGATGACGCCAAGCGGCGCGACACTGAGAACAAGAACAAGATAGCTGACATTCTGCATTTGGACCATGAGTACCGTGATCATCAGAACCATCGTAATCGGAAAGACTGCGGCGACCGATGCCTGCGATTTCGTGCTCTCCTCAACGCTCCCACCCACGGCTATTTCATACCCCGGAGGAAGCTGCTGTCGCAGGGACGAGATCGCTGCATGTATCTGTTCCATTACTGTCGCCGGCATGACGCCGTGTTTAACATCCGCTTGCACCGTGAGGGTCGGCAATCTGCCTCTGCGCCAGATCAGGGGAAAATCCTGCTCGTAATTGACGCTGGCAAGTTCTGTCAGCGGCACTGTTTTCCCGTTGGGTAGCGGAATTTCCAGCACTCGCATTCTATCCAATGACATCCGTTCCGTTTCTTGGGCCCTGGCCACGACATTGATCAGGTAAATATCATCGCGGATTTGCGTGGCTGTTTCGCCGGACACCACGATGTTGATCGCCTGCGCAACATCCGATGAGGTGAGGCCTAAGAGCCTCGCCTCATCCTGGTGCACTTGAATTTGGAATTTCTGGATCGGTTCCATCCAGTTGAAATTGATGTTGTCCAACCCAGGATTGGCCGCCAAAATACCCGCGACTTTGTCGGCGATGTCACGAACCTTGGCATTTTCTTTTCCGCTGACACGATACTGAATCGGCCACCCGACAGGAGGCCCCAATTCGAGTGCGTAAATGCGCCCGATGACTTCGGGAAATTGTTGCTGTAGCGCGTTTTCGAGATAGGTCCGTACGCGTTCGCGCGCATCAAGATCATTCGTGACGACCACTGTTTCGGTAAAAAACTCGTTGTCTAGTTGAACGTCGAGCGGCAAATAGAACCGAACGGCGCCTCGGCCGACGTACGAGCTCCAATGGTCGATATCCTTGTGATCGCGAAGAACCCCGTCAAGTCTTTGCGAAACCTTGTCGGCCGCGTAAATCGACGCATCCTGCCTTAGACGCAAATCGACGATCAATTCGGGACGGTCGGAGGAAGGGAAAAATTGGTTAGGAACCAACGGCAGCAAGGCCAGCGAAAGACAAAATAGGCCACCCGTCACTGCAATTGTTCCCTTTGGATGGCGCATGCTGTAAAGAAGGATGCGATGAAACGCACGATAGGAACCCGATTTTTCCGCACGTTTATTTTCAAGTTGTGTCGAAAGAACCATCGTTCCAATTAAAGGCGAGAAGAGCACCGCAACAAGCCACGAAGCCATCAGAGCGACTGCGACGACGACAAAGAGTGAAAAGGTATACTCTCCGGCTCCGCTTTTGGCGAACCCGACCGGCACAAAACCAATCATCGTCACAAGCGTCCCGGTTAACATCGGAAACGCCGTGGTCGTGTACGCGAATGTCGCCGAACGCAACGTGTCCCAGCCGTGCTCTAGTTTGGTGAGCATGCTTTCAATGGTGATCACGGCATCATCAACCAGTAATCCCAGCGCAATAATGAGCGCGCCAAGCGATATGCGCTGGAGATCGATGCCGAGTACGTCCATCATCATAAAGGCGATCGCCAGGACCAGAGGGATCGACAACATCACAACCAGGCCCGCCCGAACGCCAAGACTAACAAAACTGATCCCGAGAACGATGGCGATCGCTTCCCATAACGCCTTCATGAACTCGTGCACGGCATGGTGAACGACCTTGGGCTGATCAGCGACCAGATGCGTTTCGATCCCAATGGGGAAGGTCGCCATGATGTGCCGCATCGCCTCCTTGATATTCTGGTCGAGCGCGAGAATATCCCCGGATGATCGCATCGATATTGCCAGCCCGATCGCGTTTCTTCCGTTCGCGCGAAACATGGGTTGCGGAGGATCGACGTACCCGCGGGAAACAGTCGCGATATCGCTCAACCGTAGCATCCTGTTTCCGATGGCAAAATTGATGTTCAGGAAATCCTGTTCTGACAGGAGCTTTCCGGAAACCTGCACCAGGACTCGCTCGTCTTTTGTTTGGATGACCCCTGATGGATTGACGGCGTTTTGTGCTTGGAGTTCCTTCATCAGAGCCATGCGATCAAGTTTCAGCTCGGCGAGGCGCTGCGTGGAAAACTCGATGTAGATCCTTTCGTCCTGCGTACCGATGGTTTCGACTTTGGACACATCGGGGACCTCCAACAAACGCGAGCGCGCCTTCTCGACATAATCTCGTAATTCGCGGTGCGTAAATCCGTCGGCGGTGAAGGCGTAAATGACCCCGAACGTGTCACCGAACTCATCATTGAAGAATGGCCCGATCGTTCCTTGCGGCAATGTCTGCCCGATATCCCCGACTTTCTTTCGTACCTGATACCAAATGTCAGGGACTTCCTGTTTGGAGGAGCTATCCAGCAACGTCACGAAGATCGTCGATTTCCCGGCAGTCGTATAACTCTTCAAGTAATCAAGATGGGGTGTTTCCTGCAGCTTCTTTTCTATGCGGTCCGTCACCTGCCGCATGGTCTCATCTTGCGTGGCTCCCGGCCAGAGCGTCTGCACAACCATGACCCTGATCGTGAACGGCGGATCCTCATTACTCCCCAAATCCATGTACGCATAGGTACCGGCAACCAATATCATTGCCATGAAATAGATCGTCAGCGACTTGTGTCGGATGGCCCATTCGGAGAGATTAGTGCCCGCCACTCTCGTCCTCCAGCAACTTGACCTTTTGCCCATCATGGAGCGACTGTGCGCCTGCTGTGACAATTCTGTCCCCAGACAGTAATCCAGACGCGACAAGGACAGCATGTTGATTGTACCGGGCGACGTCTATCTCGCGTTTATGAACCACAGCAGTCTGCGGATCGATGACCCAAACAGCTGGTTGTGTGGCCGCCATCATCAGTGCGGAGAATGGGACTTCAATCAAGGCGCCCGCCTGGAGCCTCAACTTCCCCACCACGGTCGACCCCAAAAACATTCCAGACGGAAGCGTATCGAGGCTGACCTTCACTTGATAGGTTCTCGTCGAGGGATCGGCCTGAGGGGCTATTTCGCGGACATGACCGATGGTTTTGATGTCAGGATTGTCGGCCAGCCACACATCGACCTCTTGATGAGCCGAAATCCCAGCACGAATGATTTGCGCCGGCATGTCGAACACGGCATCTCGGCCTTTCTGATGCGCCAACGCAAAAATCATTTGCCCCGCTTGGATAACCTCGCCGGGCTCCGCGCCTTTGGATGTAATCACTCCATCGGCATCCGCCTTGAGCTCTGCATACCCTAGCTGAACCTCTGCGGTATCTAATTTCGCGCGTGTCGCGTCGACTTGAGCATGCGCGGTCTTCAGGTGCCGCAACGCCTCTTCATACTCTGCCTTCGATACAGCGCTCTCTTTGAGCAAGTTACCAAAGCGGCTTTCCGCCGCTGCTGATTGATCAAGCACAGCCAGAGCCGCAGTATAATCGGCTCGTGCGCCATTCCGTGCATGTCGTTCCGTTACGGCATCCAGCCGAGCGACGACCTGACCGGCCTTGACCGTATCGCCTACGGTCACCGACCTTTCAATGAGCTTGCCGGACAACCGGAAGGCCAATTTGGTTTCGTCGCGTGCATGTAGTTGTCCCGTCAACGCGATACGTTCGCCGGACATATGTGCTTCGACAACCAGGCTGCGTACCGGGCGCACCTCTTCAGACTCAACTTTCTTCTCACAAGCCGCCAATGACAGCATTATTAGTAGCCCCAACGAACCATGCAAAAGATTGAGGTGAGTTTTGTTTGAGGGTCTCGGCATAGTCATCATATCCATCCATTGGCCCTGCAAGGCTGACATAGTTCAGAGTTATTGACGGCCGCACCATACCAAGCTTTTAGCTGACACAACAAGGCGGCATGGTAGCCCCTGTTGAACCGCCAGTCGCACTCCTTCAGAAACCAAGAAACACTGTCCTTGGAGATTCTGTTGAAGCCGCGCACATGCCACTTGGCTTGACCCTACAGGTTCTCAATTCCGTTGATATGATGACCTATTTGCTGACGAACATGTTGCCGTGTTTGATTTATTCAACCCACATCAAGTTCAGCCCAGCGCGTCTGCTGCTTTCCGCTGTCGGATATCGGCTGTCATGAAAGGGACGGTCAGATCGGAGGCGACTTGAAATGTGAGGATTGAGCCACACCTCAATAAGACGTGGCCCTCTTGCAAGAGAATACGAACCGCTCAAGTGATTTGTTATGGGAGGAGAAATGAAATGAGTGGAGAGAAACCTACCGGCCCGGCTGCAGATGGACGATCATCCCGTTCTCCCCGCTCGCCCACCCATGCATGGCGTCTGGAAAACTGAGGCCGAAGAGCGAGGACGAGGCGATCGATTTCCCCTCGCTCCAGGTCTGACCTGCATCGGTCGTCCGATAGAGCGTTCCTCGCTCGCCGACGATCCAGCCTTCTTGCGGGCTGGTGAAACGCACCTTCAACAAATCCGTAAGCCGCGTACAGGTCGTTCCGCAAGGTAAGGTCTGATCAACCCATTTGGCTCCACGGTCCGTCGTCTGAAATAGAGCCCCCGCATTACCGACCGCCCAGCCAGTCGTGGAATCGGTGAAAAAGACATCGAACAAGGTCACCGCGTGCTGCGTTTCTTGCGAAGTCCAGGTGACGCCCCCATCGTCCGTCGAAAGGACAGTACCCAAGGCTCCGACAATCGTGCCTTGCTGGTCATCGAGGAAGTGCGCCGCATAGAGCGTCGCCGTCGTGCCGCTGGTCTGTTCCACCCAATGCTGGCCGCCATCCGTGGTATGAAGGATCGTGCCGGCTCCCCCAATCACCCATCCGACACCTGCGGACGTGAAGTAGACTCCGTACAGTGCCTGCTGAGTATCCAGGTGTTGCGAAAGCCAGGACTCTCCCCCATTCGTCGTGTGGCTCAGAAATCCCCCAGCCCCCGTCACCCATCCTGTCAGGGAGTCGGCAAAAAATACACACGTTAATAAGGCAGACGTTCCACTCACCACCCGCTTCCATTTCTTCCCGGCATCGGTGGTTTTCAGGATGGTGCCTCCAGTTCCTACCACCCACCCATTCTGGGGTGTACGGAACTGAATACTCATCAAGGTTGATTTAGTGTTACTTGCCTGGGCTGTGACGAAATTGTTGGAATCTGTGCTCCCGGCTGATTGAGGAAGCAGAACAATCATACCGAGCAGGAGAACGAGTGGCGCGACACTGTTCCGACGATGAACACGACCGAGAGGGAACCACACCAGCATTATTGATTGGTACTCGCATCAGGCCTGTTGTTATTCCAGTAGCCTGTATCAGGAAGCCCTGTTGCTTCGATAGTGAACGGTCCGGCCTCAAGCGTGATCCACTTCTTCGGCGAACAACACGTTCCATCGAGAAGCAGATCCCATGATCCTCTACGCACGACCAGCGGGCCGGTCGCCAGATTATCAAAAAACTCACCCTTCTTCCCGATCCCGTAGAGGTTACGGTGCGGGACCTTCACGACGATCTCCTCATCGGTCCATGATTGAACCAGCGCGGCTGCGCCATTAAACAACACTTCCGTCCGCGACACATTGGAGATAACATTTTGACTTTCGCCTGGTTCATTGATTTCGACATCAGCTCGCCGCTTGTAGGCTTTCTGGTTCAATCCCAAATCAGCATGTTCAGCGGTCTTGAGAAACGTTCCGAACCCCCGGCCTTTAATGGTCACCGTGGCATCCAACCCGGCGGCCTGAGGGGCATACGACTCAATAACCGGCGTCACGAGCGTGAAGTCCCCGGCCTCAATGGCGAGGGACCCTCGCTCGGCACAACAAAGTCCGCCTACGTTCGGCGTGTTGGCACTCCGGTAAATAATGACCTTGCCGGTTTTCGCGCTGAACGGTACCCACACATCGATTCGGTCGTCGTTCCAGCGATAGATTACCGCCGGCACCCCGCCGATTTCGACGCGATTCTCACCAGTATTGAAATCCATGAAGTTGTAGGGCGTCGACCCGCCCTCTGAGTAAAACCCAAAGTGCTCACCGTTAATACGCAACAAGGTCCCAATGGGCGCGCTGGCAGGACTCATGGAAATAACGCGAGGAACGTGAACCGTAAACGGTGCGAGCACCCGTTCCCGTCCTTGATATTTCAGCACAAGCGGACCCGACTCTGCATCGAGCGGGACATGGAAGACAATGATGTCGTCTTTCCATTGATCGATGGTCACCGGCCGTCCCCCGATTAGGACCGCATCATCCATCAGCTCTTTGGTATTCCCAAACCCCTGGCCGAACAAGACCACTTTCGTACCAACCGGTCCACTGACCGGGTCCACTCGAATGGATGGAATCAGGGTCAGCGGAACGGCATTGCTCACGGCATACTCGACCGGAGCACAACATGATCCGTCCGGGAGCGGATCCGAAGAGGCCAGTCGGACCACGACATCCCCGCTCACCGCGTTCGTCGGAATTTCAAGCTCGATCTTGTCGTCTCTCCACCGCTTGGGACGCACCACCACCCCACCTACCAGCACATCATTGACACCAAACATGGTATTCGGATCGCGCGCGCCAGCCGAGAGACCAAAATGATGACCGGTGATCTGAAGAGTCATCCCCCGTTCCGCTTCCGTCGGCGTGATAGTCTCGATCCGTGGCATCGCGAGATTCACAAATCCGGCGAGCAATTTCTTTTTTCCGATCAGCACCTCGACAAACCCGCTCGTCGCCTTGAGGGGAACCTTGACCTCGATCACTTCCCGGTCCCATCGCTGGACCAACGCCGATAACCCATTCACAGTGACCCTGTTGAATTGGGTCGACTTGAACGTGCCAAATCCTTTTCCACTTAGCACCAACGTCGCGCCAGGCGCCACAGACCGAGTGGACAGCTCAATACCCGTCTTCCCGGCATGCGAGAGAGAGAGCGTTCCCCCAACAGGGATGATACACGAGAGGAAGAGTACTGTGATGACAACTCTATTCATCGATGGCCTATTGGGAAGGAGGGAGACAAGCTTGGGACCACATCAATGGCATAGCCGACTTTAACAAGCGTTTTTTTTAAGAGTCAAGTGTGCGAGGTGGGGTGCTGGGCGGTGGAATCTGTCGTCGTGGAAAACGCATCGACGGCTTGGCCTCGCTGGTCTTTGACATAGACGCTGCCTTTCAAGGCCTTGGCTCGTTTCTTCAGTTCTGAGGCAATTTTGCTCACGTCGCCGGGATGGGCAATGTGGGACCGCTCATTGGTGACGACGGCAATCGAAAGACTCATGATCGGAAACTGTTCTTTATTCCCCCGACGATCTACAGAATCGATGTAGCCCTTGAGGCGATCTTCACGGTCGTAGAAATTAGGAATCATGAGATCAAATCGTTTGATGACGGTTTGGCAGATCGCATCGATGGTCTGCGGCCGGCTCATGAAGACAAAATCGTCTCCCCCAACATGGCCGACAAACCCTTCCGGGCCGGCCAGTTCTCCCACCACCGTCGTGAGGATGCGACAGGCCACGATGAGCACTTCGTCTCCACGTCCATAGCCGTAACGATCGTTGAAAGACTTGAAATTGTCGATATCGACGTAGGCGAGCGCAAAGGGCTGTTTGCTTTGAATCCTGGAGGTGGTTTCAAACAGGATGGTGGTATTACCCGGGAGGCAGGTGAGAGGGTTCGCATCGAGCGAACGGGTCAGACGACTGAGACAGAGGCGTATGCGATGCACGACGTCTTCCACACGATAGGGGATCGTGATGAAATCGTCCACTCCCAATGCACTCCAGTCAATATCGTTGAGTCGGCAGTCCCCTACGAAGACGATGAGAGGCAGACGACCCAGGAAAGCATCGAGCTTGAGATTTCGTGTGAGTGTTTCCACCGAATGGCCCCCGGTTCCTTCAGCAGCCAGGATGAGACAGGGTGGATCGTGGACAAGTTCATGCAGCGCGAGATCGGGTAGATTGCCTTCCACGACCTGGAAACCGGCCTTCTCCAATGCGGCGGTCATAGTTAGGACAGGAATGAGCTCGTGGTGAAGGAGCAGAATTCTCCGGCCTGCCGTGTAGCGGTTCATAGATAGTCGTCAATGTTCGAGAACTCGTTTGCTGCCTTGTCGATGCATTCCGCCAGTCGCGACTCATCGAGTCCGACCATATCCCAGGCGGCCCTCGACAGAGGTGGAATCAGATCATCTCCCGGGTTTCCACAGGCCAGCCCTTTGACCAGGATATCGGCCACATGGACGATAGCCGTGTGCAGCATGGCTTCCTTAGCGAGGGTCGGATCATGGTGGAAGAGGATCGGCTCGCGAAGCGAGACCGGCAAATGCCAAGCATTCGCCAGGCAGCCCCCGATATCCGCATGAGAGAGGCCCGTGAGCTCCTGCTCCACTTCAAAGAGTGAACGGTCGGCTCTGGTTTTCAGAGCCTCTTTGATGCTATCCCCCACATCAGGCCATTTAACGTAGAGCACGACTTTCCCAATGTCATGGAGCAAGCCTGAAACGAAAAGTTCTTCAGGATTCTTGATCTCCAGCCTGGTTGCCAGGAGATTGGCGGTAATGGCCACTCCCAGAGAATGTCGCCACAACTGATCCATGCCGGCCTCTTTCATGATGCTGAGAGCCGAGGCACAGAGAGTAAGCCCCTTGACCACATTAAAGCCCAGCACGATCACGGCGTGGGTGACCGAGCCGATGCGGGAGGGAAACCCGTAAAACGGTGAGTTGGCGAGTCTGAGGACTTTGGCCGCGAGCACCTGATCCTTTTCGATGATGGAGCCGATCTCCTCGGTCGAGACAGTCGGACGACCGATCATGGCGGCAAGCCGTTGCACGACATGGGGAAGCGTGGGAAGGTCCCCGAGCTTCTCAATCCTATTGCGCAGGTCTGTCGGATTAAAGGTGGTCATGTTGCCTGAGATGGTTTGGTCACGGAAGCCATGCCATGGGTGGCACGCACATGCGTACGGAGAGTCCGGAGGATCAGTTGCTGAATGGGATCTTGAACGACCTGCCGAAACCGGTGATCAAGTTCGGCTTCCAATTCCGCCAGGGTTTTTCCGCCTGAATCAAGGGCATCGCCCTCCACATAGACCGACGTCAACTCCATCTGTCGAAGCCGTTCGATCATAGCGGCATCCAAGATCGTTCCAGCCGCCACAATGGGGAGTCCATTGGCATTCACCACCGGTTTTGCCAAAACCATGTCCGGCAACAGCTCAGGGGGGACCACTCGTTTCATCAATCTTGGCTCCCTGACAATTTGTTTACATTCCACCCGGTTGCGAATCGTCTCAACCGAACGACCGAAGCAGGAGAGTCTGCCGGCCGTCATCCTCTTATCGGACTCACTGCATTTTTCCTAAAGGAATTCTTCGATTGAGGTGATCCGTTGCCAGAAAGGGGAGCAGCGAGATTTGCACTGGCGCAACGAGAGAATAGATGAAAATGTGCATGCCTATAAAACCAACTATCACGCGCGGGCGAAGCCGACGGCAGGACTACTTGGCGAGTTCTACAATCAATTCGATTTCGACGGGAGCCTGACGGGGAAGTTCAGCGGCACCGACGGCAACACGAGCATGTCGGCCTGCGTCTCCGAACAGCGACACGAGCAAATCTGATGCGCCGTTAAGCACTTGCGGTTGATCCGTAAACCCAGGTGCAGAGGCGATATGGCCGACCATTTTGACGATCCGCTTCACGCGATCGAGAGAACCGGCTTCCTGCCGAATGATACTCAATCCATTCAACACCGCCACTCGTGCCGCTTCCATCCCTTGCTCGATGGACAAATTCTGTCCAAGTTTGCCCGTCATGATGAGTTGGCCATCTCGTGATGGCAACACCCCAGAGAGAAACAAGAGATCCCCGACCCTAACTACCGGCACATAGTTGGCGACGGGCTTTGGCGGAGCCGGCAATAGTAGGCCCAGTTGGGTTAACTTCTGTTCATACGACATCGCTCGCCCGCCTCCTGCTCCTCACCCTTTACGATTACCCTGGCCTGAGCGCATCCAAGAAACTCTCACCAACCGGCAATCGTTCAGCTTGAAGTGCCTCCACAATGGTCTGCCCCACATCGGCGGCAGTTGATCGACTTCCCAAATCGACGCCTTGAGCCAACTTGGGGCCGGTCACGAAGACCGGCACATACTCTCGAGTAGAGGTCCGTCTCGGTAATGAAAAATCTCGTCCATGGTCACCCGTTACGATCACCATATCGCCGAGGCGCAACTTCTCGAACAAATCTGGCAGGCGGCGATCACATTCTTGTAGGGCGGTGGCCGAATGCCCGGCATCTTCCGACAGCAAATCCAGACTGGCACAGATGAGACCGCGAGGCATCTTATTCAACATGCCGATCACTTCATCCACCGCCACCATCGCCGAGGCTACCGAGAGGGCCTTGGTAAACCCGCGCCCACTGAAGAGGTCATAGACCTTTCCGACCCCCATCGCGATCTGGCCAGAGCGGCTCAAGACATCCAACATCGTCACACCCGGCGGTTCGCTCACATAGTCCTTTCGCCCAACTTGAGGCCGAAGCAAATCATGCCCACCGCTGACTGGCTGCCCGACGACACGAATGAGCATCCCCGCATCCTTTACCGCTTTCCGAATCTCACGACATCGCTGTTGGAATTCCACCGGTGCCATGAGTGATTCATGCATGGCGACAAAACATGTATTGCCTCCGTCCGTCCACAGAATAGGCGCTCCGGTCGCCATATGCTCCATACTATGTCGGCGCAGTATTACCCCCATAGACGAGAGGCCTCGGCCGATCGACTTTCTGCCTAAGAGCTGTTCCACGACGTCGACGATCTTGGCGGGGACGCCAGAACTGCAGACCTCCGGGGCTTTTTTCTGAATCACCCCAGCGACTTCCCAGTATCCGACCACGGAATCCTTACCCGGCGAGGCAAATCCCAGCCGGCCAAAAGATCCGTTCGGCTGGACCATGGCCCGTACGCCCTTGATTGGAGCAATCTGCCCTAGACCCAACATCTCCAAATTGGGCACACTTAGGCCATCGACCGTCTCAGCGAGATGCATGAGGGTATTCGCATCAGCATCGCCATAGTTGGCCGCATCGGGTAACGCCCCGATTCCCAACCCATCAATGACGAGAAGAATGACTCGTTTGATCATCCGTGCACTATACTCAATTCACCATAGGCCTGACATAGGGACGTATGGGACCGACAGCCTGGTCCAGATGTACCTAGACGAGAGATATCCTATTGTTAGGCCGGACAATCCCCCCGAGAGCAGAGGAATCCACCGTCTATCTTTCATGGTGCTGTGCTTGTTTGTGGATGGCCGTCCGCCACTCGTCGAGGATTTTGAGACTGGCACTGGTTCCAATTCTATCTGCTCCGGCCTCGAGCATCGCCAGCGTGGTCTTCCAATCGCGAATGCCACCAGACGCCTTCACCTTCACCCGTCCTGCGACAGTCTCTTTCAGGAGTCGGACATCCTCGACCGTAGCGCCTGCGGCCCCAAATCCGGTCGAGGTCTTCACATAATCCGCTCCGGCTTCGATGACTAAATGGCACGCCGTCCGTTTCTCCTGCTGCGTCAAATAGCACGTTTCAAGGATCACTTTGTGCTCGACGCGCGGTGTCGCTTGCACGACTTCAGCAATATCGTTCCGCACATAGTCATGATCGCCCGATTTCAGTCGGCTCACATTCAGGACCATGTCCAAGACCTGCGCGCCGTGAGCCACTGCGTCAACCGCTTCAGCCACTTTAGTCTGTGTGCTGTGACCCCCTAATGGAAAGCCGATGGGGATGCCGACGCGAATGCTGGTACCAGCCACCGCCGCCACCGCCTCATCAATGTAGCAGGGTGGAACAAAAATCACCGTGAACCCGTTCGCTTTCGCCTCTTCGCACAACCGAAGCACCTCGACTTTCGTCGCGTCCGGCCTCAAGACCGTATGGTCGATCAGCGTAGAGAGATTCCATCCTGACATCGTTTACGAAACTCCTTCTTCGAGGTGTATGTGACTGCCATCGGGGGACATCAACGTCTGCGAACGATTGCCTCGTCGGAACGGGCGCTTCTGATACTTTTCTACCGCTCTGTTATGTTCCACGAGTGTCGCGGAAAATTGATGCGTTCCGTCATTCTTTGAGACGAAATAGAGATACGTGGAAGGCAGGGGATACAGGGCGGCACGGATCGACTGTGCCCCAGGATTGGCAATCGGCCCGGGCGGCAAACCGGCCCACCGATACGTATTGTACGGACTGGGATGGGACAAATCTTTTTTGTGAAGGTTTCCATCGAAATTTGGCAAGCCGTAGATGACGGTCGGGTCGCTCTGCAGGGGAATATGTTTCTTCAGCCGGTTATGAAAAACGGACGAGATGTGTGGGCGTTCTTCTCCCGCACCGGTTTCCTTTTCGATCACTGACGCCAAGGTCAACACTTCATGGACCGTCAAGTGAATGTCTTTGGCCCGCGCCTGCCATTCTTGGGTCATCACCTGGCCAAGCTGGTCGACCATGACTCGCATGACCTCTTTGGCTGTTGTCGGACGAGTAAATCGATACGTATCGGGATAGAGATACCCTTCTACCGTTTCAGCTGAGATCCCAAGAGTCTTCAGAAAGGACCTGTCAGTGGCCAATCTGACGAACTCCGCACGATCCGTAATCCGTTGCTCAGCTAGCACATCGGCGATTTGATTGAATGTATAGCCCTCGGGAATCGTGACGGGATGAAGGACCACTCGGCCAAGTACCAGCTTCGAAAGGATGTCCGCCGGAGCCATGGCCGCATTGAGCTCATATTCTCCGGGGTGAATTCTTCGGTCAGCGTCTTGGGCCTTCCCCAACAGCAGAAAGGCGAAACGGCTCCTGATCAGCTGCTCCCGCTCAAGCAACGCCGCAGCTTGTTGAAAGGTTGCGCCTTCGGGAATGACCACAATTTTCTGAGGAGCGCGATCCGAATCGGACACGAGCGGAGCCTCAGCCCATCGAATCATCTGGTACCCGGCCAACCCGGCGAGTGCGCCGACCACGAGGAACACGATGAGGATGAGACGAAGCGTCATAGACTGGACTGTCTTGGAGAGACTCTCCCCACTCTTCTACGATCTCCTCCGAAGAGGTGTGACCGTCGTGAGCCTTCGCTGGAGTTTGAGACTCAAGGTAACTCTGTAGCAAAATCGCGGCAGCCACACGATCGACCACTCCTTTGCGCTTCCTGCGACTGACATCGGCGGCGATCAAGAGGTCCTCCGCTGACCTCGTCGTCATCCGTTCGTCCCACGTCACGATCGAAACCGAAAGGGCCTCTCCTAAATGGGCGATGAACTCGTGAACCGCTTGCACCGCAGGCCCTTCTTCACCATCGAGCCGCAACGGCAGCCCAATTAAGACTTCCTTGACCTCATGTTCCTGCACCAACTGTTCGATGCGGGCGAGATCGCGCACGAGCGTCCGACGCTCAATCGTCTCCAACGGCTGCGCCGTCCAGCCTAATTCGTCACTGAGCGCGACACCGATTCGTTTGGTACCGTAATCGAGCGCAAGAATTCGACTAAGCATGATTCTACCGCTGGAGAGTGGTTTCAACCAGGCTAAAAACCTTTTCCAACGCCGCGTCGAGCTTGGCCGGATCCTTTCCCCCGGCCTGAGCCATTTCTGGCCGGCCGCCTCCGGTTCCACCCACCTCAGTGGCCATAGCCTTGATGAGCTCACCGGCCTTGATCGTCCCAATCAAGTCTTTCGTCACCACAACCAGCAACGAGACCTTGTCGCCGCCGGTCGCTGCGCCAAGTGCGATGACACCGCTTTTCATCTTGTCCCGGAGCTGATCCGCCAACGCGCGCATACCGTTCCCATCCAGGCCATCCGTCCGCTGCACGTGCACCGCCACCCCGGCGACCGTCCTGGCGATCGAGGCAACTGCGGCGCCGCTGGCCATTTTCAATTTCAACTCGTCCAGTTCCCGCTCCTTGTCCTTCAGCTGTGTCATCAGCCTGCGGGTCTTGGCGACCAGCTCGGACTGCCCTGCCTTCAACAGATCTGACAGCTCGCGAACATCGGCTTCAAGTTTCTTCATGAGGACATACGCGCCGCTGCCTGTCTGCGCTTCGATCCGGCGCACACCGGCCGCCACACCCCCTTCTGAAACAATGCGAAAGAGTCCGATGTCACCCGTCTGTCGGCAATGGGTACCGCCGCACAGTTCTTTGCTGAACGACTCCACACTCACCACGCGTACCTGTTCACCGTACTTGTCGCCAAAGAACGCCAGGGCGCCATTCGCCACGGCATCCTGAATACTCATCACGTGGGTACGCACGGTCTCATTCTTGCGGATTTCTTCATTCACCGTCGATTCAATATCGTCGATGTCGCGGGACGACAGCGGTCGAAAATGGGCAAAGTCAAACCGAAGACGGTTGGGTCCCACCAGCGAGCCATACTGTTTCACATGCGGCCCCAGTAAATCACGCAGAGCCGCATGGACGAGATGCGTCGCCGTATGATTGCGCGCGGCATCCAGACGCGTGGTCGCATTCACCGTCATATGCAGGCGCTCACCTTCTCGAATGCACCCCTTACGGACGGTTCCCTTGTGCAAGATGACGGTCGGTGCCGGCCTCGTCGTCTCTTTGATATCGACCACCCCTTCAGGACCAGTCAAGGTTCCCTGATCTCCGACCTGTCCACCACCTTCGGCATAGAAGGGCGTGAGATCCAGCGCCAGCTCGACCGTCTCCCCTTCGACTGCTTCCTTCACAAGTTGCTCGCCTTTCAGAATCGCTCGCAAGACGCCGTCGCTCTCCAGATGCTCATAGCCGACAAATGTCGTCGCCCCGATCCGTTTAGCCAGCTCCGCGACAGCCGGCCTGGCCGTTTCCTGCTCAAATCCACCGGTCTTGCGCGCGCGAGTCCGCTGCTCGTCGATCGCCGCATTGAAACCAAGTTCGTCGACCGTCATGCCCTGTTCCCGGCAGGCCTCGGTGATCAAATCCATAGGGAAGCCGTAGGTGTCATAAAGTTTGAACACGTCGTCCCCTGCCAAAACCGTTTGCCTCGCCGCCTTTGCCCGTTCGATCATGTCGTTCAAAATCGGCAAGCCCTGGTCGAGCGTCGCGATAAACCGCTCCTCTTCGCCTTTCGTCGCTTCGGCGATCGTGGCGGATGCCGCACGCACTTCCGAGTAGGTGGCGGCCATCTGGTCCACGACGGTCGCACTGAGTTCGTGCAGAAAGGGCTCGACAATGCCGAGCAGTCTGCCATGACGGGCCGCACGGCGCAGGATCCGACGCAACACATACCCGCGCCCTTCGTTCGACGGCAGTATGCCATCCGTCATCAAAAACGTAATCGCGCGCAAATGGTCCGCGATCACGCGCATCGAGCGGTCCGAGGAATCCTGCTTGCCATACTCGGTGCCGGCCCGTCCGGCGATCGCCACAAGCAGCGGCGTAAAGAGATCGCTGTCGTAATTGCTCGAGACACCCTGGGCCACGGCGACTAACCTCTCGAGCCCCATCCCCGTGTCGATACTTGGTTTCGGCAGCGGGTGGAGCGTTCCAGAGGCATCACGGTTGTACTGCATGAAGACGAGATTCCAGATCTCGATCACCCGGTCGCCCTCGCCATTCGGCCGGTCTTCGCCTGGTACGGACGGGCCCTGGTCGAAGTGAATTTCCGAGCAAGGGCCGCAGGGACCGGTGTCTGCCATTTGCCAGAAGTTGTCTTTTTCGCCACACCGAACGATGCGCGACGGTGAGACGCCGATCTTCTTCCAGAGCTTCTCCGCATCGTCGTCCTCGCGAAAGATCGTCACCCACATCCGATCTTTCTGCAGCCCGACCGTCTGCGTCAGAAACTCCCATCCAAATCGGATGGCATCATCTTTAAAGTAATCGCCAAACGAAAAGTTGCCGAGCATCTCGAAGAACGTGTGGTGCCGCCTGGTGTACCCCACGTTTTCAAGATCGTTGTGTTTGCCTCCGGCGCGAAGGCACTTTTGCACAGACACAGCTCGTGTATAGGGACGAGCTTCTTCTCCGAGGAAGACCCGCTTGAATTGATTCATCCCGGCGTTGGTGAAGAGCAGCGTCGGGTCCGCCTGGGGAATCAAGGCCGAGCTGGGCACCGCCTGATGGCCGTGCTGTTCAAAATACCGGATAAACGATTGCCGAAGTTCCTGCGCAGTCTGAGTCATGACTCTCATCCTTCATCGCTGCCGCGAGCGACCATCACAATACGATCAATCGTCTCTTCGTCGAAACCCCTCTGGCGTAGGAGACGCACCGATTGCGCCGGTGTCAACCGGCTGCCATGGCGCTGCTTGGCGTTCAACGCTCGACGAGCTATTTGTTCTTCCCCCACCTCGCGAAACACGTCGGCGGTCACCCGATCCGCCACCGTCTCGGCGATTCCCTGAGCCAGTAACTCCTCCTTGATCCGCGCTTGTCCCATCGGCCGAGAGACTAGCCTCCGTTCCACCCATCGCTGGGCATAGGCCTGATCGTTGAGATACTGGAGATCGGACAATCGACGAATCGTGTGCCGAATCTGAACGGGCAGGGCTCCTTTGGATTGGAGATATTGTTCGACGTGCGCCACCGTACGATCGCGACGGGCAAGCAACCGAATCGCGAGTTGCATCCATCCATCTGCCGAGGATTGCCCGCTCTGATCAAGCCTGGCCACTCACTTACCACTACCGATGGGCCCGCTTTTCCTCGCCACGGGCCGCAGGCTTCTCTTCTTTGGTCTCAGATTTTGTTTCAGCTTTCTTCTCGCTCCGACCCGGGACGCCAGCCGCTTCTCGGAGTTTCATTTCGACCTCATGTGCCGCCGAAACATTGGTCTTGAGAAAGTCTCGGGCAGCATCACGGCCCTGGCCAACTCGCTCTCCCTTGTAGGAATACCAGGCACCCGATTTCTCGATGATCTTCTTGTCGACGCCCATATCCACTAATTCACCGGCTTTGGAAATACCCTCAGCGAACATGATGTCGAACTCGGCCTGCCGAAACGGCGGCGCCATCTTGTTTTTCACCACCTTCACGCGAACCCGGCTGCCCATGACCTCCTGGCCTTCTTTGATGGATTCGATTCGGCGGATATCCAGGCGGACGGATGAATAAAACTTCAGCGCGTTGCCGCCGGTGGTCGTTTCCGGATTCCCGAACATCACGCCGAGCTTCATACGAATTTGATTGATGAAGATCACCGTGGTCAGCGATTTCGAAATTGCCGCAGTGAGCTTCCTCAATGCCTGTGACATGAGCCTGGCCTGAAGCCCCATGTGGGCATCACCCATTTCACCTTCGATTTCCGCGCGAGGCGTCAGGGCCGCGACCGAATCGACCACGATCAAATCGATGGCACCGCTTCGCACCAAAGTTTCGGCGATCTCCAAGGCCTGTTCACCCGTGTCCGGTTGCGAGACCAGCAGATCATCAGCCTGCACACCCAGCTTCTTGGCATAGGTCAAATCTAAGGCATGTTCGGCATCGATAAACGCGGCAACTCCTCCTGTTTTCTGCACCTCGGCAATACAGTGCAGCGTCAACGTCGTCTTGCCAGATGCTTCAGGTCCGAAGATCTCAATTACTCGCCCACGTGGAAGCCCACCGACCCCGAGAGCGATGTCGAGTCCCAGCGACCCGGTGGAAATCGCCGGTACGTCGACCTTGTCTTCAGCCCCAAGCTTCATGATGGCTCCCTTCCCATACTGTTTCTCAATCTGGGACAGGGCTAAGTCGAGCGCGCGCTTCTTGTCGTCTTTTTCAGACATGCGAATCTCCTACAAGATGAGAGGAAACAATCCGGCCGATTATACCCAAGCCACTGGGTAAAACCTAGCCTCATCTCATCGAAGAGAAGTGATACGCACTGTGCGAAGCAGGCCAAGCCGATGCGCAAGAAAGGCAAAATCAATAGCGGGAAACCGCCTGAGATGATTCATTGATAGGGAGTCGTAATCCTATAGGACGTCTCATGCAGGGTGAGAATCAAACCGACAAAAAAGAATTACGAACCTCTCCTCGTATTCCATTGGACTGCCGCCTCTTCTTTTCAAGTCACGACCTGGTAGAGGCTGATGCGACACTGCTCGACCTGTCCAGCGCTGGCTGTGCAGCCGAGTCCAAAACCGCCGTCCGAACCGACATGAGTCTCGACCTGTGGATCTTTTCCCCAAACTATAACTGGCGCATGCACATTGACCATGCTGTTGTCCGGTGGGTCCGAGGACAGGTGTTCGGGGTGGAATTCCTAAATCTTCGCCCAGTCCAGCGGAAACGACTGCGCCAGCTGGTCGAGAAGTTCAGAGTGCAATAACTAATGGCAACGACGGTTCCGTTGGTACATTATAGAACCACAGCATGTTCGAGTTTTCATTAGCAAAGCGGCCTGGCGCTAGTTTCCCCACGAGACTGACAATTCCACTCAAGAATACTTTCTCCGCGAGGCACAGGCCTTTGATCGCCGACAAGAGCGCCAATCGGCCAATCGCCGCACGGCAATAGAATTACTCGGCGTCGTTTTGGCTACGGCAGCTCAACTCCCCGCCTCCATGCGCACACGCATGAAAGCTGTGAAACCTCTTCCGCGAACCAGCCCATCAGGCATAATAGTCCGGTGAGACCAGCGGGTGGGCCATGAGACTTATGACTTGCTCAATGGAATCCACGGAACAAAATTCGCCTCGGCCTTTGCTTTTTTCAAAGCCGCCACCTTCTTCCGCGCGATCCAGCCCAGCACGCATCACCGTCAAGAGCCAGATGATGTGCTCGCCACACAACAGTCTAACTAGCCTTGCGCCTTAGTTCTTGTCCATCTACAATACCGATCCTAAGTCATCCTTCCTGTCTACTTCTGCTGTTTCAAAAGGTCGGGCTACATAGATGGTCTGACGTTTATTTCACAAGTGATAGACAGTCTCGCGTGGCCGGTCGCATTCCTCATTGCGCTGTGGAAGTTCAAGAACAACGTATCAGAACTACTCAGCAGAATCACAAAGGCGAAAGGAAAAGGGAAAGAATGGGAAATCGACTTTGGTGAACGCATTGAGGAAGTGGCCCAGAACGCTGAACAAGCCTTGCCCGAAAAACCTGCCACGTTGGAAATACGAGTCAGCGATACTGTTCGGGTCGGAACAGCAGAAGAGACCGACATTGCCATGCCAATCACAACCATTGTCCATAAAGAAAAGATGATCCAAGCGTCACAGGAGAGGTTTCTCAAATTGGCAGACCTGCATCCGGCTGCGGCCATGCTCGACTCCTGGCTTGATCTTGAGACGGAGCTGCGAACCGCGGCCACTAAACACGGGATTTCGGATAGCGAGAAGCTACCTACGAGTCGGATCGCTCAAGAGCTACGCAAGCTAGAGCTATGGGATGACGCTACCTTCCGCATCTTCTCAGAACTACGAAACCTACGGAACAAGGTAGTACATACTCGAACAGGAGCCATCACGCCAACGCATGCCTTGGAGTTCGATATGTTAATTCGACGATTGATTACGAAGCTGAGAACGTCCAATTAAGGAGAGTACTGACAGGCAAGAGCATCGCCGCTCCTGTTACCAGGGTTGATGGGAAGTTCAAGAAGGTTCCGAAGGTGAGGCAATACAGAAGACGTTTCCCATCAATAGACTTAGTCGAGTCCTCCAGCGGGAATCTTTTCTAATTACTCCGCTCCTAGCACACACGTCACCTAACCACGAGCCAGTTCATTTGATGGCGCCCTCCTTGTCGCTGTATTCTAATGACCAGAATTCTGGTCTTACACACAAGAGGTCCCGATGGCAAAAACATTGTCGTTATCGGAAGTCAAAACGCGTTTCCCTGAACTCGTGGCGGGAGTCCAAGAACGTGAGGAGGAAGTCATCGTCACGAAGAATGGGCGGCCGGCGGCCATTTTGATGAATGTCGATGAATACACCCGTCTCAAAGAGACCTTGGATGTCCTGAGTGATCCGGAGCTCATGAACCAGATTGCCGAGAGCCGGGCCTTTTACAAAACAAAGCGCAAAGGACTCTCGTTTGAAGACGTGTTCGGTGAGCCACTTACGCCCGTCAAGAAACGACGCACGGCGTGACTCCCTTCCGTCCGGACATCCCTTCGCATATGGCGGACGTGATCCGTTCGCTCCATCTTGACCTCAAGCCACCGATCAAGTCAGCTGTTCGTGCCATTGCCGCATATCCCGAATGTGGTGAACCCCTCCAGTGGGAGCTCGACTTCATACGTTTGTCGATCTCAGCGAGCGGTTTGCCTGCACTCACACTGAGTGCCGACCCAACATACCCCTCATCCCATCGTGTTGTACTGAATCAAGGCTTTCGCTATAGTCGCAGCACGCACGATGAAAACACTGGACGATATTCGCCGACAACTCTCCGCTGGTGAATTCGAATTCAGCCACCATGCGTTTAAACGTGCAGTTGAGCGCAACATCAGTGACGTAGAAATCCAGCAGGCCGGAGCAGGGGCTTCGATTATCGAAGACTATCCCGAGGATAAGTATGCACCCAGTAGCCTCTTGCTAGGATTCACCGCAGCGGATCGGCCACTACACATTCAAGTCTCTCGCGCAGACTCTGACCTGCTGAAGATCATCACGATCTATCAGCCGGATCCCACTGAGTGGTATGATTACACCAAACGGAGGTAGGCATGTTTCGATGTCACGTGTGCGGGAAAACTGAGAGTCGTGAAGAACGCATCAGCGAGGTTTTTGACATCGATGGGAGGCCGGTGCAAGTTGAGCAGATCCCCGCAACGGTGTGCCTCCATTGCGGTGAAGCGGTGTTCAGTCGAGATACGACGGAACGAGTTCGCCGAATGGTGCATGGGGAGGCCAAACCGATCAAGTCTATTCAGATGGACGTATTCGCCTACCGCTAGCTTTCTAGAGTAATTCCCTCACTTACATGTGTTCTCCCCACTATTGAATTTATTAAAGGGGTCGGGAGTCTTTATCAATTACCACTAGACACCAAACAACAAGAAGGATTAGGGTGAGTTCTAGACCTACCGGAGGAAGCCCATGCCTGGAATGTTTGGTAACAATCCGCCGCTCATGTTGATCGCCATTGGGATCGTCATTGTGGCGGCTATCGTGTTCGCCCTGATGACGGCAGGTTATTAGGCCCATCAGCGGATCGATGGACACTCAATCAGTTCATACCTGGAAGAACTATGGTCACGCTATTTCAACCTCAGCACGTGCAGCCCAAGATGATACAACCCATGGCTTCGGAACAGATGAACTTACTACTACTACCTCCATTGGCAGACTCTGGTGAAGACTGCCACTACCCACCATTTGCCTCTGTGGCTCATTTTGCTGTCTTGACTCCACAGCCACCTCGCTTCTAAATTCTCTCACTCACGATTCACTCATTGCGCGAAGGATCACCAATGCCCACACTCTTTACACCGTTACAAGTCGGAGACCTCCTCTTACCCAATCGCATCGTCATGGCCCCCCTGACCCGCGTGAGAGCCGGGGCCACCCACATTCCCAACGACATGATGGTGGACTATTATTCCCAACGCGCGTCGAGCGGACTCATCATGACGGAATGCACGATGGTCGATTCCCACGCCTGCGCCTTCATGGGGGAAGGCGGCATCTATAGTCCCGCACACGTGGCTAGTTGGAAACGCGTGACGGATGCGGTCCATGCGAAGGGAGGCCGTATCTTCATGCAGATCTGGCATCCTGGTCGAGCCGCACATTCGTTATTGAACGATGGCGAGCAGCCGGTCTCCAGCAGCGCCAAGGCGATCCGCCATGAGATGACCAATACCCCACAGGGCAACAAGCCCTACGAAATCCCGCGGGCGCTCCGTGCCGACGAAATCCCGCGGTATGTGGGGATGTTCCGACTTGCCGCGCTGAACGCCAAACAGGCCGGCTTTGACGGAGTACAAATCCATGGCGCCCACGGCTATTTAATCGACAACTTTCTCCGCGACGGAGTCAACGCCCGCACGGACGCCTATGGCGGTTCGGTGCCTAACCGTGCTCGATTCCTGCTGGAGGTGACGGATGCTGTCATCGGCGTCTGGGGCGCTGGGCGTGTCGCGGTGCGGATCTCGCCCCTGGTCCCGTTTAACGATATGGTGGATAGCGAACCCGATACGCTCGTGGCCTATGTGGCGCAGGAATTAAACCGACGCGCAATCGCGTTCCTGGAGATCCGGCATGAGAATCACGCGCTGCCCGATGAGCAAGCCATCTTGCACATCGCCCGAAGACATTTCCAGGGTGTGCTCATGAGCAACGGAAGCTACACTCGTGAGAGCGGCGAAAAGACGGTCACAGAGGGAGCAGCTGATGCGATTGTCTACGGACGGCCGTACATTGCGAATCCGGATCTGGTCGAACGCTTTGCCAAACAGACTCCGCTCAATGACGTCAACTATGATCGACTCTACGGAGGTGGCTCAGACGGCTACAGCGACTATCCGGCGTTGGCCGGATGACACCCACCAGCCCATCCCATTACGTCTGGTTTGTGTAACGACATACCCTACTCGCAACGATGGAGGAGCACGAGTGGAAAGGAGCCACCGGATTAGCTGATAATCCTCCTCCCGTGCCCGCACGACATTGGAGACTGACATGATTTCACGATGGATGAGACTCTGCGTCATCTGTGCCCTATTGCCGCTGCTCCTGGCCATGCGCCCCGTAGATGAGAAACTTCTGATGGCCGCAAGAGATGGTAATCTCAGCCAGCTCAAGACCCTGCTTGATGAAGGAGCGAACGTCCAAGCTGCCAATGAGCAGGGGACGACAGCGCTGCATGCTGCAGCCTGGAATGGGCATCGCGACGTGGTCACGCTCTTGCTGCGTAAAACCGCTCCGGTCAATCACGCCACCAGCGACGGAGCCACCCCGCTCTACATTGCGGCGCAGAATGGTCATTCGGCAGTGGCCGCGCTCTTGCTGAATAACGGAGCAGCGGTGAATCAGGGCACCAGCATTGGTGTGACGCCGCTGTTCATCGCCGCACAGAACGGCCATCGAGAGATCGTGGCGCTCTTGCTCCAACACAAAGCCGATGCGAATCACGTTGCAGAAGACGGTGTCACGCCACTGTTCATGGCCGCACAGAAAGGCCATCACAGTGTGATCGAGTTGCTTCTTCAACAGGGAGCTGCCGTGAATCTGACCTTGCCTGATGGTTCGACGCCACTCTTCGTCGCAGCCCAGCATGGTCATGTCGCAACCGTGTCGCTCCTCGTGGATGCAGGCGCTGTAGTGAACCAGACCATGACAGATGGGGCAACACCACTGCTTGTCGCCGCACAGAACGGTCATCTTGACGTCGCGAGGCTTTTACTCGAAAAGGGCGCCCTCGTGACCCAAGCCGTCCACAATGGTGTGACCCCGCTCCATGTCGCTGCCCAAAACGGTCATCGAGAAATCGTCGCGCTCCTTCTGAAGCAAGGCGCGGCGATCAATCAGAAAGCACGAAACCATGCCACACCGCTCTTGCTCGCCACACAAAATGACCATCGGGACGTGGCCGCGCTGTTACTCACCCAGGGTGCACTAGTCAACCAATCAGCACCTGATGGTGCCACACCACTCCACATTGCGGTGGCGGCAGGCCATCGAGACATGGTGGCACTCCTCCTGAAAAAAGGAGCAGACGTGAACGCACAGACGGCAGACGGCAAAACCCCGTTGCACGTGGGAGCCTATCAAGGCAATCTGGAAATCGTGAAACTTTTACTCAAGCAGGGAGGGAAGAAACGGGCAAAAACGTTATCCGGTGAACGTCCGATCGACCTCGCTCGCCAACAAAGCCACCGCGTACTCTTTCCTCTACTGAAACCGTAGGAGCTGCGTCGATGTCCTTCCTCTCGAACACACGACAAAGGATCCCAACCAGATAAGCCCAATTGAAGACCCATCGTCTATCAAAGAACGAGAGTTCACCTCACTGTTAATCTGCGAGGTTTCGGCAGTGTAATGGAACACGCCATGAAAACCACGAATATCCTTCGGCACAACATTCGTCAATTGTGGCAACAGAAAAAGGAGACAGTAGGATGAAGCCGGTCGCCTCGCACTGGGCACTCGGCCTCTGTCCACTGGTTCTCTTAAGCAGCTGCATGACAGCGCCGGAAGAGAAGCTGCGAATGGCCGCTGCGGAGGGCAATCTGCTGCGAGTACAGACTTCCTTGGACAAGGTATTAGCGCTCAGGCGGCAGATAGGCGCGGCGTGACCCCGCTCTTCCTGGCAGCAAAGAATGGACATCCGGACGTGGTGGCGGTCCTACTGGAACGAGGAGTAGCCATGAATCCCGTGAGGCAGGATGGTGTCACCCCGATCTTCATCGCTGCACAAGAAGGACAGCGGGAGGTAGTGGCTCTATTATTGAAGAACGGAGCGGACGTGAACACACGGGCAGGAATCGGGGAAGTCACGCTCTTGCATGTGGCGGCCTATCGAGGCGATCAGGAGCTCATCACCCTCCTGCTGCAGAATGGAGCGAATAAGCATGCCAGAATGACATCCGGAGAACGTCCGGTAGATTTGGCCCAGGCACAAGGCCACGCGGCACTGATTCCGCTCCTCGAACCATGACATTCACCTGGCTGTTTTCGACGCTACCAGCTATCCCCTCACACCACTTCCCAGAGTTTCGTATAGACGGGGCCAGTTGGACGCAAATGGCTTTTCATCAGCACGATCGGCCCAACTGTCATCGACCCTAACGGCCGTGCCTGCTCACAGACGCCACTTTTGGCGAGCAGCTCCCCGACCTGTCGTTCACCTAGTTTGATCCTCGCCAGTGTCAGATGTGGGTTGAAGGGTTTCTCGTCTGGTGGAAAACCGAACGAGTGGCAGCAGGATTCTATCTCCCGATGCAACGCCGCCAACCGCTTGGCTGGTTCACTTTTAAGCCACTCGTCAGATGGACCGATCCACAGCACCCGCGGTTTCTCGAAACTTGGGAAGGCCTGGAGCCGATCGATCGGGATCTGAATGATCGGATGAGACTGCCTGACACTCGCCATCGCTTCACGGAGTTGGTCGATGAGGTGCCTCTCCGTATCTCCGAGAAACCTCAGCGTGAGATGAAACGAATTCACTTGTCCCCAGGTGATGCGGACCTCCTTGGAGAGATGGGCCGCGAGCCGTTCCTTGAGATCGTGCTGTGCCTGGGAGATCGCGGTACGGACCTCGTCACCGACCTCGACGGCTAAAAAGGTCCGGATCATACTTTCCCCCTTCCGATCAGCCAACGTCGAAGCAGATCGAGTGCTGCCTGTGCAGCCCGCTGTTTGATCACAAACCGGTCTCCGTGGAACCGACACTCCTTTATCACGGTATCGCCGTTGCCTCCGTCGAGTCCGATATAGACCAGTCCGACTGGTTTTGTTTCAGTCGCACCGCCAGGTCCAGCGATACCCGTGACACTCACGGCCACTGACACACCTGCCCGTTCCCTCATCCCTCGCGCCATCGCCGCCGCGACTTCCCGACTGACCGCCCCATGCTGCTCAAAGAGACCCGCTGACACTCCGAGCATCTCCGTTTTGGATCGATTACTGTAGCAGAGCGCCCCACGATCGACATAGGCGGATGATCCCGGCACCTGTGTGAGTCGATGCCCAATCAATCCCCCCGTGCACGATTCAGCGACTGCAACGGTGAGTTTCTGTTGTCTGAGCATACGACCGACTACTTCCTCCAACGTCTCCTGTCCTTCGGCATAAATCCACTCGCGCAATCTCGTACGAACCCCTTCCGCCAATGACTGAAGCACGGCTTCCTTGATCGATCGATGAGCCTTGGTCGTCAGCGACACCAGCACGCCTGTCGGCGAGGCCAGCAGCCCCAGGGCAATCGGCGTCCGTTTCGGGATCAATCCCTTCAACTTGGCATCCACATCAGACTCCGGTAATCCCCAAGTATGAAAGATCAATCGTGTGATGGGAGAGGGATGCGCCTGCCCCGATCGGTCAAATTGAGCAACCAAAAGTGGAACAACCGATTGCGCCGTCATCGCTTTCATTTCGTTGGGAACACCAGGCAATGCAATCATGTGAGTCCCTCGCCAGGTGATCGCAAACCCCGGTGCCGACCCCACTGGATTCGGCAACACGGTCGCCTTGGACGGAATCAACGCTTGTCGTAATTGCCCCTTGTTTGGTGTTCGCCCCCATTGAGCCAACCTGGCCCTCATGTTCTCAAAGGCTTCCTTGCGGCGTGCGAGTCGGCACCCCGTCACGGCCGCAACCGCTTCCCTCGTGCAATCGTCTACCGTGGGGCCTAGCCCTCCAGTGATGATGACGATCCCGGCCCGACGGCAGGCGGTCTTCAATGCGTCCGCAATATCAACTTCATCATCTCCGACGATGGTTTTGACCCTGACTTCAACACCGATCGTGGCCAGTGCGTCTGCAATGAGCAGAGAATTGCTGTCGGTCCGTCCACCCACCAGCAGTTCTGACCCGATGGCGATTGTTTCTGCGAGATACCTATGCGGCGATGCTGCTGCCATACGCGATGAGGACTTATTCAATCTGAGCAAGGTTGATCGTAAAACGGACCTCTCCACCGATTGCAGGAAACACAGTGATCGTTGTCTGCGCCTTCGGATCAAAGTCCGTATAGTTGAACGAGGCCACGACTTTCGCCTGAAATCGAGGCGCATCCGGCCAGGTTGCCGTCCGACCGGCTTGGCCATCGACACGAACCGCGATGGGTTTAATGATCCGACTCCCTTGGTCAAGTGCCATATAACTATTGACGGCAAAAGATGGGCTGTCTCCGAAAATCACGGTACTGATCTGCAGCGTGGATACTTCGATCACGCGAGCAATGTCCTCCCCGCTCGGTTCAAGGCCACGTAACGCCATGTGAGCGGCCATAACGGATATCCCACGGAGCTTCGTGATGAAGAACCCACTGGGATGCGCGCCATCATTCGGTCCAAAACGCAGGTACAATGTATCAGGTGAACGATGTTGTACCGCCACCTCTTTCCCTCGTTCCAAAGCCCTCGAAATTTGCTCTTGCGTCGGACTGGTTTCAATCGCCCCAGATGGACAGGCAATCCCAACCGCCGAGCCAACGGCAGTCAAGATGGATGCTGTATAGTGAGCACTTTTCATGTGGTTGCCACTAACAGAAGCTCGGCATCCTGTCAATGACAGTTCAGGTCTGGCCTCCCGTTGACAAGACAGAAGGGGAAGTGCTAAACGAAGAAGACTTGAGGAGAGGCTCTCCTCTATTGATGCTAATTGATACTAAAGGAGTTAGGTAATGTCGACCCCTGAAACACCCTCTATCCCGTCAGCCCCTCGGCGTCAGTACGTCAACTTTGCATTCTATAAAGTCGATCCCGCTTGGCGGCGGTTGCCGGAAGATGTGCGGACGCAGGGCAAGCAGGAATTCATCCGCGCGGTGGAGGAGTATAACGGACAAGTCCTACTGGTCCCCTATTCGACCATTGGTATTCGCGGCGACTGCGACTTCATGCTCTGGCGTATCAGCTATGATCTCGACCTGTTCCAGGACATGACTACCAAGATCCTGACCTCCGGCCTTGGGCAGTATCTCACGACCCCATATTCCTACCTGGCGATCACCAAACGATCCGTATACGTCGATCATCACTCGCATGCAGGCCAGGAAGGCAAACGGTTGACCGTGGTCCCAGGGAAAAGCAAGTACATCTTCGTGTATCCGTTCTTGAAGACCAGGGAATGGTTTTTGCTTACGAAGGCGGCGCGGCAGGGCATGATGGACGAGCACATAGAAGTGGGACATCGATTCCCCTCCGTGAAGCTGAACACGACGTATTCGTTTGGGTTGGACGATCAGGAATGGGTCGTGGCGTTTGAAAGCGACAAGCCAGAGGACTTCCTGGACTTAGTAATGGCACTACGGGAGACAGAGGGCTCACGCTATACGCTGCGGGATACCCCGATCTTCACGTGCATTCGCAAGAGTCTCAAGGAAACCCTCGACACCCTCGGCGGCTAGAGATCCGGATCAGAGTGCGTCCTAGGGCCTTCGATTGTTAGGATCGAAGGCCCTTTGTTTTGATTGGAAAAGTAGTCCTCAGGGCACGCCTGTGCCCTACGGCGTTCGACAGCCCTCCCAGGGCCCTGCCGGCTCTCGCTAGGGCTTATTGCTCAAGGCTTCTCACATCAGAAACACCCTGCGGACTGTCATGATCCACTCCACGATCTCTGTTCTCAGGCGAAGCCGGGTACTGCGGAAAGTCCCTTAAAATAGAGAATGTTTCCCGCTGACCGCTGACCACTCATGTACCTGTCCACGGCTTTGACAGTCCGACAAGGCCTGTGTTACCTCTACACTGTCACTCGCTGGGATCTCATGGCTGATACCACCGCGCTCTATGCCTTGCGTTTTCCTGATGGCTCAGTGAGCCTGTATATCGATGAACTCTATGCCCAAGACCGAGGGATCGACCCCTCCCAGCTTGTGCGGGTAGAAATCCCACGGGAAATGTTCCTTAGCGGCAGCATACAAGACATCCGTGAATATGTCGCCCTTCAACTCGAACAACGTGAGCAACGGACGGGCACAGCGTAGTCAGCCATCAGATGCGAGTCGTACCGTCTCACCCCTGCGTACACCGTAGAACCATGGCCTTCACCGCCTGAAAGAAACATATGACGCAAACAGTCATGGCATCGCCGCTGACCGCCGAGATGATTGAAGACGTCGTCGCCGGCTTGCCGATCCAAGGTCGCATCATCCTCAGACTGTTGCTGATCCAGTATCTCGACGTCACTCACGAGGAAATCTTGTATATGGTGGCGGACCGGCCGGACCCTCGATGTGTCTCCGGCAAGAAGCCCGTCACCACAATGACCCAGGAATCGATCACGGCGATGATCGATCGCCGGAACGAATACCGCAGGCGGGCTCGGCTTCGACGAGAACGAACGTGGCTTCAATGTGTCGTCCTAAAACATCAGGCCCACATGGCGGAGACCTTAGTCTCTCGAGCCGCCCTCCTGCTCGCTGACCGTGGTGTGTCTGCCGAAACAATCGACACTCTCAAATCCCAGGCTCGATCCGCCGTCCCCACGGCGACGCTCCGGTTGCTGGAAGAGCGTTGGGAACACAACGAGATCACAGCGGAAGAATATCAACGGCAGCGGCTGGCCATTGAAATGCAAACACTGCTCCGGTTTGCCGAACGGTTCAAAAAACGTCTCGACCTGGCTGAGCGCGAGCAACGGACATCGGATCAGACAATCTTACTTGATCATGAAATCGGCCATATTTGGGGAATTCCAGCCAGTACGTTGGCCGCTCGCAAGGTCAAGTTCTTGTCTCAGTATCTCACCGCACTCCAGGCCAAAGGCTCAGGAACCAGTCCAGCGCCAGGAAGCACCCCCTCCCTGGAGCTCTGGAAGGACACCCTGCAGATGCTTTCTCGTACCCCCATCGAACGATCGATCGCGACCTACGATGGGCTCGAGCAGACTGAGTCAGCTTTACTTGAGAAACTGGCGGCCTATGCCGTGATTCGAATACCGGAGGCCACTGAAACGAAATTTTGGAATTCGCTTGTGTATGGAGCCAGTTCCAACGCCATGCACAGTGAATCGACCCGTACCTTGTTCGGACTCCAACGGCTGGTCGCTATACAGAAGGACGTAGACGCCAGCGACGAGGCACTGGATGAAGAGCTCCTCACACGTACGGCGCCAAGATCGAAAGATCCGGAGTTGCTCGCACCGCCAAACGAGGCCAGCCCTACAGAACTCACGGAGCTGCAGCACCACATTCTTAACAATTTCATCGGAGAGGATGTCAGCGGTCGAGCCTCCGACAAATGGTAAACTTTCACAGTTGCCAATTACCAGCAGTTCGGTATAATTACGTTCAACAATGACACCACAATCCTCCACTCCCTCACCATTTATCACGTCAGTGGCTGTCTTCCTCCTGGTCCTCTTCATCTGCCCATACCTGCCAGGATTCCTGGGCACGCCTACCCCGGCAACAGCCGCTAGCCTGATTGAGATCTCGGAGCTTTTGGCCCATCCGGAGCAGTACGATCATCAAGACATCATGGTCACTGGAAAGGTCATGAACGTGCAGTTGGCCACCAATCGTCAAGGGCATCCGGCCTATGGATTCCTGCTCCAAGACCAGGCTGGCACATTGAAGGTGGTGAGCCTTGGGCAGCTGGAAGTCCACGAAGGTGATCAAGTGATTGTCGAGGGTGTCTTCAGTCGCCTCAGACAAGTCGGCCGCACGATTGTCTACAACGAGATCAAGGCCCTGTCAGTCAAACCGCTGAATCGTCTCAATCCAGACCTCGTCGGCTAATCACTCCCAGCCACTTCAGGTTTTGCATTGAACGACGAACCCATAAACCGTTACTTTTCCTCCATTCGACTTTTCGAAACAGGATCTTGGCATCGGAGTGGCGAAACCGACCGTAGCGGGTCAATGAGGCAACTTGAGGATCCATGTCAACAGCCGATCGGAGATCCGATCGGGAAGCAGTTTCACCATCAGCGCGCGGAGCTTGGCATCAGTCCCAACGAGATACCGCGTTTTCGGAGTCGGAGCAGTCAGGGCTTCTTCAACCACTCTTGCAACAGCATCAGGCGCGATCGCTCGCTTTGAAGCTTCTCCCACGACCTTCCTCACCGCAGCCACAACAGGCTTATAGAGGGTTCGAATTTCCGTCTCGATGGCAGCCTCTCGCTCAGCTGCCTCGATCGCCGATTTGTTCCAAATAGGTGTCGTGATCGCACCCGGCTCGATAATCGAGACATGGATCCCCCATTGCTGGACCTCGAGGCGCAAGGCGTCTGTAATGGCTTCCAGCGCGAACTTCGAAGCCGAATAGGGGCCCATCAGCGGTATCGTTGAGAGGCCTGCAATAGAACCCATGTTAATGATGCGTCCCCGTGCCTGTCGGACTAACGGAAGAAACGCTTGGGTGACGGCCACCTGCCCGATAACATTCACTTCAAGCTGCTGGCGGAGGTCGGCGATCGGTACGGCTTCAAGTGGCGCCACGACTGCAATCCCGGCATTGTTAATGAGTCCAAAGAGTCCACGATCTCTCGTCGCTTCCAAAACTACTGCGTAAGACTTCTGAATAGCTACCAGATCTGTCACATCGAGCTCCACCGGGACCAGCCGATCGGAACCGGCCGTTTGAAGGGCCACACCATCTTCCGATTTCCGTACTCCTGCAAACACGGCAAACCCCAATCGATCAAGATGCAGCGCGCAGGACGCTCCAATTCCAGTGGAGGCTCCGGTAATAACCACCGCACGATTATCTCCGATCGACATCTCGCTCCTTTTGAGTCAAAGCCGCAGGACCATAACAGGTTTTGAACACTTTCATCTAGACATGGCACGGCTGTGCTCTATTCAGTCGGTGGACAGTGACCGTTGTCTTCGGCTATCATCTGCGTTCTTCAACGTGGCGGTGTAGCTCAGTTGGTAGAGCAGCGGACTCATAAGCCGCGGGTCACCCGTTCAATCCGGGTCACCGCCACCAATAATTCCCGCAACTTATCACTCAGCTGCTCATAGATCCCGGACGGCTCTGTTGAGGCACCCTCCCTAGAGGTTTCCCTTGTTGCTGTATTCAGACCATACGGGTACTAATGGCAATCATGAAAGACAATACAAACGGGACCCAGTCTGTCTGGACCGCTTCCAAGCCAGAGTTCTCTTCGCATTCATTGAATCAATCTTTAAATACGGATGTCTGTATTGTCGGAGCCGGAATAGCCGGACTGTCGACCGCCTATTGTCTGTCTCGTGAGGGCAAATCGGTGGTGGTCCTTGACGACGGTCCGATCGGTGGAGGGATGACCGAACGGACGACGGCACATTTGTCGAACGTCATCGACGACGGCTATGTTGAAATCGAACGCCTGCACGGCGAACTAGGCGCTCGCCTGGCGGCCGCCAGCCATACTGCAGCGATCGATCGCATCGAAACTATTGTGACGACGGAACGTATTGCCTGCGATTTTGAGCGAACCGACGGTTACCTTTTCCAAGCGCCGGAACCGTCAGCGGAAGAATTGGAAGAAGAGCGGCTGGCGGCGCTTCGCGCGGGCGTCGATGTCGTACAGGTCGTGAATCCCTCCCTTCCCGCCCTGGAACCTGGAGTATGCCTTCGATTTCCACGGCAGGCTCAATTCCATCCATTGAAGTATATGACCGGTCTGGCGCAGGCGATTGAAAGGCGCGGCGGGCGGATCTTCACCGGCTGCCATGTAGAAACCGTGAAGGGCGGGAAACCATCGCGAATTGAAACCCGATCCGGTCATGTCATCATGGCTCAGTCGGTTGTCGTGGCTACGAATACCCCCATCAACGATATGGTCGTTGTGCACACCAAACAAGCACCCTATACCACCTATGTCATCGGAGCGAGTGTGCCGAAGAATTCTGTGCCAACCGCATTGTACTGGGATCGGGCTGACCCCTACCATTACGTCAGAATCCAAAAGGGAGCAGCAGCCGACGGCCACGATCTCTTGATTGTCGGTGGTGAAGATCACAAGACGGGTCAGGCGGACGATGGAGAAGCTCGCCATCGACAATTGGAACAGTGGGCCCGGGCACGATTTCCGTTGATCACGCACATCGAGTACCGCTGGTCGGGACAGGTCATGGAACCGATCGATGGTCTAGGATTACTCGGTCGGAATCCCAGTGATGAGTCCAATGTGTACATAGCCACCGGTGATTCCGGCATGGGTATGACGCATGGCACGATTGCCGCCATCCTCATCACCGATCTCATTCTGGGTCGTACGAATGCCTGGACCACATTGTACGATCCGGCTCGGAAGTCGCTGAAAGCGGCGGGAACCTTTGTTCAAGAGAACCTGAATGTGGCCGCGCAGTATGGAGACTGGCTGTCGCCAGGCGACGTCGAATCTGAAGATCACATTCCGAAGGGAACGGGGGCGATACTTCGGCACGGTATCCAGAAGATAGCCGTCTATCGGGACGAAGGAGGAGAATTACATCGCTGCTCAGCCGTGTGCCCGCATCTCAAATGCATTGTCGCGTGGGATGCCATAGAACACAGCTGGAACTGTCCCTGTCACGGTTCTCGATTTAGTGCGTATGGGAAAGTACTGAACGGTCCTGCGAAGGCCGATCTTTCTCCGATTGAGACATAACGGTCGGGCCGATTCTATAACGATGTCCCCACCTCGAACGCTAGTTTGTTCCTAAATCGCCGCGAAGCCCCCATCACATACCGCCTTCTCAACGTATTTCAAGTCCCAAATCTTCGTCTGAAATACCCTCTGAATAACTCGGCTCATCGCTTTGAAATGAACGGCTTGCGCTTAAGGGATTCTGTGAAAATCCAAACTCTCATGACATTCTGAACCCCGGGCTATCCCCAGTGTTCCTCTCTTTCCTCGTTGGGTAGACTACAGGAAGACTCTTGTCACACAGTCCACGAATGTTCAGGCATCGATGCTAAGACGTAATGGTCCAATATGCATGCTGGTGTGCTCAGTGCTTGCTGCGGCGGTGCTCGGCTGCGGTAAACCAGAGTATGTGCCGGACATCCGCGTGGTCCAAACTCATCGCATCATCGACGCGACCGCCGAATTTCATGACGTATACCCGGCACTCGCGCTAGTCTCCGGCAAGGAGAGCTTTGGCCTGATCGAACCGAATACCGCGAAGGTTGCGCCGTCGGTGCTTACCAAGCAAGTGGAGCAGGCATTACTCAACTCATTCGATCAGGCTGGAGTGTTCTCAAAACTCGTCACGTTCGATCCGCACCCCGACCTTGTTCTGACGGCTCGTATCAATTCACTGCACAAGCACTACCGACCGCAGGTATGGACAAAACTCCCGTATGCCGGAACCATAGCCACTGTGTTGGATCTGAAAACGCATGTCAGCAGCGGGGAAGCGGACCTCACTGTATTCCTCTTAACCTACCGCGGCAAACTGGTCGGTACATACCGGGGCTCCTCCTCATTCAACGAACGATTTAATACAACTGGGGAGATGTCCCCTGGTACGCGCCTCAACCAGGCACTTTCTGAAGCCGTGCAAGAGATCCAGGGTCAAATTCTTGGTGACGCCCGCCTTGGAACCATCGCTGCACGAGAGTTTGCGCAGTTTCGATGAGGCCCGCCTCTTCCTGATCATTGGTGGGAGCTGATCTGCGCGACGCCCTTTTAGCTTGTTCATGAGCCACTCGCCGCGGAAAGGTTGTGCCCGTTCTCGCTCCTTCCGTAGCCGGCCGACCAGGCATCGTTCACAACCAGCGTCCACGCCTCTTTGCGGGACAAGTTAGGATCGGACATTAAGGCATAGCGTCTCTGCATCTCCGCCCGAAAGGCGGCCTGCGAGTCGGTCGGAATGCCGGCCAAAACAGCCAGCGAGGTCAGATATTCGCCATGGCCATGAGCAATATCGCCGCTCACGCTATCAAAGGCAAATGCCACGAAGCGCTCCAATTGCTGACGAGCCTTGGCAGGACCGGTGGGCGCGCTGTTACCGGGGGATGTGCTGGACGTAATGTCAAATGGGGCTCGAATAGTATCGGTGGTCGGCCCGCAAGAAACTCCGCCCACTACAAGCATCGGAATAATGAAAAGGGCCGCGGTGGTTTTCATACTATCCTCCTGGGATGATGGATTCCGTTGCAAGAAATGCAGTCATGTTCATATCCCTAGCATGATTGCTGATATGGCATGGCCTAGGCAACGCCCTGGTTTAGATGGATCTGGAGAGATAATGCATCAGAGGCTCCCTTCCCAGGGGAATGCCTAGCTACTCCGCCCCATGAAAGAAATGTATACGAAGACTAACAGGGAAGGAGATTAAGTTATGGCTGACGTGAACTCCATGTATCATGCACAATCCCGAAGCGATACACTCAAGTCTCAGATCGATAAGCTCAAAAGCCTGGCCCACCACACGGCCGTAAATCCCACCTTCGATCAGTTTGACGCCGAAACCGAAGACATCTTAATCAACATATACGGCGCCAATCACCAGTATGTGGAATCTTACAAATATGCCACGGTGGGGGAGGCTGAAGCGCTGGTAAATTTGCCGGAATCAGCTCAGGAACCACTGACGCGAGACATCCCCAAGAAGGGACTACAGCAACGCCGCCAGGCACTACAAAGTATCCTAACCGAGCTGCAGGGACTTGAAATGCAAGAGGCCGATCTCCTAACCGGAGAAGATCGTGAGGATCCACCAGGTCCTAGCTAGGAGGGCGATGAGTCCCCTCTACGATCGGTGCATCGTGCGGTAAAACTTAAACCGGGTCACCGCCACCAAACCAACCTTCGGTTGACCCGCTGGCGTTCAGGGAAAGACCCAGCTCGTGCGCTTGGGACTTGAATCCCTCGTTTCTCGCGAAGCAGCCAAGCGTCTCGCTCGACTGGGCGGCACTGAACCCTTCTGAAAGACATCCGCCGGGGCCTGCCTACCTAGTCATGCCTACACTCGTCGATACTTCCATGTGGATCGATCATCTGCGTACCAACTCCCCTGCTCTTCACCGACTGCTGGATGAAGAGCTGGTTGTCTGTCACCCGCTTATCATTGGAGACTTAGCTTGTGGCAACATGAAACATTGATCTGAAGTGCTCGAATCGCTTGCCCTCTTGCCGACCGCAGGCGAAACATTTCAGACCATACAAAGTTATCCGACCCCTTAATATTGCCATGGCGGTGTAGTGCAGTCGGCAGAGCAACGGACTTATAAGCCGCGGGTCGGCCGTTCAATCCGGCCCACCGCCACCAAACCGCACTTCGTACGACCCGCTCGCTCTTTATCGATGCATCATGCCTGACGCGAGCGGATACCTCTTCGATATTTCTTCCACGATAAACCTCGCCCGCAAGTACTAGTGGCTCATCAGGAGAATCCTCCTGTATTATCGACGCCGAGTAAACACTCCCAATGTTTCACCTCCGAACTTATATGTGCTCGCACCGCCGTCACATTATGGCTTTATAGCATTCTCGGCGAAGAAACTTTTCGACTTTCCTCTACTCAAAACCTTGCTCATCCGGCGCCTCATCAGGTACAGCCTCTCTTCATTTATCGTCGCAGGATAAACCCCTCCAGGAGCGTCTAGTTCAATATCAAACCTGCCCAGTGCTTCCGCAGTTGATGAGCAACTCTTTATGAGCCTCACTCGTTTCCCCTTGAATTTTTTGCTTTGTGATACGGTTTGAATTCTCCGCAAGGGCCTTCGCGTGTCCAGCCGAGCGCATAGGCCAGCCAGACGGCCGCAATAACCCGCACGATATAGGGATCGGAGGCTGTCTGGGTCGTAAGGAGACCAGAAGCTGGGTATGCACAGAACAAGATTAGACCTGGCGCTATCTTTCTAGGCTCCTTGCACCTTGACAGCGTCAGCATGCTAACCTAACATCACAGCCCCGCAGGTTATCTAGTCAAGTTTTTGACCTGGCAAGCAGTAGAACTTACCATGGCTGAGTCCTCTCCGATCATTGCTGACAACCCCACCCTTTCAAGTCCGAGAACTCTTGCATTCAAGTATAAGGCGTTTATCTCCTATAGCCATGCGGCCGATGGTATGTTGGCTCCATCGCTGCAAGTTGCCCTGCATCGGTTCGCCAAGCCCTGGAATCGATTGAGGGCGATGCGTGTATTCCGGGATGAAACTAGCCTCGCCCTGACACCGGAATTGTGGCCCTCCATTCAAAAGGCTCTGGAGGAGTCGGAATATTTTCTACTGATGGCATCACCCAAGGCGGCCGAGTCCAAGTGGGTCCAGAAAGAGATTGAGTGGTGGTTAACACATCGTTCATGTAAGACATTATTCCTTCTCGTCACAGAAGGCACTCTTCGCTGGAACGACAATATAGGCGATTTTGACCCGACAGAGAGAACCGCACTTCCTTCCAACCTGATTGGCAAGTTCACGAGCGAGCCCAAGTATGTGGATCTGCGATGGGCGAGGAATGTGGATAATCTCACACTGAGCCATTCTCGGTTTCGTGCAGCCGTCCTCGATATTGCCGCTCCACTGATTGGAAGACCAAAAGACGAACTCGACGGTGAAGATGTCCGGCAACACCGAAGGTTAAAAACCGTGGGATGGGCATTTGTTTGTGTGATTCTAGTCGCCGCTTGTGTTGCAATTTGGAAGGCCTATGTGGCCGATGAGCGATATAAGGTGGCCGTCTCGCGTCATTTGGCTAATGAAGCTGGCAAGCATTTGGAAAAACAACCTGATTTAGCATTGCTTCTCAGTGTGGAAGCTTATAGGAAAGCTGGAACAGCAGAAGCCCTGCAAGCCCTTTACACCACATTAGATTCGGCTGGGCCTACTGTCTTACTGCACGGGCGTTATGGCGATGGAAGAATACTAGCATTTAGCAAGGACAATCGGTTTCTTGCATCTATGAGTCATGGTGGCAGATTGCGGCTGTGGGATTTAAGTGTCAGCCCTTCTACATCCGTAATTCTTCCCGGCCACCAAGGGGAAGTGACGAAGATGGTTTTTAGTCCTGATGGCAAAGCCCTTGCCTCAAGCGATGACAAAGGCACGGTGTTGCTTTGGGATTTCAATCAGACTCCACCTCGTTCGCGGTCGCTCCTCGGTCATAAATCCTACGTCAGCGACTTACGTTTCAGTTCCAATGGAAAACTCCTTGCCTCCGGGAGTGGCGATGGCGTGTTTATATGGAATGTCGAATCCACAACAAATGAATTCACTCATCTTGAAGTTGGTGTATGGGGCCTTGCGTTCAGCCCTGACGGAAAGTCCTTAGTTTCAGAAAATCCCAATCAAGGGATATTTATGCTTTGGGATTTAACTATGGCGCCGCCTCGGTCCAGTCCTCTCCTCGGTTACGAGGGAACTGTACGAGCATATGCTATGAGTCCGACCGGGAAGCTCTATTCACTGAGTGATTCAAAAGGAAACCTTGTGCTTTGGGATTTAACTGTAAAGCCCCCAACCCCGGTATACCTTGATGGCTATCGCGACTATGTCAGGACTCTTGCTTTTAGCCAGGATGGAAAGTGGCTTGCAGCGGGTGACAGCGTGGGGACGCTGCTGCTCTGGGATCTAAGTGTACAACCAGTTCGTTCCATTTCTCTTCCAGCTCTTGCGAATGGTATTTGGAGTTTAGCATTTAGCCCGGATAGCAAGTCTTTGGTATCGGGGCCTGGTCAAGGTCTACTTCAGCTATGGGATCTCAAAGCTACTCCACCCAGAGCAGTTGTATTGGAAGGCTACCATCTAGACGCCGCCATCGATGGACAAGTTTTTAGCCCTGATGGACGGCATCTAGTGCTCAGATCTGGCTTAGGAACTTTTAGCGTGTGGCATTTGCATGAGGACCGCCCAGTGGTAGTTAACCTACCGGGGTTTCAGGATGGGCCCAAGGCCTTTAGCAACGATGGCAGAATGTTGGCTTCGGTTAATTCAGTTGGTACGTTCTCGATATGGGATCTCGAAGGTCCAGGAGCCGTACGGTTACCGTTACACGGTCATCGTGGCGAAGTGGAGGACATCTATTTTGACTCAAGTGGAAGGGTGCTCGCAGTCCACGCGTCGGACGCCACCCCATTAGTTTGGGACTTGAGCACGACCCCGCCTCGCTCCATTTCCCTTGTAAGGCATCATGGAGCTGTCGGCACACTTGAGCTAAGCTCGGATGGGAAGCTATTAGCCTCAGGGGATTTTAAGACCGTCCGCCTCTGGGATCTCTCCAAATCGCCGCCAACGTCCACTAAACTTCATGATCATCGGGTCTCTGTCTGGAGAATTAGATTCAGCTCGGATGGCCGGTTCATAGCCTCAAGCGATGGTGAAGACATCATCCTTTCGGACTTGAGGCTAAAGTCGTCAAAGCTGTTTCCGGCAGTGGATCACCATGGGCATGTGCGAGATTTCACTTTTAGCCCAGATGGTCAAAGCTTCATTTCGGCCGGAATGGAGGGGACATTAGTCTTCCGGGACCTGGCCGTGAACCCACCTCGAACCACTTTCCTTACAGGCCATCAGCAGAATGAGATGGAAACTGTCACCTATAGTCCCGATGGAAAAAGTTTTGTTTCTACGGATCGTCAACGCGATGTGTGGCTGTGGGATTTAAGTGAGCGAGAACCTCGGCCAATAGCACTTCCATCGCGTAAAGGCTATCTAAGGCGACCCGTCTTCAGTCCCAATAGTGCAAAGCTGGTTATTGGCTGCGAGGATAACTTATTACAACTTATTGATCTAACTGTACCCTCTTCTTCCGCAGTATCCCTAGAGGGGATTAGCGGTAACTGTAGCCAAATTGTATTCAGTCCCAACGGCCATCTGATGGCATCCACTGATCTCAGCGGTACAGTGATTCTCTGGGATATGAAAACTCATCCCACTCTGCTTGCCCGCCTACCAACATATCGGGGAGGTTCACGCGGTGGTTCATGGATGGGTAAATTAGTCTTCAATCCAACTAGCAAGGTGTTGGCGTCAAGCAATGAGGAAGGGTTACTGCTGCTCTGGGACGTTACGGTTAATCCCCCGAAGAGTATCACTCTATCTCATGACCAACGTAACGTGAAGGCTCTTTCTTTCAGTCCTGACGGCAGATTCTTAGCTGCCGGAAGCCCTCAGGGCGTGCTGACGCTCTGGGATGTGAATTTTGAATCCCTATCTGACAAAGCTTGTCGCATTGCCAATCGAAATCTACGTCGGACTGAGTGGTTGGAATACTTAACAGAAGATTCGTATCGTCCAACCTGCAAGGATCTTCCAATCGAGGAACTGGTTAATCAAAAGAGATGAGACCGCTCCTCGCATTTATTCATGTGGTGGGCCCACTATTGTGAATGATCGTACCGGGTTCCCGTTGGCTCAAACGAAAACCACCAGCTTCGATTTTGTGTTGTTATTCCTCAACACACTGGGTTGTGATCCATTCGTCACGTAGAGTAAAGAAGTCTCTCTACTGAGAGGTAATTGTGCACCCCGTGCTCCGACAAGCCTATGATGCCGAAATGACGGCAGCAGTCGGTCAGTATGATGCTGGCGATCTGCAACTCGCATTTACCCATCTTGAGCGGGCGCATATCTTGGGGCAATCGTTTCCGATTGAGCATGCGCGAACCCACTGGTGGATGCTGAAGGTCGGTTGGAGGCGCCGAGATTTCGTAGAAATAGCCGGTCAACTGCCTCGGATCCTGGGAGCTCTGCTGTTTTCACGAATTTGGGTGCCGATAGGCAATACTGGCGGGGCTCGCGTCCCGCCGTTTCAGTCCATGCCCATTCCTGAAGACCTTCAAACCCTCTTGGATAAATACGGACGGGGCTCCAACACGTGAGCAGTCCCTGCTGATCACGCAACATGGTCGCAGCCCTTATTCCTCCCGCAAGCCTTCCACCACCGGTTGTCGTGCCGCCCAACGGGCTGGGAAGTAGCCCGCCACCAAGGTGGCAAATGCCGCAAGCAGCACGGCCTGGGCCAGTGCGCCGATCGGAACAATCATCTGAATCGTCCAACCGAATGATTGCTTATTGATGACCTTAATCAGTAACAGCGACAGCAGCCCGCCACCAATGAGACCCAAGACAATCCCCACTACGCCGAGGTAGGCCGCCTCCCATAACACGAGCTGTTGAATTTGTTCCGCACTGCCACCAATGGCCCGTAGCGTCGCAAATTCCCGGCGACGTTCAAGGACAGACGTGACCAGTGTATTGACGATCCCCAGCATGGCAATCACGATCGCGATGGCCTCCAGCACGTAGGTTAGCAGAAATGTGCGATCGAAAATGTCGAGAATTTCTTTCCGTAACTCAGTGTTGCTGATCACAAGCGGCGGAAGCCCTCCGCCGGCTGCGCCGCTCAGTTGTTCTAGGATCCGTTCTCTCACACGATCAATACTTGACCCAGCGCTCATGTACACGGGGAATACCGTGACCAAATCATCGTGCCAGAGCGACTGGTACAGCGCCCGATCCATGAGCAGCTTCCCCCCGTCCGTCGAATAGTCATAAAACACGGCCACGATCGGGAATCGCGCGGGGCCGCTCGGCGTCAGAATGTCAAGCGTCGACCCCTCTTCCACCCCAAGCCGATTAGCCAATACCTCAGAGACGAGGAGACCACGGGTATCGGCTGCCCGTACGAGCTGTTCTGAAGAATCGCCCTGGCGAACAAGATACCGGCTCCATTGGGCATGTAATCGCAGATCTCGTGAGACGATAGCCACCCGTTGGCCGTTCACCTCCACTCGGACATCGCGATAACTATCGACTGCTGCGACTTCAGGGATGGAAGACAAGACGGTCAACCATGTTGGCGGGAGACTCCGGCCTGCGCCTCCGATCTCCGTTCCCCGCAGCCACAGTGAGGGTGCCACGACCAGATCGGCCAAGACCGTATCGGTGACCCAGAGTTCGACCGTATGTCGAAAACTTCGCACCATAACCAGCACGCCGATCATGATTGCTAATCCCACCATCAAGGCAGAGACGGTCACTCCGTTTCGGCCTGGACTGCGCGAGGCATGCTCCACGGCAATCCCCCTCATGACTCCCCCTGCTCCCCCTGCACGTCCCACATATTGCCGCGGACGCCGCCATCCAGTGACACAGATCGGGGCCAGACAGGCCAGACCGGCCAGCAGACAGAGCGTTGCCGCGTACCCCATGATAGGAATCCCATTGATGGGGCCTAGCAAACTCAAGAGCCCAGCAACGGCGAGCAAACTCAGTCCCATGATGGCGAGCATCCCCACTCGTAGCTGCTGGCTCGCTTCATAGTCACCAGGAGCCAACGCTCGTACGGTCGCGGTGCGACTGGCATCCAGGCTTGGACCGACGGCCCCGATCATGGACATGACGCACCCGATCACAATGCCTTCGAGCATCATGCTCCAGAATTGGCCGGTCTGGAATAGCCCTCCTTCGCCAGCACCGACTGGAGCATAGAGATCCGAAATCGTTTGACTAAGCAGCGCCACCAGCTCTTGCGCGAGCACCATTCCGGTTGTACTTCCGGCGATTCCTCCCAACAATCCAAAGAACCCGGCTTCCATCAAAAACAATACTGCCACCCGAGACTGAGTCATCCCAATGGCTCGATAGATTCCTATTTCTCGTCTCCTCTGGGCGACGGCGAATGCCATCGTGTTGTAGATCAGGAACATCCCGACTAACAGGCCAACCCAGCTCAACACCGTCAGATTGAGACGGAAGGCGCGTACCATTTGCTCAACCTGCCTCGTCCTGTTGGCCGGCCGTTCCACCGTCAAATAGGGAGGCAGAACAGCCCGTAGGTCCTGTGCGACCTCATCGACGGTCTTGTGTTCGTCGGTCACGATATCGATTCGATCCAACTTCCCAACCATCCCGAACGCAATTTGTGCCGCAGCGATATCCATCACGGCCATGCGTTCCCATGATGAAGGTCGGTCCGATCCATTTTGAAGAATCCCTGCAACCCGACAGGTGAGACGCCTGGATCCAAGGAGAAGATCAACCTGCTCATCGACCGACAGATTCCACTCCGTGGCCAATTGGGCTCCCAAGAACACCGCCTGTGGCTGGATCATCCCCATCAACTGACTTTCCGTTGACGGCTGGCTCATGCGGAACCCGCGTGTATTAAATTCGGCCAGAAGATCCAGCCCCACCACTTGCACCGCTTGGTCGACGTGCTCTCCTCTCATGCGAACGGCCGTCTGTAGAATCACGGGCGATGCAGACGTTACGCTGGCGATGGTTCTGACCTGTCTAATGACCTGTTCATCAAGCCCGGTCTCCCCTCCTGACACTTCCAAGGTCGTGGGACCAGCCACCGTCAGGACCGCCTCTTCAAAGGACCGCAGCACGTCGACGTTGGCAGTCCGCACGGCGACGGAGGCCGACACGCCGAGCGCCACTCCGACGATCGTCAGCAGCGTGCGTAACGGCCATTGCCGGACATGCGCGGTGAGAAGAAGGAGTAAGACCCTTACAAAGGCAGGCATTGAACGTGAGATAAGCTTTCTGCTGGGAAACGTCTCATCGGTTCCGCTATACACATCCGCGCGCTCGGCACAAATCAGTCATTTCGTTTACACGCATCCAGTCGTTTGCTAGACTGACCTCAGACATTTCCAGAGGAGGACAGATGGCCAGAAGCAAACACACCACCGCACTCCCGCTCCATCGGGTGGGACACCGCTCCAAACCTTCTCTGCATATTACGCCCCGTCAACGCGAGATTCTTCGATTGGTCGCGCTGGGCCATACCAATCGTGAGATCGGCGCGACACTGGATATCAGCGTCCGGACGGTCGAAGTCCATCGTTTCAACTTGATGCGCCGACTCAATGTTCGGAACGTCGCTCAGCTCCTGCGTCAGGCGCTGCAACAAAACATGCTGCCTCGCAGCTTCGGCACGAAATAGGCTTATAATTCCTTGAGCCGTCCCTGACATTCCACAATCGACTGGTATCCTTTTCGTGACAAGACCGCGGTCAATTCCGTTTCCAGTCGTCCGAACACATCCAACCCTTCCTCCACCAACACCGTCCCGATTTGGACTGCCGACGCACCGCACAGGAAATGTTCGAACACATCCATCCCCTCAACGATTCCTCCGGTTCCAATGATCGGCATCTTCCCATCAAACAACTTGTAGAAGGCGCGAACGTTCGCTAAGGCCACGGGCTTGATCAGTCGCCCGCCCAACCCGCCAAACCCGCCTTTCGGTTTAATGACGACGGCTTCGCGTTCCGGATCCACAACCAGGCCGTTACCCACCGAATTGATCATATTGAGAAAGTCGACTCCGCAACGCCCAAGGACCTTCCCCATGGCCTCATGGTGGGCCGGGTCGAAGTACGGTGGCAACTTCACGCCCATCGGAACCGTGATGAGGCGCCGAACCTTTTTGAGCACGCGCTCAGACGTTTCCGGATCGTACCCAATTTGGGGCTTCCCTGGAATATTCGGGCAAGAGAGATTGACCTCAATGAGGTCCGGCTTAGCGGCATTGATCGCTTCTGCGATGGTCGGAAAATCTTCCTCCCCAAGTCCGGCCACACTGGCGATCACGGGCTTTCCAAAACGCTTGAGATGAGGGATCAACTCGGCGTAGGCACGATAGCCGAGGTTGGGAAGGCCCATCGAGTTGATCGATCCTCCGGGAAATCCATAATACCGTGGCGTGGGATTGCCTTGGCGCGACTCAATGGTCATCGACTTCGTGACGATCGCCCCCGCACCGGATTTCCCCAGAGCCTCGAGTTCGTCCCGTGTGACACAGAGCGCTCCCGACGCATTCATGAAACAGCTGGGAAAGGTGACGCCGGCGATGGTTGTGGAAAGATCAATCACGAAGTTGCCAGTTCGGTCATACGTTCGGTGCGCGCAATCAGCTGTCCATCTCGCATGGTCCACACATAGTCGGCGGCTTGCGCGGCCTGTAGGCTGTGAGTCACCAGCAGGACCGTCTGCCCTTCAACCATCGCGAGCTCACGAATAAGCGCCATAATCCCAGCTCCTTGCTGAGAGTCGATATTGCCCGTCGGCTCGTCGGCCAAGAGGAGACGAGGCCCATGTGCTAACGCGCGCGCGATCGCAATTCGTTGTTGCTCTCCACCGGACAATTCGGCTGGTCGATGTCGGCGCCGGTGACTCATGCCCACGCTCTCCAACATATCCCCGACCCGTTTTGTTATCTCCCGCCCGTTCTCTCCGCGCAACATCAGAGGCAGTGCAATGTTCTCTTCAGCCGTCAAACCATGCACCAAGTGGAAGGCTTGAAAAACAATCCCGATCGTTTCACGCCTGATCTTCGTCCATTCGTAGCTGGTCAGGTTGTGGGTGGATCGCCCATCGAGCACGATCTCTCCAGAAGTGGGCAGGTCCAAACCCGCGACGAGGTTCAGCAGAGTACTTTTCCCGCAGCCACTTGGGCCTACGAACGCACAGAATTCACCAGGTTGAATCTCTAAATTGACATCGCGCAAAGCCGTGACCATGGCTTCTCCACGCGAATGGGTCTTGGAGAGTTGTCTCAATGTCACCATCTGTGGTCCGCTCTCTCCAATGACTGGTCGACCGGTGTACGGTCATTCGTATTCGTATAGCACAATAAATCGGAGGCCGACAACCTTGACACCGGCAGGCTCGCCGCCATAAAGAGAGGTGAGACACACAGAGATGAAAGGCTATCCATGGCCAATCCTGTCACAGAATCGGCCTCAGGTCTCCTGCGCCGCGCGCTCAGGTTCTTTCTTCCCGTTCATTGTTCACACTGCAGTTCGCTTCTGGCAGATGATCCGATCCCCCATTTTTGTTCTCAATGCTGGAGTAAGATTTCCCTCATGCCTGACTCTCGATGCACCCGCTGTGACCACCCCTTCCCTTCTTCTATTGCCACGACCTACAGCCCAAACCATGTTTGCCAACCCTGCGCTGAACGTCCGCCTTCGTATACGAAAGCCTGGACTCTGTACCCGTACACGCCTCCACTCCAACATGCGATCCGCCTCTTCAAGTATCAGGGCAAAGTTTCCCTGGCGGCTCCACTGGCCGCCCTCATGATTGCCCGACTCCCTCCACTCGATTCCATTGATGTAATCATGCCAGTGCCTCTGCACATTGAGAGACTCCGTCAACGAGAATTCAATCAGTCCCTGCTTCTTGCCGATGACATCGGACGGACCCTCGATCTTCCCGTCGCTTACACAAATTTGATCCGAGCCATCTCTACTCCAGCCCAGACCACACTATCCCGCAAAAGCCGTCTAAAAAACCTTCGTCGTGCATTTGCCGTCCGACACCCCAATGCCATTGTGAAGAAACGCATTCTTCTGATCGACGACGTCTTCACGACCGGCACGACGGTGAATGAGTGCGCCAAAACACTCCGTAAGGCCGGGTCTGGCGACGTGTTTGTGATAACGTTAGGGCGCACGATGGATCCCACTATGATTCCCGACCGCATCATCGCTCAGCGCCCACCGTCGCTGGAGCTCCTGGGAGGTTGATCGATGCCGATTTATGAGTACTCTTGTCAGGCATGTGGCAGGAAATCCTCGGTCTTGGTACTGAATCCACGCAATCCCAGCGTGGCCACCTGCCGGCATTGCGGCAGCTCGCGGATGGAGCGTCTTCTGTCTCGATTTGCCGCTCCCAAGTCCGAGGAAGCTCGACTCGAATCGCTGGCAGATCCAGCGAACCTCGGAGGAATTGATGAGAATGATCCTCGGAGCGTCGCCCGTTTGATGAAGAAAATGGGACAGGAAATGGGCGAGGACGTCGACGATATCGAAGCGATGATGGACCAATCCGATGACGGTGCGGGAGTGCCAGAGGGCACTGACGGCCTTTGACATGCACTGTCATATATTTTCGCTTGACATTCTCAGGGTCGCCTCTAGAATAACGAGAGTGCTGGAGGCAGAATGCGGATTTTTCGATCTGACCACAGGTGGAGTGATGAGCAGGGCTCCGAAGAGCGAACTGATGACCACGCTGGAAACATGCCAGTATCTCAAGATTACTCAACGCACCCTCTATCGCTATCTTCAGAGTCGACAGATTCCCGCCTTCAAGCTGGGCAAGGAATGGCGGTTTGTCCGTTCGGATCTAGAGCAATGGATCCGCGACCGAACCAGAACTGCCGTGAATTCCTAAATACAGGACATCACAATGTTTGCTGGTGAATACCTTTGCAAGGTTGATGAGAAAGGGCGTTTCATCGTCCCCTCACCGATCCGTGAACAGATCGAAGCTGATGGTCAGACCGTCATGTTCCTGAAGGGTCCGGAACAGTCCTTGCTGATCTATTCCACGAGAGAGTGGGAGAAGGTCCTTGAACGGACCCGGACGTCTCTGGACGAAGACCAGAGTCGCCTGTTTATGCACTTTGTCGTGTCCGAGGCAGGCTCATCGGATATCGATAAAACCGGGCGGATTCTGATTCCTGGTCGCTTAAGAAAACTGGTTCCTGTCGATGAGGATCAAGAAATCATACTCGTCGGCCTGTATCACCGCATGGAAATTTGGAACCCAAGCGAATGGCGTCGGTATCTTGCCCGTACGGAAGATCGCTTTGAACAGAATATGGCAAAGATCGTGAATCTCCTCTAGCTCGGCTCCATGCCATCCGACCGACCTCGATACAACTTCCGTTCATCAAGATTTCGCCTTCCCCCAATATCCAGCCGTGGTAATCCCACACACCCATCCATCCCAAAAAAGTTACTGCGGATCAACAGTACGACTCTGTCACAGAAATCTGATCCATCGAACCCAGAGACTGCACTTCGGACACCATCACATCACCCAGACGTCACATCGGACACGTTCAAAGTCACATTGCCCGTCCCTCCCAGCATCAACCATCAATATGCAACGGTAAATGGACGTCGTTTGCTATCCTCCGCCGGACGGACGTACAAGACATACGTCGGCCAGCACGTATGTCTGGCATTAGCCCAGTCCCCCGCTAGATTCTCTTTGCACAATCGACTTCGATCTGGGCCGCTCGCGCTCTCTATCCGATTCTTTTTCGCATCCGCCTTACGGCGCGACCTTGATGGCGGTCTGAAGATCGCCCAAGATGCGGTCTGCGAAGGGCTTGGCTTAAACGATAATCGCATCATCGAAACTCATCTGTATAAGCATGTTGACAAAGCCAACCCTCGCATCGAAGTCTGTCTCTCGTTCATTTCCCCTCCTTGTCACTTAGGCTGACCACTCACTCCAGCACTCGCTCGGCTACAGTTATTTCTGGTTCATGCCGATACCTGAGAGAGCTATGTCTACAGCCCTGCTTACCAATAGACGGACCTTCTGATGGCGACAACACGCATCTCCGTCAGTGAACTTCAGATTGGAATGTACGTCGCCCGCCTGGACCTGTCGTGGTTCCGCTCCCCGTTACTCCGCCATTCATTCCTGATTGAACAGTCTTCCCAGATTGATAAATTAGTGCGTGCAGGAGTGAAGATGGTCGACATTGACCTCGATCGTGGAATCACTCCTCCGCCCCATCACGCAACGGATATCATGCAGGCTACACCCACGGCAGCAACGACTTTGAGCATGAAGCACTCCAAGCCATTGGCCCAACTGAACGAAGAATATGCTCAGGCAAAGCTGGCCAAGCAACAGATGGATCAAGCCGTACAATCCGTTTTTACAACCATTACAAAGACAGGGACGGTCAACCCTGAGCAGGCAGCCGAAGCGGTCCAAGAAATCACGATCGCCATGAGAACGCTCACCGACTCTGCAATTTTCATGGCCTTGAGTCAAAACCGAGCCGACGACTCTACGCTCAGCCAGCATGCACTGGCCGCCTGTACGCTGTCACTCGTGGTCGGGCAGGCCTTCCAATTCAACCCTCTGGAACTGCACGAGCTTGCGACCGCCGCTCTCTTACATGACATCGGTCTCTTACAGATCCGACCTGCCATTGTCCGCCATACTCATGTCTCGTCGGACCTTTCCAAGGCCAACCGACAGGAATTCGAGACCCATTCCCGCCGTGCCGTTCTGATGTTGGAGGGGAAAAGGGGAATTGAAGCCGCCACGCTTCATCTCATCGCGAATCATCATGCCTATCTTGATGACAGCGGCTATCCCAAAGAGTCACGGGGACACTTTACCTCCGACCCCACACGCATTCTGATGGTCGTGGATCGATACGATGAATTAATCACTGGGTTCGGCGGGACTGCCCCACTGACTCCTCACCACACATTTCAGCGCCTGTATCAGGAGGCTCGGGAAGGCAAGCTTGATCAACGAATTGTATCGTCATTCATCGCACGAATCGGTATCTACCCCATCCATACTCATGTGCGACTGAATACGCAAGAGTTGGCAGTAGTCACGAAACTCCATCAAGAAAAACTGCACCAACCGATCATCACCATCACCCACCAGCCAGGGGGCACTGAATACCCAACGCCGTTTGTCATCGATCTCGCGCACCAGGCCGGCAATCCCCAGGTCCGGGCCATTGAAACAATAATAGAAATGAATGCGTAGGAAGGGACACCGGTGAGTGATTCGCCTATTCGTAGCGCAACGCTTCGATGGGATTGAGCCGAGCAGCCTTATTGGCAGGATATAAGCCAAAGAATAGGCCCACCACAACCGAAAACACAAACGCAACGGCGACGGTATCACTTGAAATAATGGTTGGCCAACCGGCAATCACTGTCGTCAAGCGCGCCGCAAGCACTCCGAACAGGATGCCGATACAGCCACCGACCACACTGAGCGTCAGAGCCTCGATCAAAAACTGTATGAGAATGTGGAAACGTTTGGCTCCGACCGCCATCCGAATTCCAATTTCTCTTGTCCGCTCAGTGACGGAGACAAGCAGAATGTTCATAATCCCAATACCGCCGACAAGTAATGAGACCGACGCGATAATCATCAACATGACCGTCAAGGTTTCGCTCGTCCCTTCCTGCACCTTTCCGATTTCGACCTGCGTACGAATGGTGAAATCATCCGGCTGCTCACCCTGTAAGCGATGTCGAGCCCTCATCACCTGACGGATCTGTTCTGCGGCATCCGCCAGATCCTCGGTTCGTTCCGTCGAAACAAATACTCCGCCGACCGATCCAAGGAACAATGTTCCAAAGACTTTTCGCTCGGCAGTCGTGAAGGGAATAAAGACCACATCGTCCTGATCGGATCCCTGCACAGACTGGCCTTTCGGGGATAAGACACCGATGACCCGGAACGGGACATTTTTAATCCGAATGATCGCGCCAACTGGTTCTTCACCTGGTTCAAAAATGTTTTCGACCACGGTTTGTCCAAGGAGCGCGACCCGGGCCGCACTCTCCATATCTGTTTGAGTAAAGGATCCTCCGCTGCTGAAGGACCAGTCTCGGATCGTGACATAGCTGGGTGATACTCCGTGAACCGGACCATTCCAGTTGCGGCTCCCATTCACAATTTGCATGGTGCTTCGTATAAGCCACCCCGTTTCAGACAGAAGGGGAATCCTTTTCTTCAGTTCCAGTGCATCGGCAACCGTCAGTGTGACGGCACCGCCTTGTGCACCCCGCACGCCGCCGATGGTCATGTAACTGGGCCAGATCATAATGACGTTGGTCCCCATCGTGGCGATCTGCTTCTGCACCGCCTGTTTCGCCCCTTCTCCAATGCTGACCATAGCAATGACCGCTCCGACTCCGATAATAATCCCAAGCATGGTCAAACCCGCGCGCAGTCTGTTTCGCCCGAGCACTCTCAACGCCGTTATGACGGTTAGCCACACAAACGCTAGCATTTACGCACCCACTGCATGCGACCGCCCCTTGGTTGCTCGATCGCTGAGGATCTGACCATCCTTGACGACAATTTCACGCGACGCATAGGCGGCGATGTCGACTTCGTGCGTGACCAGGATCACCGTCATACCGTCACGATTCAATCCTTCAAGAATCCCCATGATGTCCTGACTGGACTCCGTATCAAGATTTCCGGTTGGCTCGTCGGCCAGCAACAAAGAGGGCGCGGTCACCAGCGCCCGAGCGATCGCCACCCGTTGTTGTTGGCCACCTGAAAGTTGCGTGGGGGAATGATGCTCGCGCCCCTTCAACCCGACGCGTTGGAGCGCAGCGGAGGCAAGTGTACGCTGTTCTTTCAGAGGCAGTCCTCTGTAGAACAGTGGTAACTGAGCGTTTTCCAGGGCACTGGTGCGGGGAATGAGGTTGAAGCTCTGGAACACAAAGCCGATTTGCTGATTCCGGATCTCCGCCAACTGGTCGGGCCGCAATTGTCCGACCTCGACGCCGTTCAACCGGTACCCTCCCTTGGTCGGTTGATCCAGACAACCGAGAATATTCATTAACGTGGACTTCCCGGATCCGCTCGACCCCATGATCGCGACGAACTCACCCCGTTCGATGGTGACACTCACCCCACGCAGAGCCTGCACCTCAACATCACCTACTCGATAGACCTTCCAAATATCTTCGCCGACGATCAGTGGATTCACAGACCTAGCTCATCCTATGCGCCGCCGGCGCAAATCATGAAAATGGAATGCTGGGGTGACATATGCCTTATCCGCCGACGAGCAACGTTCAACATCGCGATCGAGGGATGTCAGCGGCCTCATCGAGAGCGAGGGCGTTGCTGGTTCCCAAACCCCGGCGGCAAGTCACTCCCTTTTCGTTCGCCGAACGGCTGTTCAATACCAACAACAACGAGATCCCCTTCACTGAGACCGCCGGAGAGTAATTCAGTGGTGAGGCCATCCGAAATACCAGTTTGGACCGTCAGAGAAGCGAGGTCACCGCTCTCGCTCAGCCTCCAAATAGCTTTCGACGGCAACGTACCAGTATCTAGTTTGGTCAGACTTCCTCCATGCCTGCTTGGTACGTGCCCATCGGCCTCCCGACGACTCCCTTCACCCTTCGGAGGCGAAAATCTGAGAGCCGCATTAGGAACCTTCAGGACCTGGTCTTTCTGTGCCACGATGATCGACACATTGGCCGTCATGCCGGGTTTGAGCCGTAGGTCCTTATTATCCACACCGACCACCACATTGTAGGTGACGACGTTCTGAACGTTGATGGGTGCGAGTCGCACCTGCCTGATGGTGCCAGTAAAGGTCACACCAGGGTAGGCGTCTACTGTGAAGACGGCTTCCTTCCCTTCAGCCATCCCTCCAATGTCCGACTCGCTCACATTGGTATCGACCTGCATTTTGGTTAAATCGAGGGCGATCAGAAACAGATTAGGCGTGGCGAAGCTGGACGCAACCGTCTGGCCAACCTCTACGTTACGCGCCACAACGATGCCATCAACGGGCGACCGAATGACGGTATATTTCAATTCCAGCTCAGCCGAATTCAACGCTGCCTCCGCTTGCTTGACCTGCGCCTCAGCAACCTTTAACTGTGCTTCCGAGCTTTGGAAATTTGTGAGTGCAACATCGACGTCGTTTTGTGAGACAAACTGCTGAGGCAACAAGGACTCCACGCGATCCAGTTCGCGTTTTCGCTGCGCCAGGTCGGCTTTAGATCGTGCAACGTTAGACCGCGCCATCTCCAGATTGCTGGCAGCCTGTTCTCGGCGAGCCTTGAAGGGTTCTGGATCAATGACCGCAACCGTGTCCCCGGCCTTCACCCGCGAGTTGAAATCCGCGTGGAGGCTCTTGATCATCCCAGATACTTGGGTGCCTACCTGAACCGACACAACTGGATTGATCGTCCCCGTGGCGCTGACGGAAGAAATAACCTGACCTAACTCAATCGCCGCTGTTCGGTATCGAACAGGGGCCTTCCGCTCCCCGTTAAAAAACACATAGCCACCGATGGCAAGTCCGATGGCTACAACACCGACAATGAAGGCAATACGTCGCATATATCCTACATGTAGTCCCAGAGGTGTCTCTATCCTAACAGGAAGACAACAAACGATGCACCTCTCGGTCCACCAGAGTAGCGGCTCTCACTTTCAAACCCAGGTATTTAGCTTAACACAAGCCCAACGGCCCACCAAGGAATGAGATCTCTTGGTGGCGAACCGCTGTCAAGACAGTACGTGGGGAGGGAAAGATTCGTAGGATTATCCAGCCAAGAACCGGTCCAGGAACGTCGTCGACACATGGCCCTTCTGAAAGTCTGGATCATCGAGGATCCGACGGTGAAGTGGAAGGGTCGTCTTAATCCCCTCGATGACAAACTCGCCGAGTGCACGTTTCATACGAGCCAGTGATTCCTGTCGATCACGACCATGAGTAATGAGCTTGGCAATCATCGAGTCGTAGTACGGGGCGACCACCGAGCCTGACTCCATCGCGGAATCGACTCGCACTCCGAACCCTCCAGGGGGACTGTACTTGGTAATCATCCCGGGAGATGGCGTAAACTTCTCTGGATCTTCGGCATTAATTCGACACTCCAAGCTATGTCCAGTCAACACGACATCCTGTTGTCGAATGGAGAGAGGATGACCTGCGGCCAAACGAATCTGTTCCTTAATCAAATCGATGCCAGTGACCATTTCAGTGATGGGGTGCTCGACCTGGATGCGGGTATTCACTTCCATGAAATAAAAATTTCGGTCTTTATCGAGCAAAAATTCGACGGTGCCCACGTTTCGGTAATGGGCAGCCTTGACCGCCTCCACAGCCACCCGACCGATTTCCCGACGAAGTTTATGATCGACTACCGGGGATGGTGTTTCTTCGACCAGTTTTTGATGCCGTCGCTGAATCGAGCAGTCCCGCTCTCCGAGATGCACCACCCGACCATGTTGATCGGCCAGGATCTGCACTTCGATATGGCGCGGCTCTAGAAAGTACCGTTCGAGGTAGACCCCGTCGTTACCGAAGGTCGATTTCGCTTCAGCCTGTGCGGCCTGAAAGGCTCGGCCCAGGTCTTCGGCCTTGTTGACGACACGCATGCCTCGACCTCCCCCTCCAGCCGTCGCTTTAATAATGACGGGAAAGCCGATCTTCTGCGCCGCCTGCAACGCATCCTCCTCACTGCGCAATTCACCTGGGCTCCCGGGTGTGACTGGAAGGCCTCGACTCGCCACGATTTCACGCGCCTTCGCCTTATCCCCCATCATAGCAATATTTTCCGAGCTCGGCCCGATAAACTTGATGCCGATTGACTCGCAGACTTCAGCAAAATGGGCATTCTCCGACAGAAATCCATACCCGGGATGGATCGCATCGGCACCCGTAATCTCTGCGGCACTCAAGACATTGGGAATATTTCGGTAGCTCAATGACGATTCAGCCGGCCCCACACACACCTTTTCGTCGGCCGCTCGAACGTGTAGGGCAAGCGCATCCGCTTCAGAATGAATCGCCACGGTCTTGATGCCAAGCTCTTTACAGGCGCGGATCACTCGCAGCGCGATTTCTCCGCGATTGGCTACCAGAACTTTCTTAAACACGTCTCGGCTCCAATACGGTGGCGAGGACCGCCTTTAGAATGACCTATGAAGCGGCTTTGGGATCGATCAGAAACAGTGCCTGACCATATTCCACTGACTTTGTGTTATCTACCAAGATCTTGACAAGGCGACCATCCACTTCCGACTCAATTTCATTCATGAGTTTCATCGCTTCGACGACACACAACACTTGGCCCTTTTTCACAGCGTCACCCTCTTCAACGTATGGATCAGCATCGGGTGAGGGCGATCGGTAAAATGTGCCGACGATGGGGGACGTGACGGTCAGGAAACCCGTGTTTGCGTCTGATACGGATGTCGTGGCTGAAGCGGAATGCATCGGTTGTTGAGGCGGAGCAGAGACAAACTCCTGCACTGATGTCGTGAGAGGTCTGGCTGCGAGATCGTGGCGGACGCGGATGCGGATGCCCTGTCGTTCAAACTCAAGCTCGGTCAAATTATTACGACGAAGCAGGTCGATCAGTTCTTGGATTTGCTTGGTCGACCCCCCTGTGAGTGAGACCTCATGACCGGTCTCCTCCGCAGTCTGCGGCAACACAACCCGACGAGCCTTGGTCTTTGAATGAGTGGATCGACGACGGCTCACCGAACACGCTCCACATAGGATCTGGTGCGAGTATCGATCCGGATGACGGTGCCGACCTCCAAGTAAAGCGGAACTTTGATCGTCGCCCCTGTTTCCACGACCGCCGGCTTGGTTCCTCCAGATGCCGTGTCTCCCCGCACACCAGGATCCGCATCCACGACCTTGAGCTCAATGAAGTTTGGCAACTCAACGGCGATCGGGCGATGCTCGTAGACGAGGATCTTGGCGACCATATTTTCTTTCAATAAATCGGCGTTCTCTCCCAACTGACTCTTCTCAAACGTCAATTGCTCATACGTCTCAGTATCCATCAGCGTATAGGAATCTCCGGTCGCATAGAGGAACTGCATGTCACGCTCTTCCAAATCGGGCTCTTCAAACCGTTCTCCTGAGCGAAACGTTCGGTCCAACACATTTCCGGAGAGATAGCTTTTCAACTTCGTCCTTACGAAGGCACCGCCTTTGCCAGGCTTGACGTGTTGAAATTCGACGATATGAAAGGGCTCGCCTTCGACCATCAAGCGTACCCCGCTACGAAAATCCACCGTAGAAATCACTCGCAACTCCCTTCTATGAAGAACACAACCAGCCCGGTGCTATTCTCAATGCGCTTCTGTCTTCGGCCCTCTTATTGAAGTACCGCCACCGAAGAACCCTTGGATCCGGTAGCAGATAGGTGCTCCCACAGTCCTCGCAAGGCCAAGAGATACCCCATGGCACCAAACCCGGCGATCTGTGCCAATGCGACCCCCGATACATATGAATGCTGCCTGAATTCTTCACGCCGATAGATGTTTGACAGATGGACCTCAATGGTGGGCAACTCAACGGCGGCTAGGGCGTCGCGTATCGCGATGCTGGTGTGCGTGTAGGCCGCTGGATTGATGATAATGCCGTGATACCCGTGTTGTGCTTCCTGAATCCAGCTCACCAACTCCCCCTCAAGATTTGACTGGCGAATAACCAGTTGAGCTCCAAGTTCACCACCCAGCTTTTTGAGTGACGCATCGATCATATCAAGCGTCGTGGTCCCATAAATGGATGCCTCCCGATTACCCAACAGATTCAGATTGGGACCGTGAAGGACCAGGATCTGCAGCATATCGTGTGCAATACCTCCCCTAGAGACCTCTGCCTCACCCTACCATGTCAAGGGCGGCATTCTAGCAGTCCCCTCTCAGAGGGTCAAACCGCTGAAGTCATGGGGAAGTTCAAGAGTGGAGGCGAGAAGAGGCTTGAGGATCTCGGCGACGATCCTGAATCAAGTTGAGCCACTGCTCAAGCTGCGCAATCACTGGATTTCTGGCTTTCTGTGCGGCCAGGTCCCTGGATCCGGTTGTAGGAATAGCCATTTCTTCTGAGCGGGGTACGCTACGCAGCAATCTATGGGTCTCATCTTTGGTTGCCAGCGTCGCATCGTCTATGGCGGATATCATCCCCTCGCCGAGAGGAAGACTGGCGTCAAGGCTTGCGGTTTTGACCGGTTTCTCACACAATTCTCTTTGGGATGATGCTTCCACTCCCTGAGCCGTCGGTACCTTGAGCCCGGCACAGAGCGACAAAGCTTCTTGATCATGTGGATTTATGGATAATATGACGTTGCACGACCGGATGGCCGATTCCTTGGCTCCTTGAGCCGTGTAGAGCTTGGCCAATATTCGATGCGCACGAAGATTGTCGGGGCTTACCTTGATGGTTTCTTCAAGAATAGCCTTCGCCTTGACCGGTTGGTTCATCTGCTCATAGGCGCGACCCAACGCCACCATGGCCGTGATAAAACCTGGATAGGTCTTCAGCCCATCTTCAAGAACAGCAACCGCCTCTTCCCACATTCCAGCTTTGCCGTACTCTTCTGCCAGAGGGATAAACACCTTAGACCCTGGATCTTTAGCAAAGACTAAGGCCAACCGATCAATTTCAGCGGCATTACCTACTTTTTTTGATTCTGACGCCATAGATTCAGTCACTCCACCAGGGACTCGCGACGCGGCGAGATGAGACAGAGCTCATGCACAGCGGTCAAAATTTCGTCGGCCAGACGCCGCTTGGGCATCAGACCCAGGACTCTCTGTTCACCCGTGGCCGAAAGAATGACGACCGCATTGTCGTCACTGCCAAACCCACCTCCCGCTTGCGTGACATCATTCGCAATGATGAGATCCAGCCCTTTTCCTCTCAACTTGTCTTTCGCATGCGACAATACGTGTTCAGTTTCCGCCGCGAACCCAACCACAATTTGCGATGTCCGACGCGCGGACAGCATCGCGAGAATGTCCGGGGTCGCTTCCAACTCAAGCACGAGCTCAGATTTCCCCTGCTTCTTGAGCTTCTGTGCGGCCTGATTTTTTGGACGGAAGTCTGCAACCGCTGCAGCCATGATCAGAACCTTAGCAGCAGGGAAATGCCGACTCAACGCATCGGTCATCTCGCTCGCTGTATTGACCGAAACAGCAGTCACTCCGGGAGGAGGCGTTAGAGAGGACGGCCCTGTCACCAACACCACCTCCGCACCTCGATCCCGTGCGGCCTCTGCAATGGCATACCCCATCTTCCCGGAGGAATGGTTCGAAATAAAACGAACCGGATCAATGGGTTCCTGAGTCGGGCCCGCGGAGACCAACACCCGCTGCCCTTGCCAATCCCGCCGAGGGTTCAGTGCGGCATACACTGCATCCATGATTCGTGACTCTGCCGGCAACCTCCCTTGTGCGACTTGTCCTGATGCCAGCGGACCGACTTCAGGATCAAGCACGACGACGCCACGAGCTCGGAGCACCTGCACATGTTGAACGACCGTGGGATGTGTCCACATGTCCCCATCCATGGCCGGAGCGATAATCATGGGACACCGAGCGTTCAACAGCATCGTGCTCAACAGATCATCCGCCAGACCAAGTGCCGCTTTTGCCAGAAAATTGGCCGTCGCCGGCGCCACAATAATTGCATCGGCTTGTTCTGGGACAGCAAGATGGACCATTTCTTCATGAGATTCAAAGAGGTCCGTTGCCACTCGCTGTCCTGACAGCACTTCAAACGTAAGAGGAGTCACAAATTTCGTGGCAGCCTGAGTCATGACCACTGACACGGTGGCACCGTCACGCGCAAGAGATCGAAGCAACCCGACCGCTTTATACGCAGCGATGCTGCCCGTTACTCCAAGGACAAGCCTCTTGCCCCACGGATTGGTCGGCACGTGTACTTCCTCCAATGCTACTCCTCAGCCGGAGCTACCGTCGGCGGTACCGTATCATCGACGTAGACACTGAGTTCCTTCTTGATTTCGCGGGCGTCCTCTCCCGTCATCATCGCGATGCGCTCGGTTTCACCTTCTTTCCCTCGTTTGGCTTCCTTCATGGCATCTCGGGCTTCCTTGCCGGTCAGATACTTGACATGACCTCTCAGCACCTCGTCGAGCGCCATGGTTGTTTCTTTTGTGAAGCGAGAGGACCAGGTTGACTTCGCACCTTGAGTCAAGTGCTTCGCGCGCTGTGAAGCGACGATCACCAAGCGGTGACGGGAATCGAACTCATTGGACGCGTATTGCGGTAACAAACTCAACATGTCGATCATAGTCGGTCTAGCTCCCTCGTTATAATGTGGATGACGGTTCCGTTTCCTGAGATTTTGCATCTTTCTCAAGAATAAAGCTTTGTTCAAGCCATTGCAGGTCCATCCGTTTGGTCTTCAGACGTTCCGCAATAAAAATGCTTTGCAGCTCACGGAGAGACTGCGTCAGATCATCGTTGCGGACAATGTAATAATATTCCCTGAAACACCAGACTTCTTCTTTCACCTTTTGCAATCGGCGGACAATCTCCTCCTGAGAGTCGGATCCCCGACCTTGGAGTCGAGCACGCAGAATGTCCATCGATGGAGGGAGGATGAAAATATAGACAGCATCGCCAAATTTCTTTTTAATCTGAAGCGCACCCTGGACATCGATTTCCAGCAAGACATCGATACCCTGCTCCATCTTATCCATTAAGGGCTTCCGCGGTGTGCCATACCAGTTGGAATACACGTGGGCGTACTCCAAGAACTCATTCCTGGCAACCATATCGTGGAAGACATTCTCGTCGATAAAGAAGTACTCGCGTCCGTGTTCTTCTCCTGGACGCGGTTTTCTTGTCGTGAACGACACCGAATGCCACAGCTCTGGGACCGACGCCACGACCTGTTTACACAAGGTCGTCTTCCCTGCGCCTGAAGGAGCTGAAATGATGTACAGAATTCCCCGACGTTCAGGAGTTTGCCGAGCCCCCGTCACACCAGAAGGAAGGTTACTTGTGGTCATCGCGGTACTCATTCGACATTCTGTATCTGTTCACGTATGCGCTCAAGCTCGGCTTTCATTCGCACCACGTCGGCCCTGATCGCCGCGTCGTTGGCTTTCGATCCAATGGTATTGACCTCCCGGCCTAATTCCTGGAGAAGAAAATCCAACGTCTTTCCCACCGACTCGGTCCCTTGGAGCGCACGCTCAAACTGTATCATATGCGTGTCTAGTCTGACCAATTCTTCTGTAATGTCGCACCGATCGGCATACAGGGCCAACTCTTGATTGAGCCGAGGGAGGTCCGGGATAGCGTCTGCCAACAACTTCTCCACTCGCTGCTTCATACGGTCGAAAGTTTCCTGCGCAATGAAGGGAGCACGGGACGATACCGAGCTCCTGCACTCACGCACGTGGTCGAGCCGATCCAGGATATCCTGCGAAAGCAAGGCTCCCTCTTTCTCCCGCATTTTTACCATGTCCGACACTGCGAGCAGCCCCAGTTTTTCCACCATTTTTGTGAGCTTAGGATCGTCGGCCGTCTGCTCGGAAAGCGCAACAATATCGCGAAAACCAGCCATCAGTCCGATGTCAATGGAGCCTTTAAGTTTCAGCGTGCGCTGGAGTGTACGGAGAGCCTGATGGTACTGCTTCGCTAGGCCAAGGTCAAGTTGCACCTCGCGAGCACTTCCCCGACTCCCCTGAAGCAGCACCGCAAGATCGACTCGCCCACGTACACACTGTTGCTGGATCATCTTCTTGAAGCGTTCTTCTAGCCCACTCATCGACTTCGGCAGGCGAATGGAGGTTTCAAGGAAACGATGGTTCACGGATCTCACTTCAACACTGACGGTCCCGTCGGACCATAGTCCCTGTCGCCGGCCAAATCCTGTCATACTCTTAATCATGTCGGTAGTTTTCCTTCCCACTCACACACATCGTAAATCGGGCAAATAAGGCAGCGAGGCTTCCGCGCGAGGCACACATACCGACCATGAAGGAGCAACCGTTGGGACACATCCGTCCACTGGGTTTGCGGATACACCGATTGCAGGTCGCGTTCGATTCGCTCAGGGTCACTTGACTGGGTCAGGGCGAGTCGGTTGGTCACCCGTCGCACATGTGTATCGACCACAATACCCGGTTTCCCAAATGCGGCCCCAAGGAGTACATTCGCTGTTTTTCGCCCGACACCAGGTATGGCGATGAGTTCTTCCATGGTATCGGGAACTTGCCCCTTGAACTGCGCAGCAACGGCTTGCGCACAACCGATCAAGTTTTTCGCCTTACTCTTGTAAAATCCAGTTGATCTGATCAACGCCTCCAGTTCCGTCGACGATGCGTTCGCCATCTCGTGAGGTGTGCGATACCGCTTGAAAAGCGCCGGCGTGACCAGATTCACTCGCTGATCCGTGCACTGTGCGGATAGAATGGTGGCAACCAGCAGCTCCCACGGCGAACGATGGGTTAATTCCACCACAGCCACCGGCATGGCATGACGGAGACTCCTAGCAATCTGCGCCGACCGGTCGAGAACGGACAGCGCCCTCGTGCGGTTGACCTTCTTCATAGCGGCCCGATTGTGCAGAGGTTACCGACGAGATGCAAGCACCAGCGCATCGTCCTGCGGCGGCAGGCCAGTAGTCTGACATTCACCGATTAGCAGAGATCTCACGTGTGCTTCTAGCTGAGCGAAGAGAGGACGAAGTGTCTCGGGCTGGAGCGCCGACATACCAATGGCTCCATACCGTCGGCAAAGCAACTCAGCGCGCGCTGGGGACACCTGGTCACACTTATTCAGCACCAACAATCTCGGTATCGCGTTCAAATGCAAGTCCTCAAGAATGGCGACGACGGCGGTAATCTGAATGTCGATGTCTGCGGCGCTGCCGTCGACAACATGCAGCAGGAGATCAGCCTCTCGTAGTTCTTCGAGCGTTGTCCGAAAGGCACCGACCAGTTCTTGCGGAAGATCCCGGATAAATCCTACCGTATCGGTGATGATGACTTCGCGATCCTCCGGGAACCGCAGGCGTCGACTCGTCGTGTCCAGAGTTTCGAACAGTCTGTTTTGAGCTGATACCTGACTGTTCGTCAGCACATTGAGCAACGTAGACTTACCGGCGTTCGTGTAGCCCACGAGAGAAACGACGGGGAGTCCGTGCCGATCTCGCCTGGACCGACGTTGATCTTGCTGGCGTCCAAACTGTGTCAGTTCTCGTTCTAGATGCGTGATGCGATCCCGCACACGGCGACGATCAGTCTCCAGTTTGGTTTCGCCCGGCCCCCGAGTACCGATCCCGCCACCCAGACGCGAGAGTTGGGTGCCTTTTCCGGATAACCGTGGGAGCAGGTACCGCAACTGCGCGAGTTCCACCTGCACTTTGCCTTCGCGGCTGTGGGCTCGGCGGGCAAAGATATCCAGGATCAGTTGTGTCCGGTCGATCACCTTGATATCAGTCATCTCTGAAATGGCTCGCAATTGAGCCGGTGACAATGTTTGATCAAAGATCACCATGTCGGCGCCCCGATGGAGGGTCTGAATCAGGACGTCCTTCATCTTGCCGCGGCCCAAGAGATAGCGCTGATGCCCGTCCGGCGTCCTTTGCACAACACGGTCGACCACCGTGACGTCGGCGGAGGTAGCCAGCTCCGCCAATTCGGCTAAACGCTCTTCCTGCTCGGACCGGCTCTTGATAGAGGCGCTGACAAGGATTGCCGATTCCTTACCGCTCTCAATCGCATAGTGAGCTCGCGCCTGCTGAAGGTCTGCCTCAAGCTCTTCGATGAACTGGTCGAACATCAGTGTGAGATTGTGGAACGGAACAGCCTTGAGCACTTTGAACAATTGCCCGGTCGAATTGGGTGCCAGCAGATGAGCGAGATACAAATTGCCAAGTTGCCCCTCCTCCGTGACAGAGAGCAGGCCGATCAGATCAAGTCGCAAGAAAGCGAGGTCTGTCAGCACCTCTTGACTGATGGGCTGATCGTGCAGTTGCGTTCGAATGAACCTCAAGCCACGGAGCGATCTCGCGCCTGTACGGAACAGCGTCAGCGTTGTGGAAGACAACGTCAATTCCGTTCCCACAATCACGTCCTGAACTTGTCCACGCCTGGTCAACAGCACGCCAATCGGGCGACGAAGCTCAATGGTCAGTTGGGCCATTGCCTTTGCGAGCTCCGGGGTCATGACCTTGTCGGGTGAGACACGACGTCGGTAGAGTCGTTCAACCGACGCGACTTGGCTAGTACGCAATCCTGTGATCTGACCTCGGATATCAGGAATGGGCGTTCTCCTTATCCCTTAGAGGAACCGATATGCGATCGGTTTTCGTCATGAATCGTCTCGAATCTCTCAGCCGGGCTGATGTCGAGATCTGCCTGCGGTCGTTCTCCGTTCATCAGCAACTGGCGCCCCGCCGAGGCAATCATGGCAGCGTTGTCGGTGCAATACTCGATAGGAGGCAACGATAGGCGAATGCCTTCACGTGCCGCTCGCTCGCTCAGTAAGGCCCTCAACCGTGAATTAGCTGAGACCCCACCCACGACGGCAAGCGCAGCCAGGTTCGATTGCTTGAGTGCAGCAAACGCCTTCGTGGCCAAAACCTGCACAATAGCCTCTTGATAGCCAGCCGCTAAGTCGGCCGTCTGATGAGCTCGCAGAGGATCATCCATTTCTCGTAGCTTATACAACAACGCCGTCTTGAGCCCACTGAAGCTGAACTCAAGACTGTTCTTTGCCCGGTGGAATCTTGGAAATTGAATGGCCTGTGGATCTCCGGAACGTGCGATTCGATCAACGGCCGGTCCACCCGGATACCCCAAGCCAAGCATCTGGGCTCCCTTGTCGAACGCTTCACCGGCGGCGTCGTCACGAGTGCGTCCCAGTAGGATACACTTACCATCGACTTCATGGCGATAGAGATGAGTGTGGCCACCCGATACAACCAGCACAATGCAGGATAGTGGGAACGTCGGATCGGCGAGCCATGCAGAGGCGATATGGCCCTGCAGATGATTGACCCCGATGATCGGAATCCCTAAGCCATAACTCAAGGCCTTGGCGTAATTCACTCCCACCAAAAGCGCTCCAGCCAATCCGGGTCCCTTGGTGACGGCCACGGCACCGAGAGTATGCTTCGAGACTCGGGCGGCCGCCAAGGCTTCCTCGACAACCAAATTGATCGTCCCAAGGTGGGCCCGTGCGGCTAATTCTGGAACGACGCCACCAAACTTTTCATGGACGGTCACTTGTGAAGATACGACGTTGGAAAGCACCTCTCCTGCACAACTGAGCACGGCGGCAGCTGTTTCATCGCATGAAGACTCGATTCCAAGAACCGGGCCCGGACGCCATTGAGTCCCAGGTTGAGATTCAGACTGATTGGGAAAGGCACACATCTCGTTACGAATGGCTCAGATGGCATTGAATAACAAAACGGCCCCTGCAGCGATCCGCCACAGAGGCCGCTCACGATTGCCTGGGGACGTGAACGCTCACAAAGGGCACTAGACTCCGGCCATAGCCTCCTGCTCGATGAAAGTTGGGGCTCCGTCCCGCAGAACCACTTTCACCTTGCGACTTTCTTTGAAGCGTCCTCTGATGAGCTCATCCGAGAGCGGGTCACCGATGGCACGTTGGATCGCCCGACGCATTGGCCTCGCTCCGTACAACGGCTCATAACCCTCTTTGATAAGCCATTGCTTGACTTCATCGTCGACCTCAATCTCAATCCCTTTATCCAACAGACGGAGGTTCAACTCCCGGAGCAGGATATCCAAGATGCTATAGAGCTGCTCTTTTTCCAGCTGATGGAAGATCACGATTTCATCGATCCGGTTCAGAAACTCTGGACTAAACGACTTCCGAAGCTCTCCGAGTACTTCTTCCTTCTTCCGACGCGCGGCTTCGCCCTCTGTGCTCTGAAAACCAAGAGAAACACCCTTCTGAATCATTTTCGTCCCGATGTTGGACGTCATAATGACAACCGTATTTTTGAAATCAATCTTTCGTCCAAGACTATCAGTCAGCACGCCGTCGTCTAATACTTGAAGGAGAACATTGAACACATCCGGATGCGCCTTCTCAATTTCATCGAACAATACGACGGAATAAGGCCGACGGCGGACCTTCTCGGTCAGCTGCCCCCCTTCTTCGTATCCCACATAGCCGGGAGGCGCGCCGAAGAGTCTCGAGCTTGTAAATTTTTCTTGGTATTCAGACATGTCGACACGAATCAACGCATCTTCGCTGTTGAACAGAAACTCCGCCAATGTCCTGGCCAGTTCCGTTTTTCCGACACCTGTGGGCCCGAGGAAGATGAACGAGCCAATCGGCTTCTTGGCCTCTTTCAAACCGGCACGAGAACGACGGATAGCACGAGCGACCGCGGAGATCGCCTCATTTTGACCGATGACTCGTTTATGGAGAAACTCTTCCATACGCAAGAGCTTATTGGACTCTTCTTCCTCTAGCTTAAAGAGCGGAATACCAGTCATTTTTGAGACAACATAGGCAACATCCTCTTTACCGATCACAGGCTTGTTCTTTTCCTGATTCTTCTTCCATTCTCGCTTAGATTCGTCGAGCAGCTTGCGTAGCCGTTCTTCTTCCTCACGATGCCGTACGGCCTCCTCGAAATTCTGCATGGAGATCGAGAGTTCCTTCTCTCGCGAAACCTTCTTCAGCTCCTGCTCCATCGCTTTCAATTCAGAAGGGAGGGCGTAGGTCTGGAGTTTGGCACGCGAACCCGTTTCGTCGATCAAATCGATCGCCTTGTCAGGAAGGAACCGGTCGGTGATATACCGATCCGCCAACTTCACGGCCTCAACAATGGCATCTTCCGTGATTTCCACTCCATGATGCTCTTCGTATCGGTCCCGAAGCCCTTGGATAATGCGGACCGTTTCGTCGAGATTGGGCGGCTGTACGTGGATAGGTTGGAATCGCCGTTTTAAGGCACCGTCTTTTTCAATATGCTTTCGGTACTCATCCAAGGTCGTGGCCCCAATGCATTGAATCTCGCCGCGCGATAAGGCCGGCTTCAACATATTGGAGGCATCAATGGACCCTTCCGCAGCCCCAGCCCCAACGAGTGTGTGAAGTTCATCGATGAAAATAATGATATTGCCCGCTTGGACAATCTCCTTCATCACCACCTTGAGGCGTTCTTCAAACTGTCCGCGATACTTTGTGCCTGCCACGAGCGACCCTAGATCCAAGGCGATGACCCGACGAGAGAGCAGGTTGTCAGGAACTTCGGATTGAATGATGCGTTGAGCTAGCCCCTCGACAATGGCAGTCTTTCCCACACCAGACTCGCCGATAAGGACGGGATTGTTCTTGCTTCTCCGACTGAGAATTTGCAACACACGTTCGATTTCGTCAGCTCGACCGATCACCGGGTCCAATTGACCTTCTTGAGCCAACTGCGTCAGATCACGGCCAAACTCATCCAGCGCCGGGGTATTACTCTTTCGATCACGTTCACGTGGAGCAGATTTCCGCAAAAACGTCACGGTCAGCTGACGCGCGGTCAGAAGATTTGCACCCAAACTCCGAAGAATTTTCCCACCGATCCCCTCTTCTTCCCGCAACAGTCCAAGAAGCAGGTGCTCACTACCGATGTGGTTGTGGCCCAGCAGACGGGCCTCCTCAACACCATATTCAATGACCTTCTTCACCCGTGGACTAAATGGGATTTCCCCAAACGTCATCGTCGTTCCGCCGCCGGGCAGATTTCGCTCGATTTCCAGCCTAATCTGTTCAGTAGAAAGCCCCATCTTTTTCAAAATCATAAGGGCAATGCCATCAGACTCGCGGAGGATGGCCAGGACGAGATGTTCAGTCCCTAGATAGTCGTTTTGATGCCGCTCGGCCTCCTCGCGCGCGAGGATGATGATCTTTCGACCTTTGTCCGTGAATCGTTCGAACATCCTGCCTCCTTCTCAGAGAGTAGAAACTCCTGGCCGCGTTCGAGCAAAACCCTTGAAAAACCTTGATGTGATTCTAACCACAGTATGAGTGAGAGTCAAGATTGAGCGGAGAACAAGACAGCGAGTTGAAGACCACATCACCCCCTTCTCTTGTTTTAACCTATCGAGAGGACCAGAACCTCAATGGACTTTCCGTTGACATGAAAATCAGCATCCCGATACAATCACGCTCCCCGTTCACCCAACCATATGCCTGGTATCCATGAAAAGTAAAAGCATTGGGATCTTGACCAAGCCCAAGTTCCCCGAAGTAAAAGACACGCTGCTCGGCGTGGCTGCCTGGCTCCGAGCCCGTAGCATTGATGTCTTGCTCGACACAACATCTGCAGCACTCTTGAACGAGGTTGGAGGAATTCCCAAGACTCAACTAGCTCAGAAGGCCGATGTTCTCTTGGTGCTCGGAGGGGACGGCACTATTCTCAATGCCGCACGGCTCGCAGCAGAGCGGAGCATTCCCATCTTGGGTGTCAATATGGGAGGCCTTGGCTTCTTGACGGAAGTCAGATTGGACAACCTCTATCCTTCCCTCGAACGGGTATTTGCCAACGATTTTACTCTTGATGAACGACTGATGCTGGCCACCCACGTCCATCGGCATGGGGAAACCGTTGCGAGAGGCATCGTACTCAACGATGTCGTCATCAGCAAAGGGACCCTGGCTCGCATGATTGAACTCCACATCGCCATTAATGGCCAGTTCGTGACGAATCTGCGAGGGGACGGCCTGATCATTGGCACACCGACAGGCTCTACGGCCTACTCGCTCTCTGCTGGGGGGCCTATCATGAATCCCGCCCTACAGGCGCTCATCCTGACGCCAATCTGCCCACACACACTGACACATCGCCCCTTAATCGTGCCGGGCAATGTCGTCATTGAAGCAACGTTGACGAGTAAGGATGAAGGATCGATGGCCACGCTTGATGGGCAGGTCGGCGTCTCCATCACACAAGGAGATACCGCAGTCATTCAAACTTCAGACTATCGGACCCAATTGATCAGATTTCCAGAAAGTCACTACTACGAAGTATTGCGGGAAAAACTCAAATGGGGACATGCGTGAAGATGAAGCCTTCCAGATACTTCACACTTTCCTCTGCTCAATATATTTGAGCATCTCCTGATTGGCTGAAAACTTGAACTCCCCGATACAATCGGACTTCTCGACGAATGAGTGTTCTGCCACATCCAACGCCCGCAACCCATTCACGTCGACCGGACGACTCTGACGTTGTCGCAAGCGCGCGTGCAATCGATCCAGAACCATCTTGACGTCTCCCTCTCCCGCCTTGGTTGCAAGGTACCGTTCGACCACCTCCGCACACCAATCTCCGTCGCGCTTCGCGACGCCGACGAGGCCCTCGCTGGCTTTTCGAGCCCAACCGGCCAAAAATACGCCGTCCATCACCTTCCCTGCAGATTCATCGTAGGCCTGGAAGAGCGCATCATCAGGGTCATTACCAGTCTTGTTGGGGTTGGTAGTAAACATGCCATTCTTATAGGGTAGACCAACCGTCTCATCTACCTTGTCGCCGACGGCAAACACAACTGAATCACAAGGAAACTCGTAATACGCCTTCAAGCCCGCTGCGACCGTATCCTCGCCCTTCGGATCAAGTCTGTTGTCTTCCATTTCAAGTCCACGAACCCGATTCTGTCCATCAACCAGAATACGCTTCGGGGACGCAAGGAAACGAAACCCCATCTTTGTCTCGGATACCTTCGCCTCACATTTGGTAAATTCGTCGGTGAATGTCTTCAAGACCTCATCGGGATTCTGGCCGACCTTGGCGAGACGGTCCTTGATGCGCTCAAACTCAGCGTTGATCCCATCGAGGTCCATGTTGGCACAAATGCTGCGAATTTCTTTCGGATTGTACTTACGTTCCACGGGGCCTCGTCTTACGATGGCCGTGACCCTCGCGACTTTCTTGTAGCGGATCAACCAGTGGGCAATATCCACCATCACATCTCCCGCCCCGATCACAGCGACATGTTGTCCCATTTCAAATGGACGGTCGCCGAAGCCCGGTAAACGATTGAAGTGGTAGACCACATCTTTTGCGTGAAACACACCCTGAGCCGAGTCCCCCTCGACACCGATGGCCTTGGTCCCCTGCGCACCGATCGTGAAAACCACCGCGTTCGCACCCAGCTCGCGCACATCTTCGACCGTGAGGTCATTTCCGGTCCCGATGGAGACATTCCCAAAATAATGGACGTTCTTCTGCTGAAGAAGTTCCCAGTACTGCTTCTTGAGCCCGCCACGGAGTTTCAGCTTAGAGGGGAAGATCCCGTATTCAGCCAATCCACCGAATTTGATATCACGATTGAGAATAATGATTTCGTGGCCGGCTTTCGAGAGCGTGCTGGCAACAGCCATCCCAGCCGGTCCTGCTCCCACCACAACAATCACTTGAGTCTGTGTCCCGCTCATACAGTGTTCCTTAAGAGGTTAAGTGATAGAAAAGCCTGCAATATCAACGAATCGCGGACTGTAGCATAGCCGTTCCCGCACTGTCAAAACGCGCAACCAGCGCTCTGACATAGCTGACTGAATCTCTTCTTGCGCACCTCTCTGCTCTCGACTAGAATACCGCCGGTTTCAACAAGGAGAGTCCTCTGTCGTTCCACCACTTCCTCTTTAGCGTCACGGATCTTACACCCACTATTTCTCACATCCTTCGTGTGCAGACCGGTCAACCTTCACCATGCTATGCCATGCCCTAGGCGAACAATTCATTGAACAACGCCATGTCCAGTAGCCCATCAATCGCTCCGCTGTTCGATGAAACTCCCGCACCGTTCATACACTTCCATCACATCGGCAAGGAGGACGGTGCAACGCCTCTCCGGAAGCTGGGCATGGATGAAGCCTACGCTGTACCAAACTTTGAACTCGCTGAAGAGCTAATCGCCCGTGGCGCTGACAGCGCACGGATTGCCATCAGCCCTCATAATCCGACTCAAAACCGGTCTCTAGGATATTCCCAAGTGGAGGCAGGTACACCGCTCATTCCCGCCTCGCCGTTCGATTTCAAACAATCGATCGTCATTGTCCTCCCAACGTATAATGAACGCGCCAATCTTGAGGCGCTTGTTCGGGCAATCAGCCAATATCTTGTCGCTGATATCGTGGTCGTTGATGATAACTCCCCTGACGGGACTGGAGAATTAGCCGATCAGCTCAGTTGTCGGTATGGGCATGTGCACGTCCTGCACCGGCCAAACAAAGAGGGACTTGGGCCAGCCTATCTCGCGGGATTCACGTGGGCACTGCAGCGGAATTACAGTCTCATCATTGAAATGGACTGTGACTTCAGCCATGCGCCCTGGGATCTGCCGCGCCTGGTACACCGAAGCCACACTGCCGACCTGGTGATCGGAAGTCGCTACGTGCCTGGCGGCGGGACCGAGAACTGGAACGCCCGCCGTCGTTTCGTCTCTCGATGCGGGAATACCTACGTCAGCCTCTTCCTGGGCTCGACCATCCACGACTGGACAGGAGGATTCCGCTGCTATCGTCGTGAGCTCTTGGCACGGATGAACCTCGCCACCGTCCGAGCAAAAGGGTACATCTTTCAAGTGGAGCTCGCCTGGCGGGCCATGCAGCTGGGTGCGGATGTGGATGAGCTACCCATCCGTTTTTGTGATCGCATTGAAGGTCAAAGCAAGCTCGGCTGGCAGTCCATCGCCGAAGCGCTAATGGAAGTACCCCGTATGTATCTTTTGGGTCCAGGCAGTCGATAAGACATTTCGCTTCATTTTTCGAGTCTTCCAGCAATCCCTACTTGCATCAAATTGAGCGTGAGCCGTGTCACCCGCTGGTCCTAACACAGAGACTCATGATTCAAGCACGATCGAATGAGAGAAACCTCTGGATCGGGCGGGTCGAGCTTGGTCAGATCGATGATGAGTTCGTCCTTGGCATTAGCTAAAATCCCATCCAGCAGGCTACTCTTCATCGGAACAACGGCCTCAGCAGGTTGAAACTTTAAATCAAAGCCTTTCGCGGCGGTCGGTCGCATCGGATAACGCCGATCATAGATCATCCCATAGGCCGGGATGCCGTAAATAATTCTCCAATTTCCTAGAATAATGTGCAGTTCCGTCCCATGAACGTAGAACCCACCTGTCGTGATAATTCGGCGGGCGAAGGTCTGCGGCTGGCTCAAATAAAAGGTCACTCGTTCGTTGTCTTTCGCCTCAGCCAGCGCCTCCGATAGACGCACAGACAAGAGAGTCAACTCCTCCTCCGTGAAGGCTGGAACCAAGGGGGACTCCCCTCGCATCCACCGCTGCAGCGCAATCCAATGCTCTTGCACCTTCAAGCCAGACAAAATCGTTCGCAATTTATCCGGTTCGATTGTAAACGGATGGGCATGGTGACTCGGTGGCCATTCCGCGAGCACTTCCGAATCCTCTTCCAATCGCACAAAATTGACCGGATCCTCGTAAATAATTCTCGCTGGCACATGCGGAGCGGCACAACCGACCGACAGGACGGAGTACAGAGTGAGGAGGCCGGCAATAATCCACCCTGTCCGATTATGGGCTTCCTTGCAGCTCACTTCTCACTCCTCCCCTTTTACCCCTCGCTGATCGTGACGGTCATCTCGGCTCGCTCCAGCGGATTGTCTCGCCCGTCACGCTTCATAGTGACGATCTTATCGGCTACCTCCATTCCACTGACCACCTCCCCAAAGGCCGTGTATTGCCAATCGAGAAAATTGGCATCTGCAACACAAATAAAGAACTGTGACCCAGCGCTATCCGGATCGTTCGCGCGGGCCATCGAGACAATACCTCGCTTGTGTGGCGTACTGTTAAACTCCGCCTTTACTTTATGACCAGGTCCACCCATTCCGTGGGAGGACCGGTCGGAATTCTTACTGTTGGGATCCCCTCCCTGAATCATGAACCCGGGAATGACACGGTGAAACGTCGTCCCATTGTAAAACCCATCCTTGGAAAGCTTCACAAAGTTATTAACGTGACCAGGCGCCACATCCGAGAAAAACCTGAGTACAATTTCTCCCATGGGTTGTCCCTTACTTGTCACGGCTATTGTTGCCCGTGTTTTCTCGCCTATCTCAACCATTACAGTCGTCCTTTCTAGATTTAGCGAAAGAGAAATGGCGGGGGCGCGATTCCCACCTCCAGCCCCTGATTGACGGCCATCCAGGAGACGCCATCATCGCTGCGAAACACCCCTGCACTCGTCCCGGCGTAGAGACCTTTATCACCCGATCCGATCAACACTTGCACCGCAAGGCTCGCCAGACCCTTGTTGAGGGGAATCCATTGCTTGCCCTTATCGACGGTCTTAAAAATTCCGTTCCCAGTTGCCACAACTACTCCTTCGTCACTAAATACAATACCCCGGATAGAGTCGTTAGGTAGGGCCCGACTGATTGGCCGCCACGTCAGTCCGCTGTCGGCACTGCGAAACACCCCGCCGTCAAACGTGCCTGCCAAAATACTGTGATCCTGATCGATGACAAGAACACGAATGAAATTTTCGATCATTCCCTCGTGATCCTTCAACCCATGCCGCATACGCACCCACCCGGTTGAGCGAGGGCTGAACCGAAAGACGCCTTGACCGGAAGTCCCTGCGAATAAAGTTCCATCGGCAGAGCGAGCGAGTGCATGGACCAGAATATCGTCTAACCCCGACGTCACAGACGTCCAACGATCCTCGGAGTCATGCAGGCGATACACGCCATCTCCGGTACCGGCAAACAGTTCGTGGTCCACCACTAATAAGGCTTTGACCTCAAGCCGCTTGAGCCCCACATTGACCGGCTGCCAGCTATTCCCTTTGTCTCGTGAGCGAAACACTCCACCACGAAACGTACCGGCATAGACGGCTCCGTCTTTCACGGAGGCCAAACTCAAGATAAAGGGATCGGTGATGCCACCCCCTACTGGAGCCCACGTCGCGCCTCGATCCACGGTTCGAAAAATCCCATGCCCGAAGGATCCGGCATAGAGGACTCCATCGCTCCCTATCAGAAGAGCCTGCACGCTGGCTGCAGATTGTTCAGATGGCCCCGAGGCCGTCGAGGTCTCTGCAATCCTCAGCGGATCGGAAGCTTGGAGACTCTCACCGCCGCCCAAGCAGAGAAAAGCACCCCACATTACGATCATAGAGGCAATCGTGCGAATGCGCTGAGCCTTTACAGTCCGATGCCTCATCGTAGTCTCGTTCCAGCAGTATTCATCGGCAGATCCGGATCGAGCGGCAAATCGATCCCCCCTGAGTCCGGTTTTCGCCCGAACAGCCGAGCGCTGAGAATCCCGATCTCATACAGCGCCATGAGGGGAACTGCCATCAAAAGCATGGTAAAGAGCGTGGCATCAGGAGTAACGATGGCAGAGACAATGAGACACAACAAAATGGCATGTTTGCGGTAACGAGCGAACATCCCCGCTGATACCACTCCAATCATTGCCACAAGAGTCATGACTAAGGGTAGCTCAAACGCACAGCCGAAGATGAGCAGAAATTTCACATTAAAATCAATATAAGTGCCAACGCTCAGCTGCGGGGTGATATCACGATCGAGTCCGAAACTCACGAACAGATCGATCACGAGCGGCAAAATCACGACATTGCAGAAGAACAGCCCTACCGCGAACAGCCCCCCAGCCACCATGAATAGCGGGATCGCCCAACGCTGTTCCTTCTGCAGCAAGGCGGGCTCTATAAACTTCCAACACTGATAAAAAATGACCGGCAAACTAAGAATGAGGGCTGCCAACAGCGACACCTTGATCGAAGCGAACAGCGCCTCCGTTGGACCATAAAAGGCCAGTTGGTTTGAAAAGGGTCGGTTGAGCCATGCCACCATTTCAGCGGAAAAAGAGAAGGTCAGCACCAACGCACCCAAGACCGTCGCACCAATAATGATCAGTCGTCTCTTGACGCCTTGGATGTGGGAAGCGAGCGGATGAGTGGCCTTTTCCATATCGACAAATTCAGCCGCCTGTAGAATCGGTGGTCGACCAACCTGCTACCGCGCCGGCTCGAGCCTGTGCTCACGGTAGAGACGAATCAGTTCTGCAAGCTTGTCTTTCTTCACCAATTTTTCCTTTTGCATCCGTTTTTTCTCAATTTCTTCCGACGGGGTCAAGACATGGCGCTTCTGCAGCTCGTTCAGTTCAAGGTCCAGGCGATGATGCGACGCTTCTAGTTCCCGGAATTCGGTGTTGGAGTGGCGAAGTTGTTCAACAATCGCATCTTCCGTCAACATAACGACACCTCCTGGTTAAATTGACTCTGTTGAAGCTGATCCACCTCCCTAAGGCAAAACCTTTGCCAGCTGCTGGCCACTCGATATCACGAGCGGATGCATTTCCATCAGCACAGCATGTTCGACGGGATTCGTGTAGTAACGAGGGCGACGTCCAATCTGGACAAAACCTAGACGAGCATAGAGAGAACACGCTGGATCGTTCGAGGCTCTGACTTCGAGGACTGCTCGAGTAGCCGCTTGTTCCAATCCCAGACGAAGGGCTTCGGTGACAAGCGCTTTTCCAACCCCTCTTCTCCGCATCGACTCTCGTACCGCCAAATTCATCAATCGCAGCTCTTCAAAGACAATCCAGAAGCAATGGTACCCAATAATCGTGGGTTCGGCCTGTGGTATCGACTCCTCTCGCCGCCTCGCAACAAGAAAATGTGCGAAATGATTGGTCGTTAACTCAGCCTCCACCATTTTGCGCGTCCAAGGGGATGAGAAGCAAGCCTCTTCCAAAGCAAGAATGTCCGGTAACATATCCGGTGTCGCTGGGACAATTTGAAATTCAGACATCACCATGTCGCGGCTCACATATCCTGCCGATCCGACCGCCGACGCCCACGAGCCAACCGCTCGGCAACTTTGGTTTCAACCCGCTGCCGACGTCTCGCAACAGATGATACACCTCCGGACCATTCGTATTGGATTTCTGCTTGGGTCCGCTGGACATACAGCGGCATCACCACATCTCCGGCAATTTCACCGCATCGAAGTCGTTCCAGCCCGACGCGCGCGACGTGAATAGCCGACGGTGTGAAGACCTCGTGTGATCCCACCGTCACGGTGACCGACACAGGCAATGCCGCTCGAATCTCCGATTCCATCGACGACCAGCCGGCCCCGAATACCAACGTAGGTTCGGTGAGACTCTGCGCGAGGGCTCCTGGGGGTCCAACCTGTTCACTGACAACACGATCGAATCGCCCATCCCCTGTCCAACGGAAAATCGCCCAGTACACTTCCCCACGACGACTGACCAGCATTGGACAGACGGGAACGGTTGCCGCGTCAAAATTCCTCGCCATGGCTTCCAGTGTCGGTACCAGTGTGAGAGGAAGACCAGTGGCTCCCCGAAGTCCTAGGCACGTTGCAATACCCACTCGGATACCGGTAAACGAGCCTGGCCCGATCGAACAAGCAAGACCACTGAGATCGCCAAGCCGCAATCCGGATTGAGAGAACAATTGATCGATCGTGGGCAAAAGGAGGGAGCCCTGCGCACCACCAGCCTCTTGCTCATGCATCGCTATAATGCGGTCGTCTTCAAGAATCGCGACACTCTGCCACGTCGTGGCTGTTTCAACCGCAAGGATTTTCATCGGCGATTATGAGATCTGACCTAAGTCTTCCGCCCGTATCGCGTGATTGTGATGCATCTCGTGAAAAATGACTTGCACGGAGCCTTGTCCGCGACCATCTTCGAGGGAAATCTTGAACGGGCGAAATAGCCGAAGATCCTGATCGCCCATGTCCTCTGCTGGAATACTTTTCAACTCCTCGAGCGGCCTAAAATCGTCATACTGAATCGTCGCCTCGACCTCCCCGCTCGACCCAAGCCACTCTTCCTGTACCACGAGCAATCGGCGGTCAAACCAGAGGTGGCGGATCGGCAGACGCGAGGGGCTCGTTCCCCCGGTTGCTGGCGCATAGACGTCGAGACGATATCGGCCTCTGTCTTCCACGACCTTCACCACTTCATCCCTGGCAATGGCGTTCGTCCCCAACACGCCACCGACCGCCCAGACACTCAACTGAGAGAATCGAGCCAGCTTCCCTGCATCTTTCATGTCGGACCGGTGACCAGTATAGGTCTTTCCCTCCAGAGGCAAGCGGAGCCTGTACAGATCATCCGCTTGAACAAGGTCGAACAGCTCGTTTCCAAGAGAAGTAAATCCTCTCAGCCGCAACGCGTTCGGACGACGGTAGTAGACCGTGCCCTCCATTCGTGACGCAATGGGAATGAGCCCACCCCGCACTTTCGCGCTGAACAATCCCTTCAGGGATTGGATAGCCGCTTCACGATGGCGCAAAAGAGCCGTCAATTCCTGCGCCGTCACCTGCCGGAGCGGGAGTTCTTCTTTTGGTGTGATGAGAGCACAACTAGCCAACATGAAGATCGCGATGCAAATACCAATAAAGTGCGCAAGCCTTGTTTTTCTACTGTTCCCCCCTCTACAGGGAAGCAGAGGCGGATAAGGCTCTACTGCGCGCATGCAAGAAGCACCGCCCACTATGATCCTCATTCGATGAATTTTCTGTGCGCGTTGGGCGAGCATCGAGCCTTGCCTACCGCTTACTTCCCTCTTTCTACGCCAACATCACATCCAATGCCTCTCGCACTTCTTGAATACCGATCAGCTCCATGCCGTCGATGGGATCGAGCTTCGCCAGATTTCGTTCAGGCAGAATGCACCGTTTGAACCCCATCTTCGCGGCCTCACGAATGCGCAGTTCAGCCTGACTGACGGCACGTACCTCTCCACCCAAACCGACCTCCCCCAACAGTAACGTCCCCGGCTCGACAGGCATTTCCCGTAAACTCGATGTGACAGCGGCTACGATCCCCAAGTCAATCGCCGGTTCGTCGACATGCATCCCTCCCACGATATTCACATACACATCCTGTCCGGAAAGATGCACCCCCAGCCGTTTCTCCATGACCGCGAGCAGCAGTGATACTCGATTGACCTCCACCCCGTTCGCCATTCTCTTGGGCATAGCATAGGTGGTTGAGGAAACCAATGCTTGCAGTTCAACCAGTATCGGCCTCGTCCCTTCGAGGCTCGACACAACCACCGATCCGGTACTCCGTTGAGGACGTTCCGCCAGAAACAATTCCGATGGATTATTCACCTCTTCGAGCCCGACATCCTTCATTTCGAAGACCCCGATTTCATTGGTCGATCCAAAACGATTCTTGACGGCGCGGAGAATCCGGTAGCTGTGTCCCTTATCTCCTTCAAAGTACAACACTGTATCGACAATATGTTCCAGCAACCGTGGCCCTGCAATCGCCCCCTCTTTAGTGACATGCCCAATGATGAAGACCGGCACACCAGCCCGCTTGGCAAACCACATGAGTTGTCCAGCCACTTCCTGAACTTGGCTGATGCTACCGGGAGCGGAGGTAATTTGTTCCGTATACACCGTTTGGATCGAATCGACCACCACGGCGGCCGGCTCAATTTCCTGCACCGTTTTCAGAATCTGTTCAAGGGAGGTTTCGGCCAAGATCAACAGATGTGGATGTTCAATACCCAGCCGTTGCCCACGCATCTTGATCTGCCGGGGAGACTCTTCTCCGGAAACGTACAGAACCGGCGCTGCCTTTGTCGCTAACCGTGGCAAGGCCTGCAAGAGTAGCGTCGTCTTGCCAATTCCAGGATCGCCCCCGATCAAAATTACCGAGCCAGGAATGACTCCACCTCCCAGGACTCGATCGAATTCACCAATACCGGTGAGCTGACGATCCTCTCCCACGACTTCGATGTCACCGATGGGCGTAGCCTTGGGCTCAGCTGTCTTAATCGCAGCAGGACGACCCTTTCCTGTCGCCGCTTGCCGCTCCTCTTTCATCGTATTCCAGCCGCCGCAGTCAGGACAGCGGCCGAGCCACCGTGGCGCCTGATGTCCACAGGTTTGGCAAGAAAAGACAATCTTGGATTTCAAAAATGGCCTCGTGGCGGAGGAAGATAACCGACGCCTATCTTAATGGATGCAGGGAGGGAATAAAAGCTGGGAGTAGATACTGGAACACATGTGAGATTACCGAAGATCGCCCATCTCAAAAACTTTGACCTTGACGAGACTTTAAGATTTACCCTATTGTAACTATTGTTGATAAACTAACTCTAGATTATGAAACTCTCGAAAAAAAGTGAATACGGTCTCCGGGCATTGCTTGAGCTCGCGCTGGTCCACGGAAAGACAACGCTGCAACGCCGCGACATCGCCGATCGCCAGCACATCCCTGTTGAATTCTTGGAGCAGATTCTTCTCACACTCAAACGAGCTGGGCTCGTCTCCAGTCGACGTGGGGTAAACGGAGGATATGACCTGATTAAACAGCCGAACGAGATCACGCTCGGTCAAGTCATACGCATCCTCGATGGTCCGCTGGCGCCAATCAGCTGCGTCAGCAAGACGGCCTACCAAAAATGCAACGACTGTCCATACACGAACAAGCCGCAGTGTCCCGTGCAGCAAGTAATGGGCAAAGTCCGCGATGCGATTGCTGGGGTCCTCGATCACTATTCACTTGCCGACTTTGCTGCCGGCCATCCCAAAGGCTAATCCCTCATGGACACAATTGTTCTTGTCCTTATTACATTTGTCGCCGCCACAGTGAACGGCGCGCTAGGGTACGGTTTTTCCTCCATCACGGTTCCTGTCGCCCTCCTTTTTTTCACCAATCGTATTTTGAATCCGGCCCTCGTACTCATCGAACTGGTCATCAACGCGTATGTTCTCTTCATTAACCGGAAGAGCATCCCCAACATCTTCTGGCGCGTCGCTCCAATTCTTGGCGGTCTGGCGGTCGGAGTGGGTATTGGCAGCTATCTGCTCTTTTTGGTGCAGCCAGCATGGATCAAGTTCGTCACCTATCTTTTTCTGCTGCCCTTGATTCTTCTCCAGGCAGCAGGCATCCGGAAACCAATTCGCGCTGAAAAAGCTATAGGCGTACCATTTGGGATGGGGCTCGGCACCCTCTATTCCCTCACGACGATTTCTGGCCCCCCCTTGGCTCTCCTCTTTAACAATCAAGGCTATCCGAAACAAGACTTCCGTGCGGCATTGGGGATCATTCGCCTAACGGAGTCTTCACTCACAGCCATCGCTTACGGGTTTATCGGTTTCTACAGTGCCGGCAGCATGGAAATAATCCCCTATATCGTTCCCAGCGTCATAATCGGAATCCCTCTCGGTACATATCTGATCCGCTTGATGGACCCTGAGACATTCCGGCGCATTTGCATGGCATTCGACGGGCTGATAGTAGGATTCGGTCTGTCTCGAGTGTTAGTTGAGTTAAATCTTGCGTCCACCCTAACTACCTACAGCATCTTGTCGATCGTAGTCCTGATAAACGGCTACCTGCTGTTTCGATTCTTCCGAGATCGCCCAGAATCCCGACACATCCCTTCTTGATATCTCCCGTTAGTCTTTTGTCACAGTAGTCGGTGACTGGAAAAACCTATCTGGCTATGACTGCTGTAGGTACTTGAAGGTTGAACCATTCACACCTACCATTTTCTATTGTTCGAAAAATATATAACCAGTTGATTAGTAATATGTTGCCAGAGAGTTATCACGGGCACAACAGTTGCTTAATGCGCAGGACATTGTCCCTAGTGGAATTGCTAGTTGACTGAAGCCAGTTGGCCACATCGCACTTCATGAGTGAGGAGTATTTCATATGATAAGACCGAACCGTTCGATCATTCCGGTTCTCCAGAATCTCACTATCGCATTGGTCTCCTTGTTAGTTATGAGCACCATCGTCCTCCCACTTGCCGGGTGTAGCGACAACGGACAGGGTGGACCGAGCATTTCCTCCCTCTCTACACCGACGGACAATCAACCGAGTGAGAACACAGAGGCAGACACTACCTCTACCGACACCGATGCAAATGAACAGGACGATCCGACGATTTCTGAAGCACCTACAGAAATCGAACCCTTCCCGAGTGAGGTTGCAGAGGCAGATTCTGAACCTCTTGTGGCAGGCCTTGAGGGAGAGGACAACCCGATGATTTCCTCACCCTTTAGTCCAACCGAGGCCACCGCGCGGTTGACCTGGGCTGTAAACCCTGATCCCACAGTAACCGGTTACCATGTCTATTACGGGAAGGAATCTTCCGGAGAGCCAGGCTCCTGCTCCTATGAGACAAGTCAATCAGTCGAGGCACCACCAGCTATTATTACTGGGCTCGAGCCAAATACGCCCTATTTCTTTGCCATCAGTGCATTTGGAGGCGAAGAAGGCGAAGCAGAAAGTCCCTGCTCAAATGAGGTCCTCATGATCTCATCTCCAGCCCAAGGCTAAACACACCGCTCACTGAGTCATCACTACTTCAGCGCTCCCCTGGATCTTGCCAGGGGAGCGCATCTCTTCATTGACCTCTACTCGCTGATTTGTTAGCCTCACGTCCTAGCAACTTCTGCAGAAGTGTACAACCAACACCTACGCGCGTTGTGATCTCTATCCTGAAAGGATCCTCCATGGCCGGTTTAGCTGCTTCGCCTGAATTACTCAACGCCTTACACAACAAGGCAACCCAACTCCGCATTAACAGTGTGCGGGCCACCAGTGAGGCTGGCAGCGGCCACCCTTCGAGCTGTGCTTCAGCTGCTGATATCGTTGCCGCCTTGTTTTTCTCCGTCATGCGCTACGATCCTCAGAATCCTAAAGCACTCAACAGCGATCGCTTCATCCTCTCAAAAGGACATGCAGCCCCACTCCTCTATGCCGCGTGGGCTGAAGCCGGGCTCTTTCCAACAAGCGATCTCTTAAAGTTACGCACCTTAACGTCTGACCTCGAAGGACATCCCACTCCCCGCTTGCCATTTGTTGATATGGCCACCGGCTCACTGGGGCAAGGACTTTCGGTTGGGGTTGGTATTGCCTTGAATGCCAAGTTCGTCGACCAGCTGGATCACCGCACCTATGTGTTGATGGGAGACGGTGAATCTGTCGAAGGCTCGGTGTGGGAAGCAGCCGAGGTCGGACGGCAGCACGGGTTAGATAATCTCTGCGCTATTGTCGATATCAACCGACTTGGCCAGAGCGATCCCACGATGTTGCAGCACGATATGGACGCATACCGTTCCCGCTGGGCCGGATTCGGTTGGCATGCGATGGTCGTCAATGGTCATGATCTCTCAGCGCTCCTGAAGGCCTTCGATGAGGCCGCTCGCACCAAAGGACGGCCCACCGTGTTACTCGCCCAAACATTTAAGGGCAAGGGTATTTCGTTCATGGAAGACAGACCAGACTGGCACGGTAAACCGCTCAAGAAAGGCGAAGAGACTCAGAAGGCGATCGATGAGCTCACCAAACAATTGAGCCCGAATGGTGCCGCCGTTCAGATCCACACACCTTCCGCTCCAAGCGCTGCTCCCGTCACCATCGGCACGATCCCACCACCGCCTTACAAGATCGGCGATGCCGTCGCCACACGTGAGGCCTTTGGTGCCGCCCTGGAAGCCTTAGGATCGGTCAATCCCCTGGTCGTTGCACTGGATGCTGACGTCAAAAACTCGACCTATACGGACAAGTTCGGCAAGAAATTCCCCAATCGATTTTTTGAGAATTTCATTGCAGAACAGAACATGGTCGGAGCCGCTGCCGGCCTGGCTGCATGCGGCAAGATCCCTTTTGCCGCCACCTTTGCCTGCTTTTTCAGTCGTGCGTACGATTTCATTCGCATGGCCGCCATCAGCGGCTCAAATATCAAACTCGTCGGCACACACGTCGGCGTGAGCATCGGTGAAGACGGCCCGTCACAAATGGGGCTTGAAGACATCGCGATGATGGCTGTGCAACCGAACGTGACCGTGCTCTATCCCTCGGATGGCAACTCGACCTATCGCTTGCTCGAAGCCGCCGCGCAGCACAAAGGGATGGTCTATGTCCGTGCGGGAAGACCGAAGACCCCGGTGATTTACGGACAGGATGAACGATTCCACATCGGCGGCAGCAAAATCATCCGGGAGAGCACATCAGATATCCTCACCATTGTGGCCGCAGGCGTCACGCTGTTTGAAGCGCTGAAAGCCTATGATCAACTTAAAGCAGCTGGGATCGCCGTCCGTGTGATCGATCTCTATAGTATCGCGCCCATCGACCGGACAACCTTGGTAGAGAGTGGACGCGCAACTCAACGCCGAATCCTGACGGTAGAAGATCACTATGCCCACGGAGGCCTTGGTGATGCTGTCCTCAGCGCGGTGAGCACCGAAGGCATCGCCGTCCACAAACTCGCCGTGCGAGAGATCCCCCACAGCGGGAAACCCGAAGAGCTCGTGGATCACTACGGGATCGGCGTGCGATCCATTGTCGAGGCAGCGAAGCGGATCATCAAGTAACCGGTCTTCCAGAACGAGCGACCATGATTTATTGGGGCGAGTCCAATACGGACATCAACTGCACCAGTTGCCACGGCAAGGACGGCAAGCCGGTCAAGAAGGGTGCACGCGACCTCCGAGACCCAAAGAATACGATGCGGTAATCGAATAGCTATCGGTTCTGGCGTGTATCGGAAGGGGTTCACAAGACAAAGATGAAGGCCTGGAAGAGACTGTTGTCAGAGCAGCAAATTTCGCAAGTCATCGCCTCTCAGCACATGTATTGATACGACGGAAAGCCGACCGACCGTACGGACTACAAGCCATAATCATCCGATTCTGATCCGACAGGCGAAGGGGGAGAACGCGATAGACCGCTTCTCCTCTTCGTCTTTCAGAGCAAACAACAATCCCCTCAATCTATCAAGATGGATTCGGTGCGACAAAGACCAGCACGCTAAGCCGCCCGCTTGTATGATTCCTCACACCATGCTCTTGCCCAGCTGAAGCCATCGTGCCCTGCCCTACTTCGAGTACTCGCTGCTCGGTGCCGACCTGAAACGTCCCTTGCCCCTCGATCACGAAATACACCTTATCCTGATGGCCATGAACATGTCCTTTTTGCTCCTGACCAGGCTCTAAGCAATAGATGTCACAGAAGAACCGCTCCGTTTGAAACAGGTTATTCTTCTTCATCTTGTCACTGCTGAACTGTTGATAGTCGGCGAGTGTAACCACCTTCATCCTCAAGACTCCATGATTGAACACGTCAACGCCATTTACGGGAGATGGGACAGCAGTTTCTGATATGACTGCTTGAGTTCGTTCAGAGCCGTCGACATCCCCTCCTGCACTTCATGCCATTTGGCATCCGTGGCGCCCTTCAATTCGTCCAACCGCTCTTTGGCACCATCTTTCTTCTTCTCTAGCTCATTCAGTGACTTCTGTAGCTCCGCTCGTGTCGTTTCAGACGCTTTTGTCACCTTCCCACGCAGTTCGACGATTTGCCGTTGAAGCGCCACCAACTCGTCATGCGCTTTCCGCTCAATCGCCTCCTTTTGCTGAACGGTATACTCCTTGGTCGCCTCGATCGTCTCGCGGGCCTCTTTGACGATCTTCTCGGTCCCAACCTTTGACTCAGCGGCGACGCCCTGCGGAATGCTTAATCCGGCAATTGCCACCCACAACACCCCCATCATGAATGGATATTGATACATCATCATCCCCTCTCAAAACAGACAATTGTATAGTCGGCGACCATTTCCAAGTCACGACCGCTCAACTTTCCTCGGGAAGCAACCGACAAAGGACGGTCATCGATAGATAGTCCTCATTGAGGAGCCCCTCCATGCCTTCTGAAACACAGCCGGCCGCAAGTCAACTTGAGCAGCTCGAACAGGCCTTGGTTCAGAAAATTAAAACCGGCGACGTCGAACTTCCCTTGCTCCCGCAAGCCGCCAGCCAGGTGATGGCCCTGGCATCGGATCCGTCTGCCGATGCAGCCAAGCTCTCATCGTTGATTCATCAAGACCAAGCACTCGCCGCACACGTCCTCCGGATTGCCAATTCTCCGGCCTACATGCCCCGCAGTCCGGTCGTCTCGCTCCAGCACGCTGTGGCCATGTTGGGCATTACCTTGCTCTCCGAAATCGCCTTTACCGCATCCTTGAAATCCGGCGCCTTCAAAGTACCAGGATACGAAGACGATGTAAAACAACTGTGGCGCCACTCGCTGGCAAGCGGAGCCTTCGCCAAGGAAGTCGCGCGCATGAGGCGAGTCAACGTCGAAAGTGCCTACCTATGCGGTCTCTTGCACGCCATCGGAAAACCCGTCGTCTTGCGGACTGCGACGACACTCGCAAGTCAACAGCGCATCGCTCTTGAGAAACCCGTCCTGTCTGCCTGGATGGCCGGCTATCACACCGAAGTGGGGGCCATGATCGCCGATAAATGGGGCCTCCCCAAACAAATCGCAGTGGCCATTCAGTATTGCGGAGACTACGACCATGCGACAGAATTCCGGCAGGAGTGCCTGCTTACCTTTGTGGCCAATCGATTAGCCAGTCATCTTCTCACACCCGACGAAATGCCGGAGGACACCCTTCGCGATCATTCCGTCTTCGCTGAATTAAACCTGTACCCTCAAGACATCGATAAACTCCTACTGACAAAAGATCAGGTGTTAACCATTGTGAATGCAATGAACCTATGAGTACACCAAGCACGTATGACATCATTGTGATCGGAGCAGGTCCCGCTGGGCAGAAAGCGGCAGTCCAGGGCGCCAAGGCCGGTAAACGGGTTGCCCTCATCGAACGAGAACGCGGGATTGGAGGCAGCTGCGTCTATCGTGGAACCATTCCAAGCAAAACATTACGAGAAAGCGCTCTCCATCTCGATCGACTCAAGCGGGCCGGTGAAGCATTCCAATTTAACCTCAAACCAGGTACGCAGATTGCCACGCTCTTAAGCCGACTCGAACAGGTCGTTCAGGCCCATGATTCCTTCATGAGCCGGCAACTTCGACGCAATGGCATCTCCCTACTGCATGGCCGTGCACACTTCCTCAATGAACATCTCATCGAAATGCAAACCGTCGATGGAGCGCGTCAACAACTCACGGCCAAGACCATCGTTGTCGCCACAGGATCACGCCCCAGAAATCCCAAAGAGATTCCCGTCGACCATGAACATATCCTCGACAGCGACTCACTCCTCTCCATGATGTACCTACCTCAATCGCTGACGGTCATCGGTGGTGGGGTCATCGGTTGTGAGTATGCATCCATCTTTGCCTTGCTCGGGGTTGAGGTCGTTCTGATCGACCGTGCACCCTATCCGCTCCAGTTCATGGATCGAGAACTGGTTGAACAGTTTGTACAAGGTCTTGAGCATCACGGAGGTCGCTACTTGGGTGGGTGCCAGATTACAGAAGTGCGGTGGGACAATGTCGCACATGTGGTCACAACCTTGCAGGATGGCACCGTCATCAAGAGTGAGAAAATGCTTGTCGCCCTTGGGCGACAAGCCAACATTGAAGATATAGCTCTCTCTGCAGCCGATATCACGGTATCGGATAAGGGACTGATTCCCATCAATCAATATTGCCAGACCAACATTGATCACATTTACGCAATCGGCGATATGGCCAGTGGACCCGCGCTCGCATCCAAAGCTATGGAACAGGGTCGACGTGCTGTCCGTCACGCCCTGAACCTCCCGATCGGTGATGCGGCGTCAACGATTCCGCTTGGCATCTATACGATTCCTGAAATGGCCAGTATCGGCCTTGATGAGAAGAGCGCTCGCGAGCGATACAAAGACCCGCTAATCGGTCGGGCAAAGTTTGAAGAAATCGCGCGTGCGCAGATATCGGGAGCCGGCTACGGCCTCCTTAAGATGGTGGCTGATCCTGCGGGCGAGCGGCTACTCGGGGTACAGGTTGTTGGGGATTCCGCCACGGAACTGGTCCATCTGGGGCAATTAGCTCTTCAGGGCTCCTCAACGATCGAATCCTTTATCGACAATGTCTTCAACTTTCCGACCTATGCCGAAGCCTACCGTATCGCTGCACTCGATATTCTAGGGCAAGTCGCAAAACGTCGAACGGAAAAAGCCGCGTAGTGGCGATCTAGCGTCAATGCCCGAAGAAGCATGAGCATCGCTGCCCAGACAGACAATGACAGATCGTGGTTAGCCAAACCGACAACCCCCTGCCCTGCAGCCTGACACAACCTGACCCAGCTTTCTGAATCGGTGTCCTGAGCGAGAACCGCCTTCGCCAACACTTGAGAACACTCACTCCGCATTCCTCCCCAGCTTCACAACTGCGGCTTCCTACGCAGTCGAGTGAACTCCTTCTCCGCTCCAGCCATCTGGCAGCTCCATATTCAGGCACAAGACCCTGCATAACCAGCATTTTCATCAAGAAACCAACCCCATCTGCCGATATCGTGATGAATGGTTCTATTCACGGGGGTATCTATGGAGACGTCCGGCTGGAAGTCTGTCTATCGGGCATCTGGGACAGGAAGTCGCTTGGTCCTGACCATTGTCCTGTTCACTGCTTGGGAATGGCCTTCACATGGAGCGCCCCTTAGCGAACCACCTCCTCCAACCAAAACAGAAGCAACATTAGACCTGTCCTCCGAACTTTCCTCACCAGAAAGTTCTTCAGCAAAACCGTCCTCCTCGGGTGCCCCACACAGCGAGACCACATTGTTCGACGAGATCCCCTCGGTCTATGGGGCAGCCAAATACGACCAGAAAGTCCACGAGGCGCCGGCCGCCGTCACCATTATTACCGCTGAACAAATCAGGAAGTACGGGTACCGCAACTTCGCCCAGATTCTCGATAGCGTCCCGGGCCTATTCACCAGCACCGATCGCAACTATGGCTACCTGGGCATTCGAGGGTTCAACCGGCCCGGCGACTATACCTCACGCGTCCTGCTGCTGATCAATAATCATCGACTGAACGATGCCATTGTGTTGCTCATGGAGCCAGTACGAGCTTGATCGACCTGGAATTGTCTGAGAATCTCAGCCGGGGTGCGTTGCAGGTCTTTCAATGAGGGCCAGGCGTATGAAAGTCAACATGGGATTACGGAGCATACTGAATCTTCTCACCATCGGTTTGGTGGTACTGACAGTGGGCATTGCCGGTTTCCTGATTCACCGAGAAATTACCACCCGCCATCAAGACCTGGTCAATCGAGGGCTCACCATCGCGGCCATGGTAGCTCAGAGCAGCGAGTATGCGGTCTACACCGAAAACCAAGAGGCCCTTCGACGGAATGTTGCCGGCCTCCGTGCGACACCAGAGATCGCCTATGTCGCCATCTTCAACAAGACACAACAGGTCATCTTAGAGGTGGCTCCGGTTCTTTGGACAGAATCTTTCACTTCATAAGTGGTGCCTGGCGGTATCCGCCTACGCAGCCGTGGGCTGTGCAGGTCTGTT